>Ga0209415_10016983_pt1 | contig 11631 bp, 10 predicted proteins | sample PeaSoiSIISIP2007_FD_187696 | JGI IMG/M metagenome (GOLD analysis project Ga0209415, IMG submission 187696) | Peat soil microbial communities from Weissenstadt, Germany - SII-SIP-2007 (SPAdes) (version 2) | ecosystem: Environmental > Terrestrial > Soil > Wetlands > Peat | place: Germany... | reverse complement strand
CTCGGATTCGAACCCGAGACTTCCATCTCACGACTGGCACGTTCAACCTAGTTGTCAAAGACCGATCCGCTTTCCGCCTGAGCGGTGCGCTTTCTGTCCAGGCGATCCGCACCGAAGTGTGAACCGACTGTCCTCGAAACTTGTAAAGAAAACCTGTTTAAACTACTAGCTCCGTTGCGGACTGTCAACCCGCCGTGTGCACATAATTTCCACTGCTTATGCACACGCGGGGAGCGCTCAACCTCGAATCATTTTCCGCTGTAGAGACGTAATTAATTACGTTTCTACCATTCGTGGGATGCTCGGCACGCAACAGAACGTATCTTCCGGTCCAACACAAGTGCCTTTTTCGGCACGAGCCGACTCGGAAGACCATTCACTTGATAAAAGATCTTATGGAGGTTCTTGCGAAAAACGCTTAAACCCTTCGAGGAGCCTTGTCCCCGAATGAAACCCCGTGGCCGGGGCTAACTTACTGGACTAAACAATTTAGATGCCGGATCTGGACGAGAGTTTCAGAAAAATATCCGGCTAGCCACGCACACTGCTCTCGGTGAATTGTTTATACCAGATGAATTTCAGAAATGCAAGGGGGTGTTTTTAAAGTTGGGTCGTTCGGATTTCGCTTTTTGTCCGGAGTGCCATTTACGAGGCGTGATCGGCCTCTAATCTGAGCGCGAAATGCCCGACAACCCTTCGAGGGGCGGTCGCGCCTGCTCATCGGGCGGTGGCGGAACCTCTCCTTGCACCTTTGCCAGGTGCTCGCGAGCGGCCTTTAGAAAAGGATCGTCAATCTCTCGAAATATCTCAACTGCGGCCTGCGCACTCCCCAAGGCTTGTTGGGTCTCGCCCTTCCTGTAGGCGACGTTGCTCAAGAACAAGAGGAAAACAGCCTCGTTTCTGCGGTTCCCGGACTCCCTAGCTCTTTCAACCGATTCTCGTGCGATAAGCTCGGCGCGATCGAACTCTCCAACCTCGGTTAAAACATAAAGAAAAATAGGGATGACCGCTGTATCGGCGTCTTTGTCGTCCAGTTGCTGGAGCACCGCGAGCGATCTTTCAAAGTAGGAGATGGCACGCCTGTATTCTTCCATCTGCTCGTAAGCAAAGCCGATGTCCACTAAGCAGCGTGCCTCAGAGCGAACATCGCCGATTCTTGTGACAATTTTTAAGCAGCGGTCGAGGTAATCTATGGCCTTCCTCGGATCAATCTTACGTATGGATTCCCCTATCCGCATCAAAACCGAGGCACTCCCGCGCGGATCGTTCTTCTCGCCCGTCAAGCTAAGAGCCTCTTCGAAAGTGTCTATAGCTTTCTCCGTCTCTCTGGCGGCCGCTTGCAGCGCGCCGAGTTCAACCAGCGCTTCTACTCTGGTTTCTGAGTCAGTGGCCTTATTTTCAATTAAGCTACGCAGGCAAAAGGTAGCAGCATGACGGTCCCCGTCCGCGAAGTAAGCACGTGCTAGGTTTAGTGAGGCGCTGGCCACAACTTTGTCATCTGCCTCCATCGAAGGCTTCAACGCGGCCCGGAACCGTCTTATCGCCGTTTTGATCTTCCCCTCCGAAAGATCCAGCAGACCGATACCGTTAAGGACGGCGGACTCGACGGCGCGTGCTTTCGAGGCTCGTGCCAGCATAAGCGCGTTCCGAAACTTCTTCCTACTTTCGGCTGTCTTGCCTGACCTTAAATACTGCTGCCCTAGCGTGAGGAGCAAAATGATGACCCTAGCTACAGCAAATCTATCTGGAGCCTTGGCGTAATTCTCAAGCTCCCGAACGAGAATTTCTTGGTCCACGCGGTCGAGACGCGTAGAGTCGGATGGTGTTCTCATCGCGTTCAATACGAACAAGGAATAGAGACTACTCGATGCACTCTCGGGGATGTCGTCGAAATCAAATCGCGCGCTTATCCATTGACTCAGGTCGGGAGCTTCGCGCAGTAAGAGCCGAGATGCTTCCTTCTCCATCCACAGCACGATTGGAAAAGGTAGCTGTTTAGCCATCCGTTCGCGGTCAAAGTTAATGCGCGCCGCGAAAACTGGACGATCGTTTCTCTGGCCCAGAATGTCGTCGGAGATGTACACGAGGGGATCGATGCCGGTGACCATCACGCACAATCGGCCCGCAGGCTTAGAAGGATTCAACCTCTTGCGGACGGCATCGACGAAATCGCTATCGTAAGAACTGGAAATGTCAACGATTTGAAGGGTGACCCCGAACTCCGCCGCATCGGTTACCGCACGGGATGTCAATTCCTCTCTTACAAATGGGACACCACACACTGCTACAGCCAGGGAGAACCCCGAAGCCAGGTCTAGGAATGCCAAAAGGTGGTTGTAAGCACTATTTACCCGATCTACGACGGTGGACAGGTCGTCCGATTTTTCGCTTCGCCTTTTGGAAGGCATCGATGGGTCCAATCAGTGGGTTAACGTCCTGCCAGAAATCCTTACCATTGTACTCAAGCACCGCCGTGTTGGATAACAGGCGCATGTACTGTTCGTTTTTTCTTATCCGCTTCGTCGCTGATACCTCGGCAAGAAGATCATAGTCCTCTGGTGCTAGCATCCGCTCGAAATCCAGCGTCATTGCACGGGCTGCGTCTTCGACCGCGGATGCCTCAATAATGTCCCTCTTCGAGGACTGTGCGCTCAAGACTGCTTCACGAAGCAACCGTATGAGCTGGCGTACGGATCCGCCGCTTGTTGCGATCAGTTTGACCGCCAACTCCGAAGACCCAAGGAGCTTAGCGACATCTACTCGCTTTTCAATCACGTTCCTCAGAGAATCAAATCCAGCTTTTCTTTCACCCGTGTTGGTTTTGCTCACCTGCAGCTTGACGTTGGGCAGGACGAGATGGTTCGGGAAGACATTTCCGATGTTTTTATGCGAGTAAAACGTGTCTATTGACATCGTATAGACGGCATGGCAATCAAGATCTTGCAACTGCGAGCCATGCGCGAAGAACAGGTCCTCACTCTTGCTAGGAGGATGGCGATCAAGGTTGTCGACCAGGATGAGTATCTGAGATGGTTTCCGCGATCTCGCTAAGGCGTCCGACGCGGCACTAAGAAGCAAATTCGTGTTGGTCAAAAGTCCGCTGAAGTACCGATCCAGTTCCATACGGGTCGCGACCTTCTGCGAGGAGCCTGCCTTGACGTCCGCTGTGAGTTTGGCCAGCAATCGCGCGATGAACGGAAGCTCGACGCCAGCCCTTGCCTCAGTAGTCACGCCGGCAGACAGGGCCACGGTTTGCTCAGTCTGCTTCGTGACTGAAACGAACCAATCCTCGACGGCTTTCACCAGATCGGCGGCAATAGAGACGTCATCTTGTCTCAACCGGTCCAATAGTGCTCTTGAGACGAGCAGGAAGAGGTCGGTGTAGTCAATATCTGCTGCATCTAGAAAATCGTTAACGTCAAGATAGAGTGCGTAGCAGTTTGCAAGCTCATGTTGGAGTTGCCGAAGCTCGGTCGATTTTCCTGAGCCGCGGTGCCCACTAAAAGCTATCGCCGATGAATGCCCGCCCCCAGAGTTCTGAATCATCTGCTTGAGCCGCTCAGTCGCTTTTGAATCGCGCCCTTCTGTCAGATCAACGAAGTATGGATCACCACTCTCCAACGGCCTCGGATCGGCGGCTTGGTAGGCGTCGCGCAGCGTCTCCGCCGGTTTTGCTTTCGGATCGGGTGAGGGCATGCCGAACATTGTAATCCCACATGCGACATCTCGGAGCGAGTGACGGTGGTCAGAGAATTCCGCGCTCGACTATTGAGGCTCCCTGCGGGGCCTGAATCGTGTTTTCGTTCTTACCCAGGACTTCCGTCCTGGGCTATCGTGTGCCGCCCCTTCGGGGCTGGAGTTTGGTGGGTGTTGAGCTTTGCTCGGCTGTCTCCCGTGAGTTGAACGCAAGATCCCGGCTATGGAGGCTGCTTGATTGCTCGTTCGGAATGGCGCCGGGAGAGATTTGACGTAGTACACGCGAGATCCTTCGCGGACTTACGTCCGCTCAGGATGACGTCGGGTTGAGAGTTTCGCGGGGCTGTCAAGCTTTGGTCGGTCTGAACAGCCGGGGCGGCTGTCCCCACGCGAGCTATATCAAACGCTGCGGAGTTGGTGCCAGGCTTCTCTGTATTGGGCGAATTTGGAATTTTGGCGGTGGGGGGAGAGCATTACGTGGATTCGGCCTTCTAAGGCGGCGGTCGGAATGATGTACCAGACGTCGGCTTCGATTACGTAGGCGGCTATGAAATCTACTTGGTCCTGGGCGTAGGGAATGCCGTTGTGGGTGACGTGGCATTTGTAGGAGCGTCCGCGTTTGTATTTGGTGCATTTGACCTGGACGCGGAGGAAGCGGCCGTTGTGTTCGACGGCGAAGTCGTAGCGGGCCATGTCTCCCCAGGGCTTGGCGATGCAGAGTCCGTGCTCGGCGGCGCGGGCCATGAAGCGCAGTTCGGCCCATTCGCCCCGGAGCTTGGGGTGCTGGATGTCGATTCCTTGATTTGTCATTGTTTGCCTGGAAACGGATTTCGGAAGAGTCAACGGCCGCGGACAGGAGTGTCCGCGCCACACTAGCTACCAATAAAAAAGCGGCCTTGGTGGGCCGCTGGTCTCTAGCTATTTGCTATAAATTCATTATATCACAAAGGAATGGGTAAACCCGCCAAGGTTGGGAGAATTATATTTCCATTCGCTGCATGGAGTTGGGAGGAATCGGGTGGTTTTTGCCTCTTGACAAGAATTGTCCCGAATCGGGAATCGGAGTGCGAACGGGGCGAGACCCACATCTCGAAAACCGCGAGATGTGGGGCACCCGTCACATTAAAAAGTCGAGCTTCGCTCGATTGGACAGCCGGGGGTGGCTGTCTCCTACACAATCCTGGCAGATCAGTGGAATTCGAGGGTGACGAACTTGGCTGGTTGGTTGCCTACGTTGGTCAGGGTGTGGGTGTAGCCGCCGGGGAGCCACTTCACGTCGCCGGACTTGAAAATGCCTGGCATGGGGCCTTGGCCTACGACATCACTGCGCATTTGCAGGTCGGTTACCGCTATCAGCAAGTGCGGGCCGGAGTGGTGATGGCTGGGCATGGTGGCACCCGGTTGCAACTCGGTCTCGGAGGCGCGCACGCCGTCCTGGACGAAGATGATGTCTTGGGTGCCTCCGGTGAAGACGTGGAGGCCGCGTTCTTCGTCCCACTTTGCCGGAGGGTTCTTGCGGGCGGCTTCGTCCTGCAGGAACTCGACGGTCACATTGCGGAATGGCGTGTCGGCCAGATTGCGAGCGATGTGAGCGAAGTTGCCGGCGACAAAACGGGTTTCGCCATCTTGCAGGTTAAGCGTGACTGGTGGCTTGCCCTTCACGTCGTTCTCGATTTGCGAGGCGCCGAGGGTGACGAAGACGTAGTCGTGGTGATGGGTGTGCATCAGAGTCGCGTCGTGGGGTGGGACCTCCACCTGGAACACGCGGACGTATTGGTTTTGGAACGCGAGGTGGTGATGCGGCTCGGCGGTGAGTTCGACCTCGGAAGTGCTTTGCGCGGCCAGAGCGATGGCAGCGAGTAAGAGTGCGGGGAAGATCAGGCGGCATTTCATGAGAGCAGATTCTAGCATTCCCGGCCGCGCGGAGAGGTTGCGAGTGAGTTAGACTTTTGCTGTGGTGGACCTGGGCAAAGTGCTGGTGTTTCTGGGTGCGGCCATCGTGGTTGTCGGATTGGTGTTCGTTCTGCTCGGCCGCAACCTTCCCATTGGGCGGCTTCCTGGGGACATTGTTTATCGTGGTAAGAACACGATTTTCTATTTTCCGCTGGCGACTTCGATCGTGATCAGCATTGTGCTTTCGGTTTTGATGTACTTCATCGGGAAGTTGCACAAGTAGTTCTCGGTTCTCGGTTCTCGGTTCCCGGTTCTCAGTTCTCGGTTCTCGGTTCGCTGTTCTCAGCTCTGCGGTAAACTCCCTCCATGGCTTCCGCCGATCAGCTTGGTTTCAGTTTTCGTCCCGCGGAGCGCCGCACCTGGACGGTGCGGGATCTGGTGGCGGCGGCGCGGACGCATCTGGAGCGGGAATATGGCGACGTCTGGGTGGAAGGGGAGATCTCGAATTTCCGGGCGCATGACTCGGGGCATCTTTATTTCACTCTCAAAGATCAGAACGCGCAGATTCGGGTGGTGATGTTTCGGTCTTCGGCGCGGTTGTTGCGCTTCCGTCCGGAGAATGGCCTGCAGGTCGTGGTGCGCGGGCGGGTCACGATTTATGAGGATCGCGGAGAGTTGCAGGTCGCGGCCGAGTATGTCGAGCCCAAGGGCGCTGGCGCTTTGCAGATTGCGTTTGAGCAACTCAAGGCCAAGCTTGAAGCGGAAGGACTGTTTGATGCGGCGCGCAAGAAGGCGATCCCTACTCTGCCTGCGAGAATTGGCATTGTGACTTCGCCGCAGGCGGCGGCGTTGCGCGACATTCTTAATATTCTGCAGCGACGGCACGATACAGCCAGCGTTCTGATTTTCCCCGCGCAGGTGCAGGGCGAAGCAGCTGCGCTCGAAGTCACGGCGGGGATTCGCTACTTCAATAAAGCGCGCAATGTGGATGTGATTATCGTGGCCCGGGGCGGAGGCTCGGCGGAGGATCTGGCTGCGTTCAATCACGAAGGGCTGGCGCGGGCGGTTGTGGCTTCCACGATTCCTGTGATCTCTGCCGTGGGGCACGAGACCGATTTCACCATTCTGGATTTCGTTGCCGACCTGCGAGCGCCTACGCCTTCGGCGGCGGCGGAGTTGGTCATACGTTCACGCTTGGAAGTGGATGAGCAGCTTGGAGGGCTGCATCGGCGGCTCGAGAAAGCGATGCGTTATCACTTGCTCATGGCCCGGCAGAACCTGACCGAACTGGCGCAGCATGGGGCATTCGCCCGCATGATGGACCTGATTCACCGGCGCGAGCAACGGTTGGATGATCTGGTGAATCGGCTTTCCCATGGGCAGCGCGATATTTTCGAGAAGCAGCGGCGGCGGTTTGAGGCTTTGTCCGCAGCGGTTCGGCATTATGATGTGCGGCGGGTGTTAGCTGGCATGAAGAAAGACCTCGACGCGCGGACTACGGCGATCGTTTCGGCTGTCCGCAACTTGCTGCTCGAGCGCAGAGTTCGTGTGGAGCGAATGGATACGGCGCTGTCGGCGCTTTCTCCGCTGGCTATTCTGGAGCGAGGGTATGCTCTGCTGTTCGATGCATCGGGGAAGTTGTTGAAGGATGCCGCGAAGGTGAAGGCGGGGGATGAGATTTCGGCGCGGTTGGCGAAGGGGACGTTGAGTGCAACGGTGAAGAAGTGACGCGGCTTCTATCGAGCTTCGCGCGACTGGACAGCCGGAGGCGGCTGTCCCCGCGTGATGCAGGTCCGCTGTCGCGCTTCGCTCGAGCTCGACGGGCGGGGACGCCCGTCCTCCATTGGTACTGACGTTCGCTTGCCTCGGTGTGCTTGGCTGCTTATACTTCTTGGGGTTTCCCGCCACTCATGGAAGTGCTGCCTTTAATTCGTCATCATCGGAGATCGTTATGACCACCGCCACGAAATCGGTTTCGCTGGAGCAGGAACTTAATCCCACGGAAGCGCAGACCGCGCGATTTGATCTGGCCGCGCACAAACTTAATCTGGACGAGGGAATATGGAAGGTACTGCGCTATCCCACGCGCGAATTGATCGTGCATATTCCGGTGGCCATGGACAATGGCAAGTTGGAAGTCTTCACCGGCTTCCGGGTGCAGCACTCGATTGCGCGCGGTCCCTCCAAGGGCGGCATTCGCTATGCCCCGGACGTTACCCTCGATGAAGTTCGCGCCCTGGCGGCCTGGATGACCTGGAAGTGCGCGGTGGTCAACATTCCTTTTGGCGGAGCGAAGGGTGGCGTGATTTGCGATCCTCATAAGATGTCGATAGGCGAACTGGAGCGCATGACCCGGCGCTACACGGCAGAGCTATTCGAATTTATTGGGCCTGAAAAAGACGTTCCCGCGCCCGATGTCAACACCAACGAACAGACGATGGCTTGGATCATGGATACGTACTCCATGCACATGCGCCAGACCGTTACTGCGGTGGTCACGGGGAAGCCGATTAATATTGGAGGATCCCGGGGACGGCGCGAGGCTACGGGTCGCGGCATCATGATCGTTTGCGATGAGGCGATCAAGAAGCTGGGGATGAGGCCCGAATCTACGCGGGTCATTGTGCAGGGATTCGGGAACGTGGGTTCGAATGCGGCGCTGCTCATGAATGAAGCAGGCTATAAGATTACCGGCATTATTGAAGTCACCGGCAGCCTTCACAACAAGAATGGGATTGATGTGCGGGCGCTCTCTGATTACCGGCAGAAGCATGGGACATTGGCGGGTTTTCCGGAGGCTGAAGCGGCTGACCCCGCTGAATTGCTGGTCACAGATTGTGACATTCTGATTCCCGCCGCCACCGAAAATCAGATCACCAGCCGCAATGCGGATCGAGTGAAGTGCAAGATCCTGGCCGAGGGCGCGAATGGCCCGACAACGGCGTCCGCGGACGAAATTCTGGCGGAGAAGGGAGTCTTCGTGATTCCCGACATCCTGTGCAACGCCGGGGGCGTGACCACCTCCTACTTCGAGTGGGTGCAGGATCGCCAGGGATATTTCTGGAAGGAATCCGTAGTCAACGAACAGCTTGAAACAATCATGGTCGCAGCCTTCGAGGATGTGGTAAGGTTTGCCCAAATTCACGGTGTCAACAACCGGATCGCGGCTTATATGCTCGCGATCGACCGCGTCGCGTATACGATTCGGCAGCGCGGAATCTACGCCTGAGATTCCGGATCGGGCGCAGAATCACGACTAATTAAAACATCTTTTAAAGGAGGACATCGGTATGAGCACACTGCGAATAAGGGTGCTGATCTGGGCCGCAGGACTGTGTCTACTGCTGGGGTTGGTCGTAGCTCCGGCATTAGCGCAGACCCAAAGCACGTCACCGACGGATCAATCCGCCTCGTCAACCAGTACGAGCAAAAAGAAAAAGTCCAAGAAGGATACAACCGCCACCGACGATCAATCCGCCGCTTCGAGTACCAGTACGTCTTCCAGCAAGAAATCCACGAAGAGCACGAAATCAGATGCGGCAGCTGGCTCTGAATCTGCCAGCGACAATTCTTCGGCTGCCGGCAAACCCAGTGCCAGCAAGAAGAAGTCGAGCGCGAAATCAGATACGGCTGCGACTCCGGATTCTGCCGCCAGCGACACGTCGTACACTGCCAGCAAAAAGAAGTCTAGCTCGAAGACGAAGTCTGCAAGTGCGGACACGGCCGATCAGTCCACGGCAACGGCGGGTGCATCCGATGCAACTGCGTCGAAGACGAGTCACAAGAGCAAGAAGGCAGCGGCCAGCGATAGCACCACCCAATCGACAGCTCCGGCGAGTTCGTCAGCGATGTCGGAGACACCGGCTCCAAGCAGCAAGAAGTCTGCTGGGACTGCGCCAGCCTCCGCTCCCGCGGCCAGTTCAGCGCCCGCGGCAAGTTCCGCTCCAATGACAAGCTCGGCTCCGGCAAAGCCTGCGGCCGGTTCCTCGGCGAGCGCCCCGACCAAGAAGGCGTCTTCCACGGCACCAGCGGGCGGAACAGCTTCCAGTCCGGAAATCGCTTCGGCGAAGTCCAGCGGGAAGGTGTGGGTCAATCTTGACAGCGGCGTCTACCACAAAGGCGGACGCTGGTATGGCACCACGAAAAACGGCAAGTTCATGACTGAAGCCGAAGCCCAGCAAGCCGGGTATAAAGCATCCCAAAAAGACTAAAAGGAGGAATCATGAGCAAGAGACCCATTTCACGTGTTCTGCTTGTGCTGTTCGCCCTCGCACTGATCACGGGCATCAGCGTGAGCCAGGGTGCTGCGCAAGCCAGCAGTGGAAGCAAGAGTTCGACGTCGACCACGGCCGCAAGTTCCGCCGACCTGGTTGATATCAATTCTGCAACCAAGGACCAACTCGATGCGCTGCCCGGCATCGGCGCGGCCTATTCACAGAAGATCATCGACGGTCGCCCGTACGCTAAGAAGACCGACCTGGTACGCAAGAAGGTGATCCCTCAGGCCACGTACAACAAGATCAAGGACATGATTATCGCCAAGCAAAAGTAGAACCACGAGCATTCCACGACGAGCCCGAAGAGCGGACCGCCGCGCCCTGCCCCAACCTTAACCAAAGCCAAATCTTGAATCCGTTTTCCAAGGAGGCAAAATGAATTTCGTTGACGACATGAAGAACAAGGTCATGGGAAATATCGCGGAAGAGAATCCGACGGCAAGCGCCGCTCTGGAACTTCTGAAGAACCATCCCGGCGGCATCAGCGGACTGGTGCAGCAATTTCACGACAAAGGCCTGGGCGACGTGGTCAACTCCTGGGTAAGCACGGGCCAGAACCTTCCGATCTCTGCAGACCAGATCAAGAGCGTGCTTAGCAATGAGCATGTACAGGCATTTGCCGCGAAAGCGGGGATTTCGCCCGATGTGGCCAGCGCCAAGATTGCCGAAGTGCTGCCGCTGATCATGGACCGGCTTACTCCGAACGGTCAGCTGCCGGCGCAGACCGGCCTGCTCGCGACTGGAATGAATATGCTGAAGTCCCTGTCAAAAACCGGGACCGACGCCGCTTGAGGGTTTTGTCCGAGACTTGGAGAGCAAGAAACCTAGCTCCTGCTGTGATGCAGGGGCTTTTTTGTTGTCCAGCGGTGCTCGGCAAGCAGTGCACCACTCGCTGCCAGTGCCGTTAAGCTGCCCTTAACAGCTTGCGAAATATCGAAACCCAGCGGCTAAAGCCGAATCCATTTTCACCAATTTACGGTATGCCTGAAGGCATACCCTGATACGAATCGGGAGTCTTTCCGCAGCCCTGGGAAGCCGTGCCCTTTCAAAAATCCAACGCCGTGAGTTTTTCCGCAAGCTGGTAAGCAGGCTTTGCCCCTCCGCGTTTACTCTTGCATTGCTTTCGCTATTCATGGTGGAGGATAATTCGGTATCGCTCGTTCCGGCATTCGTGCCGGCTTGCGGTTGCCAGCGCACCCGGTGAACCTTCCCAATTCCATCACGCTCACCCGCATCTGCAGCATCCCGCTGCTGATCTGGATTCTTTCCACCAACCGCTTTCAAAGTACGGGCGGCGAAAAAGAACTGTTGGCTTCAGCTCTGTTCATCGCTGCCTCGATTACCGATGGCATTGACGGGTACCTTGCTCGCAAGCGCGGACAGATCACGACGATGGGTGTGCTGCTCGATCCGCTGGCCGACAAGCTGCTGATCGCCGCTGCGTTTGTCACCCTGGTGCAGTTCAATCCCAGCATGGTTCCGGCCTGGATCGCCGTGATCATCATCGGGCGGGAATTCCTGGTCAGCGGCTTGCGTTCGATTGCGGCTTCCGAGGGGTTTGCGATCGAGGCCAGCGATCTGGGCAAGTTCAAGATGCTGGTGCAGATCGTTTCCGTGGTGGCCGTTATTCTTGACCACCGCTGGAAAGAATGGCCCATCTATGGCGGGTATTTCTTCCCGGTGCATTGGATCGCGCGGCTGGCCATCTGGTTCATGGTTCTGTTGTCGCTGGTATCGGCAGGCGATTACTTCGTCGCCTTCTGGT
>Ga0209415_10016981_pt1 | contig 11632 bp, 5 predicted proteins | sample PeaSoiSIISIP2007_FD_187696 | JGI IMG/M metagenome (GOLD analysis project Ga0209415, IMG submission 187696) | Peat soil microbial communities from Weissenstadt, Germany - SII-SIP-2007 (SPAdes) (version 2) | ecosystem: Environmental > Terrestrial > Soil > Wetlands > Peat | place: Germany... | reverse complement strand
CCCCGCCGTCGGCGAGGCCGAGGCGGGCCAGCTCTTCGCCGTCCCAGGGGTGGGCCACGCCCACCGTCCATCCGCCGCCGTCCGGCGCGGCGCCGGCCACCCGCACGTCGCCGCCCACGCTCACGAGCGCGCCGTCGGCGCCGCCGGCCCGAAGCTCGGCGACGAGGATGTCGCCGGCCAGGCCCTTGCCGATGCCACCCGGGTCGAAGCCGGTGCCGGCCGGGAGCGTGACCGTGTCGGCGCTCACGATGATGCCGTCACATCCGCCGACCAGGTTGCTGCGCGCCTCGTCCTGCCCAGGATGGAGGTCCTCGAACGTGCGGTCGTAGCCGGCGCGTACGACGTCGCCGAGGACGGTCGGGTCGAACGCGCCGCCGGTCAGCCACCACGCCTGGAGCGCGCGGCGCACGAGCAGCATCGTGTCGTCGGACACCGCGACGGGCCCGCCCGCGCGCCGCGTCAGCTCGGATACCTCGGACGAGTCGCGGAACCGGCTCCACCGCGCCTCGAGCTCCTCGAGGCGGTCGAGCGCGGCGTCCGCAAGGCCGGGGGCGCCCCCGACGACGACGAGGTGGACGTCGCTGCCCATCGCCAGGACGCGGCGCTCGTGGGTGCGAGGGTCGGGACGGGCGCTACGATCCTCCGGCTGGGCCGGAGCAGTGGGTACGGCGCAAGAAATCGATTCCATCTGGGCCTCCTCGGGACGTTGCACCCCCCATGGTCGGCCCGCCACCTCAGCGCCGGCTCAGAGGCCGCTCCGACGCAGCAGGGACTTCGGGGGCCGAGACCTCGGCGGCCCGGTTCAGCCGCCGCCGAACATCGACTCGGGGTCGGCCCGCCACGCCGAGATCAGTTGACCCCCCATCGGGTCGCACGGCCAGCGCAGCGGCGGCCCGTCGGCGAGGATCGCGGCGCGGATGGCCGCGGCCGCGGTCGCGGCCGGCGTGATCATGTCGGCTGGGATCGCCATCCGTCCCTGGTACATGGCGTCGGCGGTGGCCTCGTAGCCCGGCACCGTGTGCGCCTCGGGCATCCGCGCCGACGCGGTGAGCATGTCGCTCTGGACCGGGCCTGGCATGATCTCGACGACGCGGATGCCGAAGGGCGCGACCTCGGCGGCGAGCGACTCGCCCAGCGCCTGCACCGCCGCCTTCGAGGCCCGGTACACGGCGTAGAACGGGACGCCGGCGAGCAGCGACGAGGAGGTGACGTTGCAGATGACACCGCCCCCGCCCGCCCGCATCAGCGGGATCGCCCGCCGGGTCACTTCGATCAGGCCGAACACATTGGTCTCGAACACCTCGCGCCACTGGTCCATCGGCGCCGCCTCGACCGGCAGGTAGTCGCGCTCGGTCCCGGCGTTGTTCACCAGCACCCGCAGCCCGTCCGGCAGCCGGATCGTGTCGGGCCGGGTCACATCGAGCGGGGCGACGGTGAGCGAGCCGACGCCCCCCGCGGCCTCCTCGGCCAGGCCGCCGCCTGCGGAGGGGTCGCGCATGGTCGCGACGACATCGAATCCGGCGCGGGCCAGGTCGACGGCGACCGCCCGGCCGATACCCCTGCTCGCCCCCGTGACCACCGCGATGCCTGCCGCCTCCACCGGCGCCAACCTACCGGTACCTTCGATGCGTGCCCGAGTTCGACTACACCGAGATCCTCCCCATCGACCACGACCATCCCGGCACGGAATGGCGGCTCGTGACGTCCGACGGGGTCGAGGCCGCCGACGGGATCGTCCATGTCGAGCCGGACACGCTGCGCCTGCTCACCCGAGAGGCGTTCCGCGACATCTCGCATCTGCTGCGCCCCGGTCACCTCCAGCAGCTGCGCAACATCCTCGACGATCCCGAGGCATCGCCCAACGACCGGTTCGTGGCGACCGATCTGCTCAAGAACGCGTGCATCGCCGCCGGCGGCGTGCTGCCGATGTGCCAGGACACCGGCACGGCCATCGTGATGGGCAAGAAGGGCGAACGCGTGCTGACGGGAGGGCGCGACGAGGAGGCGATCAGCGGTGGCGTGTTCGACGCCTACACGCAGCTCAACCTCCGGTACTCGCAGATGGCGCCGCTGTCGACGTGGGACGAGGTCAACACGGGCACCAACCTGCCTGCCCAGATCGACGTCTCGTCGGTCGCTGGCGACCGCTACGAGCTGCTGTTCATGGCCAAGGGCGGAGGATCGGCCAACAAGAGCCTGCTGTTCCAGGAGACCAAGGCGTTGCTCACGCCGGAGCGGCTGATGCCGTGGCTCGACGAGAAGCTGCGCACGCTCGGCACGGCGGCGTGCCCGCCCTACCACCTCGCGCTCGTGATCGGCGGGACGTCGGCGGAGTACGCGTTGAAGGTCGCCAAACTGGCGTCGGCGCGCTACCTCGACACGCTCCCGACCGACGGATCGTCGGAGGGGCATGCGATCCGCGATCCGGAGCTGGAGGCGTCGGTGCTCGGGCTCACCCAGCGCTTCGGCATCGGGGCGCAGTTCGGCGGGAAGTACTTCTGCCACGACGTGCGCGTCGTACGCCTGCCGCGCCACGGCGCCTCGTGCCCGATCGCGATCGCGGTGTCGTGCTCGGCCGACCGCCAGGCGCTGGCGCGCATCGACGGGAGCGGCGCGTGGCTCGAACAGCTCGAGACCGACCCGGCGCGCTTCCTCCCCGAGGTGGGGCATGAGGAGCTCGGCGATGACGTCGTGCACGTCGACCTGCGCCAGCCGATGGACGCGGTCCGCGCCAGGTTGAGCCGCTATCCGGTCAAGACCCGCCTCTCGCTCAGTGGACCGATGGTCGTCGCCCGCGACATCGCCCATGCGAAGATCGCCGAGCGGCTCGACCGCGGCGAACCGATGCCCGAGTACCTCCGTGAGCGCTGCGTGTACTACGCCGGTCCGGCCAAGACCCCGGAGGGCTACGCGTCGGGGTCGTTCGGGCCCACCACCGCCGGGCGGATGGACTCCTACGTCGAGCGCTTCCAGTCGGCGGGCGGCTCGCTCGTGATGCTGGCCAAGGGCAACCGCAGTCAGACGGTCACGGACGCGTGCCGCCGCCACGGCGGCTTCTACCTCGGGTCGATCGGCGGCCCCGCCGCCCGACTGGCCCAGGACTGCATCCGCCACGTCGAGGTGCTCGAGTACCCCGAGCTCGGCATGGAGGCGGTCTGGCGTATCGACGTGGAGGACTTTCCCGCCTTCATCGTGGTCGACGACAAGGGCAACGACTTCTTCCAGGAGGTGTCGCGCCCCGTCGCCCTCCGGAACGCCTAGCGAGGACGTCAGACCCCGGCCGTACGCTCCGGGAGTGCCCTTCTCGGTGACCGCGACGCCGTACGGGCGGGCGGCGGCCGACCTCCTCGCCGCGCAGGTCGGCGCGGCCAAGGCCGGGGACCCGCTGGCACCGGTGACCGTCATCGTGCCGGCGACGTACGCGGGCATCTCCGCCCGCCGTCACCTCGCCGTCGCCGGCGTCGCCGGCGTCACCTTCCTCACCCTCGCCCGCCTGGCCGAGCGGCTCGGCGGCCCGGTCCTGGCCGGGTCCGGCCGTCGGCCGGTCTCCCCGGCGCTGGTGACGGCCGCGGTGCGCCGGGTGCTGGCCGAGCGCCCCGGCGTGTTCGCCCCCGTGGCCGGCCACCCGGCGACGGAGGAGGCCCTCGCCGCGGCGCACGCCGAGCTGCGGGGCGTGTCCGGTCCGGCACTCGACCGCCTGGCCCGGAGCGGCCGCCGGGCCAGCGACGTGGTGACGATCCATCGGGCGGTGGAGCGCCTGCTCGCGCCGGCGTGGCACGACGAGCACGACCTGATCGCGGCTGCGGCCGATCGCGCCGGTGCGCCCGGCGTGCTCGCTGAGCTCGGCGCGCTCATCGTCCATCTGCCCCAGCGCGTCGCGCCGGCCACCGCCACCCTGCTCGCCACCGTCGCCGACCACACGACGGTGGTGGTCAACGTCGGGCTCACGGGCGACCCTGACGGCGACAGCCCGGTCATCGCCGGCCTGGCGCGCGCCGGCATCGCCGTCCCGCCCCCCGCGTGGCGGCCGGCGCGGCCGGGAGCGGTCATCAGCGCGAGCGACCCCGATGACGAGGTGCGGGCCGCGGTGCGCGCCGTCGTCGATGCCGCCCGCAGCGGCGTCCCCTGGGGCCGCATGGCCGTGGTCTGGGGCGCGGCCGAGCCCTATGCCCGCATCGTCGACGCCCAGCTGGCCGCGGCGGACATCCCGAGCAACGGCACGCCGGTGCGCACGGTCGCCGACAGCGTCGCCGGTCGGACCCTGCTCGCCGTGCTCGGCCTCGGGGACCGCCGCTTCCGCCGCCCCGACGTGATGGCGGTCATCGCTGACGCGGGGGTGGTCGACGGGCGCGGGCATCCCGTTCCGGGGAGGGCGTGGGAGCGGATCTCCCGTGAGGCGGGCGTCGTCGAGGGCGACGACTGGGCCCGTCGGCTGGGCGCCCACGCGGCCCGGCTCTCGGCGCGAGCCGACGAGGACGACGCCGAGGACCGCGCCGCCTCTGCCGGGCAGCGACGCCGCGACGCCGCGTCCGCGGCCGGGCTGGCCGCGTTCGTCGGCGAGCTGCGCTCCGACCTCGAACGGGTGGCCGCGACCGGGACGTGGCGCGGGATGGCCACCGCGACCGCGGCGCTGCTCGACCGCCTGCTCGGCGGGGCCCCGGCCCGGATCATGTGGCCCGACGAGGAGCAGCGTGCGGCCGACCGCGTCGATGCCGCGCTCGCCGGGCTGGGCGGCCTCGACACGATCGGGGGGCCGCCGCCGACGCTCGACGTCTTCCGTCGCTCGCTCGCCGCGTCGCTGTCGGCCGCCCTGCGCCGCTCGGGGCGCTTCGGTGAGGGCGTGCTGGTCGGTCCGCTGTCGGTCGTCACCGGTCTCGATCTCGACGTCGTGATCGTCCTCGGTCTTGCCGAGGGGACACTGCCCGCAGCCCACCTCGAGGACTCGCTGCTGCCCGACCGCGAGCGCGCCGCGACGGGCGGCGAGCTCGGCTTGCGCGCCGATGCCCAGCACGAGGAACGGCATCGGTATCTGGCGGCGCTGGCGGCCGCGGATCGCTCGACGGTGTGCTTCCCGCGCGGGGATCTCCGTCGCCGCGGCGATCGCGTCGCCTCCCGGTGGTTGCTCGACGCCCTCGCCGAGGCGGTCGGCCGACCGGCGGTGACGACCAGCGAGCTGGCCACGCTCGGCGGTGTCGCGCACGTCCCGTCGTTCCTCGGCGGGATCCGCCGTGCCGGGTTCGCGGCGACCGGGCAGGAGCACTCCCTCCAACGCCTCCTCGCCGGTGACGCCGCGGCGCTGGCCGACGACGCGGTGGTCGTCGCCGGCGCCGCGCTCGTGCGGGCCCGCGCCGCGGGCGGGTTCACGCGCTACGACGGCAACCTCGCCGGCGCCGGCGTGCCGCGGCCGTCCGACGTCGACGCCACGTCGGCGACGCGTCTCGAGACCTGGGCTGCGTGCCCGTTCCGCTACTTCGCCGAGGCCGTGCTCGGGGTCATCCTCGCCGACGAGCCCGAGCGCATCATCCAGATGACGCCACTCGATCGGGGCAGCATGATCCACGAGATCCTCGACCGCTTCGTCCGTGGGGCGATCGCCGGCGAGGACCATGACCGGACGCGGATGGAGCGCGTGGCGGAGCAGGTGTTCGCCGACTACGACGGCCGGGGCGTGACCGGCCGGCCGCTCTTCTGGCGCAGGGACCGCGCGGCGATCCTGCGCGACCTGTCCCGGTTCCTGGACGAGGATGCCGGCCTGGGAACGACACCGCTGCGCACCGAGTTGCGGTTCGGCCCGCCCGACCCGGTCGTCATCGACCTGCCGGGCGGGCGCGCTCTCCGCTTCCGCGGTGCCGCCGACCGCATCGACGCGAGGGCGGACGGGAGTCTCCTGGTGATCGACTACAAGACAGGGTCGCCGCGCCACTACGCCGCGCTCACGGTGGCGACACCCACCGCGGGCGCGACCCGCTTCCAGCTCCCCGTGTACGCGCTCGCGGCCCGAGCCGCAGTTGGTCGCCCCGATGCCGAGGTCGAGGCCTCCTACTGGTTCCTCCCGCGCGACGGCCGGTCGACCTGGATCGGATTCACCGTCGACGAGCACGTTCTCGAGGAGGTGTCCACCACCCTGGGCGAGGTCGATGCCCTGATCGGCGAGGGCGTCTTCCCCGCCATCCCGACCAAGGAGTCGTTCGTGTCGTTCGTGGAGTGCCGCTTCTGCGACCCGGACGAGCTCGGCACCGGGCCGCGGCGCCGGCGCTGGGAGGCCAAGCGCGACGCGCCGGAGCTCGCCCAGCTGACGGAGCTGCTCGGTGACCGCTGACGCCGCCGCGTTGACCGCGGTGCAGCAGACGCTCGACTTCGGCTCTGACGTCGCGCAGCTTCCCGCCGACCAGCCCGCCCGCGACCGGATCGCCTCCGCGCTCGACGTCACGCTGTTCGTCGAGGCGGGCGCGGGGTCCGGGAAGACGACGGCGCTGGTCGAGCGTTTCGTCGCCCTCGTCGAGGCCGGCGTCGACGCCGATCGGATCGCCGCCATCACGTTCACCGAGCAGGCCGCCAGCGAGCTGGCCGACCGCATCCGTAGCTCCCTCTCGTCGCTGGCCGCGGCCGGCTCCGAACGCTGCGCGGCCGCGCTCGTCGTCCTCGATCGCGCCGCGATCTGCACCCTCCACGCGTTCGCGCAGCGGGTGCTCATCGAACATCCCGTCGAGGCCCGGCTGCCACCGCGCTTCACCGTCCTCGACGAGATCGCCTCCGACGAGGTGTTCGACCGCCGATGGGACGCGACCCTCGACGCGCTGCTGGACGACCCGATCCTCGAACCCGCCCTGCGGGTGCTGCTCGCCTGCCGTCGCAAGGTCGACGATCTTCGCGAGCTCGCCCTCCAGTTCCGGGACAACTGGGATCGGTTGCGGCACGAGCCGGTGGAGACGGGCCCGATCGAGATCGACGTCTCCGAGCTGTGTGCGGACCTCGACGTCATCGTGTCGTACGCCGACCGGTGCATGGACGACGGTGACCTCCTGCTCGCCGCACTCGAGAGGTGGCGTGCCTTCCGCGACGATCTCGCTGCCGCGACGACCCTCGATGAGATCGTGACGCTGCTCCAGGCACAGCCGTCCAGGCGGAGGGTCGGTCGCGCCCTTTCGTGGCGGGGTTGCGATCCGGGCGAGGTCCACGACCTGATCGACACGGCGATCGCGCGCGCCGAGGCCCTCATCTCGGGGGCGGCCGACACCGCCCTCCGCCGCGTCGGCACGCACCTCGCCAACTTCACGCTCGAGGGCGCGGAGGAGCGCCGACGTGAGGGAACGCTCGAGTTCCATGACCTCCTCGTCCTCGCCCGGGCCGTGCTGCGCGACCCGCAGCACGGCGCGGACGTCCGGTCCGCCGTCGCCGCGCGCTATGAGCGCCTGCTGCTCGACGAGTTCCAGGACACCGATCCCATCCAGGTCGAGCTGACGCTGCTCATCGCCGCGGACGGGGCCGACGCGGGGGACCGGCGGTGGCAGGAGATCGAGCCCCGACCGGGCGCGCTGTTCTTCGTCGGTGACCCGAAGCAGTCGATCTACCGCTTCCGGCGGGCCGACATCGCCACCTTTCTCGCCATGCGCGCGAGGGTCGCGGATGGTGTCGAGCGTCTGACCGCAAACTTCCGCAGCGGGCGGCGGATCGTGGAGTGGGTCAACCGCACCTTCGGCGAGTTGATCGTCGAGCAACAGGATCGCCAGCCGGCCTACATCGCGCTCGAACCGCGGGTCGAGGACGCGCCGGTCGGTCCGGCCGTGACGCTCGTCGGCCGGGCGCCGCTCCCTCCCAAGACGGGCGCGGACGACGTCCGTGCCGCCGAGGCCGACGCGGCCGCGGCCGCGGTCCGGCGCGTGCTCGACGAGGCCTGGTCGGTCCGCGACGACGGCGGGTGGCGGCCGGCCCGGCCGCGTGACATTTGCGTGCTCGTCCCGGCCCGTACGTCGCTGCCCTTCCTCGAACGGTCGCTGGCGGCGGCGGACGTCGCCTACCGGGCCGAGACCTCGTCGCTCGTGTACGCCACCGGGGAGGTGCGCGACCTCATGGCCGTCGCGCGCGCGGCCGACGACCCGACCGACCAGCTGGCGCTGCTCACGGCATTGCGGAGCGCGGCGTTCGGTTGCGGTGACGACGACCTGTACGCGTGGAAGCGCGCGGGCGGCCGCTGGGACCATCAGGCACCGCCGGCGGCGGATCTCGACGGGCCGGTCGCTGCCGCGATGGCGTGGCTCGCCGGTCTGCACGCCGAACGCTCGTGGCTGCCGCCGAGCGCGGTGCTCGATCGGATCGTGCGGGAGCGGCGGCTGCTCGAGGTGGCGTTCGCCGGCCCGCGACCGCCCGACGTCCTGCGCCGCATCCGGTTCGTAATCGACCAGGCGCGGGCGTGGGAGGACGCCGGGGGCGGCAGCCTTCGCGCGTACCTCGGCTGGGTCCAGCGCCAGGGCGCGGCGACGTCGCGTGTCGTGGAGACCGTCCTGCCGGAGACCGACGAGGAGTCGGTGCGGATCATGACCATCCACGCGGCCAAGGGCCTCGAGTTCCCCGTCGTCGTGGCGTCCGGGCTCACGTCAATGCCGCGGGCGCGGCCGAGCCGGGCGCACGTGCTCTGGGTCGACGGGCGGTGGGAGGCCAGGCTCGGCAGCCTCGTCGCGACCGCCGACTTCGAGGAGGCCCGACCGGTCGAGGAGCAGATGGACGCCGAGGAGCGCCGGCGGTTGCTCTACGTCGCCACGACCCGTGCCCGCGACCATCTCCTCGTCTCGGTCCACCGCGTCGCGGACCGCGCGGGTGAGCGCACGGCCGCGGAGCTGCTGTGGGACGCGGCCGGAGCCTGGACGCCCGACGAGGGCCCGCCCGCGGTGGTCGCCGGGGTCGTCGGCCCCGCGCCGAGCGTGCCGCCGCCGATGCCGCGCCCCGAGTGGGAGGCCGAGCGGGCGGCGGCGGTGCTGGCCGCCGGGCGGAGGCTGACCGTCTCCGCCACCCGGTGGGCCGAGGAGCTGGCGTCGGCCCACGACCCGCACGCGTCGGGCGACCCGGGGCTGGCCAAGGACGCTCGTGACCTGGAGCTGCCGGCGTGGCAGAAGGGCCGCTACGGCACGGCCGTCGGCCGTGCCGTCCACGCCGTGCTCCAGGGTGTCGACCTGGCGTCGGGTGCCGGCCTCGGCGCACTGGCGGCGGCCCAGGCCGCGGCCGAGGAGGTGCTGGGCGCGGAGGCGACGATCGAGGCGCTGGCCGCGGCCGCGCTCGCCTCGGACGTGGTACGCGACGCGGCGACCCGGCCGCACTGGCGCGAGCTCTACGTCGGTGCCCCCGTGGGCGCGACCGTCGTGGAGGGCTATATCGACCTGCTGGTCCGCACGGCCGAGGGGCTCGTCGTCGTCGACTACAAGACAGACGTGGTGCGCGACGACGCCGAGCGCGCTGCCAAGGTCGCGCGCTATCGGCCGCAAGTTGCCGCGTACGCGGCCGCGCTCGAGGCTGCGGTGGGCGAGCCGGTCGTGGGCGCGGTGCTGCTCTTCCTCGCCGTGGGCGGCGCGCACGAGGAGGCCGTGCCTGATCTGGCCGGCGCGGTGGCCGAAGTGCGCCGCGCGTAGGCCACCGCCTGCGCGGAGCGCCGGCATCCGGGTCTGCCGGCCGACCAGGGCCGGGTCGGTGCGGGATTCAGGACGCCCGCATGGTGCGGAAGCAGCGTCGCAGCTCCTCGACGAACAGCTCGGGCTGCTCGAAGGCGGCGAAGTGCCCGCCCCGCTCGAGCTCGTTCCAGTAGCGCAGGTCCCTGAACCGGCGCTCCATCCACCGTCGCGACGGCCCGAAGATCTCGCCGGGGAAGATCGAGCAGCCTGCCGGCACGCCGATGATGTCGCGCGGGACCTTCGTGAAGCTCTCCCAGTACAGACGGGCCGACGACGCGCCCGCCGCCGGCAGCCAGTAGCACATGACATTGTCGAGCAGCTCGTCGCGCGTGAACACGCTGAGCGGGTCGCCGCCGCAGTCGGCCCACGCCCAGAACTTCTCCACGATCCACGCGCACTGACCGGCGGGCGAGTCGGCGAGCCCGTACCCGAGCGTCTGCGGGCGCGTCGACTGCTGCTTGGAGTAGCCCGTGCCCCAACGGCGGTGCTCGTCCATGCGCGCGAGCGTGGCCTGCTCGGCCTCGGTGAGATCGTGCATCGTCGAGCGGTCGGGGGCGACGATCGGCATGTTGACGTGGATGCCGACGAGGCGCTCCGGGTGGCGCATCGCGATCGTCATGGTGACCATCGAGCCCCAGTCGCCGCCCTGGGCCGCGTACCGCTCGTAGCCGAGCCCGGTCATCAGCTCGTCCCACGCGTCGGCGATCCTCGGTACGTCCCATCCCCTCGTCGTCGGTTTGTCGCTCCAGCCGTACCCGGGGAGCGACGGGCACACGACGTGGAAGGCGTCGGCCGGATCGCCGCCGTGGGCACGCGGGTTGCGGAGCGGCTCGATGACCTTGACGAACTCGATGATCGAGCCCGGCCAGCCGTGGGTCAGCACGAGCGGGAGCGCGTCGGGCTCGGGGGAGCGGGCGTGCACGACATGGATCCCGAGACCGCCGACGTCGGCGCGGAACTGCGGCAGATCATTGAGGCGCGCCTCGGTCGCACGCCAGTCGTAGTCGTCGGCCCAGTAGCGGCACAGGTCCTGGACGAACGCAAGCGGGATCCCCTGCGACCAGTCCGGTGTCCGACCGTCGCCGACGGTCTCGCGCTCGGGCCAGCGCGTGCGGCGCAGCCGGGATCGGAGGTCGTCGAGGTCGGCGTCAGGGACGGCGAGGCGGAACGGGGTCAGCTCCATCCGGCTCATCCTGACACCGACGGTCCGGGCGGGCCTTCGGTTCGGACGCCACGCGGTTCGTCGATGCGGGATCGCCCGACGTCAGGCTGGTCGCGGTCGCCTGTCAGAAGCTTTACCGCCGCTTGACGCGCCGCTCACGGTGGGCTCAGCCGGGGTCGACATGATGGGCCCCGATGCCCGACGACACGCCGGCCGGCGCACCGGCGCGACCCGACGCACCCGACGCACCCGACGCACCCGACCTGCCCCATCGGCGTGGGGTGCGGTCCACCGCCGCCAACGCCAGGCTCACCGGCATCACCGGCATCACCCTGCTCGTGCTGCTCGCCGCGCAGGGCCTCACCATCCCCGGCGTGCGCGCCAAGTTGGGGTGGCATGTGTTCATCGGCTTCCTGCTGATCCCGCCCGTGCTGATCAAGGCGGCGAGCACGGGATACCGCGCCGTGCGCTATTACACCGGTGACCCCGACTATCGGGCCGCGGGTCCGCCCCGGCCGCTCCTGCGCGTGCTCGCCCCGCTGGTGGTGCTGCTGACGCTCGCCGTTCTCGCCACGGGTGTCGCCCTCGTCGCCGGCGGTCATCAGCACCTCGGGTGGCTGGTCGCGGCCCACAAGCTGAGCTTCCTGCTGTGGTTCGCGGTGATGACGGTGCACGTGCTCGCCTACGTGTGGCGCGCCGCCGGCCTGGCGTGGGCCGAACTGACCGACCGCGTCGGCGCGCCGGGTCGCCGCCTGCGGCTCGGCCTCGTCGCGGTCAGCGTCGCCGCCGGCGTCGCGTTGGCGGTGGCGAC
>Ga0209415_10016980_pt1 | contig 11632 bp, 9 predicted proteins | sample PeaSoiSIISIP2007_FD_187696 | JGI IMG/M metagenome (GOLD analysis project Ga0209415, IMG submission 187696) | Peat soil microbial communities from Weissenstadt, Germany - SII-SIP-2007 (SPAdes) (version 2) | ecosystem: Environmental > Terrestrial > Soil > Wetlands > Peat | place: Germany... | reverse complement strand
GATCAGTCCGTCGCGGGCACAGACCGTGTGCACCACCGGGTCGCTGTCACTCAAGGCGACACTACTGACCACAATGTCGCCGCACGCACAGCGAACGTCCTGCCCGTCCACATCGTCACCGCACGGCTTCGCCCAACTGCCGATCGGAATGGAGATCAACAGGAGTGCGAGTGTCCGAGCCAGGGTCCACGGTTTCATACACGCTTCCTCACGGACGGTTCGGCAGCCTCCGCCCACCCTGCGTTGTTTACCCTCGACAGATTGCGGGTGGGGATCATCGAGGATTCTGCCCCGAAGATCAAGCCCCATCGTTGGCGCGCTTGCGGCGCCGCGCAGATTTGACACCCACAGACGATTACTCTAGCGTACTGTGCGCGCGTTAATGTTTGGCATCGGCACCCCGGAACTGCTCGTCATTCTCGTCGTCGCTCTCATCGTGCTCGGGCCGGAGCGGTTGCCGGAGATCGCCCGGGCGCTGGGTAAGGCGATGGCCGAGCTACGCCGCGCGACCGGCGGTCTGAGTGAAGAGTTGCAAAACGCCAAGATCATGCTGGAGGAGGAGGTACGCGCCGCCGCTCGAAAATCGGCGGCACCGGGCCGGTCCCCCAGCAGCGGCGCACCGGCAGACGCCGGTCAGCCAGCGAACCGAGCCGCGGAGAAGAAGGACGATGCGCCACCGGAGCCGTAAATGCCCGACGTCAAGATGCCCCTCACGGCACACCTGCAGGAGCTGCGCTGGCGCCTCATCAAGTCGCTGCTCGCCACGGCGGTCGGATTCATCGTCTGCTACAATTTTGCGGATGCGCTGTTTGCGTTCCTGACCCGGCCGCTGCTCGATCTCAATGCCGGCACCGGCACCGATGCGGTTCGTCTGATCGGCACCGGCATGGTGGAGGCGTTCTTCACCAAGCTCAAGGTCTCGGGCATCGCGGCGATTTTCATCGCCAGTCCTGCGATCCTGTACCAGATCTGGCAGTTCGTGGCGCCAGGGTTGTATGATACCGAGAAGCGCTACGCGCGCCCGTTCGTGTTCTTCGGAACCTTTTTTTTCGTCGCCGGCGCGTGGTTCTGTTACGCCATGGTGCTGCCCGTCGGCTACCGCTTCTTCATCGAGCAGTACGCCACCATCCGCGTCGATCCGCAGATCCGTATCAGCGAGTACCTCTCCTTCACGGCGCGCATGCTGCTCGCGTTCGGCGCCGTCTTCGAGCTTCCCGTCGTCACGTTCTTTCTGGCACGGCTTGGCATTGTGACCCATGTGCTCATGCTCGGCTACGCGCGCTACGCGGTCCTGGTGATCTTCATCGTCGCTGCGATGCTGACGCCAGGGCCGGATGTCGCCTCGCAGCTCCTGATGGCGGGGCCGCTGCTGGTCCTGTACGCGCTGAGTATCGGCGTCGCCTACGTCTTTGGAAAGCCGCGCCAGGCACCCGCGTCATGAGGACGCAGTCGGACCGTCACCGCGGACGCCCGCCGTACGCTACGCGTCGATTTCCCGCATCAGCCAATCGTCCGGGTCGCGCGGCGGTGCCGCCACCTCCACACAAGGAATCTCCGCCTGCAACGCGCGCAGAATGTCGCGCGCAACCGGCAAGAAGTCAGGGACCGCCAGCACCACGATGATTGCTTCCCGCCGGTCCACCGTGCGCACGATGCCGACCTCCTCGTACGACTCGAAGATAAACTTGACCAAAGCAATATCCGCCGGGGCCACACGCAGATATACGGGATGAATCGCGCTCGCCGGCGGGTTCACTGCACCTCCGCATGCGGCACATACGCGCGCCAGCGGTCGACGACCAGAAACATCGCGAGCTTGCCGTACTCGATCACCAAGCGTCGGACGAAGGCACGCCCCCGCCACCAGCCCTCCGCGGGAAACGGATCGTAGCGCGACGGCACGACCGCCACCGCAATCTCCCCACCCGAGGCCGCACGGAAGGTCATGGACGCGCGGCGCGTATGCAGCTTCGAGGTCACCAGCACGATCGACCGCACCTGCTGTGTCCGGAGATACGTGACGAGAGCGCGCGCCTCGTCGAGCGTACTGGTCGTCGCCGTCGGCATGACCGACAGCGCCGCCGCGGGGACCCCGAGTTGCTGCGCGACGCTGAGATTCTGCTCATGATGTTCGGGAAGGGACCCGCCGCGCGCCCGCAGCGCCGCCATACCGGGGAGAGAAAACTCACGTGTCAAGATGATCCGCGGCGCCAAACCTGCCTCATAGAGGTCGACCCCCTCGAGAATGCGATCCGGGAGTGACCCGGACAACACCACGATGGCATCGGCGCGAACCGGCTCGTCGTGCGCGATGAGGAGGCGGCCGATGGCGGTCAAGAGCGCCCCCCGGCCGGCATACAGCAGCACAGCGGCGACAATCAGCGTACCCAGTACCCACACGATGACGCGGCGCACCGATCACTTCCGCTCGGCGGTGAGCATGGCCAACCGTCCATCATGGTACCAGAGATGATACGCCGAATCATTTGGGCTACCGAGCGGGCGAAACTCGACGCGCAGGGACTCATCCCGATAGAAGAGCCGCGCCGCATCCTCCAGCCCGAAAATGAACACGCCGTCGCGGGCACGCAGGTCGCCCATTCCGTGGAACACGAGCGTGCTCCCGGAGTCCGGGTGCGGCAGCACGCGCAGGAGATCGAGGAGGAACGCCCGCGTCAGGTTTCCCCGCGCCACGAAGCCGGATTGCTCGACGTCGATCTTGTGTACCATCCGGCCGAGCCACAGCCCCATGACGACAACGACCGCCACCGCGGCGACGCGGCGATCGCACCGACCCAGGCAACGGTGCATCAGGGCCACCGCCTCGGTGAATACAAGCGCAAAGCCGGCAGCGGGGAGATGCAGGTAGCGCGGAACGGGACCCAGCAGCAGCAGACTGAACGGCGCAAAAGCAATGCCGATCCACAGCAACCCCCATAACCCCACGGCAGAGCCCAATCGCCACCAGGCTAGCGCGGCGACGCCGAGCATGCCGACCACGGGCAGCACGCCGGAGGCTGCGGAGTCCAGCGTGAGCAGCAGAGCACCGGTCAGCCCGACCTTGGTCATGAGGAAACGCACCAGACCACCCATCGTCACCGGCCAGCGTGGATCGAAACCCACCATCGTGAAGTTGAGCAGCGCCGGACTCACCACCCGGCGTACCCAGAAAAACCCGGCCAGCACCGCCAGCATCGCCGCGTAGAGCGCGACGCGCCGCCGGCGCTGCGCCGTGCCGTCCGGCAGCAGGACGTCGGTAGCGACCACGAGCGCCGGCAGCACCACCGCGTTTTCCTGCGCCGCGAGCGCCAGTGCAAACGGGATCAGCACCCAGACGGCGCGCCCGCCGCGGACGCGCCAATGGACGAAGGCGAGCAGCGCCAGCAGGACGAACGCGGTGGTCATCAAGCTGCCCTGGGCACACGTCCAGCTCACCGATTCCACGTGCAGCGGATGCACGGCGAACACCGTGGCCGCTCCGCCGGCACGCCAGCGGCCGGTCAGCGGCACCGTCAGCGCGTACACCATGCAGGCCGCTGCCGCATGCCATACCAAAGCCATCAACCGATAGCCGAACGGATTGACGCCCCACAGCACGTGGTTCAGCGCAAACGACAGCTGCAGCATGGGACGCCAGGAGTACGTCCCGCCGATCGCATCCCGGCTGAGGAGCGTCCAGAGCCCAGTGGTTGGGCTGAAGCGACAGTAGCGCAGCCACGTGAAATCTTCGTTGAGAAAATAGACGGAGAAGCTGGCGCGGTAGACGACGAACACCGTCCCGATCAGCGCCACGGCGACGCCGGCGTCGCGCCAGCGCTCTGCCGGCTGCCGCAAACCCACGCCTTGCCCGTGGGTCCGTACGACCCCGGCGTCAGCCAGACAGCCTCCCCGCCGCAAATTGCTCGCGCAGCAACGTCTTCTGCACCTGCCGGGTTGCGGCCGTACGCGGCAGGGCCTCGACGAAGCCGACGTGGCGTGGTTTCTTGAAGCCGGCCAAGCGCGCCCGCACGTGCTCGATCACGTCGGCTTCGGTGAGCTCCGCCCCCGGGCGCCGCACCACGACCGCGAGCACCGCTTCCCCCCACTCGACGTCCGGTACGCCGAGCACCGCCGCCTCGGCAATCGCCGGATGATCCATCAGCACGCGCTCCACTTCGACCGGGAAGATGTTCTCACCGCCACTTTTGATCATCTCCTTCTTGCGGCCGGCGATGTGCAGAAACCCGTCCGCGTCGAACACGCCGAGATCGCCGGTGTGCAGCCAGCCGCCGCGCAAGGCGACGGCGGTGGCGTCGGGCATTCGCCAGTAGCCGCGCATGATGAACTCGCTGCGACACACGATTTCACCCACGGCGCCGGCGGGCAGCTCGCCGTCCGCATCATCGACGATGCGCACGTCCACGTTGAGCGCCGGCCGGCCCACCGAGGTCGGCTTGCGCGAGAGATCCGCCGGGCGCAGCATCGCCACGGGCCCGGCTTCGGTGGAGCCATAGATGATGAACAGCCGCCGCGTCCGAAAGCGGTCGACGATGCGCGTGATCTGCTCGACGGTCATCACCGACGTGCCGCTCGCGAGCGTGCGGAGCGACGACAGGTCGAACCGATCGAAGTCGGGCAGCTCGAGCATACGGTGGTACAGCGTGGGCACGGCGTACAGGTAGGTGACGCGCTCCCGCTCGATGGCCTCGAGCATGGCCCGCGGTTCGGCCCGCTGCAGAATGACAACGGTACCCCCATCGTACCAGAAGCCGAGCGGCAACGCCCATCCACCCATGTGAAACATCGGGAACATGCTGAGCCCGACGTCTTCCTCCGCCAGGCCGGTGGCGTGGTGCGACTGCGCCGCCTGCAAATAGTACGTCCGGTGGGACAGCAGAGCCCCCTTCGGCTCTCCGGTTGTGCCGCTGGTGTAGAGCATGACATGTGGATCGTGCTCGTCGACGAGCCCCTGCGGCTCCTCCGTCGGGTACGGCTGCAGCCAGGCCTCCAGCTCGTGTTCCTCAAGCGACTGATAGCGGCGCACGTGCGACCACTGTCCCCGCAACCGCTCGACCATCTCCGCGTAGCCGGCCCCGAAGAGGACGAGGGCCGAGGCGGAATGATCAACGACGTAAAACGCCTCATCGTCCTTGAAGCGGGTGTTGACCGGCACCAGCACGGCGCCGAGGTTGATGCACGCAAAGTACACCAGCGGGTACTGCGGGCAGTTGTCGGCGAGGATGGCGACGCGATCGCCGCGGCCGATTCCCACCGCGCGAAGCGCGTGTGCCAGGCGATTTGCGGCCGCGTTGAAGGCGCCGTAGCAGACACGCGTGTCGCCGATCACATACGCAACCTTGTCCGGCCGCACGCGGGCGTGGCGGCGCAGGATGTTCCCGAGCACCAGCACCGCGGCGCACGCTACACGCCACTCGCACGAATGGCAACGTCCGCAGGTTTGAAGTGTGGCGCGCCGCGCCGGCGGCGGCGCAACGCTTGTAAAATCTTCCGTGAAGGATCACAAACGCCGGATGGTGACGTCCGCACCTGCACCGGCGGCCGTGTCGATCCCACCGGACGTGACCCGATGGGTAACGTGGCTGCGTTTCGGTGTGATCGTCGGCCTGTTCACCCTGCTCATGGCGAGCCGTGCCTTCGCGCATCTCCCGATTCCGGTGATGCCGATCGTTGTCATTGCCAGCGGTGCGGCGCTGTATAACACGCTCCTCGCTCTCGTCGTCTGGCGGGTGCGCGAGCAGCCGGCGCCGCGCGGCGATCGCATGCGGGCGCGCGTCATCGCCATCGGGCACGTGTGCGACACAGTGGCGATGGCATTCGTAGTGCTCTTCACCGGCGCGCTGGCCAGCCCGTTGCTCTATTTCTTCGTTGCCACCGGCATTGTCTCGAGTGCCATCTTACCGCTGGCGCCGTCGTGGGTGCTGACCGGACTGAACGCATTGGTCGCGCTGATTGTCGTAACGCTCCCGCCGCTTGCGGGCGCGCCGCTCCCAGCAGCGGTGTGGGCACAACCGGGCTACGCGGCGGTCGTCGCGACCAGCCTGATCGGCCTAATGGCGTTTGCCGCGTACGCCGTCGGCACTCCGGCGCAACGCGCGCGCGCCGCGGTACGCTTTCAAGAAAGCCTCGCGCAGGTTGCGTGGGACCTGCAACGTGCCCCCGGCCTCGACCAAGCACTCGATGCCGTGTGCAAACACGCCCACCGATGGTTCGGCGCCGACCGCACCACGGTCGCCCTGCTCGAGGGCGAGGAGCTGGTCGTGAAGGCCGTCGAGGGCGTCGGGGGAACCGACCTGCTCGGCCGCAAGATTCCCGTGAGCCAGGCGCACGCACTGGACATCGAGGTGCTGCGACGCCGCGCCGGCTTCTACGTGAATGATCTGCCGCGTTCAGGGTACGCGACACATCCCGCCATCGCGGCGTCCGGCGACCGGGCCATTCTCCTGGTCCCGCTGCGCGGCAGCCTCGGGGAGATGGGGGTGCTGAGTTTGGCGGATTGCCGGCGCAGCGGGCGGTTCTCGGATGTCACCCTGCAGCAGGCCAGCATTTTCGCGGCGCAGGCCGGCGTTGCCGTGGAAAACGCTCGGCTGTTGGAGCGCGTGCGCGAAGAGGCCGACGGCGTCACCGCTCTGTTGGCTGCCGCCGAACGGCTGACCAAATCTGCGGATCTGCCAACGCTGCTCACGGACCTCAATCGCATCGCCTGCGAGACCATACGTTGCGACCGCAGCACCACCTTCCTGTGGGATATCGAGCGACAGCTGTTTCACTTCGGTTCGACCTTCGGCACCAACCCCGGCCCGATGGCCGACGCCATGCGACACGTGGAATTCAAGCGCGGCGGCAATCCGGTGATCGACCGCTTGCTGGCCGGCGAACTCCTGACGCTCAGCGCCGCGGAAGCGACCGCGCAGCTGCCCATCCACCTGCAGGACAACCTCCGTCTGGGAGCGAGCGCTCTCGTGCCGCTGAGCACCGACCACGGCCTGCAGGGCGTGATGACCGTCAGCTACTTCGATCCGCGACTCAAATTTAGCACCAACCAGCTGTGGCTGCTGCGCGGCATCGCGGGACATGCGGCACTGGCGATCGAACGCGCCCGGCTCGTCGCCCAGGAACGCGCAGCCACCGGCACGGCGGAGGCCGTCGTGGCACTGGGGCGCGAGCTGAGCGCTACACTGGACCGACAGCAGGTGCTGTCGCGAATCCCGGAAATGGCCGCCACCGCCGCCGGTTGTGACTTCGCCCTGCTGAGCTTGTGGGACAGCGACACCGCTCGGGTTCACATCCTCGGCACCTACGGCTTTTCGCCTGAACTCGTGCAGCAGTTGTCGGACCTCTCCCTGAACACGGCGCCATCACCGTTCACCGACGCCACCGTGCGGGACGGATACTTCGAGGTCGAGTCGCCACAATCGCTCCTGGAGCTGGCGCCCGACCTGATGAAACACTTTCAGGCCAGCAGCTTGCTCTGCTTCCTCTTCGGGCCGGTCGAGCAGCGCCTCGGCGCCCTCACCGTCGGCTACCGCCAGCGCACCGGGCCATTCTCAGCGGCGCAAAAGCGGCTGGTAAACGGGGTCGCCCAGCAAGCGACGGTCGTGCTGGAGAACACGCGCCTGGTCGACCACCTGCGGCAGGCCAACCGGGTCAAGTCGGACTTCCTGAGCACCGTCTCTCACGAGCTCCGTACCCCGTTGAATGCGATCATCGGCTATACGGACCTGTTGCGCGAGGAGGCCTTGGGGCCACTGCAGCCCGAGCAGCTCGAAGTCATGAACGTCGTGGCAAGGAAGGGCGTGGAGTTGCTGGAGCTGATCAACATGACGCTCGATGTGACGCGGCTGGAGACCGGACAAACGAGGCTGGACGCGACGGAATTCGTGCTGGGCGACTTGCTGGGGGAAATCCACGAGGAGCTCAACAACGAAGCGCCCGCGCTCGTCGAGTTCAGTTGCACCACGGCACCTGGCCTGCCACTCCTGACGACGGATCGGGCGAAACTCAAGACCGTCGTCAAGAATCTGACGCACAATGCTCTCAAGTTCACGCGTCGCGGGCAGGTCGAGGTGCATGCAGAGCCGGGGGCGACCAGTTCCGAGGTGCGGGTCGTCGTGCGAGACACCGGGATCGGTATCGCCGCGCGAGACGTCGGAGCAATCTTCGAAATGTTTCGCCAGCTCGAACCCGTCAACACCCGCCAGTTCGGCGGTGTGGGCCTCGGGCTGTACATCGTGCAGCGCTTGCTCGAGCTGTTGCACGGAGAGATTCGCGTCGAGAGCGAGCCGGACAAAGGCTCGGTCTTCACGGTGACTGTCCCCGTACGGCTCGTGGCGGCCACTCCTTCTCAGTGCTCGGGGCGCTGACGCCGCGGCGAGGAAATGCGCAAAATCGCTGCGGACATCTTGACGAACGCCACCTGTTTGTTGCAAACAGAGAAGCGGTTAGTTCAGCAGGAGGCACGGGAAGGACCGTATCAACGCAGGCCGGAACGTCTGCCAAAGAACGTGGCCGGCCGGAGGGGAGACACGATGAAGAAGTCCAATCGGTTTGGGTGGTGTCAGAGCGCATGTGGCCTGGCAGCGATCGCGGTCTTCGGGCTCATGCTCAGCGCGGCACCGAAAGCGGCGCGTGCCTGTGCCGGAGACTGCAATACAACCAACATGGTGACGGCCGACGACCTCGTGAAGGCCATGGCCATCACGCTCGCGGCGGATTTGGTAAGCGAATGTACTGCCGCGGACGTCAACATGGATGGCAAGGTGACCGTGAATGAGGATCTGGCCGCGGTGATCGCCGCCTTGCCGGGGGGGTGCTCACCGGGACGCTGCGGCGACGGCGTTGTCCAAGCGGCGTTGGGCGAAGACTGCGACCCGGGCGGCGTCTGTATCGGCGGTTCGAATGCCGGGACGGCTTGCACCCAAGAGTCTAACTGCACCGGAAACGGCGAGTGCGTCGATCCCAGTGGCTTGCCCGAGGAGATACCGTGCACTGACGATGCCTTCTGTACTAACGCCCCCCCAGAGGGAGCAGGACAGGTCGCAGGCAGTACGTGCGTGCATTGCGTCACGCAAGGTACGACGACCTGCGCGGCCAACTGCACGACCGCGATCCCGGCCCCCTTCGCGCTGGTGCCAGGCGTTGTAAACGTAGGCGTGATTGAGCCGAACACCAGCGGCGCCAACATCCACGGCGATCTCACCCTACCCCTTCCACTGTCGGGCACGCAGACGCTGTATCTGGGCAAGGAAAAGAATGGCACGATTCCGACGATCGTGACGGCGGACAGCGTGAGCTTCCCGGCGATTCCGATCAGCATTGGCGGCTCGCAACTGGCTTGCGCGTGCGTACGCGGCATCGCGGCAAAGACCTGCGGTGGAACGGTCTTCAGCGATACGGGCGGTCAGGCGACGGACTGCACCCCGGGGTTCTGGGATGCGGGCGCCAGCGGCGACAACACCAGCGACGGCCCATGCCCTGCAGATCAGCCGTGTACCTTCGTGCATGGCAGTGGCAACTCCGCTACGGGCGTTATCGCCTGCAACGCTCCGAACGGCCTCAACATCAATCTCCACTTCATGCAGGATGACACGCCAGCCAGCCGGTCGCCGAATACGTGCACCATGAACTCGGATTGCCCGTCGAGCGCAGCTACCGGCGCATCCTTATGCATCCCCGACCCGAACAACCCTGGCGGACCGAACATCTGCGGCGCATTCCCAGCGGTACTGACGCTGTCGGGTGGGGGTACGGGCCCCGCGGGCTCAGGTCTCCTGCTGAACAGCACGGCGATCGGTAATGTCCAGACCACCACTTGCGCCGGTTTCTGCACGGACAACGATCCATACTCAGCGCGCGGCACGATCTCCACGCTGCCCCTGACCACGGGCACCGCCGGCGGTACGTTCACCACTGCGGACGGTGATCCGACGACGACGATCTGCGGCGGCTGCTCGGATGGAAGCGTGGACCACTGTACCCTGCCCGCAACGTGCGCAGGGCCGTTGACGGTCACCGGTCAGTTGCTCAACTGCGCGAACCTGACCGCGACCCCGCCGAAGCTGACCGGCTCGTGTCTCGCCGGCGCCTTCACGTCCGCCAACCAAGCGACCCTCGGCGATGCGGTGATCACCAACGTATTGTGCTCACAGTACCCGTACTTGCGGAGCGGAGGCGTCTGCCTCCGCTCCGCGGCAACGCAGTGCAATCGCGGTGAGCCAGCCGTTCGGCTGGCTCACCTCCACCAAGCAAGCAAAATTTTTACGCGGAAGGACCCGGAGACAATGGGTCGCTGCTGTCCGCCGGACGGACGGCGATCAGAGGAAAGGCGTTCTCAGGAAACGCCGCCGCTCAGATCGTGAATCGCACGGCGGTGGTCTTCGGTGAGCTCGGACTCCCGCAGCGCATCGACCCAGCCGCGGAGCGCGCCCTGCGTATCGTCGACTTCCAACACCGCCTGCGCCACCGCCTGACTCTCGGCGAACGGCCACAGAACCGGAAACAGCAGGAAATGGAGGCGATACGTCGACCCGGTCAACTCCGCCGATCCGAGACACGTCGATCGCACCGGATAGGGCGACGCAATCGTCACCGCGGCGATTGTTGCCCACTGCGTCTCGACGACCCGCTGCGCCTCCTGCCACAGACGACTGCGTTCCGGATCCAGGCGCACCGCTGCCGGCGGCCACTCGGGCAGGTGTGCCCGATGCAGCGCATCGAATCGAAACCGGTAACGCGACGGTCCTTCGAGAGGGCGGATCTCGACGCCGGCGGAAAACGCCGGGGGGGTTGGAGCTTCCGCTCCCGCCTCCGAGGCCACCGAACTCGGTTCAGGATGGTCGCCCTCCGCGTCGCTCCGCCACCGGTCCTCCTGCGCCAGGTCCAGCGGAATATCTACCGGCGCGGGAACCGGGACAGTATCGGGGCTGCCGGCCTCGTCCGGCCAGGCCAAACGGAGTCCCGCGGCCTCGCTGGGCGACGTCACGGTCGAGACAGAAGGCGCCGTGGATTCCGGCGGCTGCGATTCGATCACGGCGCGTTGCCGCGCCAATCTCCGCCGGCGGCGCGCATCCAGGAGCTCCAGCGCTGCCGGCGCAACGTAGAGTACGGCAACGGCCGCAGATACGACGGCGATTTCCAGGGGCGTGATATTCGGCAAGTTCTGCATCGACAGCTCCGGTATCACTGGCGGCGGCTAACAAAGCGCAATCCGCGCAAAGAGTCCACCCCATCCGTTCGTCGCAGCAGCGGGCTACGGGGGCTGTTTTCCGCCGCGGCGATCTGATAAGCGAGCGCCAACCTACGGAGTTGGAGGTGCGATGACCTTTCGTGCGCTGCTGGTAATCGGCGCCGTCCTCGGGAGCAGCACGCGCTGCGTCGCGGACATGCCCTACCCACCCAACCCGCAGCCGTGTACGGCACCGAACGTTCCGGCCACCTGCATCCCTCCCACCGCATTTTCGCGCTACCTCTTCCTGCCGGACACCACACCGCTGACGTTGCCGAATGACTTCGGCAGCGACAACTGGATGCTCACCAGTACACAGACGGGCGAAGCGCAGATCGACACCAACCCGCAGGAGCTGTTCGGCGTCAAAGGCGCCAGTGTCGACCGCGCCTGGCAGGTCACTACCGGACG
>Ga0209415_10016979_pt1 | contig 11633 bp, 12 predicted proteins | sample PeaSoiSIISIP2007_FD_187696 | JGI IMG/M metagenome (GOLD analysis project Ga0209415, IMG submission 187696) | Peat soil microbial communities from Weissenstadt, Germany - SII-SIP-2007 (SPAdes) (version 2) | ecosystem: Environmental > Terrestrial > Soil > Wetlands > Peat | place: Germany... | reverse complement strand
CTCATAACCCAAAGGTCGGTGGTTCAAATCCACCCCCCGCAACCAACCTCCACCTAATCATTCCAATCATTTAGCTTTCCACCCAAATACAATCGAGGTCCAACTAGGTCCAAAATCAGGCGCTGCCAGCAATCAGCAACTCCCCAAAGCGCGCCGCAAAGCGGCGTCCATCTTCCGAGATCGCGTGCGTGTAGCCCATTGTGGTTCGTGCGTCAGACTGGCCTAGCCGGTTCTGCCGTGTGGCGATCGGTACATGTTCCTGGTCCATTACAGTCGCGTTGCCGTGGCGGAAGGCATGAAATCCGCAGCGCTCAATCCCCAACTTCTTGAGCAGAGGATAAAGCTTGCGCTTCCGTATAGTGTCCGTGTCCCAGGGCGTGCCATTGCGGGTAGCGAACAGCAAGCCCAAGCGGTTCGGTCGCCAGGTGCGGAGATACCTGCGAAGGTGCTCCACCAAAAGCGGGGAGATTTCACAGATACGATTGCCCTTCTTCGATTTCACCGTCTGAATCTTGCCGTGCCACACGCTCTGCGCGATTCTGATGGCCCCTTGATCCAGAAGCAGGTTTGTCACCGGCAGAGCGCCAATCTCGCCGGCACGGACCCCGGTTTCAGCCAGAATCCAGTAGTAGGTTGTATACGGTTCATTCGCTGCGTCGATTACGGCTTTCATCTCCTCCAGGGTGAGGGAGCGCTCATTGAGCGGATCCCGTTCTGGCAGAACTAATCCCCAAAACGGATCGTGCTTTACGTAACCCCAAGCCTTCGAGTGGTTCCACATTATGCCCAAGAGCGCAATCAGATTCCGAACTGACTTAGGGGAAACCGACTTCGCCTTGCGCGCGATCATGGCCTGTACTCGTTGTGCCGTAATGTCTTTCATGCAAAGGTCGCCCAGTTCGGGAATCAGATGCTTCCTGATACGAGACTGGTCGGCTGATCTAGTTGACGGTTTGAGTTGCGAGAGGACGTCCTTCTGCCACTTCGCAGCAAACTCACGAAAGCTGGCTGTTGGACGTGGTTGATAGTTGAGCGAGTTGATTTCTGTTTCTGAGAGCCGCTGTTCCATTGCACGTTCAGCTAGGCGCCGTGTCGGATATTCTTTCAGCGTGCCCAGCACTTCGGACCTCCGCGGCCGATGCGTGCTGCCATCGGGCCGAATTGTGTCCTCGCGCCATCGGGCGACCCATACCTTTTGCCTCTTTCCTTTCAGGAGCAACTGTCCTCTTTGGTATCTTTTCCTTGCCATCCGCTCAAAGTCTCCTTTCAGCGGATTGCCGGTGTTTGCCTCGGTCGCAACAATACCATGACCGTCCCCATGCGTGATCGCTATATTTTGGCCGAAGGATGCCATTCCGTCCTGGGCTCTTTTCATTCTTTCCTTGCTGCAGGGCGTGGGATTGAGTGAGTTTGAACTCGGTGCAAGCCGCCCTACCCTTAGTTCCCACATGCGGGGTGTTGTGGGGTCCTAAGCTGCTGAAGCGTCAGGAAATAAAAATCTCTTGCGGGGAGATTCAGGGGGTAGGGAGTGTGGGGGTATGTGGGGTAGAAGCTAGGGTTTGGGCGAGCCGAGGGATTCCTTATCGAGGCCGCCGACGCCAGCCTTTTCAGAGTGTGGCTATCCTACACATTCAACAACTTGCAGGTCACGGACGGCTGCGTAAGTCCTTCTAAGCACGTGCAAGTCATACTTATCGTGGGTTGCATTGTGGGTTGCAGGCATGTCTAATCCGGCATCGCCAAGCACTGTGCTCACGAATGTCGATTCGACACGGCACGTCCTGCGACTCCCTTTCAGTTCGACTGGGGGGGACGGTAGCGTATCGGTTGGCTTCTTTCCTCAGACGAAAATATATAACGAAGCAGGACATACGTACACGATCAATGTGGTTGCAACATATCCGGCCCGGCTCACACGGACACGCAGTTACGGTGGTTCCAGATGGCTGCGTGGGCTGGGAAACTCGTGCGGAGTGCCGACCGTAAAACCTAGCCCTCGCACAGAACGCGAAAGGCTGGGCACCCATCCAGTGAACCGCTCGCCTCACGGAATGGCTACCGCTGACCAAGTACCCGCAGTCGTGCAGATGTAAAGAAGGTGCTGGTTGTCCCCACCTCCAGAATTCAAACAGAGTGACGCCTGCGAGCAGCTTCCGGTACAGTTCGTGCCGCTTTGCACGGTGATTGTCTGGCTGGCGATGCTGAAACCCTGGTCCATGCGGCACCTATGCTCCGAACTAGAGGAACACTCGACTATCGAGCCGGAGTCGTTCTGGTAGTTGTAATCCGAAATACTCGCATCCGACCAGCTATTGTTCGTCACACCATTGTAAAGTGTGGGCGTGCTGTTCGTGGTGAGGTTGATCGCCTTGACGTTGTTGGAGTTCAGCGGCCCGACCGAATTTGGAAATGTGTTTCCGACGTTGAACCAAGTTAGTGCTCCGTCGGAGCAGGTATCACCCGCAGTGCCGCAGCTTCCAGAATCCCAGGTTGGCTCCTGAGTGTTATTGCCACTAATTCCGCCAGTGGATGGCGCTGTGACAATGAAGATGTTGTTCGATCCATTGTGATGATCCGGCTTGATGGCCGCGTACAACGGATAGTAAGCACCCATGGTCATGGTCTGGCCGCCGGCTTCCCACGGCGGCAGATTCCCCACGGGCACTTGGTTGCTGCCCGATATGATGATGTTTGAAAGCGCCGCGTTGGCAGCGTTAGTTTCAATCTGGTCAATTAGAACGGCGCTGGCTGCATTCTGGGTCCCGATGCAGATATTCCCGAGATTACCTCCGGCATAAGTATACGCCTTGTTTATGTTACTCGCTGTCAGATCTGACACGCGGTTCTGGAAGTGAATCCCGCGAATCGTGAGCCCAGCAATGTCGCCCGTCATGTCATCGAGCATGATGCCGCACCACATGCTTTGATTGAAGGTCACGTCCTCGATCGTCCCGTGCAGCCACGAATCTCTTCCCCAAACCCCGACGTGATAAGGTCCGCGAATATGACAATTGCTGTTGTCGTAGGGGTCACCGCAGGAGTCCTCCCAATGCCGGAAACCGTTGTTGTTTTGGCTCCCGCTGGCCGCCATCCACCACCCGAATGTTAACATCGAAGTGCGAAAGATCGCGCGACCGCGGTAGTTGTTCACCATACACTGCTCTTGGCAATTCGAATTATCAACTCCCTCAATTCCATATCCCACGCCGAGCACGGTTCCGAAGTTCTCCAGCTTCACGCCCTGACCGTTGCAATCAGTATCGTTTTCTTTTCCGTTGATCTGGTGACATGGTACGCAACCACTCCCAGTGCAACCTGAGGACGAGGTTGGCGTATCCCACGGACGCAAGTTCATACGAAACATGGGGGCTTGTGCGGCTAAGATGAGATTGCTGCCGCAGGCAGACACACTAGTACAGCCTTGAGCCGAGGGCATCCAGACATAGAATTTCGCGGCGGTTGGTCCAATCCCACTACAGATTCCATCGTTGACCGGGATGACGCGGAGTGGCCCGTTGTTGCGGGGGTCTGCTGCCCCAATGATGTTGATGACCTCGCCGCCGCGAATCACGTTGGGGTCCGTTTCACTATTAGTCCCGTTGTAGGTAATCTCGGCGCAGCCAGTAGTCGGAGTATTAGCAGTGATCGTGAAGGTGCTGCCCAAGGTAAGAGGGCATTGCCCCTCATCTCCCATTGTGTCTGTGGAGCCATTTGTCCAGCAGCGGACGTAATTTTGCCGCCACACAGCTCCTACGTCGATCTCCACGTTCCCGAAGTCAATGTTCATGTTGCGGTTGGCAAAAATCCATGGCGTGCTGACCGTCAGTTTTGCGCCGGGGCCTGTAGCAACAATACGAAGATTTCCCCCGAACGCAGGAGCTGGGGTTGCCAAGTTATAGGGAGACGACTGATAGCCGCCCGTAGGGTCCACCGAACACGCCATCGGGCCACTAATTGGCATAAGGATTGTCGCATTGGGATTCGCGGCGGCTGCAGTCGCGGCTTGGGCACAAATGTCGTTGCCCGGATACTGAGCCGCATTGACCTCGTCAGGAGGCCGAATCGGACTCCATCCACCTGCGACCGTCCATGACGCACTCCGGAAGACGGCCATCTGCATCAGCCAATTGCCACTGGCCGTGCAACTCGCATTAGCGTGCTGAAGAACCGCTGGGGTTCCCGCAGGGCTGTCCTCGATAAAGGCACAATTCCCCGTATTATTCGACTGTCTTATTATGAAAGGCAGTGCCGTTAAGGCTGTACCAGTCGCATCGTCTATCCCAGCGCCGAACACCATAAAAGTGGGGTTAGCCGGTGCTGCCGACCCGCTGTCCAACGCTGACCCGGTTCCCCCAGAGTAGCTGTACCCCGCAGAAATACTGTCAAGCGGGTAATTCGGGTCGGTGCCGCTGTACTCAGCAACCGCCATGCCGAAGAATGGGACGGTCTGCACCGAGCCCGTGACGCCGTTGGTAAGGGTCACAGTAATTGTCACCGTGCTGCTAGAGATGCTCGGGACGTAGAACAATCTGAGCGCTCGTGGGACTACTAGAAAGCGATTGCACCGTCGGCCCCACAGCGCTCAGGTATGTATTCTTTGAGTCGCTGACGGAAGCTGTCAGCGTAGGTCCCGTCTGCCATGTGGTCCATACCACGAGCAAATCTCCGCCGTGCATGGGGGTGAAAGAAACCACGGCGCAGGTTATTTGCGGAGGCGTCCCGCTAGTGCTCCCTGAGCAGCTCCAGTTCTTGGCTGACTGCTGGTAGCTTATGGCTGCAATTGCCGGAGAGGCAAAGAACCAGAACAACCCAAATCGCGAATGGCTTCATTTTCACACCTCAAGATTATTTGGTTCGAGTTATACGCCTTCTGAGCAAGAGAAGGCTAGAAGCAATCTGACCCGTTACGAAAATCGAACGCGAAAGTCGAAGGACCGAGGCCCCCACGGCACACCAGTGCGCGTTCCGTCTTTTTATGCGAGACTGGCAAGAAGCTGCACCAGTCCACAGACCAGACTGGAGGTGTTACGAAAACCGAACAAGTGGACGGCGCGTGCAGATTAGACGCTCAAGGAGTCAGTTTGAACACTACGCCGCAGCCCTGACCATGTCCGGCGGCGCAGGTGAGGTCACCCCCTTGAGAAGCTGTGCCATACAGATTGCCGACTTTATCCATTGTCAACCCCCCAGAGGGAAACGCCCCGTCTGTTCCTCCGGTGAAGTTGTGGATCACAGTTTCCTTGCCCGAACTGTCCAATTTGAAGACCACTCCACAACCAAGACCGTTTGTCGTACAGCTGTATTTGCCACCGAAAAGTGTTGTGCCATACAAATTCCCATGTTTGTCCGTGACTAGCGGGCCCCCCATAGGCTCTTCTCCATCCGCGCAGTTGGTGAGGGAACAGAAGGTGTAAAGAGTCGTCTCCTTCCAGTTCCCGCCCCCCTGCGGCGATAGCTCAAACACCGAACCACAATGATACCCGCACACTGCGTAACCACCATCCTGCGTTGTGCCGTACAGGTTTCCTGCCGAATCCATGAGCAAAACTGCCGAAGCAAAGGCACCGTCTAAGCCGCCGCTGAAGCTGTACAGGATCGTCTCGTTGCCGTTGGTATCCAGTTCGAATACAGTCCCTTTTCCGTCAACTCCACCGTTGATCGTCCCGCCATAGAGGTTACCAGCCGAGTCGCTGATTACACCGGCCACAGGATACGCTCCGTCTCCTCCGCCACCAGCCGGGCCAGCAAAGCTGTACAAAATGGTCTCCTTGCCGGTAGTGTCTAGCTTGAGAACTGCACCGAAGCCGTGTTCGCCACCCATATAGGTAGTCCCATCCAGGTTCCCTGCCGAATCCCCGATCAGCAACGCAGCAGAGGGGTATTGACCATCTGGGCGGCCTTTGAACCCGTACAACACGGTCTCCTTGCCAGCTTTATCCAGCTTGAAGATTATGCCACAACCATACGGAGCATTACAGTTAGTGTCGCCGCCCAAATCGGTCGTCCCGAAGAGAGTTCCGGCTCTGTCACGCAGCAAGCCTGCGTATGGTATCGCTCCGTGCGAGCCATTAAAACTGTGCACCCAGACCTGTTTGCCAGTCTTGTCCAGCTTGAACGCGGTGCCACAGCCCACCTTGGTGTACGTGCACCCTTTGCCACCCTCGCTAGTTGTGCCATATAAGTTACCCGTGTTATCTCGGGTCAACTGACTCAGCGGAAGCGCACCGTCCTTCCCATGAAACGTGTGCAGCACCTTGAACCTCGTCTTCGCCTGCGCCGGTTGGGTGGCCAGCGTTGTCGCCAGAAAGAACGTCAGGAGGGTTGCGAAAACTGCCTTTGCCGTGGGGCGGTACTTCTTTGATCGCATGGTCGTTACCTCACTTCGGGGCATTGCCGGGGACGGGAGGGAATGTAGTGCCAAATCCGACTGGCAGGCCGCAAGTATACCACGCAATCCGGCCTCCCGAGAGCGGCGTTCCCGCTCCTGCCCCAGCATTAGGAATGATGTTTCGGAGACCCCGTTTCTACTTCTCCCCAAGTTGTCAAGTCTACTTTCGTAGGTATCGCAACTTGCGGCAGGAAGCCCGGCATGGCCCGCTAACTCGCATCGAATCAACACATTCCCATTTTGGGATGTTCCACGTGGAACACTCCGTGCATTTTCCGAATGTTCCACGTGGAACACTTTGCGGGCGGAACTCAGCCGGCCAGCCTGGCACTTGGCATCCGGTGACCATGACCACGCGCCAGCGACCGGCCAACGCCACGCACTGGAGCACGCGCACCATGGCGGCAGCGGTCGGTATCAGCGAAGCCAGCGTGCGGCGCATCTGGCGCGCCCACGGGCTGAAGCCGCATCGCGTGGAAACCTTCAAGGTCAGCAACGATCCGGCGTTCGCGGAGAAACTGGAAGACATCGTCGGCCTGTACCTCAACCCGCCGGAACACGCGCTGGTATTGTGCGCCGACGAGAAGAGCCAGATTCAAGCCTTGGATCGTACCCAACCCGGCCTGCCGCTGAAGCGCGGACGCGGACGCGGCGCCACCATGACCCACGACTACAAACACAACGGCACGGCCACCTTGTTTGCCGCGCTGAATGCGGCCAACGGCGAGGTCTTTGGCCTTTGCCAGGAGCGGCATCGCCACCAAGAATGGCTCAAGTTTCTCCGCCTGATCGACCAGACCATTCCGCCCGACCGGCAGCTGCACTTGATCTGCGATAACTACGCCACCCATAAGCACCCCAAAGTGCAGCGCTGGCTGGCGCGGCACCCGCGCTTTCATCTGCACTTCACTCCCACCAGCGCCTCCTGGCTCAACATGGTGGAACGCTTCTTTCGCGACCTGACTCAGAATCGGCTCCGGCGTGGCGTATTCCGCGACTTGGAAGAACTCATCATGGCCATCGGCACCTACATCGACCGCCACAACGAAAGTCCGAAACCATTCATCTGGACCGCGCGCGCCGCCGAACATCCTGGAAAAAGTGAAACGCGCTCACCGCACCCTGAATAAACGTCAATCTGTTTGACGCACTACACTAGCGAGGCAGGCCGGAGCGGGGCAACTGCTAAGAAGTACCCTCGTGAACTGGTTGAATTGACAATGGTTCAATGGCACACTACGCTGGCGCACTATGGGGAAATACAGCCTGACCGACAAGTTTCTTGGCGCGGTTGGGGTACTCTTCGGAGCCGTTGCAATTGTGTGGGGTGTTACCAAGATGAAATCAGGAAAGACTTTGCCCCTGTGGCACATCGAAACCGACAAGGCACATTTCAACGAGCTGAAGACTCAGGAGCGGTTTTGGCAACTGGTAGCCCTTGCACGAGCGGTGAACGCTCTGCGTTTTGTGCACGTGGCGCTTCTTGGGCACGAAAGCGAAGCGGAAACCCTTAAAGCCAATCGCACAAGGTTCAACTCGTTTTTCTTCAACTGTGCTTTGCTTTATGAAGCGTTGCTGCTAGTCCAACGTATGTCGAAGCACTATCGGCATTATTCTGGTTTTGAGAATCTGCGCGGGATTCTCAGAGACCCCATTGCAACAGAGTTGCGGGAATCTAGCCTTGCTTCCCTCCGTAACCGACTGGCATTTCATTTCGATGAAAGTGAAATCGGGGCGCAAATGGCCAAAACAGACATGCCACCAAGGTTTGTCTCTGGTGAAGGCGAAGCGAACATCGACGTGTACTATCACCTGGCAGATTTGTGTGCCGTGGGAGCCTTCGCGGGTTTTTCGCTTGATGAACCAGATGCACTGGGAAAACTGGGACGACGAATAGCTGGTGCTACAGATTTAGCGATTCGATTCATCAATGCCGCCGAGGAGTTCATCGTTGAAGTGCTTTCAGCCGAAGGTTGGAAAGCGCAGGAGTAAGGCACCACCTCAACCGACGGCTGGACGGAGGAACCTTTTTCCAACAAGGGATTTCCTGCCCAAAGATACTGGACGCTGACTTGAGGAATAATCCGCGATCTTGGGAAATGGATTGTCTCTTTATTTTATTAACCCTGCATCTTTTTGTTCAACAATATTGGGTCGGGAAAATTAAGGGGAATCATCCTCAACAATAATTTTCTCGGGAAAATTACGGAACAAATCCTTTCCCTAATTCGTTACTTTCCAATTATCATACACTAGCATGTGGTATACGATAATAACCCAGACAAACAAGCAGCAGGAACGATATGTATGACTAAATCCCAAATATTGGCGATTTTCTCCAGAAGCGGGAAATTCTTACGACCGGATGATGTTTGTAGCCTGCTTAGGCCAATTCCCGACCGGCGCTCCTTTTACAGCTATCTCGGACGGCTCCAACGGCAGGGCCTCTTGGAACGACACCCGACCCCCCGGCGGGGCTATCTAGCCTATCGCCTGACCACGCGGGGCCAAGCCCGGCTGGAATACCTGCGCCGGTCAGGCAAGAGCTAGCAGGGCACTCTCGGCCTGCCCGGCAGGGTGTGCCGGGTAGCCCCCTAACGTTACGTATGTATGTAACGTAGAGCCTTCGTTCGCAGCCGCTCGCGAGCCAAATCCCCCCCGCGCAGACCAGCGATCCCGCCTCTTAGTTACACCATTGTTTGTTGACACATTTACACATATGTTGTATATTCCTTGGGTATGGCAAACAAAAACTACCGCAAAGCCTTATCCCAAGCCAAGCAAGAGCTGGCCCACGAACTGGTGGAGCGTCAGAAGAGCGACCAAAAAGTGGCTCGGCTACAGGCGCTCATCACTCAGTTGCAGGACCTTTGCGCCGAGCAGAATCAGAAACGATTTTGGAACAGCATCGACCGCGTCGTTAAGGCTGACCTGAAGGGAGGGATTACCCAGACCATACGCGTCCTCTTGAAGGAGATGGCCCTCCCCATGACCGCTACTGATCTGAAGGCGGGAATAGAGGCTCGTAAATACGACCTTTCCAGGTTCCAGAATCCCTTGGCCGTGATTCACACCGTGCTCAACCGGTTAGTGAAAAGCGGCGAGGTGAAAGTCATTCCTCAGAAGTACGGCAAGAAAGCCTACCAATGGGTCAGCACCGCCGAAAAGTTATTGTCCGAACTACAGGAGACCAGTCAACCAGCCGCGCAGCGTGGCGGTATCAAGGAGCCAAAGTGAGAACGTCACTACTGAACCGAAAACCAAGGTTATTTCCATGCTGCATTTGCAGGGAGCCACGCGAAGTGCGGACCACGAAGAAGGGCAAGCCTTACATGATCTGTGATCCTTGCGGAATGCAGATGTTTGTGAGGGTCGAAACGGGGATTCGACGGTTTGAAGCGCTGGTTGAGGCTGCGGATCGGGACGATGTTTGGGGACGTATGGCGAAGTTGCAGCGGCGTTATGAACTCCGGTGTCCCAAGTGCGAAAAGAAGTTTTGGCTAACGCCGGAACTGACTAAGACGAGTTGGGTGAATGGAACATTCGAAGGTTATCGGTGCCCTGATTCAGAGTGTGGCGGAATCGCCAAGGAGGAAGAGGCAGCATGAAACTCACATTATTTGGAATGGTCGCAATCCTCGGAGTCGTGGCGATAGTGGTCCTTCTCGTAAGTTCCCGATGGGACAGACCGGTTGAGGATAACTGACAGGCTGGTAACGGACCATGACGACACACATCGAGCGCGAACCCTTTGTTGACGCCGTCGCGGCGGGCGAGTTTCTCCACTTGCGCCCTCGCCGGGTGTTGGAAATGGCTCGTCGTGGAGAGATTCCCGCTTATCCCTTGGGACAAGGCAAACGCCGAGTCTGGCGCTTTCGGCTCTCAGAACTTGCTTCCGCGATATGCTCTCGCGGTGTAAACTGTGCCGACGCAGCCGTCCGTGCCAAGGAGAAAAGCTGATGGCACGGAAACGGAATCAGCACGGAAGCATCCGTGTTTTGTCCCGCAAGTCTGGGGACGTGTTCGAGTATCGGTACTACAAGACCCGCGCCGATGGGAAGCGAGTTCCGGCCAACTTCGTCGTGGGGACCGTAGATGAATTAGAAACTGAAGCGGGAGCATGGGCAAGAATCCGCAATATGGGATTTGACCCCAATGTTTTTGTGGGCAGCGGCAAGCCAATCACCTTTGGCGAACTAGCCAAGGACTACATACGGGTAGAGCTTTCGCCTGACCAGTCCGAAGCTGCGATCCCGAAGGCCCACTCGACGGTAGCAACCTACCGCCGTTATCTGAATCGGCATATCCTGCCGCGTTGGGAGACGGTACGGACGAGCGATATGGAGCCGCTTGAAATACAAAACTGGTTATTGCAGCTCCGTAAACAGAGTGGTTTGGCGAATAGCACTCTCGTCAAAACTCGGAACATTATGCTGGTGGTCTTCAAGCACGGTCAACGGTGCGGCTTCCTATCCAGAACACAAGAAGCCAATCCGATCATTTTTGTCCGTCAGTCATGTGCCAGTGACTACGAACCCGTAGTGCTGACTCTTGCACAGTGCGTGGACATCCTGTCGAACCTGGGTGACATGCATCGCGTGCTGGTTCTTGCCGACGCGGCGACAGGACTTCGCATCAGCGAAATCCTAGCGTTGCGCTGGTCGGACGTTGACTGGGAGAACTCTAGCATTCGAGTCACACGAGCCTATGTGTACGGCAAGTTCGGTCCGCCTAAGAGCCGTGCATCAAAGAGGCCCGTGCCCCTGCACCCGCTGTTAGCTGCGCTCCTCGAAGCATGGCGTAAGGAAACACTCTACCCCGGCGAAGAGGATTTCATCTTCCCTAGTCTCAGGTTGAAGGGCAAGAAACCGCCACGGGCAAATATGCTCGTGGCGAATCACCTTCTGCCAGCGGCACGGAAGGCAGGAATCAAGGGGCAGGTTGGGTTTCATACGCTTCGACGCACCTTGGCTAGTGTGCTGGTGGCGAATGGAAATGACCCGAAGCTCGTGCAGGAACTACTCAGGCACGCGAACGTGAAGACGACCCTGGACATCTATGCGAAGGCCATGACCCCGGCCAAGCTGGAAGCCCAAGGGTGGGTGCTACAGCAGTTGCTCAACGGAGACGCGAAAGCAGCAGCGTAAGACGGTTCGCAGCCTCGATTTTTGCTTATCGTGGGTTGCAACCCATAAAACGAGAAGTAACTGGGATAGCCTAAATGCTTGAAAAGATGGTGGCCAGG
>Ga0209415_10016978_pt1 | contig 11633 bp, 7 predicted proteins | sample PeaSoiSIISIP2007_FD_187696 | JGI IMG/M metagenome (GOLD analysis project Ga0209415, IMG submission 187696) | Peat soil microbial communities from Weissenstadt, Germany - SII-SIP-2007 (SPAdes) (version 2) | ecosystem: Environmental > Terrestrial > Soil > Wetlands > Peat | place: Germany... | reverse complement strand
AGATCGGCGCCGCCCAGCGTATAGCCGGCCAGCACCTGGGCGATCTGCATGACCTGCTCCTGGTAGATCATGATGCCATGGGTTTCCTTGAGGATCCCCTCGAGCGCCGCGTGCAGGTAGTCGGGCGCCTCCTCGCCATGCTTGACCGCGATGTAGCGCGGGATGTTCTCCATCGGCCCCGGGCGGTAGAGGGACACCACCGCGATGATGTCCTCGAAGCGGTCGGGGCGCAGCTTCTTGAGCATGTCGCGCACGCCCTGGCCTTCGACCTGGAACACCCCGACGGTGTCGCCGCGCGCCAACAGCTCGTAGGTCGGGCGGTCGTCGAGCGGCAGCGTCGAGAGATCGAGCCTGACGCCGCGCGCGGCCAGGAGATCGAGACAGCGGGCCAAGACGGTCAGCGTCTTCAGGCCGAGAAAGTCGAATTTCACGAGCCCGGCCAGTTCGACCCATTTCATGCTGAACTGAGTCGCCGGCAAGTCGGAGCGCGGATCGCGGTAGAGCGGCACCAGTTCGGCCAGCGGCCGGTCGCCGATGACGACGCCGGCGGCATGGGTCGAGGCGTGGCGATAGAGGCCCTCGAGCTTTAAGGCGATCCGGATCAGCCGCGCCACCGTCTCGTCGCTGTCGCGCGCCTCTTGCAACTGCGGCTCGCCGGCGATCGCCTTGTCGAGGCTGACCGGGTGCGCCGGGTTATTGGGCACGAGCTTGCAGAGGCGATCGACCTGGCCATAGGGCATGCCGAGCACCCGGCCGACATCGCGCAACACCGCGCGCGCCTGCAGCTTGCCGAAGGTGATGATTTGCGCCACCCGGTCGCGGCCGTATTTGTGCTGGACATAGCGGATTACTTCGTCCCGCCGGTCCTGGCAGAAATCGATGTCGAAATCGGGCATCGACACCCGCTCGGGGTTGAGGAAGCGCTCGAAGAGAAGTCCGAAGCGCAGGGGATCGAGATCGGTGATCGTCAGCGCCCAGGCGACCACCGAGCCCGCCCCCGATCCGCGCCCCGGCCCGACCGGGATGCCCTGGCGCTTTGCCCACTGGATAAAGTCGGCGACGATCAGGAAATAGCCGGCAAACCCGGTCTCGACGATCATGTCGAGCTCGAATTCGAGGCGCTCGAGATAGGGACCGGGATCGACGGCATGTAATCCCGGGGCCGCAAGCCGGGCATCGAGCCCGGCGCGCGCCGCCGCGCGCAATGCGGTCGCCTCATCCTGCCCCTCGGGGATGGGAAACGCCGGCAGGATCGGTTTCTGCGCCTGCGGGAGGAAGGCGCAGCGCCGCGCGATGACGAGCGTGTTGTCGCAGGCTTCCGGCAGATCGGCGAAGAGGGCGCGCATCTGCGCGGCCGGGCGGAAGAAATGCTCTTGCGTCAGATGCCGGCGGTCGCTGTCGGCGATGGCGCGACCCTCGGCAATGCACAGCAGGGCGTCATGCGCCTCATAAAAATCGCGGTCGGGGAAATAGGCGTCGTTAGTGGCAACGAGCGGCAGGTCATGGGCATAGGCGAGATCGACGAGCCCCGCTTCGCTGCGGGCTTCCTCGGGGAGGCCGTGGCGCGTGAGTTCGATGTAGAGCCGACCTGGAAAGACCTCGTTGAGCGTGGCGAGCATCGCTGCGGCCGCCTCACTCTGGCCCTCGGCGATCAGACGCCCAATGGGGCCGCCCGCCCCGCCGGCGAGGCAGATCAGCCCCTCATTCGCGGCGGCGAGGTCGCCCATGCTCAGCGCCGGTTCGGCGCCGGCCTCACCATCGAGAAAGGCGCGGCTGGTGAGCGCCATCAAATTGCGGTAGCCAACCTCGCTCTGCACCAGGAGGACGATGCGCGAGGGGGTGGCGGCGCTGCCGTTGCCGTTGCTCGGGCGCTGGCCATTGGAATGGCCGGTCCCGACGGCCGCCTGGGGGGCGAGCGCGATTTCGACGCCGATGATCGGCTGGACGCCAGCGTCGGCGCAGGCGGTGGCGAATTCCAAGGCGCCGAACAGGTTGCCGCTGTCGGTGATCGCCACGGCCGGCATCGCCGCGGCGCGGCACAGGCGGACCAGTTCGCCGATCTTGATCGCGCCGGCGGACAAGGAATAGGCGGTGTGGGTGCGCAGATGGACAAAATCGGCGAGCGGCATGGCGATCCACTATACGAGATTGCGAGCGTTGGACTCGAACCGACCTGCCCCTCACCCCGACCCTCTCTCCGCAGGCGGGGGGAGGGAGAGAACGGCAGGCCTTTCAGCGCGTCCCTCTCCCCGCATGTGGCGCATGTGGGGAGAGGGGATAGGGTGAGGGGCGGGGCGCGACTACGCCCGGCGACCGCTTGTCCAGCATCGCATGCCGCGGTCGCTGGCACAGCCCTGACATAGAGCGCGTGGAAATCCGCCAATGGCGCGCGGCGTCCGAAGCCGGCGTGGCAACGCGGGTGCTTCCCGATTCGATTGCGTCACGGCGCCGGCCGCAGCCGCCCGTCCTCGAGCGCGAGGGTGCGGTCGAGGCGGCGGGCGAGATCGAGGTTGTGGGTGGCAATCAGCGCGGCGAGGCCGCGCGCCCGGACGATCTCGACGAGGATCGCCATGACGTTGGCGCCGGTGGTGTGGTCGAGGTTGCCGGTGGGCTCGTCGGCGAGGAGGATCTTGGGGTCGTTGGCGAGCGCGCGCACGAGGGCGACACGCTGCTGCTCGCCGCCCGAGAGCCGGGCCGGCCGGTGATCGAGGCGCGTCGCCAGCCCGACCCGCTCCAGGAGCGCGGCCGCATTGTCACGCGCGGCGGCACGCCCAACCCCGGCGATCATCTGCGGCAGCATGACGTTTTCGAGCGCCGAGAATTCCGGCAGCAGATGGTGGAACTGATAGACAAAGCCGAGCGCGCGGCGGCGCAACAGCGTGCGGTGCTGGTCGGAGAGGCCGGCGCAATCGCGCCCCTCAATGAGGACCGCGCCGCCATCCGGCCGCTCCAACAGGCCGGCGACGTGCAGCATCGTCGATTTGCCGGCGCCCGAGGGTCCGACCAGCGCGACGATCTCGCCGGGGTTGAGCGCGAGGTCGATGCCGTTCAGCACCGCGAGCGTGACCCCCCCCTGGCGAAACACCTTAGTGACCCCGCGCAGTTCGAGCGCCGGCGGCTGCTGCGGGCGTACGGTCTCGGTCACGCGCCTTCGCCGTTGTCACCGGCGCTGCCCTGTGTACTCATTCGTAGCGCAGCCCCTCGACCGGATCGAGCCGCGCGGCGCGCCACGAGGGGTAGAGCGTGGCGAGGAACGAGAGCGCCAGCGCCATAATTACGACGGTGGCGACCTCGCCCGGCTCGATCCGCGCCGGGATGCGGGTGAAGAAGTAAATCTCGGCGGCGAATAGCTTGACCTGCAGGATGTTCTGGAGGAACTCGCGGATCGCCTCGAGGTTGCGGGTGACGAGGACCCCGAGGACGAATCCGAGGAGCGTGCCGACGACGCCGATCGAGGCGCCCGACAGCATGAAGATGCGCAGCACCATGCCGCGCGAGGCGCCCATCGTCCTCAAAATCGCGATATCGCGGCCCTTGTCCTTCACCATCATGATCATGCCGGAAATGATGTTGAAGGCGGCAACGAGGATAATGAGGGTCAGGATCAGGAACATCACGTTGCGCTCGATCTCGACCGCCGCGACGATCCCTGAATTGGCGTGCTGCCAATCGAGGATGCGAACTTGCCCGCCGAGTGCGGCGGCGACGAGGTGCGCTTCGGCGCTCGACTGGTCGGCATCAGCGACAAAGACTTCGAGATAGCTGACGGCGTTGGGCAGCCGGAAGAACACCTGCGCGGCGTCGAGCGGGACATAGATGAAGCTGTTGTCGTATTCGTAGTAGCCGACATCGAACAAGGCGGCGATGCGGTAGGTCTTGAGGCGCGGCACCGTGCCGAAGGCGGTGTCGGTGCCTTCGGGCGCGATCAGCGTGACCCGGCCGCCGACCCCGAGCCCGAGGCGGTGCGCCAGGCGGTCGCCGATCGCGACCCCGTCATCACCGAACTGGGCGAGGGAGCCGGCGACGATGTGGCCGGCAATGAGCGCGCGAGCGCGGATGTCATTGGGGCGGATGCCGCGGACAACCGCGCCGGCGGCGCCGGCGGCGCTCGTCGCCATCACCTGGCCTTCGACGAGCGGGGTGGCGCTGAGGACCCCGGGGACCTGCCTCACCTTGGCCGCGGCGGCGTCGAAATCGCTGAACGAGGCGCCTTCGCCATAGACCGCGAGATGGCCGTTGAGGCCAAGGATGCGGCCGACGAGCTCGGTGCGAAACCCGTTCATCACCGCCATGACGATGATCAATGTCGCCACCCCGAGCGCGATGCCCAAGAGCGAGAAGATCGCGATGACCGAAACAAACCCCTCCTGCCGGCGCGCCCGCAGATAGCGGAACGCCACCATCCGCTCGAAAGCGCCGAAGATCACGGGGCGAACTGCGCGAGCGCGCTGTCGAGCGGCAGGTCCTGGCGCGTGCCGGAGCGGCGGTGTTTGCATTCGATGGTGCCGGCGGCGAGCCCGCGCGGGCCGATGATCAGCTGATCGGGGAGTCCGATCAGGTCCATCGCCGCGAATTTGGCGCCGGGGGACTCATCGCGGTCGTCGTAAAGGACCTCGACGCCGGCGGTACGCAATTTCGCGTAGAGGTCGTCGCAGGCGGCGGCGCATTTGGCGTCGGCCGCGCGCAGGTTGATAAGCCCGACGCGGAACGGGGCGACGCTTTGCGGCCAGATGATGCCGGCGTCGTCATGGTTGGCCTCGATCAGCGCCCCAACCAGGCGCGACACCCCGATCCCGTAGGAGCCCATTTCGAGCGCCACCTCCTCGCCGTTCGGCCCGGCGACGACGGCGCCCATCGGCGCCGAATACTTGGTGCCGAAATAGAAGGTTTGGCCGACTTCGATGCCGCGGGCGGTGACGAGTTCGCCCGGCGGCACCGGGCAGCTCTCGAGCCTGTGGATTTCCTCGGTCGCCGCGTAGAGCGCGGTCCACTGCCGGAACACCGGTTCGAGGTCGCTGTCGTAATCGACTGATTCGGCGAGGATTTCGGTATCGAGCCAGCGCCGGTCGCAATACACCTGCGACTCGCCGGTTTCGGCGAGGATCTGGAACTCGTGGCTGAGGTCGCCGCCGATGGGGCCGGTATCGGCGCGCATCGGGATCGCCTTCAGCCCCATCCGCGCAAAGGTGCGCAAATACGCGACGAACATCTTGTTGTAGGAGTGCTTGGCGCCTTTGGCATCGAGGTCGAAGCTGTAATTGTCCTTCATCAGGAACTCGCGGCCGCGCATGACGCCAAAGCGCGGGCGAACCTCGTCCCTGAATTTCCATTGGATGTGGTAGAGGTTTTTCGGCAGATCGCGATAGCTGCGGACCGCCGCGCGGACGATTTCGGTGACCTGCTCCTCGTTGGTTGGTCCGTACAGCATCTCGCGCTCGTGACGGTCGCGGATGCGCAGCATCTCCTTGCCGTAATCCTCGTAGCGCCCGCTCTCCTTCCACAATTCGGCCGGCTGGATCGTCGGCATCAGGATCTCCTGCGCGCCGGAGCGGTCCTGCTCCTCGCGCACGATCTGTTCGACCCGCTTCAAAACGCGCAGCCCCAAGGGCAGCCACGAATAGATCCCGGCCGATGACTGGCGGATCATCCCGGCGCGCAGCATCAGGCGGTGCGAGACGATCTGCGCCTCGCTCGGGTTCTCGCGGATGAGCGGCAGAAAATACTGAGACAGGCGCATGGCGCCCCCTTGGTTTGTGACTGTGGCAATCTAGTACCGGGGCGGACCCGAAAATACCAGCGACGAGCAAAATACCGCGTGACCCGGTGCGGCAATTTGCGTACTGTAACGCCATAAACGACCTGCGCAGCCGACAAGCGCGGCCCGAGTTTAGGGAGGTTCTCCATGCCGGCCGGGGATCACGGTCCCCGGCCCAGAAAAATCCGCAAGGAAGGGCTGGCAGGGCAGACGCCCTGCCTTCTTTTTGGGCGCTGCGAGCTTCTTTTGCCGGGCGAAACAATCGCCGCCGGGTGCGTGTTATCAGAACAGTGCGAATTGACGGATCGAGCGCGGATGACCGATGAGAGCGCGCGATGAGCGTCCCGATCGAGGATTACGGCATCATCGGCAATACCCGCACCGCGGCGCTAGTGTCGCGCGGCGGCTCGATCGATTGGCTCTGCCTGCCGCGCTTTGATTCGGAAGCGGTGTTTGCGGCATTGCTCGGCACCCCCGAGCACGGCAGATGGCTGATCGCGCCGCAAGATCCGGACGCGGGTTCCTCGCGCCGCTACCGCGGCGAGAGCGGCATTCTGGAGACGCGGTTCGAGACCGCCGAAGGCGCCGCCACGGTCATCGACTTCATGCCGCTTGCGGCGAGCGACGACCAGATCGACCTGATCAGGCTGGTCCGCGGCGACCAGGGCTGCGTGCGGATGCGCACCGAGATCATCCTGCGCTTCGACTACGGGCGCGGCATTCCCTGGGTGCGCCAGCATCTAGGCGGCCCCAAAGCGGTGGCCGGGCCGAATGCGATCCAGTTCATCACGCCGGTGGCGCTGAAGGGCACGCCAGAGCTGACGACGCTCGGCGAGTTCACCGTCAGTGCCGGCGAAACCGTACCGTTCACGATGAGCTGGTATCCCTCGCACCACAGCGGATACCGCTCCCGCGAGCCGGAGGAAGCCCTTCTCGCGGTCGAGAACGGCTGGCGCGACTGGTCGAGCCGTTGCGCGCTGAAGGGGCCGTGGCGGGAGGCCATCGTCCGCTCGCTGATTACCCTGAAGATGCTGACCTATCACCCGACCGGCGGGATCGTCGCGGCGGCCACCACCTCGTTGCCGGAATGGATCGGCGGCGTGCGCAACTGGGACTATCGGATCTGCTGGATCCGCGATGCGACCTTGACCCTTTACGCGCTGCTCAGCGCGGGCTATCGCGCCGAGGCCCGGGCCTGGCGCGAATGGCTGCTGCGCGCAGCGGCCGGCCATCCCTCCGAGATGCAGATCATGTATGGCCTGGCGGGCGAGCGCCGACTGACCGAATATGAGATCCCGTGGCTCCCCGGGTATGCCGACAGCCGCCCGGTGCGCATCGGCAACGCCGCCTTTGAGCAGCTGCAGCTCGATGTCTATGGCGAGCTGATGGACGCGCTCTATGCCGCGCAGCGCTATGGGCTCGAAAGCAACCCCTTCGCCTGGGAGCTGCAAAAGAAGCTGCTCGAATATCTTGAAACGATCTGGGAAGGGCCGGACCAGGGCATCTGGGAGGTTCGCGGCCCGCCGCGCCACTTCACCTTCTCGAAAATCATGTGTTGGGTCGCATTCGACCGCGCGATCAAGTCGATCGAGCAATTCGGGCTCGACGGGCCGAAAGAGCATTGGGAAAAGCTGCGGGCCACCATCGCGGCGCAGATCCTCGAAAAGGCGTACGACCCGAAGCGCAACACCTTTGTCCAGTACTACGGCGCGCGCGACCTCGACGCCTCGCTGTTGCTAATCCCGCAACTGGGGTTCCTGCCGCCTGATGACCCGCGCGTGCGCGGCACGATCGAGGCGGTCGAGCGCGAGCTGGTGCGCGACGGTTTCGTCTGCCGCTATCCGAGTCGGACCGCGACGGACGGTTTGCCGGACGGCGAAGGGGTGTTCCTCGCCTGCAGTTTCTGGCTGGCCAACAGTCTTGCCCTGATCGGGCGGCGCGACGACGCGATCGCCTTGTTCGAGCGCCTCCTGGCGGTCAGGAACGATCTGGGCCTGCTCGCCGAGGAATACGACCCGGCCGCCAAGCGGCTGCTCGGCAACTTCCCGCAGGCTTTTTCGCACACCGCGATCATCAACACCGCGGCCAATTTGGCCCAGATCGAGACTGTCTCAGCCGCCCGCGGCAGCGCCAGTGAGCCGCTCGACCCGGTAGGCCAGGCGCGGCCCTAGATCTTCTCGAAAAAGCTGTGATGGCGCTCGGTGGTGTGCGGGCGGATCTTGGTGGCCCAGTCGCCCCAGGCGCCGGCGACCTCCCACTCCTTGCTGTCGACGACCGCAGGCGAATCGATCTCGTAGATCGCCAGGTATTTCTGCATCTTCGCATCGTTGGTCTTGGTCAACCGGTAGCGGGTGACCTTGTGCACGCCGTTTACCTTCGACAGCATCGGCACGTGTTCGGTGTCGTAGATGCGGTTGAACTCGGCTTCGTGCGCGGCCGGGATATTCATTTGCACGACGTAGATGTAGGACATGCGCCTTCCTTTCTGCTGCTGATTCAACTCAGGTGATAGGCAACGAGCAACCCGACCACGACGAGGATGGAGATGACGGCGAGCGGCCGTTCATAGCGCGCCACCAGTGATAGCACCCTGCCGCCGTAAAGCATCAACAGAGTGCCGAAAATCGCGAAATGCAATCCTCGCGCGACGAGCACGGCGATCATGAAAGGTAGGGGCGGCATCGCGGCAACCCCGGCGGCGATCGTCGCGACCATGAACGGGATCGGGGTGAAGCCCTTCCCGATGATGAACCAGACCCCCCAATCATGGACCAGGCGCTGATAGGCCGCGAAGCCGTCGGCATGGCCGTAGAGCTGCATCAGCGGCGCCCCAACCGCGCTCCACAGTCCGTAGCCGATCAGGTAGCCGGCGCCCGCGCCGAGGGACGAGGCGAGTGTGCAGATGACGAGCAGCACCGGGGCTCGCTCCGGCTGGATGAGGATCATCGGGACCAGCAGCAAATCGGGCGGCAGCGGCAGAACCGAGGCGTCGGTGAACGCCATCGCGGCCAGCGCCCAGGTGCTGTAGCGGTGGCGCGACAGGGCCGCGACATGGCGCAACCGTCCGCCGCGCGCTGCGGAGGCGTTCATTTCAACCGGGCGCCGCGGCGATCGCGGAGCCGATGGTTCGCGCGGGCAAGGTCCTGACCATGCCCGATCGTAGCCGGGTCGCAGCCTTGGAGCCAGCCCCGGCGACCTCGGCTGTTACATCCTCGGCGGCGCGACGTGATGCACGGCACACTGACCGACGCTTGAGAGGCTTGAGATCGTCGTGCAGCGCGGGTCTACTCCGCAGAATGGGCGACGGGGTGGCGAACGGGAGGGAACGATGCGCGGGTTGATGTCGGAGCGGGCGTTGCTGATCTCGGGGATTCTTAAACACGCCGCGCTCTATCATGCCGATACCGAAATAGTAACGCGGACGATCGAGGGTCCGATCCATCGCTACACCTATGCCGACGCCGAACCCCGCACCCGGCGGCTGGCGCGGGCGTTATTGCGCCTCGGCATCAAGCCCGGCGACCGCATCGGCACCTTGGCGTGGAACACCTATCGCCATTTCGAGCTCTATTACGGCATTTCCGGGATCGGCGCGGTGTGCCACACGATCAACCCGCGCCTGTTCGACGAGCAGATCGTCTACATCGTCAATCATGCCGCCGACCGGCTGTTGTTCGTCGAAACTTCGTTCATCCCGCTGGTCGAGCGCCTGTTGCCACAATTTCCCAAGGATTGCCGGATCATCCTTCTCGGCGAGGCGGAGACGAAGCTGCCGGTGGCGGCGACCTATGACAGCCTCATTGAGGGCGAGAGCGAGGATTACGAGTGGCCCGAGTTCGACGAGCGCGATGCCGCGTCATTGTGCTACACCTCGGGCACCACCGGCCACCCGAAAGGGGTCCTCTACAGCCACCGGTCGACGGTCATTCACGCGCTCGCGGCTTCGCTCCCGCATGCGATCCCGATGAACGCATCGGACGTCGTCTGTCCGATTGTGCCGCTGTTCCACGCCTGCGGCTGGGCCACCGCCTATACCGCGCCGATGAACGGCGCCAAGCTGGTATGGCCGGGGGCGCGCCTCGACGGCGCGAGCCTGTGCGAATTGTTCAACGCCGAAGGGGTGACACTGAGCCTCGGCGTGCCGACGGTATGGCTCGCGATGGAAGCCTACCTGCGCGAGACCGGCGCGGCCTGCCCGACATTGCGCGGCGTCCTCTCCGGCGGTGCTGCGGTGCCGCCCTCGCTGATGGCGGCCTTCGAAGCGCGCGGCATCGACATGGTGCAGGGGTGGGGCATGACCGAGATGAGCCCGCTCGGCACCGTCTCGGCCCTAAAGGCAAAGCATGCCGGGCTCGATGCGGAGGGAAGGCGGGCGGTCAAGGCCAAGGCGGGGCGGCCGGTCTACGGCGTCGAGATGAAGATCGTCGGCGACGATGGCAAAGAACTGCCGCATGACGGCATCTCGGTCGGCGAACTCCTGGTGCGCGGGCCGTGGATCGTCAGCGGCTATTTCGAGAACCCCGAAGCCACCGCCGCCGCGGCCGAGCCGGACGGCTGGTTCCACACGGGCGACGTTGCCTCGATCGATCCCGACGGCTACATGCAGATCAGCGACCGCCGCAAGGACGTCATCAAATCGGGCGGCGAGTGGATCAGCTCCATCGACCTCGAAGTCGCCGCGATGGCACACGGCGATGTCGGCGAAGCCGCGGCGATCGCGATCCCGCATCCGCGCTGGGGCGAGCGCCCGCTCCTCATCGTCACGCCGCGCGCGGGAACGCCGGCAGGCCAGCGGCCCGAGCCCTCCGCCCTCATTCAGTTTCTCGGCGAACGCTTTCCGCGCTGGATGCTGCCCGACGAGGTGGTGGTCGTCGACGAACTGCCGCATACCGCGACCGGCAAGGTCATGAAGACCCGCTTGCGCGAGCTTTATGTGGCGCAGACGCCGCCCAATCGGTGAGGCTCTATCAATGGCTGAGACTGCCCCTGCGACCAGCGCGCGTGAACGCGCTGCCCAGTTTTGCCGCCGCTTTGGCCTGCGCGTGCCGATTCTTCAGGCGCCGATGGCGGGGGCCTGCCCGGCGGGGCTTGCCGCCGCTGTCGGCAATGCCGGCGGGATGGGCGGCATGGGCGCGCTGATGACCGCGCCCGACGGGATCGCCGCCTGGGCGGCGCAGTTTCGCGGGGCCAGCAACGGCACCTTCCAGATCAATTTGTGGGTCCCCGATCCGCCGCCCGTGCGCAACCCCGAGCACGAGCGCCGGGTGCGCGAGTTTCTCGAAGGGTGGGGTCCGCCGGTGCCGGAAGCAGCCGGCGACGCGGCCCCCTCGGATTTCGACCGGCAATGCGCCGCGCTTCTGGCCGCCGCGCCGCGGGTCGTCTCCTCGATCATGGGGCTCTTTCCCGAGGCGTTCGTCGCCGAACTGAAGGCGCGGGGCATCGCCTGGTTTGCCTGCGCGACGACCCTTGCCGAGGCGCGCGCGGCCGAAGCTGCCGGGGCGGATGCGGTCGTGGCCCAGGGGCTCGAAGCCGGCGGCCATCGCGGCGCCTTCGACGCGGATGCCGCCGAGCGGCAAATGGTCGGCCTCTTCGCGCTCGTGCCGCGGCTCGCCGATAAGCTGTCGGTGCCCGTCATTGCAACCGGGGGCATCGGCGACGGGCGGGGGATCGCCGCGGCGCTGACGCTCGGCGCGAGCGCGGTGCAGATCGGCACTGCCTTTCTGCGCTGTCCGGAAGCCGCGACCGCCCCGGCCTGGGCGGACGCCCTCGCCGAGCTCGAGCCCGAGGAGACGATGCCGACCCGCGGCTTTTCCGGCCGCCTCGGCCGCGCCATCGCCACCGATTACGTCCGCACGGTAGCGCTGCCCGATTCGCCGGC
>Ga0209415_10016977_pt1 | contig 11633 bp, 8 predicted proteins | sample PeaSoiSIISIP2007_FD_187696 | JGI IMG/M metagenome (GOLD analysis project Ga0209415, IMG submission 187696) | Peat soil microbial communities from Weissenstadt, Germany - SII-SIP-2007 (SPAdes) (version 2) | ecosystem: Environmental > Terrestrial > Soil > Wetlands > Peat | place: Germany... | reverse complement strand
GAGATGGTGCAGACGATGATCCAGTGCGGGCTGCACATCGAGTGTCATCACCACGAAGTAGCTACCGGCGGGCAGGCGGAAATCGACCAGCGGTTCGACAAGCTGGTGAAGTCGGCGGACAACATGATGCTGTACAAGTACATCGTCCGCAACACGGCCAACCAGTACGGCAAGACGGTGACGTTCATGCCGAAGCCGCTGTTCGCGGACAACGGCAGCGGGATGCACACGCACCAGAGTTTGTGGAAGGGCGACAAGCCGCTATTCGCCGGGGACGGCTATGCGGGATTCAGCCAGTTGGGGTTGCACTACATTGCGGGATTGTTGAAGCACGCGCGTGCTTTGTCGGCGATCATCGCGCCGACGACGAACAGCTACAAGCGGCTGGTGCCGGGGTATGAGGCGCCGGTGAACCTGGCGTACTCGCGGCGGAACCGGTCGGCGGCGTGCCGGATCCCGATGTACTCGGCGAATCCGAAGGCGAAGCGGGTGGAGTTCCGGCCGCCGGACACGGCGGCGAATCCGTACCTGGCGTTTGCGGCGATGCTGATGGCGGGCCTGGACGGGGTGTTGAACAAGCTGAACCCCGGAGAGCCGCTGGACAAGGACATCTACGATCTGTCGCCGGAGGAGATGAAGGCGGTGCCGTCGATGCCGGGTTCGCTGGACGAAGCCTTGAGCTGCCTGGAAGACGACCACGCGTTTCTCTTGCGCGGGGACGTATTCAGCGAAGAGTTGATCGAGACGTACATCGACTACAAGCGCAAGAACGAAGCCGAAGCGGTCCGGTTGCGTCCGCACCCCTACGAATTCGCCTTGTACTACGACGTGTAGACGAGTCGTTTTAGCCTTGGAGGAACACGGAAAGGAACCGGCGGCAAGGCAAAGACCGCCGGCGCTACGAAGGAAAACAGGGTCGTGCGCCGGCGGTCTTTGCCTTGCCGCCGGTGTTTTTCGATGTTCATCCGTGGCTGTAATTCTTTTCGCGGCTCAGTGGGGGGCCTGCCGCTACTCCACCGGGATCTCGAAATAGAACAGTTCCTTGCCGGAACGCGCTTCCGTCAACCCGCTCAAGTAGATGGTCGCGCCGTTTTGAAGCTGGGTTTGGAAATACAGAAAGCCGCTGGCTGTCTGCCCCGGCGCCACCATCTGCGCCGCCAGCGCGCGGCCCTCGATCTCCCACTCGCCCAGCGGGTTCTTCTTCTTGATGGGTATCGGCATCGGCGGGGCCGCGCCCAGGTCGGGCCGGTGAGGAGCCTTCGCGAAGCGAACGTCACCGGCCGGAGTCGCGGTCACACGGCTGCCGCGGGGACCGACATATTCGGCATTCATCTGGTCCAGCCGGATGCTCTCGCGGCTGTCGTTCTGAATCACTACCAGCACGGGCAGCACGCCATAATCGTAAGGAGTCAGCTTGCCGAACGCCGCCCTCACTTTGTCGCCGGCGACGTACGTCTCCACGCCAACGGTCACCTGATTGATGGTCTGGCGATGCGCCATGTTGGCCGCGGCGGGCGCATGGAAGGCCTGCTCCTTGTCCGCGGCGAACGCCGCAGCTATACTCATGAAAAGAGCCAAACGTTTGAAAACAAAAGGCATCTATTTCCTTTACCGGGTCTGCCAGGCGTTTGCGCTTCCTATCCTCCTATTGTATTTCCTGTATCGCGGCCTGTGCGACCGCGCCTACTGGTCCAGCTTGCCGCAGCGCTTCGGCCTACTTCCCGGTTCATTTAGTCAGACCGGTCCCGGAGCCATCTGGTTCCACGCGGTTTCGGTGGGGGAAGTGCTGGGTTCGCTCGAGTTCCTCCGCCGCATTCGCGCCGAATTCCCACAGACCCGGCTGTTCGTTTCCACGGGCACCATCGCCGGGCAAGCCACCGCGCGAGACAAGCTGAGGGAACTGGCCGACGGTGTTTTCTACGCTCCCGCGGATTTCGTCTTCGCCGTGCGCCGTGTGCTGCGCTGCCTGAACCCCTCGCTGGTGATTGTCGCCGAAACCGAGATCTGGCCCAACCTCTTTCGGGAGGTGAAGCGCAGCGGAGCCGCGCTCGCCGTCGTCAACGCGCGCATCTCCGATCGTGCCTACCCGCGGTACCAGCGGCTGGCCTGGCTCTTTCGCGCGGTGCTGCCGGCGGCCGATGCCGTCCTCGCCCAGAGCGACGAGATCGGCCAGCGCTATCTCTGGCTCGGCGCGCCGCCTTCCGTGGTGCACACCGGCGGCAGTTTCAAGTACGATTTCGATGCCCGACCCGCCACGCCGGACTCGCCGGTGATGGCGCTGCTTGGGCGCCTCGGCCCAAAGCATGTCTGGATTGCCGCCAGCACCATGCCTCCTACCGCCGGCGATGCCGATGAAGACGCCGCGGTGCTTGACGCGTACCGCGCTATGGCCGCGCGCCACCCCGGCTTGCTGCTGATTTGGGCGCCGCGCAAGCCGGAGCACTTCGAAATCGCGGCCGAAAAGCTGGCGCGCTCCGGCATCCCGTTCGTCCGCCGCTCGCGCCTGGGCGCAGAGTCGCTGAGCGTTCTGCCGGGCGTGCTGTTGCTGGATAGCATCGGCGAACTGTCCGGCTTGTTTGCCGCGGCGCATGTGGTTTTCATGGGCGGCACGCTGGCGGCTCGCGGCGGCCACAACATTCTGGAGCCGGCGCTGTTCGCCAAGCCCGTCGTGACGGGCCCGCACATGGAGAACTTCCAGGCCATTGCCGACGAATTCCGCGCCGCCGGCGCCGCGGTCGAAATTGCGCGCCCGGAAGAATTGGGCGATGTCGTCTCGATGCTGCTGGCGGATGCGGAGACCGGCGTCCGCATTGGCAATCGGGCTCTGGCGTGCGCCGAGGCGCGCCGCGGCGCGAGCGCCCGCGCCGTGGCATCGATGCGCCACCTGTACGATACCCACCTCCCCAGTCATCGGCGCGCGCAGCCGTGGTATGCGCTGGGCTGGCCGCTGGCGCGCGCGTGGGAATTGGCCGGGGTTGGCAGGTCGGGGACCTGCCCCACTAAGCTGAACGTACCTGTGATCAGCGTCGGTAACCTCACCATGGGGGGCACGGGCAAGACGCCGTGCGTGTTGCACCTGGCCGGGCTGCTCCGCGCCGCGGGCCGGACACCCGCCATCCTCACCCGCGGCTATGGCCGCCATGCGCTCGCCAACGACCTGGCGGTCGCGCCCGGCGCCCAGGTGAGCATCGAGGAATCCGGCGATGAGCCGCAGATCTTCATCCGCTCCGGCCTGGCCGCTGTCGGCATCGGCGCCGACCGGGCCCGCACCGCCGCGCTTCTGCTCGATCGCTTCCCGGCCGACGTCTTCCTGCTCGATGACGGCTTCCAGCACGTGCGCCTGGCGCGTGACCTGGATATCGTTTTGATCGATGCGCTCGATCCCTTCGGCGGCGGCTATGTTTTCCCGCTCGGCCGGCTGCGCGAGCCCGTTTCCAGCCTCTCGCGCGCCGATGCCATCGTCATCACCCGCAGCCAGTTTTCCGACCTCGCGCCGGCCATCGAAGACGCCGTGCGCTGCGCCAACCCGCAGGCACCCATCTTCCGCTCCGGCATCGAGCCGGAAGCCTGGGTGGATGCTGTCACCGGCGCCAGTCACCCAATCGCGACGCCGCCGTTCGCCGCCGCCGGCGCCTTTTGCGGTTTAGGCAATCCGCAATCGTTCCGCCGCACTCTGGAGCGCCTGGGCGTATCGCCCGCCGCGTGGTTCGAATTCGACGACCACCACCGCTACCGCCCCAGAGAACTCCGCTCGATGGTCCGCCATTCCGGCGCCGTGGGCGCTACGGCGCTGGTCACCACCGAAAAAGACGCCGTGAACCTCTGCGCCGGTTTCCACGAAGCAACCACGCCGCTGGAGGTCTATTGGCTCAAAGTGCGGATGACGATTGACCGCGAAGCGGAGTTCCTGAGTTTGGTCACCGCGGTCTGTGGAGTCAGGCGGTGACGGAGGTCGGGCGGCGGAAGAGCGTCACGCGTGTGAAAAATGTCGAGACGACTCTCGACACAGCAGGCTTGACAGCCCGCGCCACTACGCGCCGGATTTGCCGATCATGCCGAGCAGCGCGTTGATCACCACGGCGGCCATGCCGACGGGGATGGCGATCTTCCAGCCGATGTTCATCAACTGGTCATAGCGGAAACGCGGGAAGGTGCCGCGAAACCAGATCAGGAGATAAATGATGCAGGAAACTTTGAACAGGAACCAGAACAGGCCGATGACGGCGTGGTTCACCACCGGCACAGCGAACAGGGCGCCGAGGCCCATCAGCAGCAGGGCCACCAGAACGAGGAGCTTGCGATGCAGGGGATAGGGCAGCCGTCCCACCAGGGGAAAGGTCAGCGCGCCGGAGCCGATAAACAGCACCACCGGGAACATCACGTTAAGCGGCATGTCGAGCGATGGCACGTTCGGGAACGGCCGCAGCCAGCCGCCCCAGAACAGCGTCACGGCCACGCCGGAGACCACCAGAAGGTTGGCGTACTCGGCGAGAAAATAGAGCGCCCAGCGAAAGCCGCTGTATTCAGTGTGAAAGCCCGCGACTAATTCCGATTCGGCTTCCGGCAGATCAAACGGTGCGCGGTTGGTTTCCGCGGTGGCGGAGACCATGTAGACCACAAACGGCACCACCATGAAACCGTAGTTGGCGAACACGCCCCACACGCCGTGTTCCAGCTGCGCCCGGACGATGCCTTGCATGCTGAGCGTGCCCGCCACCATGACTGCCGAAAGCAGCGCAAACGACAGCGCCACTTCGTAACTCACCAACTGCGCCGCGCTGCGCAGCGCGCCCAGCAGCGAGTAGTGGCTGTTGGAAGCCCAGCCGCCAAGAATGATACCCAGGATGCCCACCGCGGAAGTGGCTGCGATCACCAGCAGACCTACGTTGACGTCGGCCACATAAAGGTTGCGTGCCAGCGGCAGCACGGCGAAGGCGGTGAGCCCGGTGAAAGTGGAGATTACCGGAGCGAACCAGAAGATGGCGCGGTCGGCGCCGGTGGGAATGATGTCCTCCTTGAGCAGCAGCTTGAGGGCGTCGGCGATGGGCTGGAGGAGGCCGTGCGGTCCCACGCGCATGGGCCCGAGGCGCACCTGGAAATCGGCCAGCACTTTCCGCTCGACCAGCGTCAGGTAGCCGGCGATCAGCGGTACCAGCGCGACGATGCCCAGTGTCAGCATCACCGGCATGAACAGCGGGTTGGAGAAGATAGCTTGCATAGGATTCGTTTCGTAATCAGTGTACCGACCGCTCCCTGCGGTCGCGGCTCCGATTGCGCTCAGAGCCGCGACCGTTAGGGAGCGGTAGCGGCGAATGACATGCTTACTAACTGCCTCATAGCCTCCTTACCGTATCAACGACGTCTGCGCCAGCCGCAGGAACGGCTCCGGGTAAATGCCGATGGCGAGCGTGAGAACGCCGCTCACGCCTAGCGCCAGGCGCAACCCGAGGCTGGTGGCCAACGGAGCCTTCTCGGTCTCCTCGCGCGTGAACATGCTGCGCACAATCTTGAAGTAGTAGTAAATCGCCACCGCTACGTAGAGCGTGGCAATGACCGCGAGCGCGTAGTGGCCGGTCTGGATCAGCGCCAGGAAGATATAATACTTGCCCAGGAAGCCGGCGGTAGGAGGAATGCCGGCCAGCGATAGCAGGAAGATCAGCATCAGCACCGCGTGGCCGGGGCTCTTGTGCATCAGGCCGGCGATATCGTCCATATCCTCGCCGATGATGTTCTGCCGCCGCAGCGCCACCAGCACCAGGAATGCACCCAGGTTCATAAAGGTGTAGACCATCACGTAAACCGCGATACCGTTGATGCCGGTCTCATTGCCGGCCACCAGGCCCAGCAGCATGTACCCGGCGTGCGAAATGGAGCTGTAAGCCAGCAGGCGCTTGATGTTGGTCTGGTTGATGGCGGCCAGGTTGCCGATGGTGAGGGTGGCCACCGCCACCGCCGCGAGCAACGGCTCCCAGGCGGCGCGCGACGCAGCCAGCGGGCCCATGAAAATGCGCACCAGGAAGGCGATGGAGGCGGCCTTGGAAGCCACCGAAAGATACGCCGTCACCGTGGTAGGCGCACCTTCGTAAGCATCGGGCGCCCACATATGGAAGGGTGCGGCGGAGATCTTGAAGAGCAGCCCCACCGCCGTGGTAGCCATCGCCAGAAACACGATCGGGTCCCAGGCGGGCAACGCGGCGAGCCGGTTCGCGATGTCGGCCAGCTTGGTGGATCCGGTCAGGCCGTACAGCACGGAGAATCCATACACCAGCAGGCCGGTCGAAAAAGCGCCGAGCAGCAGGTACTTCATCGCCGCCTCATTGGAGCGCTTATCGGTGCGCAGGAAGCCGACCATCACGTAGAAACACAGCGCCATCAGCTCCAGGCCGATGAACAGCGTCACCAGGTCGGTGCCGCTGGCCAGGAAATACATGCCGCACTGGGCGAACAGAATCAGGCTGTAGTATTCGCCGTGATGCTCGCCTGCGATCTCCAGATACTTGTAGGACACCACCGCGACGATCACCGCCGCGATGATGAAGATCCAGTTGAAAAAGATCGCGAAGCCATCCACCGTGACCGAGCCGCCGAAGCCGGAGATCAGCCCATCAGGCGCCACGTGCATCTGCTGCTTCACCAGGCCCATGCCGGCGAACACTTCCGCCGCGATCACGCCGAAGACCAGCCGCCGCCGGTGCTGCGGACCGCCGAAGAGGAAATCTTCGAAGGCATCGAAGAGCAGAATGGCGCAACCGAACAGCGCCAGTTGCACGGCCGGAATGATGGTGAGGTAGTCGGTGGAGGTGAAGAACTGGCTGAACGGGTTCACCGCGTGCCTCCGTTGCCCGAACCGAGCGCCGTGGCGCCGGCTGTCAAGCCGGCTGAGCCGAGAGTCGTCTCGGCTTTTCTTCCCGCCGCGCGCGCCTGACTTTCAGCAAAATACCCCGGCCTCACCCGCTCCACGATTTGCGTCACCGGCTGCCGCAGAATGTCGAAATACGGTTTGGGATAAACGCCGATCCAGATTGCCCAGGCGATCAGCGGTAGGAACAAGGCCACTTCGCGCAGATTCAGGTCGCGCAGGCCCAAATTCTTGCCGTTGGTGATCTGGCCCAGCATGGTGCGCTGGTAAAGCCACAACAGGTACGCCGCGCCCAGGATCACGCCGCTTACCGCGAACGCCGCCCAGATGCGGTTGGCTTCAAACGCGCCTTGCAAAATGGTGAACTCGCCCACGAATCCGTTGAGCAGCGGCAATCCGGCCGAACTGAGCATGGCGATGGCGAAGATAGTCGCGAAGCGCGGCATGACGTGCGCCAGGCCGCCGTATTCCTTGATTTCGCGCGTGTGCCGCCGCTCGTAGATGACGCCGATCACGAGGAAGAGCATGCCCGTCGAAATGCCGTGGTTGAGCTGCTGCAACACGCTGCCGGCGATTCCGTTCGGGTTCAACGAAAAAATGCCCAGCGTGCAGAAACCGAGGTGGCTGACCGAAGAGTACGCCACCAGTTTCTTCCAATCCTGCTGCATCAGGCTCACCAGCGCGCCGTAGACGATGCCGATGATGGAAAGCACCGCCAGAATCTGCACGATGGTCTGATCGATCGACGCTCCGGGCAGCAGCGGCAGCGAAAAACGGAGGAAACCGTAAGTCCCCATCTTCAATAGAACCGCGGCCAGAATCACCGAGCCCGCGGTGGGAGCCTCTACGTGCGCATCCGGCAGCCAGGTGTGGAACGGGAACATCGGCACCTTGATGGCGAAGCCCAGGAAGAAAAGCCAGAAGACCCATTGCTGCAGGTGAAGCGGCAGATTGAGCTTCATCAGCTCGGCGATTTCGAACGTGTAAAACCCGAACTGCGTGTAATGCTGGAAGTAGAGCGCCAAAATGCCGAGCAGCATCAGCACCGAACCGGCCAGCGTATACAGGAAGAACTTGATGGCGGCGTAGAGCTTGCGCGGCCCGCCCCAGACGCCGATGATGAAGTACATCGGCACCAGCACCAGCTCCCAGAAAACGTAGAACAGGAAGAAGTCGAGCGAGATGAAGACGCCGATCATGCCAGTCTGCAACAGCAGAAACATGGCGTAGTATTCCTTGACGCGATCCTGGACCGCGGACCAGGAACACAGCGTGGCGATGAAGCCCATCAAGGTGGTGAGCATCACCAGCAGCAGGCTGATGCCGTCCATTCCGATGTGATAGTGCGCGCCTAAGGACGGAATCCAGTCGAAGTGCTCCTCGAACTGGAAACCGGCCAGGTTCTTGTCGAAGCGGAACACCAGCGGCAGGGAAACCAGGAACCCGGCCAGGCTGACGGCGTTCGCCCAAATCCGGATCAGTCCCCGGTTCGAACCTGGCAGGAAAAGCAACACCGCGAGGCCGGCCAGCGGGGTGAGAAGAACGATGCTGAGGATGTGCTGGTCCATAGGTTACCTCGCGACGTAATACCCCAAGAACGCCAGCACCCCGACCACGACAAACAGCGCGTAAGTCTGCACCCGGCCGCTCTCGAGCAGGCAAGCCGGGTAGGAGAGCAGCTTGACGGAAAACGACGTGAAGCGCACCGCGCCATCCACGATCCAGGTGTCCCACCACATGGAGAGCGTCGCGCTGGCTCGCGTCAGCCAGCCGGCGCCGTTGACGCTGCCATCCACAATCTTGCGGTCGAACTCAGCCATGGCGCTGCCGCCGCCTTTGCCCAGGCCGTTGACGAACAGAAAGTCGTACAGCTCATCCACGTACCATTTCTTGTAGAGCACGGTGTGCAGCGGCCGGGCGCGTTCCAGCATCCGTTCCGGGATCTCGGGACGCTTCGAGTAAAGATAGTACGCCAGCGAAATTCCGCCGGCGGCCACGGCCACGGAAAGAATCATCAGCGACCATTCGGTGGATGCGGGATGCTCGCTCTCGGTGCCGGCCAGCGCAAACATCGGCTCCAGCCAGCGCGGAAACGCGCGGAAGCCTTCGCCGAACATCGACCACAGCTTGGGCACGCCCAGCCAGCCGGCGAGCACGCTTCCCGCCGCCAGCGCGATCAGCGGCCAGGTCATCACGGCCGGCGACTCGTGGACGTGCGCGGCCACTTCCGGCTTCACCCGCGACTGGCCGTAGAACGTCATGTTCATCAGCCGCCACATGTAGAACGCCGTCATCGCCGCCGTCACCAGACCCACCAGCCACAACACAGTGGAACCTTTAGGCGAGCTGAACGCCTGCCACAGAATCTCATCCTTGGAAAAGAATCCTGCCAGACCCGGGATGCCGGCGATCGCCACCGAGCCCACCCACATGGTCCAGTGCGTTACCGGGATCTTCTTCTTCAGGGCGCCCATGTAGCGCATGTCCTGCTCGCCGCTCATGGCGTGGATCACCGAACCCGAACCGAGGAAGAGCAGGGCCTTGAAGAACGCGTGCGTGAACAGATGGAAGATGGCCACCCAATAAGCGCCCACGCCGAGCGCCACGAACATGTAGCCGAGCTGGCTGACCGTCGAGTACGCCAGCACGCGCTTGATATCGTTCTGCACCAGCGCGATGGTGGCGGCAAAAATCGCCGTGAAAGCGCCGATCCCGGCAACCCACATGCACGCCACCGGCGTCAACTGGAACAGCGCCGAGGACCGCGCCACCATGTACACGCCCGCCGTCACCATGGTGGCCGCGTGGATCAAAGCCGAGACCGGCGTGGGGCCTTCCATGGCATCCGGCAGCCAGATATACAGCGGAACCTGCGCCGATTTGCCGGTGGCGCCGAAGAACATCAGCAGCGCCATCGCGGTGAGCACGCCATAACCGGCTTCCACCGGGAATTGGCCGCTGCGCAGCGCGCTGTTGACGTCGGTGAACCGCACCGTGCCCAGCACGGAAAGCATCAGCAGCATGCCGAGCACAAACCCGGCGTCGCCCACGCGGTTGACGATGAATGCCTTCTTGCCGGCATCAGCCGCCGATTTCTTGTGGAAGTAAAAACCGATCAGCAGGTAGCTGCACAGCCCGACGCCCTCCCAACCGACAAACAGCAGCGTGTAGTTGTTGGCCAGCACCAGCATCAGCATGAAGAAGATGAACAGGTTGAAATATCCGAAAAAGCGATAAAACCCGTTATCGTGCGCCATGTAGCCGGTGGCGTACACATGGATCAGGAAGCCGACGCCGGTCACCACCAGAATCATCACCGAGCTCAGCGGGTCGAGCAGAAATCCCCAATCCACCTGGAAGGTGGCCAGGTGGCCGTTGGCCATGTGGAACGGCATGGCGGCGATCCAGGTGAACTGAATCACCTGGTGCAACCGGTTCGGGAGATGGGAAAGCTGCCAGACCGCACCGGCGGAAAAGATGAAGGAGACCAGCACCATGCCAGGGCAGATGATGCGGATGAGATTCTGCAAGGGGCCGGGATGATGATGGGCGTGGTTGGCAGGTCGGGGACCTGCCTCACTTTGTTCGACGCCCGGCGCCACCGCGACGTCGGAGGGCGGCTGCGGATCGAGAAGCTTGCCGATCAGCAGCATCAGCACCGCTCCGGCCAGCGGGAACAGCGGAATCAGCCAGATGAGGTCGAGAAAATTCACGGCTCTCCTACCACTTCAACAAATCGATTTCGTCGGCCTGCACGGTTTCCTTGTTACGGAACAGCGCGATCAGGATGCCCAGCCCCACGGCCGCTTCAGCGACCGCGTCGGTGATGACGAAAATGGCGAAAACCTGGCCGCCCACATTGTGCCAGGCATGCGAAAACGCGATCAGGTTGATGTTCACCGCGTTCAGGATCAGCTCGATCGACATCAGGATAATCACGATGTTGCGGCGCGTGAGCACGCCGATGGTCCCGATGAGCAGCAAGGCCGCGCTCAACGCCAGGTAATGAACCGTGGTCACTGGATGCATCGTCAGATCCTCTTCTTCGCCATGATCACCGAGCCCACCACCGCCACCAGCAACACCAGCGACGCGATCTCGAACGGCAGCAGGTACTCGGAGAACAGCGAATCGGCCAGCGCCTCGGTGTTGCCCGTGCCGGGCGGCAGAACGGCCGCCGCTTCGGCGATATGGAACGCGCCCGCGCCGCGATGGAAAAAGTAGCCGAGTTCCGCGCCCACCGCCGCCACCGCGGCCAGCGCCACCACCCACTGCCGGTTGAACTGGCGTGCATGGGCGGCGTCATCCAGGTTCACCAGCATGATGACGAACAGGAACAGCACCATGATGCCGCCCACATAAAGCACGATCTGTACCGCGAACAGGAATTCCGCTTGTTGCAGCAGGTACAGGCCGGCGACTCCCAGCAGCGAAACGATCAGCGAAATGGCGCTGTGCACCGCGTTGCGCCTGGTGATGGTGAGGATACCGCCTCCCAGCACCAGCACCGCGAAACTGTAAAACAGGACCGTATCTAGCATTTGTATTGCGTCGGCCGCGGCCCTTCCTCGAGCATCTGGCGGTCCCAGATCATGCCGTCGCGAGTGTAGCTGGCCAGCTCGAAATCCTGCGTCAGTTCCAGCGCGTCGGTGGGACAAGCGTCCTCGCACAATCCACAAAACATGCAGCGGCTCAGATCGTAAGTAAAGTTGGTCAATTCTTTGCGCCGCGTCTTCTCGTTGCGCTCGCTGGTCACCATAATCAAGTGCTCCGG
>Ga0209415_10016976_pt1 | contig 11633 bp, 8 predicted proteins | sample PeaSoiSIISIP2007_FD_187696 | JGI IMG/M metagenome (GOLD analysis project Ga0209415, IMG submission 187696) | Peat soil microbial communities from Weissenstadt, Germany - SII-SIP-2007 (SPAdes) (version 2) | ecosystem: Environmental > Terrestrial > Soil > Wetlands > Peat | place: Germany... | reverse complement strand
GCGAGGGCGGCGTGCCCGGCGTGCGGAAGAGCGAGCGCAGGTTCCTCCAGCGCTCGATGTCGGGGGTCGTCGACATGTCCCTGGCGTCGCTCTGGGCGTAGCGAGCGTCGGTGAGATAGAAATGCGTGATGCCCGCGCCGCGCGTCGAGAGCTCGGCCTCGAACCGGTTGCCGTGGATCGTGCAGAGCTGCCCCTCGGGGGGCGCCGAGGGCGCCGCCTTGTCCGGCTGCGCGTCGACCACGTCTGGAGCGAAATCCGGCGTGCTCACGTACGTCTCCGGCGCGAGCTTCTGTCCGCCTTCGCCCGATTTCTTGCCGAAGAACAGCATGTACCCGGCGACGGCGATGCCGGCGATCAAGATCCAACGCACAATCGAGTTGCGATCCATTGAGTCTCTAGCCCGCCTGGCGCATGGCTCAAACGTGGGCGGCGGGGAGGGGCGGGGGAGGGGGGTCGTAACCGCCGGGATGAAACGGGTGGCACTTACACAGGCGAACGATCGAAAGCAAGCCGCCCCGCAAGACCCCGTGCCCCTCGAGGCACGCCGCCGCGTAGCGCGAGCACGAGGGCTCGAACCGGCAGGCGCGGCCCAGCAGCGGCGACAAGGCCACCCGGTAGAGGCGGATGAGGGAGACCAGCAGGCGGACGAGCATCGTCAGTCCCCGCCAGGATGATGCGCTGTTCGCGCGCGCGCCAGCGCCTCTTGCGCTCGCTTCCTCAGGGGGCGCTCCACGGCCAGCCATTCGGAGCGCACGTCGGCGAGCCCGAGCTCGTGGGCGCTGGGCCGCGCGATGACGACGAGGTCGACGCCGGGTGGGAGCAAGCCGGGCCAGGTCCTGAAGCACTCGCGGCAGAGGCGCTTGACCCGGTTTCGCCGCACCGCCCCGCCGACGCTCCGGGCCGCGACGACGCCGAGACGGGGCTCGACGGCGTCCCCCGGCTGGGGCGCTACGAGGAAGGTGAAGTGCGGCGTGCCCACGCGGCGTCCCAGCCGCTTCGCGCGGACGAACTCGGCGTGCTTGCGCAGCCTTCTCTCCTTGCCGAACCCCGACGACATGCGGGCGACGCTGGCATGGGCTCGGCGGGCACGACGAGCCCCGCCGAGCAGCGCTACTTCTTGTAGATGGTGACCACCAAGCGCAGGCGACCCTTGCGGCGCCTGTTCTTGAGCACCTTGCGGCCGCCGCTGGTCGCCATGCGGGCGCGGAAGCCGTGTTTTCGCGCGCGGCGGATGTTGTGGGGCTGGTAGGTGCGCTTCACGGGCGCAAAGAAAGCACCCAAGGCGGCCGCGGTCAAGTTGGCTCGACCGAGCGGTCCCTTGGTTTTTCTTGGCGCGGCGAGGCTAGGGCGTGCGATATCCTCGCGGCACATCGAAGTATCCGACGCATGGCACGAGCCCAGCACCGCTTACCCATCAAGCCGGCATTTTTCGCCGCCGCGGTGAGCGTCGGTCTGCTCGTCGAGGGGTCCGCCCTGGCGCAGCAGCACACGTTCCACCTCGACCGGCTGGAGGTACCGGGCGCGCCGGACGACGGCGCCGTGCTGTTCCGGCCGGTCATCCAGCCGGACGCCGTCTTCTACGCGCAGCTCGGGCTGGGGCTCTCGATCGACCCCCTGCGGATAAGCAACATCACGAACGACGCGGGCGCGCAGCGCGCCTCGGCGACCAACGTTATAACGTCGCAATTCTCGACGTACATTTCGGCCGGCTTCGAGCTTCTGGACAGGCTCACCCTGGGCGTCACCTTCCCCGCCGCGCTGGCGGAATCGGGCAACACGCCGGTCTATCCGGACGCCGCGTTCGGCGGTCCCGCCAACACGGCCTTCACCACCGGCGGTCCGGCGGCGGGCGACACGCGCCTCGATGGGCGGTACGTCCTCGATCGAAGCCAGGACGGCACGCTCGCCCTCGGCCTGCAGCTCAGCGTCTGGCTGCCCACCGGGGCCGGCTCGTCCACGAACTTCGGCGGCGACGGCGGGTTCGACTGGATGCCGATGGTGACGGGCGAGTGGCACCCGCGGCCCAACTGGCCCTTCTTCGTCGCCAACACGGGCGTCGAGTTCCGCCCCGACAACGCGATCAACGATCCCGCCGGGAGCCACGGGCCCGCGGGCAACGGGCTCGGGATCGGCCCCGAGTGGCGCTGGGCCGTCGGGGCGATGCTCCCGCTCAAGGGCGACAAGTTCCGCGTCGGCGTGAACGTCTTCGGTCAGACCGGCCTGCAGGGCTCGGGCAACCAGGTCACCGGGAACACCTTCTTCACCGGGCGCAACACGCCGATCGAGTGGAGCGGCGAGGGCCGGATGAAGCTGCCCGTGCTCGTCGGCTGGGACAAGTGGTTCGCCGGCGCGACGATCGGGACGCGCATCACCGACGGCTACGGCGCGCCGGACTTTCGCCTCGTGGGGCTCATCGGGACCTACTTTCCGATCCGGGACACGAGCGCGCAGTCGCCGGAGCGGGTCAAGCTCCACAGGGACATCCGGGAGGCGCTCAAGGACACGGACGGCGACGGCATCCCGGACGACATCGACGCCTGCCCCACCGAGCCCGAGGACCACAAGGACCCCGATCCGATGGACGGCTGCCCCACGCCGCCGGACCGGGACGGCGACGGCATCCCCGACGCCATCGACAAGTGCCCCGACGATCCGGAGGACAAGGAGGGCATCGAAGACGAGGACGGCTGCCCCGAGCACGACACCGACGGCGACGGCATCCCCGACGCCAAGGACGCGTGCCCGAAGGAGCCGGGACAGCCGGACATCGACCCGAAGAAGAACGGGTGCCCGAGGTTCATCCACCTCGAAGGGTCCTCGGTGCGCGTGCTGCAGCAGGTCCACTTCGAGACCGCGTCGGCGACGATCCTGCCCGACAGCTTCTCGATGCTCGGGGAGATCGCGCAGCTCCTCAAGGCGACGCCGAGCATCAAGAAGATGCGGATCGAAGGGCACACCGACAACCACGGGGGGGCCGACTACAACCTCGATCTCTCCAAGCGGCGCGCCGCGAGCGTGCGCCAGTGGCTCGTCGATCACGGCATCGATCCCGGCCGCCTCGAGAGCCAGGGGTACGGCCTGACGCAGCCCATCGAGACGAACGACACGGACGTCGGGCGCGCGGCGAACCGCCGCGTCGAGTTCAAGATCACGCAGGAGGACACGGCCGCGCCGCAGGCAGAGCCTCAGCCGGCGCCTGCGCCGGAGCCTCCGAAGCAGTGAGCGGCCGCGGGGTGAAGGGGCGGGGGCCTACCGCAGCCGCCCCGCGAACGTCTCGGCGACCCAGGCGTCGCCGCGTTCGTCGCGGGCGACGCCCACGCCCACGCGGTCGAACCCGGCGCCGAGCAGGTTCGCCCGGTGCGACGGGCTCGCCCACAGGGCGCGGTGAGCGAAGGCGACCGACGGGGCATGGGCCACGTTCTCTCCCAGGTCGCGGGCGTCGAGCCCCGCTGCGCGCAGCCGATCGACGGGGCCGCCGTCGCCGGCGTCGTGCGACAGGTCGTGCTCGGCCGCCATCCGACGGGCGTGCGACCGCGCGATGGCGTCGAGGCGCGCGTCGCGGACGAGCGCCGGGACGCCGGCGCCGGCCCGCGCGGCGGAGAGCATGCGAGCGAGGCGCTCGTCGTCGTCCACGGCGGCGGCCGCCTCCGGCGCGTCTTCCCCGGGCGCGGTTCGGTCACCCGGCCTCGATGGCGGCTCGGCGTCGGCGAACACGCTCGCCTCCAGGACCGGGCGGGGACCGCCCTCGACGTCGGCGAGCACCTGCACGGCAAACTCTCCCGGGCGATCGGGGGCGAAGCGCGCGCGGAGCGCGACGCCGTCGAAGGCGGTCGGCAGCGGGCGTGGAGCGCCGCTCGGGCCGAGGACGATCACCTTGCCTCCGCGGGCGCGGACCCTGAGCCTCGCCTCGACGGCGAGCCACTGGCCCGCGCGCGCGCGCGTGGGCAGCGGCGCGAGGTCGGCGAGGGCGTCGACGGCGACGACGGCGACCACCCGCCGGCCGTCGGCTCCGACGCCGCTCGCCACCCCGCACCGGCGCGTGCCTGGCCACCGTTGCTCGGCGAGCCACGCGTCGAGCTTGCGCAGCTGCGCCTCCGGATCCGTCTGCGCGACCGTGGTCCAGACGCGAGGCCAGGGATGGGGCTCCCCGCTCGCGCGCTGCAGGAACTCGACCTCGTCGATCTCGGGGATCGGGAGCCCGCCCAGCTTGCGCGCGACGACGCTCCGCGCCGTCTCGCGCAGCCGGATCTCCTCGGGGCCGCACCGAGCGACCGCCGCGCGCTCGATCGGTTCGAGGGCAGCTCCGTCCGCCGCGACCGGCGATCTGGTGTCCGCGGCCCACGCGACCGCCCGATCGGCGGCGCTCGCCTGCGGCACGCCGAGCGCGATCGTCGCCGCTAGCCCTGCAAGCGTGCGCCGCACGCGATCGACACTAGAGCGCGGGACGAGGCACGTCACCTTTTCGCCGGCGGGCGGTGCGATGCCCGATGGCGATGCCGGTGCGGAGCCCGAGCAGGAACGCCGCGCCGATGGCCAGTGCGAGGGTCAGGGAGATCACACGGCCCCGTCGACGGCCCGTCAGTTGACCGAGAAGCTCTTGCTCACGGAGAACGGGCTGCCGCTGAACGCCGGCACGCGCACTCCGCGGAAACGCGCCGCGACGCACGCACCCGTGGGCGTTCCCTCGAAGGGCGGCCCCGTCACCGTCGCCGACTGGGCGGCGCCGCTGGGCGCGAACATCACGACGACGCGCCCCGAGCCGGTGGGTCCGTCGGGCTTCTTGCAGCCCTGCGCCGCCGACGCGGCCGTCGCGAGGCGCGACTTCGCCTCGCCCATGTTGAACGGTTGATCGCCGCCGGCCGCCGGGGCCGCAGGAGCCGGCGCCGCGCCGCCCGCCATGGCCGCAGCAAGCGAGTTCTCCTTCGGAGGAGCGGCGGTCGCCGCCGCGGCGGTCGCCTTCTTGGCCGGGGCGGCCGCGGCCTTGGTTTCCGTAGCCTTCGCCTCCGCGGTCTGGGCGGGCGCTGCGGTCGCTGCTTCGGACGCCGTGGCGGCGGCGGTCGCGCTGGTCTCGGCTGCCGCGGCGGCGCTCGCCGACGCGGCCGCCGATGCGCTCTCGGCCGCGGCCGCGCTCGCGCTGCCCGCGGCCGCCGCTTCGCCGCCCTTGGGGCGCATGAGCATCACGGTCGCCCCGATCGCCGCCGCGACGAAGAGCGCGCCGCCCCCGAGCGCGAGAAAGATGATGCCGCGGTTCTTGCTCGGCGCGGGGCCGGGCGCTCCGGAGCTCGCGTCCGCCGAATACTCGGCCGCCGACGCGGCCGTCATCAGCGTCGGAGCCGTGAGCGACGGGCTGAACGCCCCTCCGCCCGCGAGGTTCATGATGTCGTCGATGCTGCTCCTCTTCTTTTCGTCGGCGCTGTTGAGCTGGGCGCTCAGCTGCCTGATGTCGATGAGGCCGGAGGCCTCCATGCCGGGGGCGTCCGACTTGGGCGGGCCTTTCGGCCCCTTGCTCGTGAGCGCGGAGAGCGAGAAAAGAACGCTGCTCTCGTTGCGTTCTCCCACCATCTTCTCGGACTCGCCCGCCCGGGCCTGGGGCATGCCGGCGGGCGCGCTCGTCATGACGTCCTCTTCGCTTCCGGCTTGCGCCGCGGCGCCGAAGAGATCGCCGGCGGGTGCTCGACCGCCCGCTCGCCGCGCGGTTGCCGCGGGCGCCGCGGCGACCGGTGCCTGACGCTTCCCGGCGCCGTTGCCGCCGCCTCCGGCCCCGGCTTGCGCCACGGGGGCAGGCGCGGCGACCGGCGGCCTGTGCAGCTCCGAGGGCGCCGAGATCGCGTGCGTCGCGTTGCAGGCGTCGTGGAGCGCGTCGATGTCGCGGAGGGGCAGCCAGTCGCCCATCCCCTCCCGCCAGCAGTAGGTTTCGTCCGAGACGACGCCGCTCTGGTAGGCGGTCACGATCTCGCTCTCGGACATCGCTCGCTGGTCGCCGTCCGCAACGTTGACGGTCCACGGCTCGCCTGCGGCGGGGGCCTGCGCGGTCGGGACCTCGGGATATGCGGAGGCCGCGACAGCCTCTCCGGTGCCGCCGCTGCCGTTGACGATGATCGTCTCCCCGCACTTCTTGCAACGGATCTTTACAATCTTGCCGAGGACCTTCTCGTCCGCGATCGTGTACTTGGCCTGACACGACTGGCAGGAAATCTTCATCTGGCGTCTCGTCCTCGCGTTTCGACCGTGGGCCCCGACCGCGGTGTTTGCCGTCGCACCCGGGGAATCCTAGCGCGCCGTCGCCGCCACGTCCGCATCGGCGTTCGTAGCCGGTAGGGGGTGCGACTTTGTCGCTGATTCTACGTCAATTGAGCAGCACCAGCTGCGTGCCGTCCTTCCCGCAGAAGGCGGCCACTCCATCGAACCGGTCGCCGCAGGTCGGGCAGATCTTCCCGCGCGGCGCGGCAGCCGGCAGCGGCGGAGCGGCCAGCGCCGGGGGGAGGAGCTCGTCGCCGTCGTGCGGGCACACCTTCACGCCCGGGTTGAAACCGCGCTTGCAGGTGGGGCAGACGCCTCCCGCGGGCCCCGCCATGATGTCCTGGTGGCCCGCGACCTCGACGAGGCGGTTGGAGTCGAAGGGGCAGAAGGTGCTGCCGGGCGGATACTCGCGCCGGCAAGACGGACAGAACATCGGGCCCGACGCGGCTCCATGCGCGGCCATCGCGGCGGCAGCCTGCTGCGCCCGGGCGACGCTCTCGTGGTGGGCGCGCAGCTGGGTGGCGTGCTGCTCCTCGCGCTGGCGCTTCTGCGCCTCGTGCTCGCGCATCCTCTCGCTGTGCACCTGCTCGGCCGTTCGCTCGACCTCGCGTCCCTTGCGCGCGCGCCGCGCGGCGACGTACGCCACGACGCCGAGGACCGCCGCGAGGCCCGCGACGACGGAGATGAAGACGATTCGCCGCTGTCGCGCCCCGTCCTCCGCGCGCGAGCCGGAGGCGCCGATGGACCCCGTCGCCAGGATCGCGATCGCCGGCTCGTCGCGTTCCCCCCGGGCGTCGAGGCCCGATTGCGCCAGGAGTGCGTCGTAGCTCGTGGCGGAGGTGGCCTGCACCGACGCCCGCGCGCTCCGCCCGGCTGCCGTGGCGACGACCTCGAGGTTCGCGTCGGTGAAGTCCGCCGAAGGTACGGTGAGCTTGCCCGAGGCGTCGATGGTCGGCTGGGCGGGATGGGGCTGACCGTCCTGAAACCTCAGCGCCGCGACCGACCACTGGATGGGCGTCCCCGTGGCGCAGCCGTTCACGTCGAGCACGAGCGCCCGGAACGTGAAGGTGTCGCCGAGACGCATCAGCTTGCGCGAGGGGCGCACCTCGAGGCGAGCCGGGCTCCCCGGGCTGCTGCAGTCCGCTCTCGGCGCGGGCGGCGGCGCCGCGCGAACGGGGACGGGGGGCGCCGGGGCGACGGTGGGCGTGGGCGCCGGGGCGGGGGCGGCCGTCTCGCTCGGCGCGGGGGTCGCGGCCACCACGCGGCGCAAGGATGCGCCCCGCTGGACGTCCGCGACGCAGTGCGCGCCGTTGATCGTGAACTCGTAGCGGCCCGACTCCGCGACCGAGAGCGCGTCGTCGCCCGTGACGAAGTACGCCGCGTTGATCACCGCGTGCCGCGGGTCGGTCGCAGGCGAAGAGCAGCGCGTGCGCCAGGACTTGCCGTCGGTCGAGTGCGCGTCGCGGGCGAGGGTCGGTAGCGGATCCAGGCACTGATCGGTGCGCAACGCGCGCCTGCCGCCCGATATCACGATCTCTCCGCCCTGCGTCTGGAGGGTGACCGGGCCGCCGGCCTGGAGCGTTCCCGACACGGGAGCCGGCCCGCAGGCGGAGCTCCATTGCTGCACCGTGTACGACTCGCTCACGGCCGACATGGTCCACGGTCCGTCGAGCGGCGCGTCGGCTCCGGCGCCGGACGTCCGGAGCTCGAGCATGGCGAGCGTGGCAATGAAGACGAGGACACCGGCGCGCCGAGGACTCACGTGATCGAGACCTGAGCCTAGCAGAGTCGCGCGTTCGGTTGCGCGGGGCACGTCGGCGATGTGGTAACCTGCCGGCGCCAGGACATGCCGCGAAACAGGAAAGAGCGGGCGTGAGCAAGGGGAGCTGCAGCGTGCTCGCGGTCGTCCCGGCGCGTCTCGGGCACAGACAGGCGGTCCTCGCATTCCTCGGCGCGGCTGCGTTTTCGTGCGCTTCCGGCGAGGCCTGGGCTCAGTCGACGAACGCCGTTGCGGCTGGCAACGGCAGCGGCCTGGACACGCACCTCTTCCGGCCGGCGATGGACTCCAAGGGGCTCTTCTCGGTGAACGGCAGCGAGATCCTGGGGTCCAAGGACATGAGCTTCGGCCTCGTCCTCGACTACGGGCACGCGCTCCTGCGGGCGCCGAGCAACCTGCTCATCGAGCACTCGTTCCAGGGGACGTTGCAGTTCAACTACGGCCTCTTCAACCGGGTGGTCGTCGGCGTCGATATCCCCATAGACCTCATGTCCGGCGCGCAAGCAGCTGACGCGAACGGCAACGCCGTCGTCCCCGGGTGGAGCTCGGCGAAGCTCGAGTACCAGGGCATCGCCGACGTCGCGGCGCACGTCAAATGGCGCATCCTGAAGGCCGAGCACGGGCTCGGGCTCGCGGCCGGCCTGCAGATCGGCGACGGCTTCGGCGGCGCCGCGTCGAGCGCCGCGGCGGACCCGGGCTTCTGGTACTGGCCGTCCATCATCGCCGAGCGGCACTTCGGGTCGACCGAGCAGCTCCGGATCGCGGTCAACGGGGGCTTCCGCGGACACTCGGCGAGCAGCACGACGCTGCCGCTCAAGGACGGGACGTTCGCCGACGGCAACCTCTTCACGTACGGGGCCGGCGCGAGCTATCGCGTGCTGGAGTCCCTCGACATCGTGGCCGAGACGTACGGGACCTACCTCTTGGCCAACGGCGCGGGCGACGGGGTCAAGCTGTCCAGCGAGGCCGTAGGGGGCATCAAGCTCTTCGTCGAGCGCAACTCGTACCTGATGATCGGCGGCGGGGTGCGGTACACGACGGGCTTCGAGGCGGCCGACCAGCGCGCGTTCGTAGGCTTCGTCTTCGAGCCTTCGATCGGCGATCGCGACGGGGACGGCATCAAGGACGACGTCGACATGTGCCCCGACGACCCGGAGGACTTCGACGGGTTCAAGGACGAGGACGGCTGCCCCGATCCCGACAACGACAACGACGGCATCCTCGACGTGGACGACCGCTGCATCAACGTCCCCGAGGACCGCGAGGGCTTCCAGGACCAGGACGGTTGCCCCGAGCTGAAGGACGGCGATCGCGACGGCGACGGCATCCCCGACTCGAAGGACCAGTGCCCGGACGATCCGGAGGACCGCGACGGCTTCCAGGACGAGGACGGCTGCCCGGACCCGGACAACGACAAGGACGGCATTCCGGACAAGATGGACCAGTGCCCCAACGATCCGGAAGACAAGGACGGCTTCCAGGACGAGGACGGCTGCCCGGACCCGGACAACGATCACGACGGCATCCCGGACGTCGTCGACAAGTGCCCCAACGAGCCCGAGACGTTCAACGGTTTCGAGGACGAAGACGGCTGCCCCGACAAGGGGAGCGTCATCATCCAGGACAACAGCATCGTCATCCTCGAGAAGATCAAGTTCAGGACCGCGAGCGCGGAGATCCTGCCCGAGTCCAACAAGATCCTCGACGCCGTGGCGACGACGCTGGAGCATCACCCCGAGTTCACCCTCATCGAGGTGGCCGGCCACGCCGACGAGCGCGCGAGCGACGAGTACAACCTGAAGCTCACGCAGGACCGCGTCAACTCGGTCATGCGCGCGCTCATCGCGCGAGGGCTCGACCGCGGCCGCCTCCGCAGCAAGGGCTACGGCGAGTACTGCCCGCTCGAGGAGGGGCACAACGAAGCGGCGTGGGAAGAGAACCGCCGCGTCGAGTTCAAGATCGTGAAGAACATCGACGGACCGACGGGCGTCGAGCTCGGGTGCGCGAACGCGACGGCGCACGGCGTGAAGCCGGATCCGGTCCCGTGACGAGACCACCCTAGGACTAGTTGCCCTGCTTCTGCGCCCAGACCGCGCGAGCTTGCTGCACGCACGGCTTGTCGCCGAGGTCCTTGCAGGTGCTGATGAGCAAGCGAATCTCGGTGTCGGTCGCCTTGCCGCCGAAGACGCGCGGCTCGAGCTGCTGCTTGAGGAGCATCTTGGAGTCCTGGGTTCCCTGGAGAGCAAGCTGGCGCTCGCGGTCGTCCACGCCGCTGGTCTTCGCCGCGGGCGCGGGCGGGGGGGTCGGCGTCGTGGAAGCCCCCCCGGTCCCTTCCGCCACCTGCGGAGCCGTCCTCCGCGCCGGTCCGGATCGAGGCGACGGCGTCTCGGATTCGCTCGGCTGGGGCGCCTCGACGGCGACGGGCACGCGCGTCGGGTTCGCGGCCAGAAGGGTGTTCGTGGTCGCGTCCAGCTGCTGGAGCTTGTCCGCCGCCACCTTGCGGCGCCCGGGATCCGCGCTGACGCTCTGTGATACGCGCTGGTACAGGCTGCGCTTCTTCGTGATGTCGGACTCCCCGTCCGCGCCCGCGAGAAGCTGGTCCGCCCAGCGGTTCTCCACGTCCCTGAAGTCGGGTGACCCGCGCAGCGGCGACGACTCGGCGACCGCCGCCTCGATCGCCGCGTGCGCAGCCTCGCAGTCGCCGCCGAGGCAGGTCCTCTTGGCGTCGTCGATCGCCAGCTGCTCGGGGGACAACGCTCGCGGCGCCGCCGACGTCACCTGGCGCTCTGCGCGCGAACGCGAGTGCACCCATGCCCCGGCCCCGCCCGCCACGACGACGACCGCGAAGATCGCCAGCGGCACGACCGTCGCCATCCGCCGCGGCCGCACGCGCACCATGTCCGTGGCCGTCGTGTCGGTGAGCAATTCGAACTGCTGACTGTCGGTCGGCCGGAACATCTGGCCGGCGCCCATGAACTTGAAGCGCACGTCGCCGAGCTCGATGACGTCTCCCGGCTCCACGATGCCCCGCCGGAGGTCGGTGCCGTTGACGCGCACGCCGTTGCTCGATCCGCTGTCGACGATCTCGAAGCGCCCCTCGCCGAGCGCGCGCACCTCGCAGTGCAGGCGCGAAACCGAGTTGTGGTTGACCGAGATGGTCGCGTCCTCGGCGCGGCCGATGGTCAAGTGCTCCCGGTCCATGGGGAACTCGGCGCCCGGCGTGGGCCCCACGATCATGACCAGGCGATTGGGCCGGTCGAAGAGGGCGGACGCGACGCGCGCGAAGGGAGCGCCCGGGATGGTGATCTTGGATTCGTCGATCGCCGCCTGGGCCGCGGCCGTCATGGGCGCCGGCGCCGCGGCCTGGGCCTCCACGTCGTCCTGAAGGACGATCCGGTAGTCCCCGATCTGGACCAGGTCGCCCTGCGTCAGGTCCTGGGCGTGGGTGATGCGAAGGCCGTTGACGAAGACGCCGTTATAACTCGTGAGGTCTTCGAGGACGAACGCGCCCTTGTCGGAGGACCCGCCCTTTTCGGAGGAGGCGGCGCCGTTCTTCTTGGAGAGCTTCGCGTGGTCGCGCGAGACGTTCCGCTCGGTCAGGCGGATCGTGCTGCCT
>Ga0209415_10016975_pt1 | contig 11634 bp, 8 predicted proteins | sample PeaSoiSIISIP2007_FD_187696 | JGI IMG/M metagenome (GOLD analysis project Ga0209415, IMG submission 187696) | Peat soil microbial communities from Weissenstadt, Germany - SII-SIP-2007 (SPAdes) (version 2) | ecosystem: Environmental > Terrestrial > Soil > Wetlands > Peat | place: Germany... | reverse complement strand
CTGTCTCCCGCCTACACCATGCCGAGCGTGATCGCCAACGAGTTCGCCGAGGCGACCTCCAGCCTGCACAGCTCGGCCTTGATGGAGATCGGCCTGATCCTTCTGGTGGTGACGCTCGTCATAAACGCGCTGGCGAGGCTTTTGATCTGGAGCGTATCCCGCAGTGCCGGGGGGGTATCGTGATCCGAGGCGCGAGCTTGCGCAAGGCGCTGCTGCTCGTGACCATCATGTTCAGCCTGAACCTCACCGCACGGTATTTCGGGCGGACCGGCAGCTGAAAAAATTGGAGCCAACATGGCCGTAAAAGTACGACTGGACAACCTGAACATACACTTCGGCAAGACCCATGCGGTGAAGGACGTCTGCATGGACTTCCCGGAAAATTCCGTCACGGCCATCATCGGCCCGTCGGGCTGCGGCAAGTCGACCATGCTCCGCTCCCTAAACCGGATGCACGACCTGGTGCCGTCGGCGCGGGTGTCGGGGCAGGTGCTGGTGGACGAGACCGACATCTACGACAAAAAGGCCGACCCGGTCTCCATCCGCCGCCGTATCGGCATGGTCTTCCAGAAACCGAACCCGTTTCCGGCCATGTCCATCTACGACAACGTCGTCGCCGGCCACAAGCTCAACTCGCGGCTGGTAAAGGCGCAAGCCGACGACATCGTGGAGGGGTGCCTGCGGAGGGTGGCGCTTTGGGAAGAGGTGAAGGACCGGCTGAAAACCAACGCCATGAACCTCTCCGGCGGTCAGCAGCAGCGGCTGTGCATAGCCCGCACCATCGCCGTCAAGCCCGAGGTGATCCTGATGGACGAACCGGCTTCCGCGCTCGACCCGATCTCCACGCTCAAGATCGAGGAGCTGATCGAGGAATTAAAGGAGCGCTACACCATCATCATCGTCACCCACAACATGCAGCAGGCAGCCCGTGTCTCTGACTACACCGCCTTTCTCTATCTGGGAGAACTGATAGAGTGCGGCGATACCCGGAAAATCTTCACCGCCCCGGAAAGAAAGCAGACCGAGGATTATGTGACTGGACGTTTCGGGTGATTATGGGATACTAATCTGCACCCGGCTTGCGCCGGTGACGTTGCCGAGACGTTCGGCGGGGGGATGTTCATGCAAAGACAGCATTTCAGCAGGGTTTACGACAGCGAACTGCAGGAAATACGGGAAAAGCTCCTGGAGATGGGGGGCAAGGTGGAACTGATGATCGCCAACGCGGTCCGTGCGCTTTTGGAGCGGGAGACCGAGCTGGCCGAATCGACCATCGCCTACGACCGGGAGATCAACCGGCTGGAGCTGGAGATCGACGAGAAGTGCCTGGAAGTGATCGCCCGCAGGCAGCCGGCGGCCCGCGACCTGCGCTTCATCACCATGGCGCTCAAGGTGGTGACCGACCTGGAGAGGATCGGCGACAAGTGCGCCAACATCGCCAAGAGGGTCAAGGAACTGAACGCCGAGCCGCCGCTCAAGCCGTACATCGACCTGCCGCGCATGGCCGAGGCCGCCTCCGGCATGCTGCACGACGCCCTGGACGCCTTCATGCGCGGCGACGAAGAGCTGGCCCGGAAGGTCTGCCAGGGTGACCGCTTCGTCGACGATCTCAACCAGCAGATCCAGCGCGAGCTCCTCACCTACATGATGGCGGACTCTGCCGCCATCAGCCGCGCCCTGAAGATCAACCACATCTCCAAGTGCCTGGAGCGGATCGCCGACCACGCCACCAACCTCGCCGAAATGGTGATCTTCCTGGTGAAGGGGCGCGACGTCCGCCACGCCTCCCCTGCCGCCGGCTGTCCCTCCGCCGCTTGACCCGCAAAGGGGACTGGCTCCGCGGCTGCCAGTCCCCTGCTTCGGTCCCCGGTCCCCCCTCCCCTTATCTTCCCGCCACACAACTATTGCGCCCCCTTAACCGGAACGTAATATGACGGCGCTATAACGGCGCCATGAGAACATATCGAGCCGATCTGCACGTCCATTCCAGCTTCTCCAACAAGCCGAACTACTGGGCGATGCGCAAGTTCAATTGTCCGGAGAGCTATACCTCGCCGCAGCACGTCTACCGCTGCGCCAGGGAACGGGGGATGGACTTCGTCACCATCACCGACCACAACACCATCGAAGGCGCGCTGCAGATCGCGCACCTCCCCGGCACCTTCCTGAGTTCCGAGATCACCGCCTATTTCCCGGAAAACGGCTGCAAGGTCCACGTGGTGGCGCTGAACCTGCTGGCCGCCCAGTTCCAGGAGATCATGTACTTAAGGAAGAACGTCTACCACCTGGTGGAATACCTGCACCGGGAACAGATCGCCCACTTCCTCGCCCACCCGCTCTACGCCCAAAACGACAAGCTCACCCTGGAGATCATGGAGCGCTCCCTTTTGCTCTTCACCACCTTCGAGGTGAAAAACGGCTGCCGGGCGGCGCGCCTCAACGACTTCACCAAAAGGCTCGTCACCACGCTCACCCCGCAATTCATGGAGGAACTCTCGAACCGTCACGACCTCAAACCCTACGGCAACTACCCGCACCTGAAGGGGACCGTGGGGGGCTCGGACGATCACGGCAGCCTGTTCGTCGCGCGCGCCCACACCTGCGCCGATGGGTGCGCGACGGTGGGGCAGTTCGTGGCGGCGGTGGCCGGCGCCTCCAGCCGGGCCGAGGGGGAGGACGGCGGGCCCCTCACCATGGCGCACAGCATCTACGGCATCGCCCACAGCTTCTACAAGGAGCGCTTCGGCGACCGGCGGCGCGGCTCGACCCCGTTCATCAGCGCGCTTTTGGACCGCTTCTTCAAGCTGGGAGCGGACCGGATGTCGCTCGTGGGCAAGCTGAGACTCTTCGTGCTGAAAAACCTGCCCGAGACCGCGGTCGGCCGGGAAATGAGCTTCGAAAAGATCCTGGACGCCGAGGCGCGGCAGCTCTTGAACGACCGGTCCTTCCTCGACTCCATCGGCGCGGCCGACCAGAACGGCAAGATCTTCGCCGTCACCAGCCGGCTCGCCAACCGCGTCCTCTACCTCTACTGCAAACGGCTGATGACCCTGCCCAAAGGGGCGGGGTTCTTCGACTACTTAAACGCCGCGGGCACCATCGGGCTGGTGCACCTCTTGATCTCCCCGTATTACCTCGCCTACCACCATCAGCACCGCAACAAGGAGCTGATCCGGGAGCTGCAGGAGCGCTGCCCGGCCGCAGGCGGCGTGCCCCGCGAGAGGATCGCCCTGTTCACCGACACCCTGGAGGAGATAAACGGGGTGGCGATCACCATCCAGCGCCTGATCCGCACCGCCGCCGACCGGGGGGTGGAACTGACCGTGATCACCTGCGGCGACGGCGCCAACCGGCGCGCCGGGGTGCGCGAGTTCGGCGCGGTCGGCGACTTCACCCTGCCGGAGTACCCGGAACTGAAGCTCAGCTTCCCGCCGATCCTCGACGTGCTCGACTTCGTGGAAAAGGGGGGCTTCACCCAGATCCACGTCAGCACCCCCGGCACGGTGGGACTGCTCGGGCTCTTGATCGGCCGCCTGATGGACATCCCGGTGGCTGGCACCTACCATACCGAAATCCCGCAGTACGTCAGGAGCCTCACCGACGACGAGTTCCTGGAGCAGGTGGCCTGGAACTACATGACCTGGTTCTACAACCAGATGACCGAGGTGCTGGTCCCTTCCGCCTCCACCCGGGCGCAGCTGCACGCCCACGGCCTGCCGCTGGCCAAGATGCGGCCGCTGCCGCGCTGGGTGGATACCGACGCCTTCAACCCGCAGCGGCGCAGCGCCGGCTACTGGGCTCGTCACGGCCTCCCCGCGGGGGTGAAGCTTCTCTACGTGGGGCGGGTGTCCATGGAAAAGTCGCTGGAGCTTCTGGCCGACGCCTTCTGCGAGCTCGTCGATTCCGGCTGCGCGGTATCGCTGGCGGTGGTGGGCGACGGCCCGTACCGGAAAGCGTTGGAGCAGAGGCTCGCGAACTACCCCGCCGCCTTCACCGGTTTCCTGGAAGGGGAGGAACTGCAGACCGCCTATGCCTCGGCGGACCTCTTCGTCTTCCCCAGCGCCACCGACACCTTCGGCAACGTGGTGCTGGAAGCGCAGGCCTCGGGGCTGCCGGTGGTGGTTTCCGACGCGGGCGGTCCGCAGGAGCTGATGAACGACGGCGGCACGGGGAGCGTCTTCGCCGCGGGCGACAGATGGGCGCTGGTGGCGGCGGTGCGGCGTCTGGCCGAGGATCACCCCCTGCGCGCGCAGCTTGCCGAAGGGGCGCGGCGTTTCACCCTGGAGCGCGGACCGGAGCTCGGCGACGTCTACGGCACCATACTCGCCCCCGCGGCCAGGGTCCCGTCGTGAGCTTGCGCTCGGTGGCTCCCCTGCTCGCCCTGCTCGGCGGGCGCGCCCCGGGACAGCTCGTCATCCAGTACACCGACCGCTGCAACGCCTCCTGTCCCCAGTGCGGCATGCGGCGCAGCGCGCAGTTTGCCCGTTCGACGCTCGGCGTGGAGCGCGCGAAGGCGCTGATCGACCGGGCCGCCGCGGCAGGTGTCAGCTCGCTGTCGCTTACCGGCGGCGAGCCGCTTCTTTGCCTGGACGAAGTGGTGGAACTTCTGCTGCACGCCTACGGCGCGGGCATCCCGTATCTCAGGACCGGCACCAACGGCTTCCTCTTCGCCGACCCCGATGCCCCCGACTTCCAGCGCAGGGTGGAAACCCTCGCCGCCAAGCTCGCCGCCACCCGGCTCTACACCTTCTGGATCAGCCTGGATTCCGCCGATCCCGCCCGCCACGAGGAGATGCGCGGCCTGCCGGGGGTGGTGCGCGGCATCGAGCGCGCGCTCCCCATCCTGCACGGCTACGGCATCTACCCGGCCGCCAACCTCGGCATCAACCGCAACCTGGGGCGCAGCCGGCTCGCGCCCGGCTTCGGCGACGAGGAGTGCCGCCAGGCCTTTGCCGATTTCTACGAATTCGCCGCCGGGCTCGGCTTCACCATGGCCAACGCCTGCTACCCGATGAGCGCCGAGGGCGACCCGGCGCTCGCTCCGGTGTACGCGGCCACGGCCGATGCCGATCTGGTCCGCTTCAGCGCCCGGGAGCGGAGCACCCTCTACCGGTCGCTGGCGGAGGTGATCCCGGCCTACCGGGACCGGCTGCGCATCTTCACCCCCCGCTGTTCACTGCACGCGCTGGCCGGACGCCACGCGGGGCACGACGCGTCCTATCCCTGCCGCGGGGGCGACGACTTCTTTTTTGCCGATGCCCGTAGCGGCAACCTCTACCCCTGCGGCTACCTGGGAGGGGAGCCGCTGCCGGGTTTCCCGGGCGAGACGGCGGCCGGCTCGCGCTCCGTCAGGGGATGCCGGCTGTGCGACTGGGAATGCTTTCGCGATCCCTCCGAACTCCTCGGCCCCGTCCTCGAGCTGCGCAGCTCCCCCTTTAAGTTTTTGCGGCGCGCGTTGCGCGACCCCCATTTCTTTCGCCTCTGGCGGGAAGACCTCGCTTATTACCGGGCCTGTGGCTATTTCCACGGGCGCCGCGCCCCCGACTACTTGAGGCTTAAGCCGTTCGCCGCGCGCTGACGCGCCCGTCCCCGGCTACCACGGTCCCGCACCTACCCCGTCGTTACCACGCGCGCAGCTTTGCCTGCCGGACCTATAGCGACAAACTGTCACCATCTTGTAAACAGATCGTAAGATTCGAGTGCTAACCTGCCACGATTGCCAAAGCAAGGAGTTGAAAATGAAGAGCAAAGCAACCTGTATCGACTGCCGTAGCGAGGCGGTCAGCACGACCGTTACCCGCCTGGAGGGGAAGGTGGTGCTCAAGGAACAGACCTTCGGCTGCGGCGCGCGCCTGAGCGAATTTGCCAACGAGGCGGGCGGGGTCGGCAGGATCGAATTCGAGGGCTGCACCGTTGAGCTGTAGGACGGCGTCCCGTCGGGGGGAATTATGAAGCTGTCGGCCTGGGCATGGCAGGTCGTGGTGATACTGGCGGTGGGAGCGGGGCTTTTTACCTTCCAGGACCAGGTCATGCAGCGGTTTCTTGCTTCCGCGGCCTCGCAGAGGCTCGGCAAGGAGGCGCAGCTCTGCGCGGAACTGGGCCGTACGCAGGTGGTCGAGCTTAACCGCGACGCGCCGCGGCTGGTGCTGGCGATCGCGCCCAGGCTCCAGGCGCGGGTGACCGTCATCGCGAAAAACGGCGTCGTGGCCGGCGACTCGGAGGTGCCGGAGGCGGAGCTGGTAAACCTCGACAACCACGAAAGCCGGCCGGAGGTGCGCGCGGCGCTATTGACCGGTCACGGCTCCTCGGTCCGCTACTCGGAAACCCTGCGCACCGACCTGCTCTACGAGGCGGTGCGTTTTGCCACCGTGACCGGCGACACCGCCGTGGTGAGGCTTGCCCTGCCGCTTGCGGTCACCGAGGGGACGGTGCGCGGCCTGCACGCCGTGCTTTTGCTGGCGCTGGTTCTGGCCCTGGCACTGGTGCTCGCGAGCCAGCTGCGGCTGGGCTACCGGGACCGCTCTCTCAGGCGGCTTGCCGACATCGCCTCGAAATTCGGCAAAGGCGAGCCGATGACGCGGCTTGCGGTCGAGAAGGGGACCGCCGTGGGGCAGCTTTCCGCGGTGCTGAACGAGGTGGCCCTCAGGCTGGACGGCGAACTGGCCCGCACCAAGGCGGAGAAGAACCGGCTCAATACCATCCTGAGCGGCATGGGCGAAGGGATCATGGTGGCGGACGCAGCCGGCACGGTCACCCTGGTGAACCCCGCCTTCAGGAAGCTTTTGGAACTGACCGACGAGGTGGAGGGGAAGGCGCTGATCGACGTCTCCCGCCACCCGGCGCTGCATGACACCTTCCGGCAGGTGGTTGCCGGCAAGAGCGAGCGGATGGAGGAACTCGTTTTGCGGGGCAAACCGGAGAAGACCGTCCTCACCCACTGGGTGCCGCTCATGGAAGGCGGCGCGCTGCAGGGGGTCGTGGTGGTGTTCCACGACATCTCCGACATCCGCCGGCTGGAGAACATCCGCAAGGATTTCGTGGCCAACGTCTCGCACGAGCTGCGCACGCCGGTCACCATCATCAAGGGGTACGCCGAAACGCTCTACGCGATGATGTCGGAGGGGAAGGATAATCACAAGGAGCAGGGGCTGCGCTTTCTTTCCATCATCGGCGCCCACGCCGAAAGGCTCGGGGCGCTGGTGGCGGACCTCTTGACCCTTTCTCAGCTGGAGTCGGGGAAGCTCGAGCTGCAGACCGGCAGCGTCGACCTGCACAAACTGGCCGAGCATGTGCTGGCGCTATTGGAGCAGAAGTCGCAGGAAAAGGAAATTACCATCGACCTGGCGGGGTTGCGCGCGGCGCCGCCCGTTTTCGCCGACCGCTCCAGGATGGAACAGGTGCTCTGGAACCTTTTGGACAACGCCATCAAGTACACGCCGGCCGGCGGCACGGTGCAGCTGACGGCGACCTTGGAGGAGGACCAGGTCAAGGTCGGGGTGCACGACAGCGGCATCGGCATTCCGGACAAGGATCTCTCCCGCATCTTCGAGCGTTTCTACCGGGTGGACAGCGCCCGCAGCCGCGAGGAAGGAGGGACCGGACTGGGGCTTTCCATAGTCAAGCACCTCGTGCAGATGCAGGGCGGGGCGGTATCGGTGGAAAGCAGCGGTGCCGGGTCGAGCTTCTATTTCACCGCCCGGCGCTTCGGCGCGGTGGCCGCCTGAAAAACGCGAAGAAGAGCATTTTAGTCCCCTTAAATTAGTTGACCGGCGCAAACTCTCGGTGTAGAGTTACTCAGACATCACAATTAACGAAAGGAGGCCCGCCTATGTGGACCGCTAAATTCCGCGTCCGTCCTGTGTCCCACTGCAAGGAAGGCTGCATACGTTAGCCCGCCAAGCAGTTGGCGGGCGCATCCGGAAAAAAAGCCTCCGCGCCCACGCGCGGGGGTTTTTTTGTGTTTCATCGGAGAATTCGGGTAGCCCTCGCAGGGCACGCTTGCGCTTTGCCCAACCTGCGAAGACTGCGGCTGATCCAGTACACAGCGGCTGCCCCGAGGCGTCACCTTCGCTGCAAAGAGAAAACGGAGCCCTCTCATGCCGAACACGGAACTGTACTGGCTGGTGGAAGACCAACGGACGCGCTTGGACGAACTGATGAGTTTCGACCCGCTCCTCAAGGACAAGCCGCTAAGAAGAGACGTCCGTTCGCTGGGGATGCTGCTCGGCACGGTGATCCGGGAGCAGGCGGGCCTTGCCGCCTACGAGACCGAGGAGGAACTGCGCCACCTGGCGATCCGCCACCGGCTCTTAAACGGCGCGCAGGGGGACCCGTCGCACAACCCGGCGGAGGAGCGGGAGTTGAAGGAGCGGATGGTGACGATCCTGCGCGACATGTCGGCGGAGGACGCCTACCACATCGTCAAGGCCTTCGGCACCTATTTCGAGCTGACCAACCTGGCGGAGACCAACCACCGCAAGCGCCGGCTGCAGGCGATCCGTTCGGCGGCCAAGGACAAGGACAAGCCGGGCTCCATCCGCGGCACCCTGCGCAGCATGCGCGAGGCCGGGATCTCGGGCGAAGAGGCGCTCGCCTACCTGAAAAGGGTGGAGGTGACGCCGGTCTTCACCGCGCACCCAACAGAGGTCGCGCGGCGGGTGGTGCTCTACAAGCGCCGCCGCATCGCGGAGCTCCTGGAAAAGCTGGACCGCCTGCCGCTCACCCCAAGTGCCGCGGCCAAGATGCAGGACGCCATCCTTACCGAGATCACGGCGCTCTGGCAGACCGACGAGGTGCGCCGCACCCAGCCGAGCGTCGTGGACGAAATCCGCATGGGGATCAACCACTACCAGGGCTCGCTGATCCTCCCTTTGGCCGACTTCTACCAGGACATGGCCGACGCCTTCGGCGAGGTCTACGGCATGAAGCTCTCCGGCGCCGACCTCCCCACCGTGCTCAGCTTCGGTTCCTGGACCGGCGGCGACCGGGACGGCAACCCCTTCGTCACCACCGACACCACCCGCACCGCGCTCAGGATGTCGCGCGAGACCATCCTCAGCCACTATCTTACGGAGATGGACGAGTTGCGCGAGCTGCTCACCACCTCTAGCTGCCGGGTCGCCTTCGCGGAGGAGCTGGCGGCGGCCACCGACCGCTACTGCCTCGCCTATCCCGCACTGGCGCCGCGGGTCGAGGCCTATCCCGCCTGCGAACAGTACCGCCGCTTCCTGGCCATCGTCATGCAACGGCTGCGCTGCGCCAAGGACGAGCCGGATCGTCCCCATGCCTACCCGGACGCAGCCTCCTTCCGTGCGGACCTGGCACTGGTGCGCGACTCCCTTGCCGACCGCGGCGGGGAGCGGCTCGCCTTCCACTACGTCGACGCCATCCTGCGCCGGGTCGACACCTTCGGGTTCCACCTGCACACGCTCGACATCCGCCAGCACGCCCGCGTGCACGGTAAAGCGGTGGCGGAGCTTGCCGCCGGCGGCTGCCTGAGGACGGCCGCGGCCTCACCCGGCACCCCTTCGCCGGAAACGGTCGGCCTCATGGACACCCTGCGCGCGCTGGCCGAGATGAAACGGAGCTTTCCGCCGCAGGCGATCCGCAACTACGTGATCTCGGGCGCCGAGTCGGTGAACGACGTGCTGTCGCTGGTCTGGCTTCTGGAATTGTGCGGCGTCAAGGTGCAGGCGACCGCGGACGGGCGCGATCCGGGGCTCATGCCGGTGCCGCTTTTCGAATCCATCCAGGACCTGCGCAACGCGCCCGAGGTCTGCCGCACCCTCTGGAGCATGCCGGAGTACGCCCCCTACCTCGATTCCTGGCAGCGGACCCAGGAGGTGATGCTCGGCTATTCCGACTCAAACAAGGACGGCGGCATGTTCACCAGCACCTGGGAGATCTTCAAGGCGCATCGCGCCCTGCAGCAGGTGGCCGTTCAGTGCGGCGTGAAACTGAGACTGTTCCACGGCCGCGGGGGGACGGTGGGGCGCGGCGGCGGACCCACCTACCGGGCCATCACCGCCCAGCCGCCGGAAGGGTTTTCCGGCGCCATCCGGCTCACCGAGCAGGGAGAGGTGATCAACTGGAAGTACTCGGACGCGATCCTGGCCGAGCGCAACCTGGAGCTGATGGTCGCCGCCTGCCTCACCTCGCTGGCCCTCACGCCGCGGGCCGCCGCCGGTCCGGCGGGGTGGGAGGGAACCATGGAGCGGCTCTCCGCCGCCTCCTACCGCTGTTACCGCGAACTGGTCGCCGAGAACCCGGACATCATGCCCTACCTGGAACAGGCGACGCCGCTTCCGGAGTTCGAGCTGGCGAAGATCGGTTCGCGCCCTGCCAAAAGGAGCACGAGCCGGGAGCTGGGGGAACTGCGCGCCATCCCGTGGGGTTTCGGCTGGATGCAGAGCCGGCACGTGATTCCCGCCTGGTTCGGCGTGGGGTACGCGCTGGAGACCTATCTCAAGGAGGAAAAGGGGGGGCTGGAGACGCTCAGGGGGATGCTGGCGACGGTGCCGATCTTCAACGACCTGGTCCGCAACGTGGAGCTGGCGCTCACCAAGGTGGACCTGCCGCTGGCGAGCCTCTACGCCGAACTGGTGAGCGACGCGGCGCTCAGGTTACGGGTGTACGGGCTGTTCGAGGAGGAGTTCCTGCGCACCAGACGGCTGATCCTGGAACTGACCGGACAGAGCGAGCTGCTGGAAAATAACCCGTCGCTCGCCCGGTCCATCAAGCTGCGCAATCCCTACGTCGATCCCTTGAGCCTGATCCAGATCGAACTCATGCGCCGCCGGCGCGGCGGCCAGGGCGGCGCCGATCTCGACTACGTGCTGGCGGGGACCATCAACGGCATCGCCTCCGGGCTGCGCAATACCGGGTAGCATCTTCCGGGTGGAGGTCACGCCGGGGAAATGAGGCTGCGGGCGGTTTTTTTTGCGAGTTTTCCCCATTTGCTCCACATTTTGTTGTTAAACGTTATCCGTCTTTGGCGAATTGCTTCGACAATGACACCTCCTTTCATTTGCGCCGTGACGGTACCTCCTTTTGTCACGGCGCCTTTTTTTGCCCGTAAAACGACGAGACCGGCCGGACCGCCGTTTCAGGACTTTTCCTGCCGATTGTGAAATTGAAAAGAGTGCCCCGGGCAAGTGGCGGGAGGGGGCCGCACCTTGTTACGGGTGCGGCTCATTCGTTGGGAGGAATTGGGTCAAGCGAGGTAGTCGGTGGAGGGTTGTGTCACGGTGTTGTTGGTGCCGGCAGCCGTCCCGGTGGTGGAGCCGACAAGGCCGTTGGCGGTATAGGTTGCCGTATTCGCGGCCGTCGTAGTGCTTGCCGTGCCTGTACTTGCCGGAGAGGCGCCGCTCATTCGGTGATGGCCTTTTCCTTTGCCGGCGCCCTTGAGGGCCTGTTGCAACTGGGTGTCCGTTTGCTGGGACGAAGCGATGGTCGGTGTGGCTGAAGCCATGGTCGGTGTGGCCGAAATAGCCGAAATGGTCATAGTGCCCCTCCTTGGTGGTGCGGCCCGGGGTTTCTGCGCCGGGATTCGTTTTAACTCAACTTTCGCAGTTGGCGAAAATAGTGTAAGCTGCTGAAATTAAATGTAGAATAGCGTCACATTCTGTATTAAAA
>Ga0209415_10016974_pt1 | contig 11634 bp, 7 predicted proteins | sample PeaSoiSIISIP2007_FD_187696 | JGI IMG/M metagenome (GOLD analysis project Ga0209415, IMG submission 187696) | Peat soil microbial communities from Weissenstadt, Germany - SII-SIP-2007 (SPAdes) (version 2) | ecosystem: Environmental > Terrestrial > Soil > Wetlands > Peat | place: Germany... | reverse complement strand
AGTTCGGCGAAGCGCAGTGTGTCCTCGGAATCGGCTGGTGTTCCCGCGGCCCAGCCCTGAATCGTTCGACTTCCACTGATGAGCTGTATCGGCGTGACCTCAATGGGATCGAATGTCGCGCCGATCACCACGAGCTTGCCGTTCGGCCCCAGACCATCTATCAGCGCGGACATTGCTTTCGAGCTTGGAGCCGTCGCCAGGATTACCCGTGCGCCGCCCAGTTCTTGCAATGCCGCTGCCGCGTTCGTCGCTTTGCTATCGATGTACACGCTCGCTCCGAGTTGCTTCGCGAGCGCCGCGTTTTCCGACCCGCGCCCGATAGCCGCGACCCTATAGCCAAACTTGTTCGCGAATTGAATTCCGAGGTGGCCAAGACCGCCGATACCCTGCACCGCAACCAGGTCGCCGGGAAACGCACCGCTGTGCCGCAACGCGTTGTAGGTGGTAATTCCGGCACAGAGCAGCGGTGCTGCTTCTGCGTCGTTGAGACCTTCCGGTATGGCTACCAGTGCCTCGACGGGAGCCACCATGTATTGCTGGTATCCGCCGTCATAGCTGATGCCGCAAACCTTCACGTTTCGGCAATTGCGAAAATCTCCGCGCCGGCACTCCCGACACGTGTTGTCCTGGCCGCCGTGCCAGCCGACGCCGACGCGCTGCCCCTTCTTCCACGCTGAAATACCGGCACCCAGTTCATCGATGATGCCCGCGACTTCGTGTCCTGGAACGCGCGGATACTGAATGCCGGGCCAAGAGCCTTCTTTCGTGAGCACGTCACTGTGGCAGACTCCACAGGCCTGCACCTTGATGCGCACCTGTCCTGTATCGGGAGTGGGAATCTCGCGTTCGACGATTTGGAAATCTGCTCCCGCCTTGGGAATCTGCGCTACCTTCATCGGTGCTATTCCTACTTTTGTCGTTGCCATAGATCCTCCTTTGCATTTTGAACTCTCTTCCCGGGCCGCGCCCCTCGGTGCCGGCGCGAAAGCCGCCGCCGAGGCCACCGCCGGCGTCCTGGAACACCTCGCTGACCTCGACGCCGTGCGAGAGGAGCTCGCCGCGGGCCGCGTCGATGTCGTACACCGCCAGGACCAGGCGGTCGATCGAGCCCGGCTGGGCGGAAGTGATCCCCTTGCCGAAGATGATCGACGCCTCCGAACCGGGAGGAGTGAACTGAATCACCCGGTAGTCCTCGTTAGCTGAATGCGAGCATTCGCAGACGCTCAGGCCGCTTTTGCCGACGCGGTGAATGTCGCCGCATTCTTCCTGACGAACTCCTGCACGCTCAGCGGCCCTTGCCCCGTTAGCGTGCGCACGTCGTCCGACATCCGGTCGTAGCGTCCCGCGCGGTGCAGATCGGCCATCGTCGCGAGGTGGTTCACCAGGTGAACCGGCAAGCCGCGCTCGAGCAGCCCGTCCCGCCACGGCTCGACCGGAATGTCCTGATAGGTGATCGTGCGGCCAAGCGCCTTCGAATACTCCTGCGCATAGCAATGCATGTTCTCGGACTGCGGACCCGTCAGATGATAGATCTTGCCGATGTGCGGCTGCGGATTGGCGAGGAGCGCGGCGACCACACGTGCAACGTCTTCCGCTGCGACCGGCGAAGTCTTGCCCTCGCCGAACGGTAGTCTGATCTGATTTGATTTCCTGACCGAATCCGAAGTGAAAATCAGGAAGAAGCCTTCGAGAAACACTGTCGGCCGCACGTGCACGACCGGCAGACCGGACCAGTTCAGCGCCTGCTCGGCGAGCCAGTGCAGCTTGTGCTGCGGGCTCGCGGTGGTTTCGGTAATGCTCATCTGTGCGAGCGTCATCTGCGACATATTGATGAACGCCTTCACGCCGTGATGCTTCGCCACCGCCGCCACATTGACCGTCGCGGCCAGATAGGCATCCGAAACCGACATGCCGAAGTACATCGTCTCGCAGCCGGCAATCACCCTATGCATCGAATCGAGATCGAGCAGATCGCCGACCACGACGTCCGCACCCATCTCGCGCAACGCCTGCGCGCGTTCGTCTTCATTTCGCACCATCGCACGCACCGCTTTGCCTTGCTTCAACAGCAGTTCGGTGACCGTGCGCCCTACCGCGCCGACGCGGCCCGCCGCGCCGGTGACCAGAATGGGATTTGCCATGTTTTTTCCTCCTATGCGTTCACCTCAATCGAAAGTCGGATTTATTGAATGCGAGCGTTAACCAGCCGAACCACTTGTCCCTCAAGGCGTGACGTTCGATACTCTTTGCGAAGAGAGGCGTTTCCTGCCGATCATGAACTTCCCGAAACAGGCTTACGAGCGGCTTGGAAGACCTCCACGGAATTCCATGGGAAAATCCGCACGGTCAAACCCGCGACGCGCTCACAGGAGCTTGCCATATGCCTCCTCCGACAGATCGCGTGACGTGACGCGACCTGGCTTGCCGAACCCTGATGTGAGAGCTTCTTCGAATTGATTGTCCGCGGAGCCACAGGGACTTCAAGTAGGTCTGACGCGTTCCCGTCTCGGCCGGCGAGCGCGAGCGGCTCGAGCACCTTTTCAGAGCCAAGTCTGCGCGATACGTAGACGAGGAAGCGACCAAGCAACTTCTCGAGACGGCCGAAGCGGCCGCCCGCGCCGGTGTGCAGGTCGACATTCGAGAATATGTCGCCGCGTAGAACGAAGGACAAGGCATCGTCAAGCCATCAGCAGGCGCCGCACGCAATCGCACACACGAACGTCCCGCGCAGCTGGCTGCTCCCTTGCAACATCTTTCCAATCCACTACGCGCTCGCCATAGCGAAGGGACCTTGCTACTGTCGCCCGACGCAACGAGGAGCCCGCGATGAAGTTCACCTGGTTCAACCTCATGCCGTGGCCGTACCTGCCGGACGACTTCCGCGAGAAGAATCGTTCGGTGTGGGTCGATATCCCCAGCACGCTGTACGATCCGCGCAAGGGACACTTCGTGTACCACGAGTACATGGATCAGCTGGAGTACGCCGACGCCCTGGGCTTCGACGGTATCGGCGTCAACGAGCATCATCAGAACGGCTACGGCTTGATGCCGTCGCCGAACATCATCGCTGCGGGCTTGGCGCGACGCACCTCGCGCGCCGCCATCTGCGTGATCGGCAACTCCATCGCACTCTACAACCCGCCGATCCGCGTCGCCGAAGAGTTCGCCATGCTCGACGTGATCAGCGGCGGGCGGCTGATCGCCGGCTTCCCCGTCGGCACGCCGATGGACACCAACTTTTGCTACGGCCAGATCCCGGCGCTCACCCGCGACAAGTACCGCGAAGCGCACGAGCTGATCATGCGCGCCTGGGCGGAGGACGAGATCTTCGCCTTCGACGGCAAGTACACGCAGCTGCGCTACGTGAACTGCTGGCCGAAGCCGATCCAGAAACCGCACCCGCCGATCTACATTCCCGGCGGCGGCTCCATCGAAACGTGGGACTTCTGCCTCGACTACGATTACAACTACTCGTACCTCTCCTTCACCGGCTACAAGCGCGGCAAGCAACTGATGGACGGCTACTGGGAGCGCGTCGCGCAGCGCGGCAAGGACGAATCGCCGTACCGCGGCGCTTTCGCGCAGATCATCTGCGTCGGCGAGACGGACAAGGAAGCGGAAGACCTCTACTCCGAGCACGTGCGCTACTTCTTCAACCGCTGCCTGCACGTCTACCCCGGCTTCGCCGATCCGCCGGGTTATCGCACGATCAAGACGCTGAAAGCCGGCGTGGCCTCGCAGCTCAGCGAGGACGCGATGGGCAAGTTCCCGACGCTGACGTGGAAGGACCTCATCGACGACCGCTACATCATAGCCGGCGGCCCCGAGACGGTGCGCCAGCAGATGGAGGAGATGATCAAAGGCCTGCATGTCGGCGTCGTCTTCTGTCTGCTCCACAACGGCAACATGCCGGACTGGAAGACGCGTCACTCCTCGAAGCTGTTCGCCGAACGGGTCATGCCGCAGCTGCGCAATATGTGGCCCGAATGGAAGGACGACGATCGCTGGTGGTGCAAGCCCATGGCCGAGCGCGTCCAGCCTGAGCGCTCGCTCGCCAGCGCGGAGCATTCCCGATGAACAAGACGCTGATCGAAACCGCGTGCGGTGCGAAGATCCGTGTGCTCGAGGCTGGGACGGGCGCGCCGCTGCTGTTTCTACACGGCGCCGGCGGCCTGTTCCCAGACAACCCGTTCCTCGACCAGCTGGCCGAGCGTTATCACGTCTATGCGCCGGAGCTGCCCGGCTACGGCGAGTCGACGGGCGAGGAGCTGCTCGACGACATGCTCGACTTCGCGTTGCACGGCTGGGACGTGGCGCAGGCGCTGGGCTTGCAGCGACCGCATCTCGTCGGCCACTCGATGGGCGGGATGATCGCGGCCGAGATGGCCTGCATCGCGCCGAACGACTTGTCCAAGCTGGTGCTGGTGAATGCGGCCGGGTTATGGATTCCGGAGCATCCTATCGCCGATCTGTTCGCGCTGTTGCCGTTCGAGTTTGCGCAGCTGCTGTTTCACGATCCGGTGGCCGGTGCCGCGCTGCTGACCGGCGGCCTCGACTTCAGCAACGTCGATGCGATCGCCGACTTCTACATCGGCAACGCGCGGCGCATGGGTATGGCGGGCAAGATCCTCTTTCCGATTCCCAACCGGCAGATCGCCAAGCGCCTGTATCGGCTCAGCGCGCCGACGCTCATCCTGTGGGGCAAGAGCGACGCGCTGATCCCGCCGGTCTACGCCGAGAAATGGAAGGCACTGATCCCGCAAGCGCAGCTGGTGCTGATCGAAGCCGCCGGGCACATGCTGCCCTACGAGCAGCCCGCGGTCTTCGCCGCGGCGCTGTCGAAGTTCCTCGGCTGAAGCCTGCGGGCTCGAAAATCGGCCTTTACCCTGAACCTCCTCCGTTGCCGGAAGTGGCAACAGAGGAGGGAACTCAAGCGGAACGTCCGCAGCCGATGAGAGCCACCGCACAGCTGGCGCATGGGTCCCTTCTCCCGTGAGCACTTCCGCGAGCGGGGGAAGGTCAGGATGCGGGTGATTTCGAAGCAGCCTCTCTATAGCACCCGGCTCACCGTCGCTGTGTTCGACGCGTCGGGCCAGCGCGGCGCGGCCAAACGCTCGCGCGTCGCGCGAGCGATCGCGGAGCGGGGCATCCATCCAGAGAAACTGCGCATTGCAAGTGGGGCTCGAACTCCGGTAGGCTTCCGGCCATGCAGCGGCATCCCCAGCGGCATTACAGCATACACGACTACTACGCTGTCGAGCTGGGCTCCGCGATCAAGCACGAGTACTACCGCGGCGAGATCTTCGCCATGGCTGGGGCGTCGGCCGCCCATAACGGATCGCCCGACTCTCGTGGATCAGTCCGAGAATGTGGTCCGTCGCGGGGCTGTCGGGATCAAGGCTCCTCGCGGCTTTCGCTTGCGTGAGGGCGTCGTCCTGCCTTCCCCATTTGCGAAGCTGAAGCGCATAGTGCTGTCTCAAGTGCAACTCGACTTGTGGATGCTGGGGTTGGTTGGCGAGCGCCACCTCGATGAGCTGCGCCACCTTCTCCCGCTGCTCAGCTTCACTCGGGAATGCGCCTCGGGCCCAACGCGCAAGTGGGCCACGATGGTACAGAAGCTTCGCTATCGCCATGCCCTGTTCGATACTGCCGAGATTCGCGGTGGCGAGAAGGGCCTGTAGGTCGGCAATGCGTTCGCGAGGATCGGGACTGGCGATGGTTACGATTTCCTCTGCGATGACGCGATGCCTTGGGTAAATCTGCGCGTTGCCCTCTTCGTCAGGGCGGTCGCGCTGGATGATGATGTCCTCGCTTACCGTACCGAGTATTCTGTGCGCGTCATCGACAACACGGTCACCCATGGCCTTCAGCAACCAAAATTGAGTCAGCGGAACTCCGAACGCGCCGAGAGTACATATAAGACGATAGGCCCTCTGTACGAGCTGGTCCCTGCCGTAGCATTCATACTCGTGCAAGATGATCTCACGAAACTTCCTGTTTTGATGGTCCGTAGCTTCGTAGATTGCCGGGATGAGTCTGCCAACACTCTCCAGTCGTGCCGCAAGTTCCTTCTCATCGAGGGTAAATGAGAACCCGTGGCGTTGGAGAACGCGAGCCAACGCCTCCCACTCGGCGGCACTGAGACTATCGTGCACGTCGTAGCGCTGGGCAGAGAATGCCTTGTTGAATTCAGCAAGTGCGGGTTCCAGCGTCTCGCGCCGCCCGCCGATAATCGGGAGAATGCTACCCCCATTCTCAAGGACGCCCTGCACCAGGAGCGTTGTATCGTCGAGAGACTTCTCGTGAGCGTCGATGAATACGATTGCCGGCGAGTCTGTAGCTTTACACACGTCCGCAACGACGGCACCGGCTTCCAGCCATTCGTTTCGCCCGCGGGCAGTCTGGGTGTCCGCTAGGAGGATCGGGAATTGTTCCTCGCGGGCAAGTTCGTAGGCGGAGCTACTGGTGTGCTCTGGTGCCGCGACCCCGTGCGCAGCGCCGCACAGGCGCAGGATTGTGATCGAATCTCCGAACGATCCAAAGCATCGCAGAGTGGGCAACGGCGAGGGGGGAGATTCGAACCCCCGGACCCACAACGGCCACACGATTTCGAGACGTTCCCCCAGGCGAGAGATCCGTTGTTCCACAAAGGATCTCTTTGGGCAGCTACCTTGCCGCCAACTTCTCGCGATACACATCGGCATCGATAACTACGGCACGGTGACGGTTACCAACAGGTCAGTCATTGACAGTGTCCCGTCAAGCTGTTGCAGGTTAGGCGGTCGCACAGCCGGCGAGGGCGTTGCTCACCGCCGCCAGTATCTCGTCGATCGTGATTTGCCCATCGTGTGTTGCATCGCCGGCCTCACAGGTTGAAATCGAGGAATTGCCCAGGGCGATGTTGACCATCGTTAGCAAGTCGTCCACGGTCACCTGCCCGTCACCGGTGCAGTCCCCGACGCAGGCGATTGGCGTGGGTGTTGGCGTGACCGTGCCGGTGACGGTCGAAACGGCAAACGCGGTCGGTGTTGGACTGGCTGTCGGCGTCGGTGTCGCGGCGGCCTGCGCAGCCGTCGGCGTAGCTGTTGCCGTGCCCAGTGGGGTGAGCGTCGGCATCGGTGTCGGCAAGAGGGTGGCTGTGTTGGTGGCCGGTGGCGGTGCGGTCGCGGTCGGCGTTGGACTCGCCGTCGCGGGCTGCGTTGCGGTGGCGGTGGTGCTCGGAAGCAACGTTGGTGTCGGCGTCGCAGTCGGGCTCGCCGTCAGCGTCGGCGTGTTTGTGGGCGTGGCGCTGGGGGTAACGGTCGGCGTCGGACTCGGCGTGGCGCTGGCGGTGTTGGTTGGCGTCGCCGTCGCCGTGGGCGTCAACGTCGGAGTGTTCATCGGGGTGTTGGTGGGCGTGTTCGTCGGCGTCGCTGTCCTCGTGGGCGTAGCGCTGGGGGTGACCGTCGGCGTGTTTGTCGGTGTTGAGGTGTTGTTGCTCGGCGTCGGTGTCGGAACCGACAGGGGGGCACCCCAGAATCCGCCGAATACGGTATACGATGAGCCCGCGAGTGTCCCCGCATCCGCCTGTCCGCCGGTGGCGCCGAGGCTGAGATTGCCGCCGGTACTAAAGGTTGCGCCGCCACCGGCGATGACGTTACGGCTGAGATCGTAGCCCCCGCCGGTCTGGCCAACTGCTGGCCGACACGCCAGCAGCACGGCGACCACCGCCAAGGCGACATCCCCCCGAGCCGGTGCCCGCTTCATCCCTCGCCTCCGCGACCCTCACCCATTGCGGCAGGAATCTACACCGCCACCACCTGACGCGCGGCGCACGCCCGTCGCATCAGCGAATGATCCGATCACAAGCCACTACGCACTGCACGGACGTAGCCATGGCTGGTCTTACCCTCGTAGGACGCATTGCCAGTCTCGAAGTACACGCTCACATCGAAGCCCGGATTGCCTGCGACGGTAGTAGCCGACCAATACCCGTTCAGCGCGGTGGGGGCCAAGGCGGGATAGACGCACGCGCCGGTCCCGCCACCGCATACGCCCTGCGTCTGATCCACAATCGTCTCCAACTCCTCCGGCCCTGTCCCCGGCGGGTTCTGCCCGTCCTCGCTGGGCAGCCGCCAGTCGCAATAGCCCGCAAAGCAATGCGCTCCGCCTCCCAACGTGTCGTTCAACTTCGCGAGGAACACCGTAAACACCGTCCCGTCCGGGTCGTTCGTCCCAGTTGACCATGTATATGTCTTGTTCATGTCGTGGACGCTGCCATCGGTGGTCTTTTTCTCCCACATCAGGCCGGTCTTGGTGTCCGTAACCGTGCCGTCGCCATTATCTACGAAGCGCGGCCCGGCGGTGGCGGCGGCCCCGGTCGCGGCACCGAGCTGTCCGGCGGCATTGACAACCACCGGTACACCCCCGGTGATGCCGACGCCCGTGATGCCGGCGATGAACGTGGCGGTCGTACCGCTGCCGATCCGGATGGTATTCGACTCTCCGGCCACACCCCCAACATTGTAGCCGATGTCGATGTTGTTGCTGCCGGTGGTGAGATTGACCCCCGCCGAGCTGCCGAGGGCCGTGTCCTGTGAACCGGTCTGGAGGGATTGAAGCGCGGCGTGGCCCACCGCGGTGTTGTTGCTCCCACTCAGCGAAAAGTTTCCCGCGGATTCACCAACAAAAGTGTTCCCAGAACCAGCACCCGGATAGTCGTGGATGAAGCGGGTGCTTCCCTTCAGGATGTTCCCCGCCGTCGCCGTCGATTCTGGCAGGGAGATGTTACCGGTGAGGCCCGACAGCGCAGTGATATCGGAGTTTGCTCCGGCGTGTGCCGGCGTGAACCCCAAATTGCTTGCGGCTACGCCGGACGCGAGGTGACTACCCGTGATGGTGCCCATGGCGATATTGGTGCCCGTGACCGTGCTCGACGCGAGGTTGCTGCCCGTGACCGCGCCGGCAGCGATGTTACTGCCAGAGACGCAGCCGCTGCAGCTCGAACTCAAGCCATTGGCGCTGCCCGCCACCGGTGCATAGAGCGCATACGGCGTCGCCGTGAGCTGTTGGCGCGGACTGAGGGTGGCGTAGCTGCCGTCGACGGTCGGGCAGGTCGCGCTCGCGCAACCCCCACCGCAGCACACGGCGACCTGCAGCCAGCGGTCGCTGCCGGTAAACGGGGACGAGGTCGGACTGCTCCCGAAGTCGAGCGGCACGGTGAACAGGCCGTTGGTCACGACCACCCCGTTCTGCACGACGCAGCCCTGTGGCGCACCCCCCGTGGGAGGCGAACCGCTGCCCGCCTGATCGAAAACGGTGAACTGAAAATCACACGTGGCGTTCTCCGGCATGCCGCTTTGCTGCAATTGACCCTGGTACGTAAAGGTGGTGCTGAGGGCAGACGCCCGCGCCGGTGGAATGCCCGCGCCCACCAGCGCCAGCACAAGCACCCATCGCGACCTGATCCGAAGCGCAGTCTTTGTATCCCACACGTTGACGTCACCCCGATGCGTCCCGCCCGGGCACCTGTTGTCCATCATGTCCTCTCTCTTGCAGCGTCAGGTCGCAGTCCGTCCTGAATCGAAGGCCGCCCACGGCCTCAGTGAAACTCGATCCGCCGGCCGACCATGTAATGCGGGCTGGGCCAACTGTCGCTGTGGCCATAAATCAGCCAGCCCTGCTGCGCAGTGTCGTCGTCCCACAGAATGTTGGCTTGCCACGAAAGCGATTTTCCGGTCACGGCGTTGGCGTAGTCGACGAACAACAGCCGCGGCGTGGACCACGTCGTCGCATCGTTGGAGAAGCTCACGTACATGCCGCTCCGACTGAGCGGCGTTGCCAAGGACTGTTCACTATAAAAGGAGAGGTTCAGGACCATCACATACTTCCGCAGGTGGGGCGAGTAGGTCACGTGCGGGAAGAGCGCGTCGGCACCGTCCTGAAACGCACTGATGACCAGGTCCTCCGTTCCGCCGACTCCGGGCTGGCTGAAGTGACCACCGTAGTACTTTTGAAACTGCCCGGGAACCGGTGCCCCTTGCGTGAGATCAGCACGCGCCATGGCTATCTCGTCGCCCCGCAGGTTTCCCTGCGCGTCGACGAATGACAAATCGGTGTAATACACGTACAGATAGCGTCCCATTGGGTCGGCGACGGCACTCGGTAAGCCGGCGCCGTGGCCGGTTTGACTGGGAAACGCCTGAAAGCCCTTGGGCCGGAAAGAAGTGACGGCAGGTCCCAACTTCTGCCAGCTCATGCCGTCGTCAGCCGAGACCTCTTCTCCCACCGAGGCATAAAATCCGCCGGTGGGGGGATTGGAGAATCCCTCGTAGTCTTCGCTTTCAGAAAATGCGTACAGGCGGCCATCGGTGTAGCGACGCACGCCGCTGATGCTGTCATAACCATTGTCGTAGGTTCCTGGTCCTCCGGGACCGAGGACCAGCGTAGCAGTCTGCAAATCGTCGACGCTCGGTCCTTCGACCAGGAACGTCGAACCGTAGTTCGAACTGCGCGCCGCGGCGACCAGCAGCCGCTCGCGCGACACGTCCGGAACACGGACGGTTGCTTGGTCTGGAAAAAACTTCAGCCCTCCTAGTGCACCGACAGGCAGTAGGGTCTGCGGATCGCCGAGATCCCATTGCGGCTCAAAGCACGCACCGCTGTCCTGCGCGTTGATCAACCCGTCACGGTTGGTATCCGCAGCGTCGAGGCACGTCGTCGCTTGGGCGCACGGCGTCTGGTCGAACTTCCCCGGGGTGCCGACACACTTGGCGGCGGGCGCGATCGCCCAGGTGATCTTGCCGCTGGCGGTCATCTTCTTGATGCATGGCACCACAGCCTTGCTCGCTGGCTGCCCACACGTCGAAGCGCCGTAGGACTTGTTCAAGTAGGTCTCGCACTGCTCGCGCAACTGACTCGCGGTCACCGCCGCCTTGACCACACCCTTGGCGCAGCTCGTGTATTTGCTGTGGGTCTTCCCCGCGCTCCCGTCGAAACTCGTGCACGTACAGGTGCTCTCGATCGCGGTAACGACCGCGGCGATCTGCCCGAGATCGCCGGCAACCGACGGGTCCGTACCGGTCAAGCAGGTCAGCGCAGCTGCCCACGAGGTCGCTGGTGCGAAGAGTGCGACCATCGCAATTAGCCGGGTCTCGCTTCGTCTCATTAGAGGTTCAGCCCTCCTCTCTCCAGGCCGCTTGCCGCCTTCATCTTTCGCTAGCGCCCTTCACTGGATCGGCACATGTGTGAAATCGTTGCTGTGCGTTAACCCCCAAACGTCATCCTCAGAGCCCTTGACAGCTCTGCGCACCCGGCGCGATCTGAACCACATGATGGGCGCGCCATAGGGTCAGTGGCTCGGCAACGCCGTGGAAGAGCGTGGGGGCTCACGCCCCCCAAACCCCACAAATGCTCCTCACAGGTGACCACTGATCCCGTGACCGATCACGGTCCCCGCACGGCACGCACGGCTTCGCCGAAGAACATAGGCCCGTCGCCGTTGCCGGGATACAAGAAATTGACCAACCCACGGTAGTATGGACCGTAGGCGGAAGAGGGCGTAGCAGACCAATAGTAGTAGTCGGAATCGGTGCAGCTGCAGCCCGTCACGCTACACCCCGGCGCACAGCCCGAGTTGAACGCCGCCGTCACGCA
>Ga0209415_10016973_pt1 | contig 11635 bp, 11 predicted proteins | sample PeaSoiSIISIP2007_FD_187696 | JGI IMG/M metagenome (GOLD analysis project Ga0209415, IMG submission 187696) | Peat soil microbial communities from Weissenstadt, Germany - SII-SIP-2007 (SPAdes) (version 2) | ecosystem: Environmental > Terrestrial > Soil > Wetlands > Peat | place: Germany... | reverse complement strand
CCACTACCACGCACCCGGACCGCTCCGGGCCATTTTCAGCCATGGCGGTGCGGCCGCGGCCGCTGGCTAACTCCGTGGTGAAGTGCTTGCGCTGCCACGAGAACGCGCCTGGATCGGCAGATGGCACGGCCGGTCCGGAGCCCGCCCTGTCAATTCTCACGCCACGCGTTACCGTCTCTTGACTGGCGAAACGAGACGCAAGCGAGACGCCGGCAGCCCGGCGCCTATTCGCGCCAATCCTGGCAAGAAACAAACTCCCCGTCCCCTGTGGGAGGGGTTTGGCGGGAGGGGTCGGTCCGAGCTTCGCAAGAGCCCCTCCCCCCACCCCCTCCCACAAGAGGAGGGGGAGCCTCCTTCTCCGCGGCGGCATCTGAGGTTTCATCCAGGGCGGGTCGCCTGCCGCCGGCCGGTGGTCAACTCGCACCATGCGCCACCGTCTCTTGATCGGCGAAACGAGACGCAGGCGAGACGCCGCCAGCCGGCGCCGGCTCCCGCCAATCCTCACACCATGCGTCAAGGTCTCTGGTACCGCGAAACGAGACGATCATGAGACGGGATCGCTTCGCGGGCAGCCGGTGGTTGGGGTTACAGGTAGCCGGTGCCGGCTTCCTCGGCGAAGCGCGCCGGACTGCCCTCCCAGGCGATGCGGCCATGCTCCACCACATACACCCGGTCCGCATGCGGCAGCGCGAAGGTCACATTCTGCTCGCCGAGCACCACGGTGATGTCCGTGCTCTGCCGCAGCGTCTCCAGCGCCTTGGACAATTGCTCCAGGATCACTGGCGCGAGGCCCAGCGTCGGCTCGTCCAGGACCAGCAGCTTTGGCTGCATCATCAGCGCCCGCGCGATCGCCAGCATCTGCTGCTCCCCGCCCGACAAGGTGCGCGCAGCCTGCGTCTGGCGCTCCTGCAAGATCGGGAACAGGCCGAACAGCCAGTCGATCTGCTTGGCCCGCGCCTCGCGGCCGAGATGATGGCCGCCGAGATCGAGATTCTCCCGCACGGTCATGTCGCCGAACAGCTCGCGGCTCTCCGGGCATTGCACGATGCCGCCACGGGCGATCCGTGCGACGCTGCGATGCTGCAGCGGCGTGCCGTTCCAGGTGATCGCGCCAGTGTAGGGCACCAGCCCGGAGATGGCGTTGAAGAGCGTCGTCTTGCCGGCACCGTTCAGGCCGACGACGGAGACAAACTCGCCGGCGCCGACATGCAGCGACACGTCATCCAGGGCCTGCGCCTTACCGTAGAGGACACTGACGCCCCGCACGTCGAGCAACCGGTCGCGACTGCCGGCGGCGCGCGGCGGGCGCTGCGCCGGCTCGATCTTGCCGCCGAGATAGACGGCGCGCACGGTCTCGTCATGCATCACCTCGTCGGCGGTGCCCTCGGCGACCTTCTCGCCGAGATACATGGCGAGCACGCGGTCCACCAGCGCGGCCACGCCCTTGACGTTGTGGTCCACCAGCAGCACCGCCTTGCCCTCGGCGCGGAAGGTGGCGATCAGCTCGGAGAAGGCGGCGACCTCGCCAGCGGTCAGGCCGGCGAACGGCTCGTCTACCAGCACGACCTTGGGGTTGCGCGCCACCGCCTTGGCCAGCTCCAGCCGCCGCAGATCGGCGAAGGGCAGCGTGCCCGGCAGGCGGTCCATCACATGCTCCAGCCCGACCCGCGCCGCGACCCATCGCGCGCGTTGCTCCACGCCCTGGTCCGCGGCGAGCTTCAGCAGGCTGTCGGGCAGCAGCGCGAGCTTGATGTGCTCCAGCACGGTCTGCCGGTGCAGCGGGCGCGAATGCTGGAACACGATGCCGATGCCGGCGCGGGCGATGCGATGGGTGGGCCACCCGGCGACCTCCACGCCGTCCAGCGTGACGCTGCCCTCGTTCGGGCGCTCGATGCCCATGATGCACTTCATCACGGTGGACTTGCCCGAGCCGTTCGGTCCGATCAGGCCGAGGATTTCTCCACCGTTGATGGCAAAGCCGATATCCTTGACGGCGACCAGGCCGCCGAAGCGCTTGGTCAGGGCCTCGACCCGCAGCAAGGGCGCGGTCACTTGCGCGCTTCCGCCGCCAGCGCGGCGCCGAGGAAGCCGCCCTGGAAGAACAGGATCACCACCAGGGCAATGCCCGAGACGACGAAGCTGGAAAGCTGGCCGAGCGGGCGCAGGATCTCTCCGGCGACGATCAGGAAGATCGAGCCGATCGCCGCACCCAGGATGGTGCGCCGTCCGCCCAGCACGGCGGCGATGATGATCTGCACGCCGACGCCGATGTCGACGGTAGTGCCGACCGAGGCGGTGCCCATGTAGAAGATCAGCATGGCGCCGGCGAGGCCGGAGAACAGCGCACTGACGCAGAATGCCGCGAGCTTGTGTTTTGCCACGTTGAAGCCGAGCGCGGCGGCCTCGGTGGCGTCCTGGCCGCAGGCCTGCAGGATGAGGCCGACCATGGAGCGCGACAGGCCGAACAGGATCGCGCCGCTGACCGCCATGAAGCCGAGCGCGTACCAGTAGTTGATCCGGTCACTGACCGAGAGCACGTCCGGCAGGTCGAGCCCGATCTCGCCGCCGGTGATCCCGGCGAACAGCACGATGAAGTTCTGTAGGAGGAGTACCGCGACGAGAGTTACCAGTCCGAAATAAGGGCCATGCAGCTTCAGAGCAGGGACGGCAAGCACGGCGCCACCGGCCACCGCGGCCACTGCTCCCGCCACCAGGCAGGCCGGGATTGGCCAGCCGGCGTAGTGATTGAGCAATGCCGCCGCATAGGCGCCGAGGCCCATCAGGAAGGACGGGCCGAAATTCACCTCGCCGGCAAAGCCGAACAACAGGTCCCAGGCCATGGCGCAGACGCCGTAGTAGAACGCCAGGGTCAACAGGCCAAGCACGTAGCCAGAGACCCCGAAGGGCAGGATGGCAAGGATCGCCAGCGCAACAAGCGCCAGCCGGGCCACGCGGGATTTCATGATGGTTTGCTCATGCCTGACGTTTATCGCCGCCCGAGCAAGCCTTGCGGCCGTAGATACACCACCAGCACCAGCAGCAGCAGAACCGGTACGGTGCGGATCGACGGCGACACCAGATAGGCGGTCACTGTCTCCAGGTAGCCGACCACATAGGCCGCGATCAGCGAACCGGTGACGCTGCCGAGGCCGCCGAGCACGACGATGGAGAAGGCGCTGGCGGTCAGGGTGCCCGCGTTATCCGAACTGACGCCGAGGAACATGCCCAGCAGCACCCCGGCGAGCCCCGCCAGAACGCCATAGATCACCCAAACAAGCAGGTAGATGTTGGACAATTCGAATCCGAGCAGGGCGAGGCCGCGCGGATTGATGGATGCGGCAAGGAGGGATTTGCCGGCTCGGGTGCGGTGGACCAACTGCCAGAGCAAACCGATTGCCGCCCAGGACAGGATGGCGGTGAAGATCTCGTTGCGCGGCGTGCGCACGCCGAGAATTTCGACCACGCCGGAGACCAGGGGCTGCACCGTCTTCGGGTTGTCGGTAAAGATGTAGGCCACCAGCACCTGAAGCATGAGGCCCCAGAGCAGGGTGCTGGTCAGTACGAAGATTTCCTTCTCCTCGTGGGCGATGGTGCGCGAGGATTGGATCGGCCGCACCACCAGTCCGTAGGTGACAAGGGAGAGCGCCAGCCCCGTGGCGATGCCGGCGAGTGCGCCGCCATACGACCCGGCGCCAAGATCGCCGGCAACGTACCACGCGATGATGGCGGCTACCGCCATGATGGCGCCGTGCGACAGGTTGAGAACGCCCGATACGCCGAAGATCAGCGTGAAGCCGATGGCACCCACGGCGTACAGGCTGCTGATCGCAAAGCCGTCGATCAGGATTTGCAGTGCGAGCATAATGCTCCGCGCGTGATGGCGCTGTTGGCAGGTCGGTGGGCGATGCGGGAAAGCGGCGGGCGGCGGCTGAAACGCCGCCTGCGCCGGACGCTCAGCCGCCAGTCTTGATGAAGGCGGGGAACTTCAGCTTACCAGTGGCAACGTTGGACGGCCAGACGGTAACGGGATTGCCGGCCTGCCATTGCAGCATCAGACCGGAGATGTAGCCGGGGCCGATCCGCATGCCATGCGTGAAGGTGTTGTCCTTCGGCAGGAATTCGATGCGACCGATCGTGCCGACATAGTCGGTCGTCTCCATTGCCGCGACGATCTTGTCGGGATCGGTGGACCCGGCGCGCCTGATCGCATCGACCCACATATAAACGTCGTCATAGGCGGTATAGCCGGCATAGCCCGGCACGATGCCGTATTTTTTCTCGTACGCCTGCGCGAAGGGGATGGTCTTCGGGGTGACTGCCACGTCGGGCGCCGCGAACATATTGAACACCACGCCGTCCGTCGCACCGTTGGTGTCCTTCCAGAAGGTGCTGCTGGTCGCCTGGCTAGACACCCCGTACATCGCGATCGGCACCTGCTGCTGCTGCCACTGCACCGTCGGCTGCACGCCGACATGGCTGATGCCGGTGATCATCACATCGGGCTTCTCGCCTTCGATCTTGTTGAAGATCGGCGTGAAGTCGGTGGTGTCGGGCGACAGGCGGATGTGGTCCAGCACCTTGATGCCGGCCGCCGGCAGGCACTTGAGGTATTCCTCATCCAGCGGAATGGTCCAGGCGGCGTCTTCACTGACCACAACGGCGGTCTTCGCCTTCATCTGGTCGATCAGCAAATCCTTGCCGCTGGCGCAGACGGCATCGGCGATCTGGGTGGAGGCGAGGTAGCCGGCGAAGACATATTTCAGGTGGTCGTAGTCGTCGTGCACCCGCTTGGTGATCTCGTTGCTGGCAGCGCCCGGCGTGATCATCGGCATGTGCAGCCGGCCGGCCCAGGGTTCCAGCGCCAGCACCACTTCGCTGATATACGAGGCGATGACCGCGTTCACCTTGTCCTGCTGGGCGGCGCGCTGGAAGGCGCGAACGGCATCGGCAGCGGAGTTGTGGTCGTCGTATTCGATGATCTCCACCTTGCGGCCGTTCACACCGCCGGCGGCGTTGATCTCCTCAGCGGCGAGCTTCGCGCCGTTGGGGACGGCAACGCCGCTGATCGCCGATGTTTCGGCGATGACGCCGATGCGGATCGGGTCTTCGGCCCAGGCGGCATGCGTTGCCATGCCCAGGCCGAACGCGGCCGTGAGCAACGTGAGGCTGGCTTTCATCTGATTCTCCGTTTCGCCGGCCCATGCGAGGCATGCCACACGGACCGCGGCCCGGAATGGCCCGGAGGTTGCTGCCGGCCACAGTGGGCGGGTGCGGACGTGTGGCACACCCCCGGATAGCTTACAAGACCGCTAGGTAGGATATTTTATGGCATGTGGATTGCTGGTTCTGCAGGCCAGCGACTGACAGGCGGGGACGGCGCTGGGAAGACCGGCAACCGGTCAATCGGAGAAGCGCCAGATCGCCGCCACACCGCGGCTGATCCCCCATCGATACATGGGTAACCTCGCCTGGCCCGTCTGACCTTGCGCGGGCTTTGGAACCTGGCGAGTTGCAGGCGAGAGCTGTAACCTATCGTTGCAGTTTGACGATGTCTATATTATTATCTTTCATATTAGCGAGACAACACATGTCATGAAAACAAATTCTGGTACCGAGGAATTAGCCCCACTCCAGCCATTGACACTCCTGCCCCTGACCGGCGCGAAGCTGGAGGCACTGCGCAGCGATGTGCGAACCGCCCGACGCAAGGTCCGTCGCACCTGAGCGGGGTATCCGGTCCAGGCTTGCGCGCGGGCGTGGTTGGCGGGGGGAGTGGGGTAGCGTGGGCGGCGGGGCTTGGTTTGGGCGATTGGTGTGTTAGGCCAGGGACGTGGAAAGGTGACAACTCTTTGGCAGGGGACACTGCCCCCAGCGTCTGGCCGGCGCAGGCCGACCACCCACCTCTTTGCTGGATGTCTCAGTTTGAATGCCAGCGAAGGGTGGATTGCGGATCTTCTACGAAATGAGTCGCCGACCGAAATTCAAGACTTTCGGATACTCTGCTCATCGCTGATTTTCCAAGAGGTTGCAGGTTCCAAAAGATACGACCGAAAGGAAAGCCGATGGTGCTGAATTACGGCTGTTGGAGGCGAGTCTTGCCCATTTTCTTCAACCGATCGCGGTGTCCGGAAGACATGGTCGGAGCAGACACCCATTCCAATGCCTTGACGGTGGTCCGGGCACTCATCGGCCGGCACTTCGAGAGAATGTCCGCAATGGGTCGATGGACTAAACCGCTGTCGCGGTAGCCGAGTAGTGGGCTAGTTCGGAGACGGCTCTGCGGATAGAGTGGTGGGCATGTCAGCCGTTTCGCGCCAACAAACTCTCACGCGGTCGGTCGGAATTACCGCTGATGCGAGGCGCGAAGCCGAAGCCATCCTGCCATCGTTTTCCTGGACACACTGTCTGAAGCCCACTCAACCAAAAGTAGTGGCGTGTTTGCAACGTTGCCCGCAACCGTTCGATTCTACGGCCAATCCAAAACATACAATGCCCATGTACTCAAGTTTCGTGCCATGCTCGCAGTAGTTGCAGCCTAAGGCGCTTCCACTCGATTAGATCTACCATACGGGTGAGGTGCGAGCGGTTTCCTCCTTCGAGCCTTATCGGACGGCCTGGACGCCTGCCGTCCGTGCCTCTCGCCCGGTCCGTGGTTGGCAGGCGTCCAGGTCGTCCGATAACCCTTAACGACACCGGACGCTCCTTGCGTCGGCCTGGTGCGATCCAAGCGCAGCCGGTCTGGCGACCAACATCCCTCCCTCTATCGCGATGCCCCCTGATCAAGGCGCAGGTCGAGGTAGTGACGAAATCGCCGCACAGGGGGCGCAGGTTTTTGGAGAGGCCGTTGGTAAGCCGGTTGCCAACAAGGTGCTCTCTGCACGCACCGCTACGTTTCTTCCGTTATGGACCTCAGCGGGTGCCGCGACGAAGCCGCACGGATGTGGTATGCCATCCTGAGGGACACCAGTCAATTTGACGCCCTGGAGGTACGCCATGCGCGCGCTGGATCGGGCCAGCCAATTCGCCGATATCGCCCTCGGTCACGTGACGCGTGAATACCCGAACAAGCTTGACCACGTCCTGGCGGGACACGCAGATCTAGAGGCGCCACGCGAGTTGCATCCTATATTCTACGGCAGCTTCGATTGGCATTCCTGCGTGCACGGATATTGGTTGCTAGCCCGCTTATTGCGCCGCTATCCCAACCTGCCGCAGACCGGACATATCCACCGGCTCTTCAGGTCGGCATTCACCCAAGACCACGTGGCCGCCGAACTCTCATATCTCGCACGTCCCCTGGCCGCGACGTTTGAACGACCGTATGGCTGGGCGTGGTTGTTGATGCTTGCTGCTGAGCTCGCGCTGCACCCGATGGAAGAAGTACGTCGCTGCTCGGTCACTTTGGAGCCGCTTGCTGGCGAATTCTCCCGACGCTTTCTGACCTTCCTGCAAAAGGCAACCTATCCTGTCCGGGCTGGCGTACATTCCAATACTGCCTTCGCCATCACGCTGGCCCTGGACTACGCCAAAACAGTTAGCGACAGCGCCCTGGCAGAGGCGGTGACGCTGACTGCGCGACACTGGTACTCGGATGATACTGACTGCCAGGCATGGGAACCAAGCGGGGAAGACTTCCTGTCCCCAAGTCTCATGGAGGCCGAATGCATGCGCCGGGTACTCTCGCCGGACGAGTTCGCCACATGGTTCACCCGCTTCCTGCCGCGTCTGGAGCAGGGCGAGCCAAGCGTCTTGTTCCAGCCGGCTCGGGTGTCTGACCGCAGCGACGGCAGGATTGCGCATCTTGACGGTCTGAATCTCACCCGAGCCTGGTGCTGGAGCAATCTTGCGTGTGGATTTGCCCCGACCAACGCGCGCTGCCAGGTAATGCGTGCGGCCGCGCGGCGACATCTCGAGGCCGCCTTACCTCACATTGCCGGGGACTATATGGGGGAACACTGGCTTGCCACGTTTGCTTGGCTGGCGCTGGAAGTTACGGACCTGGGATGAGCTTTGATGCATAAGGCCGCGCTCTCCGATAAAGATCAGCCAGCCGAGTGATCTCAGAGTGAGGCGGACAGGTTGCCTGCCCCCGCGCCGTCGCCGCGAGGCGCGCGATGACCGGGAGCCAAAACGTCTGCTGTCGCACGCGTTCCGCCGACACCCTGGCCCCGGAGCAACTCAGCCCCGCGCACACCGCGGAAACTGCATCGCCAGCAGGGTCGCCCCTTCCGGTCCGCCGGTCGCCACGAACGCCGCGTCGTCCGAATAGACAAAGGCGCAAGACAACCGCCCGAGCGCCAAGCCGTCGCGCTGCACGCTGCCATCGACGACCAGCCAATATTGGCCACGCCCGCCGTTCGGGGCCGGACCGCGCACGCATTCGCCCGGTGCGACACGATAGCGCCATGCGGCCATGCCGTCGGGCTCCGGTCCCAGCAGCACCGCGCTCCCGTCGGCGCCCAACGGTCCGGCCACCGCCTCGCGATGCCGCCGCGCCGGGACCGCGCGCAGTGCTTCACGATTCTCGCGTCGCATCATGTAGCGCGCGCCGGGATCGAAGCCGTTGCGCAAGGTGAAATAGGTCAACCCCGTGGCGCCGGCGTGGATCGGACCATAGGCGGTGAAGGCGCCAGCGAAATGCACCGTCACCGGCCGCACCGCATGCGTCCCCAGAGTGCCCTCGCCGGCGACTACCACCTGGAACTGATCCGCCTGGTGGAAATGCGCATTCGCCACCTCGCCCGGGTCCTGCTCCACCAGGAAGGCCATCGGGAACACCGCGTCGGGCGCCGGATCCGGCTCGCCCGCGGCCATGTTGTAGCGAGTCGTCCCCAGATACAGCGTGTGCCAGAAGCCCATTCCGTCGCCTGCGGTGGCGCGACGGCGGTTGACCCGTGCCGCCTTAGTCGTTGCCACCAGCGTCATGCGTGCGCGCTCCCGGAACCGGCGGCGCAGGCGGCACACTGGCCCTCGGCCTCGATTGTCGCCTTGCCGACGGTGAAACCTAGCCGCTCCGCCGCATCGGCCAGCGCATGCGCCAGCTCGTGATCCTCCAGTTCCGTCACCCGCCCACAGCTCCGGCAGATCAGGAATTGCGCCGCATGCTCTTGCTCATGCGCCACGCAGCCGACGAAGGCCGACAGCCGTTCCAGCTTGTGCACCAGCCCGTGCTCCAGCAGGAAATCCAGCGCGCGATAGACAGTGGGGGGCGCCGCGCCGCCACGCGATCCACGCAGCCGGCCGAGCAAGTCGTACGCCCCGGTGGGGCCGTCGGCCTCCAGGATCAAACCCAGCACTTCCCGCCGCAGATCGGTCAGCCGGGCGCCGCGCGCGGCACAGATCTCTCCCGCGCGGTGCAACAACGTCTCGGTGCGGGGCGAGAACCCCATGCGGACTCCTTTGCGGGACGGCGACGAAGTCTCATGTTAGCACCCATGAACGCAGATGCCACCGACGCCGTCCTGGCGTTGTCGTCGCGCGACGTTATATCGTGCCAGACGGCGACCATTGCCGCCGGACAACACGCCGACATCCTGGGGGGTTAGCAGGTGAGCGACGCGACCGACGACGAAGCCAATCTCATCGAGGCGCGAATCAGCCGCAAAATCAAGCGAACTTCGTGCCCCTATTGCGACAACCTCAACTGGTTCCTCCTCGACCAACGGCCCGCTCCTACCGTGCTCATGCTGCTGGGCGGCCGGAGCATCTCTACCTACTCGTTTGCCTGCACGAATTGTGGATATGTCCGCCAGCACGTCGAGTCGATCGTCGACGACAAGATCACCGCGGAGGTGCGGTATGCCCGACCCACCGAGTGGTGATCAGCGCGGCAACGTCATCCGGTATCCGCCCGGCGAGCGGCCAATCGCAGGACTTGCGTCCGGTGGGGGCGGCCCGCTTGGTCCCGACATGGATGCCCGGATGACCCGGTTGGAAGAGCAGTACTCGCGGATCGAGGTCTTGCTGCGAGGCGTTGATGACCGGCTTCGGAAGGTGGAAACCGAAATTGCCGAGCTGAAGGGCCGCGTCGCGAATCTGCCTTCGACCTGGGCGATGGTGACCACCATGCTCGGCGGCCAGATCACCCTGGCCGGATTCCTCATTGCGATCATACGCATCGTCGGGGGCCATTGACGGCAGCACCATCAGGCTCCTTTGCGGGACGGCGACGAAGCCTCATGTTAGCACCCATGAACGAAGATGCCACCGACGCCGTCCTGGCGGCGATCCAGTTTGACGCGCAGGGCCTGGTGCCCGCCATTGCCCAGCAGCAGGACACCGGCGAGGTGCTGATGCTCGCCTGGATGAACCGCGAGGCGGTAACGGAGACGCTCGCCACCGGCCGGGTCTGCTATTTCAGCCGCAGCCGCAATGGGTTGTGGCGCAAGGGCGAGACCTCGGGTCAGGTGCAGCACCTGCGCGAGCTGCGCGTCGATTGCGACGGCGACACGCTGCTGCTGCTGGTGGAGCAACAGGGGGTGGCGTGCCATACCGGGCGGCGCTCGTGCTTCTTCCGCGCGGTGCGCGACGGAGCGCTGGTGGAGATCGCCGCGCCGCTGGTCTCGCCGGAACAGCTCTACGGGGCCGGCCATACGCATGGCTGAGATCACCCCGATCACCCTGTTGATCGGCCTCCCCGGCGCCGGCAAGACCACCATGCTGCACCACCTGCTGCGCCAGCCGGAGATGGCCGGCACCGCAGTGGTGGCCGCGCAGCCCGATCCCCCGGTGTGGTGGAATGCCGGCTGCCCGTGCTGCGCCCCGCGCGACGACGTGGCGCGGGCGTTGCGCGCGATGCTGCCTCGCGTGCGGCGGGACAAAGTGCGCCGGGTGGTGATCGAAACCACCGGCCTGGCCGATCCCGGCCCGATCCTGGCGACTCTGTTGAGCGACACGGTTGCCGCCAGTGCCTATCGGCTGGACGGGATTGTCACCGTGGTCGACGCGGTCAACGGCGCGGCGGCGCTGGACGGGCGGGAAACAGCGGTGCGACAGATCGCGGTGGCGGACCGGATCGTCCTGAGCAAGACGGACCTCGCCGACCCGCCGGAGCTGCGTGCCCGGCTGCAGCGGCTGAATCCGGGCGCGCCGATCGTCGCCGCACGGCACGGCGTGGTCGATCCGTCGGTGGCAATGGACGCCGGGCCGTTCGATCCGGCGGGAAAGACCCCTGATATGCGGGCGTGGCTGGATGCTGAAGCGTTCGCCACGGTCGATGACGCGGTGCATTCGCACGCCCCCATCGGGCGCGACGCGCGCATCCTGTCGTTCTGCCTGACCATCGATCGGCCGCTACCCTGGCTAAAGGTGATAGCATGGCTGGAGCGGCTGATCCTCATGCATGGCGACGCACTGCTGCGTATGAAGGGCATCCTGCACCTTCAAGCGCAGGACCGGCCGGTGGCGATCCACAGCGTCGGGCATCTGCTGCATCCGCCGGTGCCGCTGGCCGCATGGCCGGACGGTGATCCGCGCAACTCACGACTGATGTTTATCACCCGCGACCTGCCGCGCGATGTGATCGAGGAGGGGCTGCGCGCGTTCGACGAAGCGGCAGGGAGCTAGTACCCCACGTCGTTGATTTTGGCGTGGATCTCTGAATCGATGGCTCCGCAACGACGGGGATGCATCGTGA
>Ga0209415_10016972_pt1 | contig 11635 bp, 9 predicted proteins | sample PeaSoiSIISIP2007_FD_187696 | JGI IMG/M metagenome (GOLD analysis project Ga0209415, IMG submission 187696) | Peat soil microbial communities from Weissenstadt, Germany - SII-SIP-2007 (SPAdes) (version 2) | ecosystem: Environmental > Terrestrial > Soil > Wetlands > Peat | place: Germany... | reverse complement strand
GGGCTCGAACCTACGACCCGGTGATTAAGAGTCACCTGCTCTACCAACTGAGCTAATTGCCCGACGAACGAGGGGAGGAAAATTAGTCCGCAGCCCGCATTTGTCAAGGGCTGGGACGTGATTCCGCGCGCGGGAATCCGTTGGGGAGTCCAAGCGTTCGAAAAGGTTGGGACGCCTTGGTCGGGGGGATCGAATGGGGCCACGGGAGAGTTAGAATCGAGGGATCGATGATCGACATATCCAGAAATCGTGATTTCGTCGGGGTTCGGGTCAAGGTGCTCGATCTCGTGCACAAGGTGACCTTGGTGATGGGCTCCATCACGCTGCTGATCGGGTTGGGTCGGGTCCTGGAGGGCACGGCGGACGTCCGGGCCTCCCTTTGGAACGCGATTTTCCTGGCGATCGTCGCCGGTCTGTGGGTGATCCGGGCCAGGGTCCCGACCGAATGGCGCGCGGCGTTCGTCCTCGGGTCCATTTCGGCGGGGGGCACCGTCGGGCTGATCCTCCACGGGAGCAGCTCGCCCGCTGGCACGCTGCTCCTGTCCGTGTTCGTCCTGACCTGGCTTCTTCTGCCCCGCCGATGGGCCTGGTCCATGTATGCCGTGGAGTTCGTCGAATTCGTGTTCGCCGCCGAATCCAACATCCGGCACGGAAGCTCCGTCGACGCCGCCCTGCCCTTCGTCAACCGCACGGCGGTCATGTGGGTCAACCTCGGCGTCTGCTACGCCCTGGTGGCCGGTCTCGTGCTGGCCGCGGTGCTGGTGCTGGTGGGCGAACTCGAGGAAAATTCGATCCGTCTATCGGGACTCAACGAAGAACTGGAAAACCGTGTCCTCCTGCGCACCGCCGACATCCAGAGGGAACGTGAATCCATCGAGACCTTCTCCTACACGGTGTCCCACGACCTGCGCGCACCCCTTCGCGCCATCGACGGGTTCGCGCGCGTCCTCCAGGAGGATTTCGGGGGCTCGCTTCCGGGGGAGGCGCTTTCCCTGATCGGCCGCATCACCGCGGCCACCGAACGGATGGGACGATTGATCCAAGCCCTGCTGGGACTCTCGCGGCTGGGCCGCCAGGACATCGTGCTCCACGAAGTGGATGTCGAGGCGGTGGTCCGGGAAACGATCGAGGAATTGACGACGGATGGAACCGGCAGGGTCGGGTTGCTCGAGGATGGCGCAGCGGTTTGGCAGGTCGGACATCTTCCCTGCGTCCACTCGGACCCCGACATGGTCCGGCGGGTGTTCGCGAACCTGCTGGGCAACGCCTGGAAATTCACGCGCCGCGAGGGCGCGCCCAGGATCCGGGTGGAAGGCGTGCAGCGCCCCGACGGGACCTGGTACGAGATCTCCGACAACGGCTTGGGTTTCGACATGGCCCAGGCTGATCGGATGTTCAAGGCGTTCCAAAGGCTGCACGGCGATTCCATCGACGGGGTCGGGATCGGTCTGGCCACGGTCAGGAGGATCCTCGACCGCCTGGGAGGCGACATCGAGGCACATGGGGCGGTCGGTGGGGGCGCCACGTTCCGCTTCCGGCTGGGTCCGGCCGCGAAGACCGAGACCACCAGGATGGAACCGGTCAGATCCTGACCGGAACTCCCGCTTCGGCCATCTTCGCCTTGAGCGATCCGACGGTCCATCCGTCGATGTGCACGAGGCTCGCGACCAGGGCGGCGTCCGCACCCACATCCGGGGCAAGCACATCGACCAGGTGTCCGGGAGCTCCCGCACCCCCGGAGGCGACCACGGGGATCCCCACCGCGCGGCACACCTTGCGGGTGATCTCCAGTTCGTATCCCGCCTTGGTGCCGTCGGCGTCGATGGAATTCAGGCAGATCTCGCCGGCACCCAGCTCCTCCGCGCGGCGCGCCCAGGCCACGGCGTCCAGCCCGGTGCGTTCGCGACCGCCCTTGACCACCACCTCGTACCCCGACGGGGTCGATGCCGATTCGCCCACGCGCAGGGCGTCCATCCCGAGGACGATGCATTGGTTCCCGAAGGCCTTGGCCCCGTCGGAGATGATTTCCGGACGGCGCACGGCCAGCGAGTTCACGCTCACCTTCTCGGCGCCCGCCAGGAGGACGTCGCGCATGTCCTGCAGGTGGCGGATGCCTCCGCCCACGCAGAAGGGGATGAACACCTCGCGGGCCACGCGACGGACCATTTCCAGGTCGATCCCGCGATCCTCGGCGCTGGCGGTGATGTCGTAGAACACGAGTTCGTCCACGCCCTGCCGGAAGTAGTCCGCACCCATCTCCACGGGATCGCCCAGGTCGCGGTTTTCCAGGAACTTCACGCCCTTGGTGACCTTCCCCGCGCGAACGTCCAGGCACACGATCAACCTCTTGGCCAGCATCTAGGGCGACCTCCTGCAAGCGGGGTTGTAGACGGTCTCTGCGCTTGCAGGGTGCTGCACTAGGGCCTCCAGCGGGCGAAGTTGGACAGGATCCGCAGACCCGGTTCGCCGCTCTTCTCGGTGTGGAACTGCGTGGCCACGGCGTTCCCCGCCTCCAGGATGGCGGCGAATCCGGTCCCGGCGTAGTCCGTCCGGCCCAGCACGGCGGACGGTTCGGAAGGAACCGGGTAGTAGGAATGCACGAAGTAGAAGTGCGTGCCCGACGGGACCCCCTCCAGGAGGGGGTGGGGCCGCACGAAGTCCACGGTGTTCCAGCCCATGTGCGGGATCTTGGGTCGGGGGTCGGGGAGGGTATCGAACCGGAAGCGGCGGACCTCGCCCGGCACGATCCCCAGGCACTCGGTTCCCCCGTCCTCCTCGGAGCGGTCCAGCAGGATCTGGCATCCGATGCAGATGCCAAGGAGCGGCGTTCCCTTCTTGACGGATTCCGTCAACGCGTCGGCGAGCCCCGCGCCGCGCAGGGTTTCCATGGCCGAGCCCGCCGCCCCCACGCCGGGGAACACGATGCGGTCGGCCTTGCGGACCACGTCGGGGTCTCCGCTGACGGCGTGTTCCACCCCCAACCTCGACAACGCGAGGGAAACGCTGGCGAGGTTCCCGGCCTTGTAGTCCACCAGGACCGTCACTTCGCCCTCCGGGGCCCGGCCTTCCGCGGCGGACGCGACGTGGGCGCGGCGCGGCGACCCTTGGCCAAGGGTGGCTGGGAGGCCGCCCGGGCGGACGGGAGACGCATGCGGATGGCCTGGGCGTGGTGGAAGAACCCCTCGGCCTCGGCCAGGTTCACGATGTGCGGTCCGTCCTGCGCCAGGGCCTGCGGTCCGTAGAGCAGGAGGCTGGTGCGCTTCAGGAAGTCGTAGACGCCCAGCGGAGAGGCGAACCGAGCGGTTCCGCTGGTGGGCAGCACGTGGTTGGGACCGGCCAGGTAGTCGCCCACCGGTTCGCTGGTCCACGGGCCCACGAAGATGGCCCCGGCGTTGCGCAGGCCCTCCAGGATCTCTTGGACGTTTTCCGTCATGATCTCGGCGTGCTCGGGAGCCATGCGGTTGGCTGTGTCCAGGGCCTGCGCCCACGAGGAGCAGACCATGAGCAGGCCGTGGCGGGAGAGCGCGAGTTCCAGCGTGGCGCGCCGCGGCGAGGCCTCCACCTGCCTCTGGACGGCTTCCGCGACCGCCTTGGCGGCGGCGGGGCTGGTGGTGAGGCCCACGGCGGCCTCCCATCCCGAGCCGTGCTCGGCCTGGGACAGGAGGTCGGCGGCGACCCATTCGGGATGGGCCGTCCCGTCGAAGAACACCAGGATCTCGGAGGGGCCGGCGATGTTGTCGATGTCCACGGTGCCGAAGACCTCGCGCTTGGCGATGGAGGCCCACACGTTGGAGGGCCCCACGATCTTGTCCACCCGCTCGATCCCCTTGGCCCCGTAGGCCAGGAGTCCCACGGCCTGGGCGCCGCCCACGGCGTAGACCTCGTCGATGGACAGTTCCCGCAGCGCGTAGGCCACCGACGGATCCAGGCCGCGGGGGCAGGGCGTGACCACGGCGATCTCCTCGACGCCCGCGACGCGGGCGGGGACGGCGTTCATCACCACGGTGGACGGGTACGCCGCCGCGCCTCCGGGCACGTAGAGACCCACCCGGCGAAGCGGCGTGATCCGCATGCCCAGCCACTGTCCGGCGGCCCCTTCCAGGACCCACGATTCCTCGGCCTGCCGTTCGTGGAAGGCGCGGACCTGGCGGATGGAGCGCCGGATGGCTTCCTGCACCGGACGGGGGCATTTTCCCGCAGCGGCGTCCAGGGCCTTGAGGGGGATCCGGAGACCTTGGCGCGGGCCCAGTCCATCCAGGCTCCTGGCGTAGTCCGTCACCGCGGACAGACCCTTGTCCCGCACCTCGCGCAGGATCTCGCGCACCTTGGCTTCGGTCTCGGCGTCCGGGGAGGCGCCCCGGGCGAGGATGGTCTTGAGGCGCGCTGCCGCCTTGGCTCCGGACAGCGGCGGGAGGATCACGAAAGGCCCGGGATCGAGACCCCGTCCACCTTGGTCAATTCCCGGAAGTCCTCGAGGAGTCCGCGGAAGACGGGTCCCACGGCGCCGGATCCGATCTCGCGCCCATCCACCTTGACCACGGGGATGAGCTCCGCTCCGGTTCCCGTGAGGAACATCTCGTCGGCGGTGTACACGTCGAAGCGGGACATGCGCTCCTCGCGCACCTCCAGGCCCTTGCGGCGCGCCAGTTCGATCACGGCGTTGCGCGTGATCCCCTCCAGGGCGTTCTCGGTGGCCGGCGGCGTCACCAGTTTCCGTCCGCGCCACACGAAGATGTTGTCGCCGGTGCATTCGGCCACGTACCCCTGCAGGTTCAGCATCAGCGCCTCCTGGACGCCGGCGCGGATCGCCTCCATCTTGGCCATGATGTTGTTCAGGTAGTTCAGGCTCTTGATGCGCGGGTTCAGCGCCTCCGGATGGTTGCGCGGCGTGGGCACCGTCACGATGTCCAGGCCCTTCTCGTAGAGCTCGGGCGAATAGAGCTGGATGGTGGCGGCGATGCACACGATGCTCCCCTTGGGGCACAGGTAGGGGTTCAGGCCCAGGTCGCCCACGCCGCGGCTCACCACCAGCCGGATGTACCCGTTGGCGATCCCGTTGCGCCGGCAGGATTCCACCACGATCCCGGAGATCTCCAGCGGGGTGGCGGGGATGGTCAGCCCGATGGCCTTGGCGGATTCGTAGAGCCGGGCGATGTGCTGTTCCAACCGGAACACCTTCCCGTGGTAGGCCCGGATGCCTTCGAAGACGCCGTCGCCGTACAGGAACCCGTGGTCGAAGACGGAGATCTTGGCTTCGCCCTTCGGAAGGTATTCGCCGTCGATGTAGATCAGCTGCTCGGACATGTTCTCTCCTGTGGCGTTGGAGGAGGAAATCTAGCCCTTGGGCGCCACCTGGGAAGGACGGACCACGACCGTCCCCGCCCAGATGTCCGGGAGGGACCGGTGGTCGGGACGGAACAGCACCAGCAGGAAGGAACCCAGCAGCAACGCCGAGGTGAAATCGGAGACGATCGCCCAGTTGGACGGCGTGTTCTGGAGCGCCTGGGCCAACGCCATCTGGTCGATGTCTCCCGGCAGGGCGGGAAGGACGGAACCGATCTGCAGCGAGAGCGTGACCACCAGCACCAGGAGCAGGATCTCCCGCTGGATGGAGTCCTGCCAGCTCAAGGCCTTGGTGTCCACCCGCAGGACGCGGAGCCCCAGCATCCGCTTGCCCGGGGTCCCCTGGTGGAACTTGACGAGCACGATTTCCAGGACGGGGAAGAGCGCGAGACCGAGGGCGAAGGGGCCGATGTTGTGGAGGTAGAACGCGGCCTGTATGCCCAATCCCGTCAAGGGGAGCAGGAACACGAAGAGGAGGGCGTCGATGCCCTTGGCGACCAGGCGCCTCCAGAGTTCCGCAGGACGCCAAGCGATCAGGATGGGTTCGGGCACGGCGGCAATGTAGACGATCCGCGCCGGGAATGGGGGGAAGCGGGGGAGGGAGGTATCGTTGGAACCCGCGGACAGGGGTTCGCGACAAAGCGATCGTTGCGCAAGGAAGGGACCCTGGACATGGACATGCGGATCGGTCGAGTTTGTCGGGCCCTCGGGCTCCTGGTGGGAACCTTCGCCGGGAGTTCCTGGAGCGCGCCGTTCCTGCACGCCTCCTTCGATCGCGACCCCGTGGGGCCGTACCAGTTCGATTCCTGCAAGGCCGAGTTCCCAGGGGTGACCTGGAACAACGGACTTTCACCCGAGGCCAACCGGGTCCAGGTGGTCCAGGGTGGCGATACGACCTGGTCGGGGCATTCCCTGAGGGTGGACTACCCCGCGCGTTGCCTGGGTCCCACGGGCACCGGGGGGGCGGCATCCTGCGGCGCCCAGTGGAATTCCCTCCTTCCTTTCGTGCGGGACACCTTGATGCTGCGCTACTACGTGTACTTCCCCGACGGGTTCGAATGGGTCAAGGGCGGGAAGCTCCCCGGCCTTTGCGGCTCCGGTTGCAACACGGGAGGCCATCCGCCCTCCGGCACCGATGGCTGGTCGGCGCGCATCATGTGGAGGCGATCCGCCCAGCTCGTGCTCTACCTGTACCACGCGGGACAGACGGGGACCTACGGGACCGACATCCCCTGGAAGGATTCGACCGGAAACACGCTGCGAGTGGAGACCGGAAAATGGCACGAGCTCGCCATCCGGGTGATGCTCAACACTCCGGGCACCAAGGGTGGACAAGGTGTTTCCAACGGCCGCGTCCAGGCCTGGTACGACGGCCGCCAGGCCGCCGACACCGCCGGGTTCCGGTTCCGGGACCTGGACTCCATGCACGTCGACAGGTTCTACTTCTCCACCTTCTTCGGCGGAGGAACACCCGACTTCGAGGCTCCCGACGACAATCGGATCTTCTTCGACGATTTCCTGGTGGCCGACAGCATCGTCCCGAGGCGTCCGACCGCCAGGCACTGATGTGCTACCTTCCGCGGACGGTCCAGAAGGCCGCCGTGGAGGACTCGTGCGACCCATCTCTCTCCTGTCCGAAGCCGACATCGAGCACCTCGCCGCCCGGGGCATCTCCCGGGAGGAAGCCCAGGCGCAGTGCGACCTGCTCCTGTCCGGAAGCACGCCGCCGGTGCTGGATCGCGCCGCCACGGCGGGCGACGGGATCGCGCGCATCGAGCCCGGTCCGCTGGACGCGCTGGTCCCCGGATTCCTGGGATTGGCCGGACGCGGCGAGGTGGGGTTCTTCGTGCCCGCCAGCGGCGCCGCGAGCCGGATGTTCGCGGGCCCGCGTCAATTCCTGTCGGGAACCCATCCCGACCCGGCGGTGGAGGCGGTGCGCCTGCGCGACCTGGCGCGGGCTCCGGTGGTGGCGCGCAATCTCTGGAACCGGGACGTGTCCGCGGACGACGCCCAAGGAGTGGCCCGACTGCTGGTGTCGGACGTTCCGGAGGGATTCGGATGGTCTTCGCGGCCCAAGGCCTTCGTGCCCTTCCACCAGGACCCCGAGGAGACCTTCCCGCTGCGGACCCCGTTGGTGGAGCAGGTGGCCGAGTCGGCCGAGGTCGTGGGTCCTGGAGCGCACGGAACCATCCACTTCACCCTTCCGGAAGATTGGCCCCTTCCGCCGCATTTCAACGAGCTGTGCAGGGTGCTGGGCCGTCGGCACGGCGGAGACATCGTCGCCGGAGCTTCCATCCAGTCCCCTTCCACCGACACCCTCTCCGTGACCGGCGGTGGAGAGCTGGTCCGCGACGCCCAGGGAAACCCAGCCTTGCGGGCGGGCGGACACGGATCCCTGTTGGAGAACCTGGCGGCCACCCCGGGGATGGTGGTCCTGGTCAAGAACATCGACAACATCCAGCCCGACCATCGCCGCCATCTGGTGGTGCCTTGGCGTCGCCGATTGGGCGCCCTGGCCTGGGCGCTGCGCACGTGTGCCGACGAGTTCCTCTCCACGGGAAATCCAACAACGCTGCAGCGTTTGGCGCAAAGCTTGGGGATCGGTCTGCCTGACCTGCCCCAATTGCGTGCCGCGGTGGACAGGCCCCTGCGAGTGGCCGGGATGGTGCCCAACGCGGGCGAACCGGGTGGTGGGCCGTTCTGGGTGAGAAAGCCGGACGAGCTGCGGTTGGAAATCATCGAACAGTCCGAAGTCGCGCCCCAGCAGAAGTCGTTGCTCCACGGATCCACGCACTTCAATCCCGTGGAGATGGCCTGCTGTTTCCGCAAACCGTCCGGTGGGGCCTGTGATCTGGCCGACTACGTGGACCCATCCCGCGCATTTCTCTCCAGCAAGCCCTCTCCGGGGGGCGAGATCCGGGTTTTGGAGCGACCCGGGCTTTGGAACGGGTCCATGTCGGGATGGTGGACGGTGTTCCTGGAAATCCCTCTGGACACGTTCCTTCCCGCCAAGACGATCTACGATCTGGCCCATCCCTGGCGGTTGGGGGGCTAAAGCTCCGTCATTTCTTGGGTCCAATGGTGAACGTGGCAATCAGCACTATTTGACAAATCCAAAAGATTTATTGAATCGTCGACAAAACAGGGAAATTGACTTCAGCGAATGAGGTATTGTTAACAATCTAAAGGAAATTGTCGAATCGATTCCTCGTGTCGAGTCCGAAAGATCTGAAATCCCCTGCAAATTGCGCATAAACGGGTTGAAGACAATCGACCCATTGTTTTATTTTGTCACAGTTGTCCGGAGCCGCAGCGGCCCGCTGCGCTCACCAACCACATCCAACCTTCCGTTGAAGGGTGAAGCAATGCGCTTTGCAAACATTCTAGCGATGACACTGGCGTTGGCGGCAATCAAGCCGATATGCGCATCCACTGACCCGGTAATCCACATGGATTCGGCCAAGAGCGCGGATTCGATGCGAATCGCCTCGCGGTTGGCACCGGCGACCGATACCGCCCTGCTGCATCGCGTCGCGGCGCTGGAGGCCTACATCCAGAACGCCGATCCCTCCAAGAGCACGCCGGCGCTCGCCGTGGGCGTGGCCGGCCCGGGGCACAACGGGTTCATGATGATCTGCTCGGCCCTGGTCCTGTTCATGACCCTCCCCGGCCTGTTCCTCTTCTACGGAGGACTGGTCCGGTCCAAGAACATCCTTTCCGTCATCGCCCAATGCTTCGGGATCGCGGGCCTTGTGACGGTACTGTGGTGGGCGGTCGGGTACTCCCTGGTCTTCGACGGGGGCAACGCCTTCATCGGGGGCCTCGGGAAGGCGTTCCTGGGCAAGGTGACCTCGGCGCCCAACACCGACTACGCCTACTGGATCTCCGAAAACGTGTTCTCCATGTACCAGTTGATGTTCGCCATCATCACTCCGGCCCTGATCCTGGGGGCCGTGGCCGAACGCATGAAGTTCAAGGCCATCCTCCTGTTCGTGTTCTTCTGGATGTTCCTGGTGTACTTCCCGCTGGCCCACATGGTCTGGGGGTCCACCGGATTCATGAACGGGGTCTGGAACGCCAAGGCCTCCGTCAAGGCCATCGACTTCGCGGGTGGGACCGTGGTGCACATGAGCTCGGGATGGTCGGCCCTGGTCCTCATGATCATCCTCGGCAAACGCAAGGGCTGGGGCCACACCAACTTCACTCCGCACAGCCTGGTGCTGACGGCCATCGGGACCGGGATGCTGTGGGTGGGTTGGTACGGATTCAACGCCGGATCCGCCCTGGCTTCGGACGGGATCGCCGCCAACGCCTTCATGACCACCACCCTTGCCACCGCCGTGGCGGCCTCCGTCTGGCCTCTGGTCGAGTGGATCCACAACGGCCGACCCACCGTGCTCGGCTTCTGCTCCGGAGCCGTGGGAGGATTGGTGGTGGTCACACCCGCCACCGGGTTCATCAATGCCACCGGCGCCGTGATCATCGGGGTGGTGGCGGGATTGGTTCCCTACCTCGCCTGCACCAAGCTGAAATCCTGGTTCAAGTACGACGACGCCCTGGACACGTTCGGCGTGCACGGCGTGGGGGGAACCCTGGGAGCCCTGCTCACGGGATTCTTGGCGACCGAAGAGGTGAACGGAAACCTCACCACCAACCTGAAGGGGATCGTGGGACACACGCTTTGGCAGGAACAGCTCAAGGCGATGGGCCTCACCATCGCCTTGTCCGTGGTGGCCACCGCGGTGATCGCCTACCTGGTCAAGGCGCTGGTGGGATTGCGCCCCACCCGGGAAGATGAAGAACAGGGCCTGGATCTGGTGGAACACGGAGAACAGGGCTACCACTTCGGGGAGTGAGCCGCTCCTTTGGGCAAAGGCCACCTGGGGCGATGGCTCGGGATGGCCTTTTGTCATTCTGGCTTGTCAATGTCGTTTCCTGGTGAATTGTAAAAGACAATTTCCCAATTTCGTCGCGACAGCTTGACCATCAACAACTCTTCCAGGGCTTGGCACGCTCCCTGCTAATTCCCGGCCCGAGAGGTGCTCCCGGGTCGGGAGACCGGCAATTGAACAACCTCTGGGGGAGGCTACCACATGCTCAGCTGGATCAACCGCCAACGACGCTGGATCACCGGCGCACTCGCACTGCCGATGGTGCTTTCCGTCGGAGCCCTGGCCGCGACGGATTCCACCGCGGCCAAGAAGGATTCCATGCCCGCCATGGCCAAGGACACGGCCAAGGCGGACACGGCGAAGAAGGACACCGCTGCAGCGGCTGCCGCTCCCGCCGCGGCGCCGGTGACCGATCCCAATGGCGGGAACACGGGGGACTCCACCTCGATCCCGGCGAAGGTCGTGGGCTCTCCCACGATGAGCGAGCTGAAGCAAGCCGTCGGACACAACATCATCGCCACCAACGTCGTGTGGACCTTGGTCACGGGCTTCCTGGTCATGTTCATGCAGGCCGGCTTCGCCATGGTGGAGACTGGATTCTGCCGGGCCAAGAACGCCGCCCACACCATGTTCATGAACTTCGCGGTGTACTTCCTGGGCATGACGGGCTTCTGGATCTGCGGGTACGCGCTGCAGATGGGGAACGCGGCGGGCATCGCCTCCTTGGGCGGCGTCAGTACGCTGAACGGAGCCTTCTCCATCGACATCGCGGGCAAGGCGTTCCAGCTCTTCGGGACCAAGGGATTCTTCCTGATGGGCGCGGGCTACGACACCGGCGCGATGACGCTCTTCCTGTTCCAGATGGTGTTCATGGACACCGCCGCGACCATCCCGACGGGTGCCATGGCGGAACGCTGGAAGACTTCGAACTTCATCTTCTTCGCCTTCTGGATGTCGGCCCTCGTGTACCCCATCTTCGGCAACTGGGTCTGGGGCAACGGCTGGCTCTCCCAGCTGGGACACAACTTCGGCCTGGGTCATGGACACGTGGACTTCGCGGGATCGTCCGTGGTGCACATGGTGGGTGGCGTCGCGGCCTTGGCCGGAGCCATCGTCCTGGGACCGCGCATCGGCAAGTACACCAAGGAAGGGAAGGCCGTGGCCATTCCGGGCCACCACATCCCCATGGCGATCGTGGGCACCTTCATCCTGGCCTTCGGCTGGTTCGGGTTCAACCCCGGTTCCACCCTGAGCGGCAACGACCTGCGCATCGGCGTGGTCGCCACCAACACCATGTTGGCCTCCGCCTCCGGCGCCATCGCGGCCATGCTGACCATGTTCGCCATCTCCAAGAAGTACGACCCGGGCATGACCGCCAACGGCTTCCTGGCCGGCTTGGT
>Ga0209415_10016970_pt1 | contig 11635 bp, 13 predicted proteins | sample PeaSoiSIISIP2007_FD_187696 | JGI IMG/M metagenome (GOLD analysis project Ga0209415, IMG submission 187696) | Peat soil microbial communities from Weissenstadt, Germany - SII-SIP-2007 (SPAdes) (version 2) | ecosystem: Environmental > Terrestrial > Soil > Wetlands > Peat | place: Germany... | reverse complement strand
GCGTGCTTCTGGCTGGCGGCGGCCAGCCCAGACGAGCACGCCAACAGCGCGATCGCGACCACGGAAACCTTTCGCGCACGGCGCACCATCACGCCGTGCCTCGCCCACGCGCACGCATTGGGGCGCGATTGTATCCATCCACGTGAAGGATTTGCAGCGACTTTGGCGAATACCCAGAGCCGCCTGATTTCGACCGGCCCGGCATCAGTCGCCCTCGCCCGCGATCGCGGGCTGATACGGGGGCTTCGCGAGCAGCAGCTGCACGTCGCTGATCCGGCCGCCGCCGAAGCCACCCTCGCAGTAGGCGAGGTAGAGTTCCCATGTGCGCTGGAAGCGGCCGTCGTAGCCGAGCGAGCGAACCCGCTCGAGCTGTGCGAGGAAGTTCTCACGCCAGCAGCGCAGTGTCTTGACGTAGTGTCCGGTGATGTCCTCGAGATGCACGGGGCGCAGGTCGGTGACGCGCGAGATCGAGCGTGAGATCACCTCGAGCGAGGGCAGGCAGCCGCCCGGAAAGATGTGCGTGTTGGCAAAGCTCCGCTTGGCCTTCTCGACCGCGTAGGCGCGCGCGTCGATCGTGATCGCCTGCAGCAGCATCGCTCCACCGGGACGCAGCAGCCGCCCGCAGCGCGCGAAGAAGGTGTCGAAGAACTGCCAGCCGACCGCCTCGATCATCTCGATCGAGACGAGCTTGTCGTAGGTTCCGTCGAGGTCGCGGTAGTCCTCGAGCAACAGGGTCACACGGTCGGCGACGTTGGCTGCCCGGACGCGCTGCTCGGCCAGCGCGAACTGCTCGGCTGAGATCGTCGTCGTCGTCACGCGACAGCCGTAGTGCGAGGCGGCGTAGATCGCAAAGCCGCCCCAGCCCGTGCCGATCTCGAGCACGTGATCCTCCGCGCGGATGTCGAGCTTGCGGCAGATTCGCTCGAGCTTCGCGATTTGGGCGTCGTGCAGCGACGCGTCGGGATCCTCGAAGATCGCGCATGAGTACATCATCGTCTCGTCGAGCATCAGGCTGAAGAGGTCGTTGCCGAGGTCGTAGTGAGCGGCGATCTGGCGCCGTGCGCGCGCCGGGGTGTTGCGTTCGACCCGGTGCAAGACGGCTTGCGGGATCGCGGCGAGCGGGCGAAATGCGCGGCGCCAGCGATCGAGCTGGGGCATGTTCAGCGCCGCCAGGCGGGCGAGCTCCGGAAGGTCGGCGCACTCGAACCAGCCTTCGCTGTAGGCCTTGCTCAGACCCAGCGAGCCGCGCAGCAGCGCGCAGTAGAACCGGCGGTTGTGGACCTCGAGCTCGACCGCCGGGCCTCCCGGGGTGGGGATGCCAAAGGTGTGGCGACGGGGGCCGTCAGCGATCGTCAACGTGCCGTGCTTGGTCTGGCGCAAAAGCGCCAGAACGAGCGCTCGACCGAGCCGCCCGGTCATCGCAGCACCGCCCGCTCGCGGGAGGTCCGTGCGTGCTCGCGGCGAGCGCGCCCGAGCAGCGGCGCGCCGCTCGGGTTGGGGAAGTAGCGCGCCCCCTTGAGGCGCAGTCGCAGTCCGTTGCTGTAGATCTGGCGCACGATCCGCAGGGTCAGCAGCGGATGGGTGGCGAGCAGCCGGCGCAGGCGTGCGGGCGAGAGCGGGTGGCGCTCGAGCGACAGCGTCGCGTCAAAGGCGACCGTCTCGCCGCGCTCGCTGTCGATGTGCACGATCAGGCGGCTCCCGGGCTCGGTCATCCGCCACACGTAGGTGAGATCCATACCCATGAACGGGGAGACATGGAACTCCTTTGCAAAGCGTCCACACATGATCGATGCGGCCTCTCGCTCCCCCGCCGGCGAAAGCACGTAGGCGTGGCGTTCGCCCCATGGCGTGTTCGTGACCTCGGCAACGATCGCCTCGACACGGTTTCCGGAGCCGTCGAAGCAGTAGTAGAAGCTGACGGGGTTGAAGCAGTGCCCGAAGTAGCGCAGGTTGGTGAGCAGGCGGATCGGCCCGGCCGGGCGCCGTCCGGTGCGCTCGGCGACCAGCTCGCGGACCTCCGTGGCGAGCGGGCGCCGGGGGTCCCCGAGATAGTCGGCGCGCCGGAACTCGGCGAGTGCGCGACCGCGGCCCGAGGCGAGCCGGTAGCCGTCGAACAGCGCCGGCAACTCGTCGAGATCGAGGTACAGCATGAACAGCTTCGTCCTGAGCTCATGCGCGACCGAGCCGTACCGACGATGGCGGACCCAGCCCTCATAGACGCAGCTCGCTGACATCGACTCACAGCCCCTCGACCGCACGTAACGCCGAGACGACGCCGTCCTCGTGAAATCCCCAGCCCCAGTACGCGCCACAGTACCGGGTTCGTCGGTCACCGGAGATCTCGCTCCAGCGGGCCTGTGCCGCGACGGCCGCGCCGCTGAACACGGGGTGCGAGTAGCTGATCGTGCGGATGATCCGCGCCGGGTCGATGCGATCGATCATGTTCAGTGATACGCAGAAATCCTCCGGAGCGTTCAATCGCTGGAGGTGATTCATGTAGTAGGTCACCGTGGTCGTCGATCGCGGCTGCGCGAAGAGGTGGAAATTCCACGCCTGGCGTGCGGCGGGGCGACGCGGCAGCAGCGTGCGGTCGGTGTGCAGGGTGGCCTCGTTGCGCTGGTAGGAGAACGCGCCGAGCAGCTCGCGCTCGAGCGGCGAGGCGTCGCCGAGCATCGCCAGCGCCTGATCGGCGTGGCAGGCGAGGATGACCTCGTCGCAGCGCTCGGTTCGCGCCCCCCCAAGCGACAGGGTCACGCCGTCGTCGTCGCGCCGCACCGACTCGACGGGCGAGCTGAGGCGGATCCGGTCGGCGAACGGCCGGCTGAGCGCCTGCACGTAGCGATGGGCACCACCGGTCACGGTCTGCCATCGCGGGCGGTCGCGAAACCCGAGCATCCCGTGGTTGGCGAAGAACTCGGCGAGGAAGCGCACGGGAAAGCTCCACATCTGCGCCGGGTCCGCGGACCAGACCGCGGAGGCCTGCGGCACGATCAGCCGCTCGACGAACCAGCGGGAGTAGCCGCCGTCGGCGACGAACTGCGCGAGCGAGCGGTCCTCGGCTGCGGTGCCGGCGACGACCGCTCGCAGTTCGCGGTTGAAGCGCAGCAGGTCGGCGATCATCCGCCAGAACTCGACGCGGTGCAGATTCGACCGCTGGCAGAAGAGCCCGCGCGGCGTGCCGGCGTATTCGAAGTCCTCGTCCTCGCCCTTCACGGAGAAGCCCATGTGGCTCGCCTGCAGCGCGACTCCGGCGCTCCCCAGCAGCTCGCGAAAGCGCGGGTAGTTGCGGTCGTTGAGGACGACGAAGCCGGTGTCGATGTGCCAGGTACCGCTCTCGCGCTCGACGGTGATCGTGTTGGCGTGGCCGCCGAGATGCTGCTCGGCCTCGAACAGCGTGATCTCGTGGCGTCGATGCAGGCGGTGCGCCGCGACAAGGCCGGCGACCCCGCCGCCGACGATCGCGATTCTCATCTGGCCGCGATCGAGCAGGGGAGTGAGCGGGCGCGGCGAACCATCGTTGCGAAGCGTAGTTACGTGGTCGAGGTGACCACGGATCACGTCAAGCGTTGGAGGAAGTGGGAAACGGACCGTCGAATGACAACCACACTGATGAAGAGAGAAGCCGGGGAGATCGCCCCCATCAACGGGCACGGCACGGAGCCACAGACGCTCTCGGGCTACATTCAGTCGCGCTTCGACGAGTGCTCGCGCTCGCAGAAGGACGTCGCCCAGTACATCATCGATCATCTCGACGAGGCCGCCTTCCAGACCGCCGAGGAGCTGGCGCGCCGTGCCAACACCTCCAGCTCGACGGTCGTTCGCTTCTCGCAGGCGCTCGGCTTCGAGGGCTTCCCCGAGCTGCAGCGCGCGGCACGCGAGGAGTACAAGCGGGCCCACGGTGCGGCCGCCGACGCTTCCTCGCCGCTGTTCTCGATCGAGCGCACGGAGTTCGAGACCGCGATCGCCGCGGACCACGCCAACGTCGAGGAGAGCGCGCGCAAGGCCAGCCGAGCGACGGTCGAGCGCGCGATCGGGGCGATTGCGGGGGCCGACCGCATCGTGATCGCCGGCACCGACCAGATGGCGTTCTTCGCGAGCTACCTGCGTCATCTGCTAATGCTCTTGGACCTGCGCGCCGAGCTGGTCGCGAGCCCCTCGCAGGAGGCCCTCAGCCGCCTCGGGCGAATCGACTCCGAGACGCTCGTGATCGCACTGTCAGCCGGGCGCCCGCACGCGCTCGTGGTGCGCGCGATGAAATTGGCGCGCCACCGCAAGGCGTTGACGATGGCGATCACCGACGCGACGCTCTCGGAGGTCGCCAAGCTCGCCCAGATCAAGCTCTACTACTCCTCCAACAGCCCTGCGTACGTGCGTTCGCACACCGCGCTGCTGAGCATGCTGCAGGCGCTCGCCTACGGCGTGTACTCGCGCGACGAGGAGCAGTACGCGGACCGGATCAAGGCGTTCCGACTGAAGTAGGTCGCGGCGCCGTAGAATTAGCGGATGCGCGACGAGGCGACATTCCGCGTCAAGGCCGGCCTGGCCGAGATGCTGAAGGGCGGCGTGATCATGGATGTCGTCACGGCGGAGCAGGCGGTGATCGCGCAGGAGGCCGGCGCGTGCGCGGTGATGGCGCTCGAGCGCGTGCCTGCCGACATCCGCCGCGACGGCGGCGTCGCGCGAATGTCGGACCCGACGATGATCCGCGCGATTCAGGACGCGGTGTCGATCCCGGTGATGGCCAAGGCACGGATCGGGCACTTCGCCGAGGCACAGGTCCTCGAGGCGCTCGAGGTGGACTACATCGACGAGTCCGAGGTGCTGACCCCGGCCGATGAGGCCAATCACATCGACAAATGGCGTTTCGGCGTGCCGTTTGTCTGCGGCGCAACGAACCTCGGCGAGGCGCTGCGGCGGATCGGCGAGGGCGCGGCGATGATCCGTTCGAAGGGCGAGGCGGGCACCGGCGACATCGTCGAAGCGGTGCGCCACCTGCGCGCGATCGGCGGTGAGATCCGCCGCCTGAGCACGCTCGACTCCGGCGAGCTTGCGACCGCGGCAAAGGAGCTCGCGGCGCCGCTCGAACTGGTGCGCTCGGTCGCGAGCGCGGGCCGGCTGCCGGTGGTGATGTTCTGCGCCGGCGGGATCGCGACGCCGGCCGACGCCTCGCTGGTGATGCAGCTGGGCGCCGAGGGAGTCTTCGTCGGCTCCGGGATCTTCAAGTCGGAGGATCCGGCGGCGCGGGCCGCTGCGATCGTCGAGGCGACCACCAACTTCGCCGATCCGGCGCGCGTTGCGGCGGCGTCGACCGGCCTCGGCACCGCGATGGCGAGCATCGAGTCGCGCACGCTCCCGGACGAGCAGTTGCTGGCCCGGCGCGGCTGGTAGCACTTCCGGCGGGAGCAAGCGGTGAGCGAGTCGACCGGGCCGGTCGTGGGCGTGCTGGCGCTGCAGGGCGACTTCGAGGCGCACGGCGCGCTGCTGTGCGGCCTCGGGGCCGCGGTGCGCGAGGTCCGCGTGCGCGGCGACCTCGACGGCCTCGAGGCGCTCGTGCTGCCCGGCGGAGAGTCGACGACGATGATGCTCGGGATCGAGCGCGAGGCGCTCGCACAGCCGCTGGCGGAGCTCTGTGCGCGCGTGCCCGTGCTCGGGACCTGCGCCGGGATGATCCTGCTGGACCGTGACCATCTCGGGGTGCTCGACATGCGCTGCGAGCGCAACGCGTTCGGCCGCCAGGTCCACAGCTTCGAAGGTGGCGTGACGCTGGCGGGCTTTGACGCTCCGTTTCACGGTGTCTTCATCCGGGCGCCGTGGGTGGCCGAGCACGGGCCGGCGCTCGACGTCCTCGGCGCCCTCGACGGGCATCCGGTCGCCGTGTCGGCAGGCAGGATCCTCGCGGTCGCGTTTCATCCCGAGCTGACCGGCGAGCAGCGGCTGCACCGATGGCTGCTCGACCAGCTGTGATACTGCGCCGATGCGGGTCGCGGTCGCCGCGGATGAGCGCTCGGCACTGGCTCAGTTCCTGATCGAGGAGCTGCTCGCGCGCGGCCACGAGCCGCTGCTGCACGGCGCACTGCTCGACGGGGACCGCGCGGACTGGGCGTGGGGCTCGGCCGCGGCGGCCGAGGACGTCGTGGCGGGGCGCGCGGACCAGGCGATCGTCTGCTGCTGGACCGGGACGGGAGCCGCGATCGCCGCCAACAAGGTCGCCGGCGTCCGGGCGGCGCTCTGCGGCGACGCCATCACGGCGGCCGGCGCGCGGCGCTGGAACGACGCCAACGTGCTGGCGCTGAGCCTGCGCGCGGTCGGCGAGGGCGTGCTCGGCGAGATCCTCGACGCGTGGTTCGCGACGGCGGCGAGTGCGGAGCCGGGGGACCGCGCGAACGTCGAGCACCTCGCCGAGCTGGACGACGGACGCCGACCCCGCTGAGCGCCGGAGCGTGCGCTCAGGCGCGGATCAACTCGAGCACCTCGTCGCGGCGGCGCTCCATGTCCGCGTGCGAGACGAGCGACTCGAGGCACAACCGCAGCAGCGGCTCGGTGTTGGACGGGCGCACGTTGAAGTGCCAGTAGTCGTAGTCGATCGAGATCCCGTCGAGGGTGTCCTGGCGAGCATCGGCGTAGTGCTCGGCGAGCGCCGCCAGCTTGGCCTCCGGGTCCGCCACCTCGCTGTTGATCTCGCCCGAGATGAAGTAGCGCTCGCGGTAGGGGGCCAGCAGCGCCGACAGCGGCCGGCGCTCGCGCGAGCAGAGCTCGAGCATCAGCAGCGCAGGGATCGTGCCTGAGTCGGCGCAGTAGAAGTCGCGGAAGTAGTAATGACCTGAGACCTCGCCGCCGAACAGCGACCCCTCCTCGCGCATGCGCTGCTTGAAGAACGCATGCCCCACGCGGTTGCGGTAGGCGGTGCCTCCGGCCGCCTCGACGGTGTCGGCGACCGCCCGGCTTGCCCGCAGGTCGTAGAGGATCGCTTCGCCCGGGTGCGTGCGCAGCAGCGAACGCGCAAGCAGCGCCGTGATGAAGTCGCCGGCGATGAACTCGCCGGTCTCGTCGATGAAGAAGCAGCGGTCGGCATCACCGTCGAATGCGATGCCCAGGTCGGCGCCGTTCTCGCGGACGGCGGCGATGATCGACTCGCGATTCTCGGGCAGCAGCGGGTTGGGCTCGTGGCCGGGGAAATTGCCATCCGGGGTCCAGTAGGCGGGCACCAGATCGAGCCCGAGCCGCTCGAGGATCGGGCCGACGGTTGGACCGGCCATCCCGTTGCCGCCGTCGAGCACGACCTTGAGACCGCCGACGGCGTCCGCGTCGATGAAGGCCAGCGCCGCCGCGCGGAACTCCTCGCCACAGTCGACGGTCTCGACGGTGCCCCCGCCGGGAGCCGCCGGCAGGCCGGCCTCGATCAGCGAGCGGACCTCGCCGATCCCGCCGTCGCCCGACAGCGCGATCGCCCCCTCGCGAACGAGCTTCGCGCCGGTGTAGGCCTTGGGGTTGTGCGAGGCCGTGCAGATCAACCCGCCGTCCAGCTCGCGGGAGCCGACGAGGAAGTAGACGACCTCGGTCGCCACCTGGCCGGCGTCCAGGACGTGCACACCCTCGGCCAGCAGTCCCTCGCGGTAGCGCGCCGTCAGCTCGGGGGCGCTGAGGCGCATGTCGTGTCCGAGCGCGACGCGCAGCTGCGCGGTCGGCTTGCCGGCCATCCGGCTGAGCACGCGGGCGAATGCTCGGCCGATCTGCTCGGCGAGGTCCCCGTCGATCTGGGAGCCGTAGACACCGCGGATGTCGTAGGCCTTGAAGATGTCTGTGTCGAGCCGCACCTGGCCGGGGATGGTACGCGCTGGGTTCGGAGGGCACCCGACTGCGCGCCGAACGCCGCGCGCGCGCCCTGCTCGTAGAATCCGCCTCATGTCCGGACATTCCAAGTGGGCGGGGATCAAGCACAAGAAGGCGATTGTCGACGCCCGTCGCGGGGCACAGTTCACCAAGCTCGCGCGGGCGATCACCGTCGCGGCGCGCGAGGGCGGCGGGGATCCCGACACCAACGCGTCGCTGGCCAACGCGATCCAGAAGGCCAAGGACGCATCGATGCCCAAGGACAACATCGAGCGCGCGATCGCCAAGGGGACCGGCGCCGGGGCGGACGCCGACGCGATTGAGACGGTGCTGTACGAGGGCTACGGACCGGGTGGCGTCGCGCTGCTGATCGAGGCATACACCGAGAACCGCAACCGGACCGGCGCCGACGTGCGCCACCTGCTGTCCAAGCACGGCGGGAACCTCGGCGAGCCCGGCAGCGTGGCCTACCTGTTCGAGAAGCGCGGCGTGGTGATGGTCGACGGCGCCCGCTACGGCGAGGACGACCTGCTCGTCGCCGTCGAGGCCGGTGCCGAGGACATCGTGGCCGATGACGAGTCACTCGAGGTGATCACGGCACCGAGCGAGCTTTCGGCGGTGCGCGCGGCGATCGAGGGCGCCGGCATCGAGATCGAGGGCGCCGAGGTGCTCCAGCGCCCGACCACGCGCGTCGAGCTCGACGAGGCGGCTGCGACCAAGCTGTTCAGGCTGATCGAGGCGCTTGAGGAGAACGACGACGTCGGCGCGGTCCACGCCAACTTCGAGGTCTCCGACGAGATCCTCGAGAAGGTCGTCGGGTAGCGGGGCTCCGGCGGCGGTCGCGTGGCCACGGGACGGTGCGCTACACGATTGGTGGCGCGCCTCGCGACGTGCTGGTCTGCCATTGCGCGGAATGCCGGCGGTGGCACGGCCACCTCTGCGCGATGACGGCGGTGGCGCGCGAGGACCTCGTGATCGATGGCGCCTCGCACCTGAGCTGGTTCACGAGCGCGACCGGTGACGCCGGGGTGCGGCGCGGCTTCTGCGGCCGCTGCGGCTCGAGCCTGTTCTGGGACGCGCCCGGCCGCGCGACGATCAGCATCTCCGCCGGGACGTTGGACGGGGCGAGCGGGTTGCGGACCATGGGCCACATCTACCTCTCGCAGGCGGGCGACTACTACGAGGTTCCGGCTGACGGCACGCCGCATCACGCGATCGGCCGATGATGCGGTCCGCCTGAGCGGACCGGGACGGGCCGCGATCGGCGCCACGCGGTCAGCCGCTGCTGCTGCCGGCCGGCGCGAGTGAGTAGACGCGCCGTGCGGTGGCGCCGAGCACGTCGCGCCGGGCGCCGAGATCGAGGTCGGCGAGCACCCGTAGCCAGGTGTCCAAGAGCGTCGGGAAATCGGTCCAGATGCTCTCGATCGGGAAGTTGGTGCCGAACATGCAGCGCGACGATCCGAACAGCTCCAGCGTCGTGGCGGTGACCAGCCGGATCAGCGGCTCATCGACCCGATGCACGAAGGTGCCCTGGCCGGACAGCTTCACGACGACGTTCGGATGCTCGGCCAGCAGGGTCAGCCCGGCGCGCCAGGGCTCGACGTGGGCCGGGTCGGTGCTCTCGAGCATGCCCGCGTGGACCAGCACGAAGGTCGTGTTGGGGAACCGCTCGGCGAGCGCCGCGGCGTCGGCCATCTGACCGGGAAAGACCTGGAGCTCGAACAGCCAGCCGAAATCTTCGAGCACGGCGAGGTTCTCGCGGAACACGCGGTCGTTCATTCGGTCCGGCGCGGACGCGAAACGGAACCGCTCGTCGGTATGCCAATGCAGCTGCAGCCGCGTGCCGCGCATCAACGGCGAGATGTCACGCTGGCGCTCGAACACCGCGCGAGCGCCGGCGTCGAACATCGCGGCCGAGCCGATGACCGCGTGCGGCCAGCCATAGCGCTCGTGGACGTCCTGGACCCAGCGAACCTCCTCGACCGAGCGCTCGATCGGCCAGTTCGGCTGCACATAGACCGCGGCTCGAATGCCGGCGGCCCGAGCGTCGCGCAGATACTCCGTGATCGGGTAGTCGCGGCGAATCGCCTCGTAGGCCCCGAAGATCCGCGGCACCATCGGGCCGTGCAGCCACGGGAGATCGGCCAAGCGCCAGACGTGCAGGTGGGCGTCGACGACGTCGAACACGTCGATGTCCGCCGGCGAGAGCCGCGCAGCGGTGCTCATCGCACTCCCGCGGTCGTTTCTGCAGGCGCGAGCCGGCGCGGCACGTCTGTCACGAGCGTCAGTGTTCCAGGCAGGCGTCCGGGACGCAGCGCAGAATCACCCGACACAGATGATCGTGCTTGGAATCGACCCGGGGCTCGCGAACACCGGCTACGGCGTCGTGGAGCGCCGTCGCGGGCGGCTGGTCGCGCTGGACGGCGGCGTCGTCCAGACGCGCGCGCCGGCCACCAACGAGCAGCGCCTGGGCGAGCTGCACGAAGCGCTGACGGCGTTGCTGCGCGAGCACGCGCCGACCGCGATGGCGCTCGAGACGCTGTATTTCGGGCAGAACGTGCGCACGGCGTTCGCCGTCGGGCAGGCCCGCGGCGTGGCCATGCTGTGCGCTGGACAGCACGGCATCGAGTGCTTCTCCTATACGCCCCAGCAGGTCAAGGGAGCCGTCTGCGGCAGCGGGCGCGCTCCGAAGGACCAGGTCGCGCGGATGGTGGCTGCGCTGCTTGCGCTGCCGGCCGAGCCGCACCCCGACCACGCCGCCGATGCGCTGGCGGTCGCGATCTGCCACGCCAACCGTGCCCCGTTGTCGAATGCGCTGGCGGCGGTCGCGCGATGATCGCGATGCTCCGCGGAGAGCTGGCCGAGCGGGGTCTCGAGCACGTGACGCTGATGTGCGGCGGAGTCGGCTACCGGCTGGCGGTCTCCTCCCAAACGCTGGCCGGCGTCGGCCCGGTGGGGCGCGAGGCGACGCTGCACACGCATCTGATCGTGCGCGACGACGCGCTGGTGCTGGTGGGCTTCGCTTCGGAGGCCGAGCGCGACTTGTTCCTGCTGCTCGTGGGAGTGCAGGCGGTCGGACCGAAGCTGGCGCTCGCGGTGCTGGGCGGGGGCCCGGTCGGCGCGGTGCTCGGCGCGATCGCTGCCGGCGACGTGCGGTTCTTCCAGGCGGTGCCCGGAATCGGCAAGCGGACGGCTGAGCGGATCATCGTCGAGTTGCGCGAGAAGGTCGGTGCCGCCGTCGGAGAGGGAATCGTGCTGCGGCGCACCGCCGTCGAGGACGCTCCGCGCGAGCTGGCACGCGAAGGGCTGCTCGAGCTCGGGTTCGCGCCACCGGAAGCCGAGCGGCTGCTGGCTGACGTTGCCGGCGAGACCGCCGAGGAAGTGCTGGCAGCGGCGCTGCGGGCGACACGGCGTGGCGGGAATCCGCGGTGAGCGAGCGCGAGCGGATCCAGACTCCATATCTGGCGCCGGAGGACGACTTCGAGCTGACGCTGCGGCCGCGGCGCTTGGAGGAGTTCGTCGGACAGGCGCAGCTGAAGGAGCAGCTGGCGGTTTCGATCGAGGCGGCCACGGCGCGCGGCGAGGCGCTCGACCATGTGCTGCTCGCCGGTCCCCCGGGGCTCGGCAAGACCTCGCTCGCCCAGATCGTCGCCGTCGAGCTGGGGGTTCCGTTCGTACAGACCGCCGGGCCGGCGCTCGAGCGCAAGGGGGACATCGCATCGTTTCTCACCTCGCTCGAGCCGCGCAGCGTGTTCTTCGTCGATGAGATCCACCGCCTGCCGCGGGCGCTCGAGGAGACCTTCTA
>Ga0209415_10016967_pt1 | contig 11636 bp, 8 predicted proteins | sample PeaSoiSIISIP2007_FD_187696 | JGI IMG/M metagenome (GOLD analysis project Ga0209415, IMG submission 187696) | Peat soil microbial communities from Weissenstadt, Germany - SII-SIP-2007 (SPAdes) (version 2) | ecosystem: Environmental > Terrestrial > Soil > Wetlands > Peat | place: Germany... | reverse complement strand
CTATTTCGCCAGGCATCGCGTGCGCCCCGGCATCACCGGCTGGGCGCAGATCCACGGTTGGCGGGGGGAGACCGATACGCCCGAGAAGATCCAAGGCCGCGTCGAGTGCGACCTCTATTACATCGAGAACTGGTCGATCCTGCTCGACATCCATATCCTCTTGGCGACGCCGTTCGCGCTGCTCAAGACCAGCAATGCCTATTAGACATTTTGAGTTTCTCAAGGGATCGGATGAAGGTCGACCCCAAAAATGGTCGCGCACAGGCCGTCTTCGTGAAGGAGAAGGTGCCCAGCGCGGCACGCTGCGCGTCAGCGCGGCTAGCACGGACGCAAGCCAATGACGATGCAAAATAGCGCTGCCACCGGCATTGGCAGGCACCGTGCGAAACTCACTTACCAAGGCCTCGTCAATGCGATCTTTGCCGTCTTCATCTTCAGCGGAATAGTCGCGTTCATCGAGCCTTCGCCGTACGATCTTATGGCGTTCATTGCGTTTCCAGCTTGGATTCTTGGGGGCTTCAGAATCCACCGCATTCAGATCCCTATCCTTCTGCTCTGGTGCATCTTCGAGATCTGCAGTTTTGCCGCACTGATGCCCTATTGGACTGCCGCAGATCTGCGCACCTATCAGTTCACGTCGCTTTATCTCATCGTCACAGTAATTTGTTTCACTTTGTTTTTTGGGGAGCGCTCGATCAAGCGCGCCGAAGTCTGCCTGAAGGCGTTTACATTGGGGGCCGTCGTAACGGCTTTAATAGGCGTTCTCAGCTATTTCGGCTTTTCCAGATTCGGGATCTCGTTGCTGTACGACCGTGTTGCTGGGACGTTCAAGGATCCGAACGTCTTCGGCTCCTATCTAATCCTCGGCGAGGCCTTTGTCCTGCAGGATCTTTTGATAGGAACCGGCCGGTGGCGAATTTTTTCGCTCTTTGCCCTCGTGATAATGCTCGCCGGCGTGTTCCTCTCCTATTCGCGTGGTTCCTGGGGCGCGTCGATTCTCACGCTCACGATGGTAACGATCATCACCTATCTGACTTGCGATAGCAAGGCCACACGACGGCGGATTCTAATTATGAGCGCCATCATTCTAGGCGTTGCGGCAGTGGCACTCATAGGCATTCTTGCGCGTGACGATGTTCGCGAGTTCTTCTACCAAAGAGCGGCACTCCAGGATTATGATGAGGGCGCAACCGGCCGGTTCGGCAATCAGCTGCGATCGCTACTGATGCTGCTCGATCGTCCGGAAGGTTTCGGGCCGAACCGTTTTCAGGAGATCTTCGGCATTGAACCCCACAACTCTTACATTGGCGCCTTCGCCAATGACGGGTGGATCGGCGGATTTACCTGGATACTTATTGTGCTCTCGACGAGCTATGTCGGCTTTCGATTGATCTTGGTCCGGTCGCCTTATCGACAGCTCGCTCAGGTCGCGTGGCCGGTGCTTTTCGCCTTATTGCTGCAAGGCTTCCAGATCGATATCGACCATTGGCGCCATATCTTCATTTTGTTCGGCATGATTTGGGGGTTCGAGGCATCACGTATCCGGTGTTTGGAGCGGGAGCGACGCACTCAGGACATGCCGGCGTCCATGCAAGCGAGCACGACTTATGTCTAAATGGGCTTATACGCTGGCCGGCTTCGCCGCGCTTTCCGGCGCCGCTGGCGTGACGGAGGACGCGGCGGCCGCGCATGCGATTGCCGACCCTCTGCTCAAACTGTCGGGCGATTTCTTGATCGTTAATGCCGCCGCCGTGATTGCCATAGGCGCGCTTGCCCTTGCCGGGCGGCACCGTTGGCTACTCTTGGGAGCAACCATCCTCCTTGCTGGAAGCTTTTTGTTCTGCGGCGAGATCAGTGCGCATGTGTTCCTGGGACGAAAATTTGTTCCCCTGGCTGCCCCGATCGGTGGCGCATTGATGATCGTCGGCTGGCTGACCGCCGCGGCGGCGGCATTCGCCTACATGTTCCGACAGACCAATCGAAGCGGATGACGATGGCGCCGACCGCGCTTCAAGCCTCACTTTGACGGGCTATTTGCGCTTACAAAGCTGCGCTCGGCGCCATGCCAAGGTGCACGGAAGCGCTACCCTGTCGCAGACACCGCTCAATCTCAGCGTCGCAGATTGAATCATTTGACGCGTGTCGCCCGATTTTCTAAAGCATCCGAGCCGAGAGGGCTGCCACCCGGCATGCACGAAAGGGCACGGGCCCAGGGATGAAAAGCGAGACCGAGCCGAGGGCCCAGAGACCGCGCATCCTGGTTGTGGAAGACGAGGCTTTCATCGCCGTGATGCTCACCGACATGCTCGAGGAGCTCGGCTACGAGGTCGCAGCCTCGGTGTCGCAAGTTTCTCGGGCGAAAGAATTTCTCGCGGATGAAAAGGTCGACATCGCGCTGCTCGATGTCAATCTCGGGATTGAAAAGATCGATCCGGTCGCCGATCTTCTCGCTCAGCGCGCCTGTCCCTTCATCTTCACGACCGGATACGGGAGGGCCGGGATTCCTGCCGCCTATGCCGGCTGCGCCGTTTTGCAGAAGCCGTTTCACATTGATGATCTGGCCGCAGCCCTGCGCAAGGAACTCGGCTCGACGAAACGCTGATAGGGCTTTCGGGTCGGGAGGCGACCAGCTGCTCTGTCTCGCGCCGCAACTGGCATGGACGTGGGCGCCCTTCTCGCGTGAATTTACACGAATTTTGGTTTGGCTTGGCTGCACAGGTCTGGCGGCGCAATTTGGCGGGTTAGCGGCATCGATCCGAGCTGCTCTTGGGCTGAACTTGCCGGGCTTCGCTCGTCGTGCGGAAACGCTTCCTATGAACTCGATCCTGCAGTAAATTCTTCCATTATCGCATGATCTTTTCGCAAAGCCGGTTCCCGCCTTTGCGGGACGTGCACTAAGGTCTATTCGCGTGACGTCGTCCGCCCTGATCTGTCCGCTCGCGCGCCGCCGCGTTGAAGATCGCGTCGAGAGGCATTGCGGCGAATGAGCGAGTCTGTCTCCGTCACCTCGCCGCCGGCACCGCGGAAATGGCTTGCGCCTATCGCCGCGGCGGTTGCCATCGTGCTGGCGATGGGCGCCGCTGCGACGGGCGCCGCACATTGGCTCCTGTCGGCGGATGTCCTCGATAGGGACGTGGCCGCTCAGGTCCGCCGCACGACAGGTTTTGCGACGACCATCGAGGGACATACGCGCTTCCACCTGTTTCCGCAGCCGCGCATCGAGATTGAGAACATCGCATTCTCCGACACCACGGGCGCGGTTCGGATCGATGCCGGCGTGCTCCACGCCTACTTGCGCATCCTGCCCCTCCTCGTCGGACGGATAGAGGTCGGGCACGCGATGCTCTATCAGCCCAACATATTCATCGCCCTCGACCGCAAGCCGATTGTGCCCGAAAGCGCCATCGGCCGTTTTGCCCAGTCAAACTCCGCAAGCCAGCAAGCGGCGATGCTGCTTGGGCGCATCGATATCGTCCACGGTCGCGCTCGCCTCGCGACGCGCCAAATGCAAACGGCGGATCTCGATGATATCAACATGAGCGTCGATTGGCCGAGCGCCTATGCATCGGCGGCCTTGAGCGGCGAGATGACATTGCACGGCACGCCGATCAGCATCGAAGCCTGGCTGTCACAACCAATCGAACTTCTGAGGGGAGGCCAATCCGCCACGACCTTACTGCTGCGATCGGATGTTTTGAGGCTTTCGACCTCCGGCAGCATTTCGGCCGCGCCGCGTATTCAATATGTCGGTCGGATTTCCGCCGATGCGGCATCGCTGCGCAAAGTCGCGGAGGTTGCCGGCTATTCGTTTCCGCGGCACGGGACTTTCGCCGATTTCGATATGCGCGGCGATCTCGATTTCGAGACCGACAGCGTCGCGCTTACCAATTTGCATCTCAGCCTCGACGGCAATGACTACGAAGGAAATCTCGCAGTCGAGGACGAGAACGGGATACCCCGCTTTTCCGCGACGCTGGCCAGCGATCTTCTCGACGTGACGCCTTTTCTCGCGGGGCCGCCGCGGCCGAACGGCACCAACGTTTTGTGGAATCACCAAGCCCTCGATCTGTCAGATCTGAGATTCGCCGATCTCGATTTGCGGATTTCCGCCTCGCGCTTGCGGCTCTATGACATGGAAATCGAGGACGCGGCTCTGTCGCTCATGACCAAGCCGGGCCTCATCGATCTGGCGCTCGCCGAGGCGACCGCCAACCATGGCATCGTCAAGGGCCGCGTGTCGCTCGCGGCGAAAGACCGAAATCTCGATCTTCAGGTGATCGGGAGCGGCAAGGATGTCGATATCGAGCCCATGGCCTTGGGGCTCGACGGCAACCGTCCCCTATCTGGCTCGCTCAACGCTTCGCTTGCGCTTGAAAGCGCCGGTGCCGATCTTGGGCACCTCATTCACGGCCTCGCCGGCCGGGCCGAGATTTCGGTGACGAATGGCGAACTGAAAGGGATCGATCTCGCCACGACTTTGCAGCAGGCCGGCGCGAAGTCGCCCGGCGAGCCGATCGAGCCGACGGACGGCACGACGGCGTTCGACAGGCTGAGTTTGGGCCTTCACCTTGCCAATGGCGTTGCCCAAATCGAGCAGGGCCAATTCAGCGCGCCGAGCATGAAGTTGAATTTTGCCGGCGATGCCGATCTCGGGCATCGGACGCTCGATCTCTTGGCGCTTGGCGAGGCGACGGCGAGCGGCAACCGGCGGACCGAATCAACGCCGCTCAGCCTCCGCCTCAAGGGAAGCTGGGACGATCTTCATTTCTTCCAAGGCGAGCCTGATCTGCGTCTTCCGCCTGCTCCGCAGCAAAGTCACGACTAACGACGCGACGAGCTATGCCCCGCCGGAATGAAGCGCTCCGGCGTCATGCCCGCGACAAATGAGCGGCGCGCAGCGTATTGGCCATCAGCATGGCGATCGTCATCGGCCCTACCCCGCCGGGCACCGGCGTGATCGCTCCCGCCCGCGCCAAAGCCGCGGCGAAAGCGACATCGCCGACGAGCCGCGTCTTCGGCCGCCCCTGCGCATCGACGCCCTCGCCTGGAACACGGTTAATGCCGACATCGATGACAATCGCGCCTTCCTTGATCCAATCGCCGCGAATCATCTCCGGCCGGCCGACGGCGGCAACGACGATATCGGCGCGGCCGACGATTGCTTTGAGGTCGCGGCTGCGCGAATGCGCAATCGTCACCGTCGCGTTGCGCGAGAGCAGCAATTGCGCCATCGGCTTGCCGACGATGTTGGAACGCCCGACAACGACGGCGTCGGCGCCGGAAATCTCGACGCCCAGCGCCGCGGCGGCTCTTTCGAGGAGCAGCATCGAGCCGGCCGGCGTGCAGGGCACCAGCGCGCGGTCGAGATCGCCGATCGAGAGAAGCCCCGCATTGAAGGGATGGAAACCATCGACGTCCTTCAAGGGCGACACCCGTTCCAGCACGCGGGTCGCGTGGATGGCCGGCGGCAGCGGCAGTTGCACCAGGATTCCATGGATGGCGGGATCGCCGTTCAGCCGATCGACGAGGTCGAGCAAGTCGGCCTCGCTTACCGTGTCCAGGAGGTCATATTGGACCGAGTGGAAGCCGCAGGCCTGCGCCGCCTTGCTCTTGGATTTGACATAGACCTGGCTCGCCGGATTTTCGCCGACGAGGATGACCGCGAGGCCCGGCTTCACGCCTTTCGCGACGAGTGCGGCGGCGCCCGCCGCGACCTCCGCGAGCACAGTTTCGGCAATCTTTTTGCCGTCGATCAGCAAGGCCTTCTGTCCCGAGGGCCGCAAAATGCCCGGCTCTGCTCCCTGCCCCTCGTCCGTCGCCAAAGCCATGGATGTGCGCCTCCTCACTGGAATTTCTGCTTATCTGTCAGTTTTCCGCGCCCCTGCCAAGCCGTCGCTCTCTGTGATCAGCGCGGCGAACCTTCGTAAATGAAGCGCGCCGCGTGCCGCCCGCTCGCGCCGGGGGGCAGGACGAGCATCGATGGCTTGGCGAAAAGATCGCCGGAGAAATCTTCCGGATCGCTGGTGCCGGTCCATTCTTCGATGCACAGAAAGCCGTTGCCGGGCCGGCACCAGAGCCCGAAATGCGGAAAGCCGCTCTCGACGCGGATGGCCGCACGGTTCGGCGCCTCGAACCTCAGCGCCCGGCTCGCCGCATTGAGGAAGCACAGCGCATCTTTCTCGAAAAGCTCCGGCGCGAGGCGCAGGACCCGATCGTCGAGCGGCAAACGCCGCTTGGTTTGCGAAATGAGGCCGCCCGGCGCAATGACTGGCACGAACGGATCTTCCCTTTCAGAAAAGCGCACGAGGTAATCGGCTGGCGCTCCGCCCGCGAATGGCCAGCGAAAGCCCGGGTGAACCCCGCAGGCATAGGGCATCGGCGCCGTGCCGCGATTCTCGACGCCGAGCGCGACCGAGATCATCCCGCTATCCAGATGATAATCGACCGTCAGGCCGAACTCGAAGGGATAGCGCGCGCGTGTAGCGGCATCGCTCTCAAGCACGAGGCGGACGTAATCATCGCCCTGTTCGACGAGCCGAAACTCGCGATCGCGGGCAAAGCCGTGCAGACCGAGCGGATAGGTCTTGCCGTCAACGCGGACCTGATGGGCCTTCGTCCAGCCGACGACCGGAAAGAGAAGCGGCGCCGTTTCGCTCCAGACGGCCGGATCCGCCTGCCAGAGCAACGGCCTGTCGCCGACAATCCATTCTCTCATCTCAGCGCCTTCAGGCGCAATTGCGGCGCGCGTGGCGCCGGCTTTGAGGGCGATCATGGTGCGACGACCTCAGCCTTTCCCGGACAAAGCGACCGCGCGCGTCGGAGCCTCTGCTCAGCGCCGATCGGACTTTCCTTCAGAAGGCGCATCAATTGTTGAAATCTCTAGCTCGCGATCAGCTTACTGATGACGGCTTTTGCATCCTCGACGACCACTTCATTGGTCGCCGGCCGGCTCAAAATGTCGGCGAAGGAAAACATATCGGCAAGCCGCGCGATGCGCCGCCATTTTGCCGGCAGCATGCCGCCGGCGTCGCGATAACCACGCGCTGAAGCGACGGCGAAATCCTCGTTAGTGTCGAGCGGCGGGCGCAGCAAATTGCCGAAATCGAAGGCCGGCGAAGCGCTGAGCGCATATTCCCAATCGATGATCGCGGCGATCTCCCAAGTGCGATCGTCCGGGGTTTTACGGATCAAAATATTCGATCCGTTGAAATCGCCATGCACGAGACAGGGCTGCTGAAGCCAGTCGGCAAGAATGTCTCCCTCCCGCGCCGCAAAATTCAAGAGCGCAGAGGTCAGCTCCGGCCCGATCCTGGCGCCGCCCGGTCCTTCAACCAGGCATTGTTTGAGATAGGCAAGAAGACCATTTTTATCGAGATCGATCGGCCCCTGAACGTTCAGATCCGCATCCAGGAACCCGAGCTTGTCGAACGTAAAGCTATGGATCGCGGCGAGAATGCGTCCGATCGCATAGCCCAGCTCCACCAGCCGAACGGCCGCGAGCGACGCAAACATGGCCTGAAGCTCGAAGCCTTCGATCCAATCGATGATCGCGTAGGGATGGCCGGTGACCGGGCTCTGCGCGCAAAAATGGATGAAATGCGGAACCGGGACGCGATCGCCCACCAAGCGGTAGACGGCCATCTCCTTTTGCGCCGGCTCGATGCCGCGCTGATAGATGCGGAGCAGCAACGCCCCGCGACGGCCGGATAGGCGGATCTTGAGGTTCGTATTGATGAGCCCGCCCTTGACCGGCTCGATGCTGATGATCTCGTTTCCCGGGAATGAGGGCAGCACCAGCCGGCCGACGGCAGCCGCGTCCAGAGTCACGACCGGCGCGTGGCGTGGCCAATGTTCCTTCATGGTTCAGAAGCCGGCCATGATCGCTTCTCGCCGCAAGATCCTTACCATATAGAAGCGCAAGCGTCTCATTCCGCCGGGTCGACCGCCGAGCCTTGCTCCCGGCCGAGTGCGATATCGGAAGCCGCTCGCGATCCGAGCGCGCGCCAGCCGCGCTGCAAGGCGAGCCGCAGATCATCCATCACTGCAAAAAAGGCCGGAACGAAGAGAAGCGACAGGAACGTGGAGACGACGAGACCGCCGATCACCGCGATTGCCATGGGCGAGCGGAACTCCGCGCCGGCGCCAAAGCTGAGCGCGCTCGGCGCCATGCCCGCGACCATAGCGACCGTCGTCATGACGATCGGCCGCGCCCGTTTCTTGCCAGCCTCGACGATCGCCGCCGTCCGCTCCATGCCGCGCGTCATGGCCCTGATCGAAAAGTCGACGAGCATGATCGCATTCTTTGTCACGATGCCCATCAGCATCAATATGCCGATGATCACGGGCAGGCTGAGCGGCCGTCCGGTGACGAGCAGCGCAAGGATCGCGCCACCGATCGACAAAGGCAGCGAGAAGAGAATCGTGATCGGTTGAAGGAAGCTTGCAAAGAGAAGCACGAGGACCGCATAGACCAAGAGGAGGCCATTGCGCATGGCTTCGGCGAAGCCGGCGCTCAACTCGTCCATGGCCTCCGCAGTGGCCGATTTGCGGACGCTGATGCCGGGCGGCAGATGCTGCATCAGCGGCAAGGCATTGAGCGCCTTTTCGACGTCGCCCAGCGCCGCCCCGTTGACGAGATCGGCCTCGACCGTGGCCGAGCGAGCGCGATCGAAATGTTGGATGCTGACCGGGCCCTCCGCAAAGTCGATTGTGGCGACCGTCCCGAGCGGCACCGAGCTTCCCGCTGCGGTCGGCACATTCAGAGTCTCGAGAACCCGAAGATCGCCGCGGCTGGCGAGCTGTACGCGGATCGGAATGAGCCCATCGCCGGAATCGAATTTGGCGGACGCCGGGCCGACGTCGCCGATCGTCGCGATGCGAATCGCCTGCGCCATCGCCTCGCTCGAAACCCCAAGCCTGGCAGCGAGGTCGCGATGCGGCTCGATGTGCAGTTCCGGCCGATCCAGCCCGATCGAAGCGACGACATTGGTGATCGACGGCAAGCGCCGCATCTCGACGGCGAGTTCGGCGGCAAACTTGTCGACCATGGCCCCGTCCGACCCGGTGACGATGCGGGAGGCCGGCCGTGCGCCGTAATCATCGACGAACCAGAACCTTATCTCAGGAATATCGGCCAGATCCTTGCTGATCGAGGCCTGCAATTGCTGCACCGACAGGCTCCGCTTGCTCTTCGCAACATAGTCGATGACGAGTTGCGCCTTGCGCACTTCCGGTGTCCCCGGCGGAATACGGCCGCCGTCGATGAAAACGCTCGCGATCTCCGGCCGCTTGCGAAGCCGCTCGGCGACGACATCGGTGATCCGCCGGGTCTGATCGAGCTGAGAGCCGGGCGGCAATTCAATCGCGAGATGCGACCTCCCGGAATCCTGGGTGGGCTGGAAGTCGCGCGAGATGAGATTGGTGGTGATGCTGAGAATCGACAGCGTGAAGAGAACAAGCCCGATGAGCACGGACTTGTAGCGGTTGACGACCGTCCATCGGACGAGGCGCCCGTAGCCCTCGGTCAGGCGGCTCGTTTTCTCCTTGCGCCGATCCGCTTTCAAGAAATAGGCCGCGAGCATCGGCGTGATCAGTCGCGCCGCAAGCAAGGAAAACATGACTTCGGCCGCGATCGTGAGGCCGAATTGCTTGAAATATTGGCCGGCGATATTGCCGATGAAGCTCACCGGCGCGAAAACCGCAACGATGGTCAGGCTGATCGCGATGACGGCAAGACCGATCTCGTCCGCCGCCTCCATCGCGGCCTGATAGGCGGATTTGCCCATCCGCATATGGCGGACGATGTTCTCGATCTCGACGATCGCGTCGTCGACGAGAATGCCCGTCGCCAGCGTTACCGCGAGAAGGCTCACGAGGTTCAGCGAAAAGCCGAGCATGTCCATCACCCAGAAGGCCGGGATGATTGACAAAGGCAAAGCGATCGCGGCGATGACCGTCGCCCGCAGATCGCGCAGAAACAGGAAAACGACGATCACCGCGAGCGCCGCGCCTTCGAACAAGGTGTGGAGCGCCGATTCGTAGTTTTCCTCGGTATAACGGACCGAGGTGTCGATGAGCTTGAGATCGAATCCCGGATGTTCGGACTTGATCTGATCGACCAGCTTTTTGACCCGGGCGGCCACGGCAACATCGCTCGCGCCCTTGGCGCGCAGGATGCTGAAGGCGACGATCGGTTCGTGGTTCAGGCGTGCGAAAGTGCGCGGCTCGGCGATCGTGTCCGTGACGGTTCCGAGTGCGTCGAGGCGGACTTGCCCGCCGCGGGGCCCGCTGATCATGGTCCCGGCGAGTTCGGCGAGGTTGCGCGCGCCTGCGGGCTTGCCCTGCGCCTCGCCGCCGGCGCGGCCTTGGCCGACAGCTTCGCTGGTGGCATGAACGCGTTGGCTCACGCCGTCGGCAGTCAGGCCGAAGGCCTGAAGACGATCGGGATCGAGCGCCACCTTCACTTCGCGTTCGACGCCGCCGATACGCTCGACCGAACTGACGCCTTGGATCTCTTTCAGCCTCCGAATGACGACGTCATCGACGAAATAGGATAATTGCTCGGGCGTCTTGTCCGGCGATATTGCCGCATAGGTCATGAACCCGAGCCCGACCGCGTCGACCCGGCGGATCAGCGGCTCGGAAACCGATTGCGGGAGATTGCCGCGAATGCGCTTCACCGCATCCTTGACTTCGGTCAAAGCCCGATCCGTATTGACGTCGAGATCGAAGGTGATCGTCGTCGCCGATATGCCGTCACTCACCGAAGACATGATGTGGCGGATGCCGTCGACGCTCGAGACGGCATCTTCGACCTGTTTCGTGACGTGCGATTCGAGTTCGGATGGGGACGCACCGAATTCCGCAACGACCACCGAAATGATCGGCGGATCGACGTTCGGCAGCAGCGTGATCGGCAGTTTCTTGAAGCTGGCGGCGCCGAGCGCCAAGACCACCAGGGCGAAAACGATCGCCGGCAGGGGCCTGCGAATCGACAAGGCCGAAATATTAAGGGCCATCAGTTCTGCTCCGGGTGGCCTCACTCGTTGCGAAAATTTGGCTGACCTGACGGGATTGGTGCAGCAAAGCCACGGCATGCGTCATCTGTGCCACGCAGATGCTCGTGCGATTCAATCTCGCATCGCCATCCGGCGAACGCATTTGCTTGACGCGCTCGTGCCGTCGAGAGACGCGGATCGCGAAGTTGCTGAAGAAGAAGGGAGCTGCGACTTCCGGTTGAATTTTGGCGAGAAACCCATCGACTGCCTGATTAAATGCATCTTTCCGGAATTCTCCTGGACCCAGGCATCAACGCTGTCCTTGAGGGCGCTTCATCGAGCGGCGGCTATGTTACGATCGGCAGCGCGACGCCGCGTCGCACCGGCTCGAGCCGGCGTGCGAGCTTGGCAGCCAGGGATGGCGGCGAATAACACCAACAATGAGTCCAAAACATGGGCCCACATGCGACTCCTCGCCTCACCTAACGGCTTACGGCATCTTGGGTTGCGGGTAGGTCTTTGCGCCAAGCGCCATCCGAGCGCGAACTTCGCCCTATAGGCACATAGTCCGGTGCCGTACGCTTCGTTCCGCCTCGGCACAATGGTGCAACATATTGAATGCCCATGAGAATACTGTGG
>Ga0209415_10016966_pt1 | contig 11637 bp, 11 predicted proteins | sample PeaSoiSIISIP2007_FD_187696 | JGI IMG/M metagenome (GOLD analysis project Ga0209415, IMG submission 187696) | Peat soil microbial communities from Weissenstadt, Germany - SII-SIP-2007 (SPAdes) (version 2) | ecosystem: Environmental > Terrestrial > Soil > Wetlands > Peat | place: Germany... | reverse complement strand
CGTCCATCTGCGGGTGGCAACCGATCAACGCCTCCGACATGACCATGATCCCGGACGCGTCGACGGCGAAGCTCGACCCGTTCTACGCGATCCCGACGCTCAGCGTGGTCTGTTCGATCTTCGATCCGATCACGAAGCAGGCCTACTCGCGCGACCCCAGGCACATCGCGAAGAAGGCCGAGGCGTACCTGCGCCAGAGCGGCATCGGCGACACGTCGTTCATGGGGCCCGAGGCGGAGTTCTTCATCTTCGACGACGTCCGCTTCGAGCACTCCGGGCCGAATTGCGGCTACTACTACATCGACAGCGCGGAGGGCGCCTGGAACAGCGGCCGCGAAGAGTTCCCGAACCTCGGCTACAAGCCGCGGCACAAGGAGGGCTACTTCCCGGTCCCGCCGACCGACACGCTCGGTGACATCAGGCAGTCGATGATGACGGCGCTCATGGAGTCCGGCGTCGAGATCGAGGTCGGGCACCACGAGGTCGCCACCGGCGGCCAGTGCGAGATCGGCATGAAGTTCAAGCGCCTCGTCGAGTGCGCCGATCAGCTCATGTGGTTCAAGTACGTCGTGAAGAACGTCGCGCGGAAGCACAACAAGACCGCGACCTTCATGCCGAAGCCGATGTTCGGCGACAACGGCAGCGGCATGCACACGCACCAGTCGATCTGGAAGGAGGGCAAGCCCCTCTTCTCAGGCGACGGCTACGGCGGCCTGTCGGACCTGGGCCTGCACTACATCGGCGGCATCATCAAGCACGCGAAGTCGATCGCCGCGTTCACCAACCCGACGACGAACTCCTACCGCCGCCTTGTCCCGGGCTTCGAGGCGCCGGTCAACCTCGCGTACTCCAGCCGGAACCGCTCGGCGAGCGTTCGCATCCCGATCACGGGGCCGAACCCGAAGACGCGCCGCATCGAGGTCCGCTTCCCGGATCCGAGCTGCAACCCCTACCTCGCCTTCAGCGCCATGCTGATGGCGGGGCTCGACGGGGTCCAGAACAAGATCAACCCCGGCGATCCGCTCGACAAGGACATCTACGCGCTCTCGCCGGAGGAGCTGAAGGACGTGCCGCAGATGCCCGGCAGCCTGGATCAGTCACTCGACACCCTCGAGAAGGATCACGAGTTCCTGCTCCGCGGCGACGTCTTCACGAAGGACGCGATCCACGAGTGGCTCGATTTCAAGCGCAGCAAGGAGCTCAACCCGATCCGGATGCGCCCGACGCCGTACGAGTTCTACCTTTACTACGACATTTAGGCAGCAGCCGGAAGGCCGGAAGGCGCGAGCTTTCCGGCCTTTCGTGCATCATAGGGGCGGATGAGCGCCTCGCGGATGATGTTCGCTGCCGTCGTGATGGCGGTGCTGTCGTGGTTGATGCACCGGTACGTGTGGGCGCGGCTGGTGCGGGATGCGGCGTGGCCCGGGTCCTGGGAGCGCGCGCTCACCGTGGGCGTATTCGCGCTTGCCGCGCTCGTCCCGCTCGCATTCCTCGCGATGCGCTGGCTGCCGCGGGCGCTGAACGCTCCCCTTGCGTGGGTCGTCTACACGTGGCTCGGGTTCGCGCTCTACCTGTTCCTGCTGACGGCCCTCGCGGACGTGGGCCGTCTCGGCGCGGCGATCTTCGGGGCGCTACCCATGGATCCCGTCCGCCGTCAGATGCTCGCCCGCGCCATCGGAGCCGGCGTCGGCGCCGCCTCGGCGCTCATCGGGATCGGGGGAGCTGCCAATGTCGCGCGCGGGTTCGATGTGAAGCGCGTCCGCGTACCGCTGGCGCGCCTGCCAGCGGCGGCGTCCGGATACACCATCGTCCAGATCACCGACGTCCACGTCGGCCCGACGATCGGGCGAGACTTCGTCGAGCGGATCGTGCGCGAGACCAACGCGCTCGCGCCCGACATGGTCGTCATCACGGGCGATCTCGTCGACGGCTCGGTGGAGCAGCTCGCGCACCTGGTCGAGCCGCTGCGCGATCTCCGGGCCAGGGATGGTGTCTTCTTCGTGACGGGCAACCACGAATACTACTCGGGGGCCGATGCCTGGATCGCGCACCTCGCCACGCTCGGAGTCCGCGTCCTGCGCAACGAGCGCGTCGCCATCCGCGACGCCTTCGATCTGGCGGGGGTCGACGACGCGAGCGCGCACCGGATGCTGCGCGGTCACGGCCAGGACGTGGCCGGGGCCGTCCGCGGACGCGACCCGTCGCGCGCCGTCGTCCTCCTCGCGCACCAGCCCAAGGCGATCGCCGACGCTCTCCGCGCCGACGTGGATCTCCAGCTCTCGGGCCACGTGCACGGAGGGCAGATGGTGCCGTTCAACTGGCTCGTGCGGCTCGATCAGCCCTTCGTCTCGGGTCTGCACCTGGCGCAGCGCACGTGGATCTACGTCAGCACGGGCACGGGCTACTGGGGGCCGCCCATGCGGGTCGGCCCTGGGGCGGAGCTGACGCGCATCGAGCTCGTGTCGAGCGGCGAGGCCGCGGCGTAGGTCACGCGGGCTTGGCGACGAACGACTTGCAGTACCCGTTCGGGTTGATGGGACCCTTGACGACCTTGCACGTCCCGCACGAGTCGGGCGCGGCGGGAACGAACTGCTGACAGCTTGTGCACTTCTTGCCCGGCTCGACCGAGTTGTCGACGTACTGCAAGGTCATCCGGGTCTGCGCGTCCGCCGACGACAGCGCCGTGGTATCGACGCACGACAGCGCCTTGGGCTTGCTGCAGGCGGCGCTGCCCACGACGGCGACGACGCCGAGAGCCGCACTGTGCTTCAGAACATCACGACGGCCAAGCTTCTGATCCATGTTTCCGACTCCTCCTTGCCCTTGTCTTTCGGGCCACTCATATCGGAAGTCCACGCCGCGCGCGAGCTAACGCGATAGTGCCCACAGGGTCACGACGCCCGCCGTGATCCGGTACCACCCGAACGGCTCGAGGCCGTGCCGCCGCAGGTACCGGAGGAAGGTCGCGATGACCGCCCAGGCCACGGCGAAAGACACGACGAGCCCCACCGCCAGGCTCGCGCCGCCCCCGTTCGCCGCGAGCACGTGGCGCGCCTTGAAGCCCTCGTAGAGGGTGGCGGCGCCGAGGGTCGGCAGCGCCAGCAGGAACGAGAACTCCGCCGCCGTCCCGGTCGACAGCCCCGTGAGCTGCCCGGTCACGATGGTGCACATCGCCCGCGAAGCCCCGGGCCACAGAGAGAGGCACTGCCCTACCCCGATGGCGAGGGCACGGCCCGGGGTCACGTTCTCCAGGCCTTCCAGCCCGACGACGGCACGCCGGGCGCGAACGCGTTCCACCACGATCATGAGGACCCCGCCGACGACGAGCGCCGCGGCGACCGGCATGGGCCCGAACAGGTGCGCCTTGATCGTCTTGCGGAGCAAGAGCCCCGCCAACGCCGTGGGCACGAACGCGAGGACGAGCGCTTGCAAAAGCCTCAGGGACGCGCTGTCGCCCACGAGCAGCCCGCGCGCGCGAGCCCCGAGAAGCCCGCGGTAATGCGCGACGACGGCTAGGATCGCACCGAGCTGGATGACGATCTCGAACGACGATGTCGCGGCGTCCCCGTCGGGCAAGCCGAGCAAGTGCCCCGCAAGCACGAGGTGCCCGGTCGACGATACGGGCAGGTATTCCGTCAGGCCCTCGACGATTCCGAGGAGGACCGCGAGAGCGAGGGATGGCATGAAGCTGGCGGGAGACTCCTTAGCGGAATCTCACCAGCCGGCCACGCGGCGGTCACCCGTGACCGGTGCGACCTGCTGGACGCGCGAGATCCTGCGCGAGCCGGACGGGGGCGCCGAGCGCAGGCTCTGGTCGTCGACCTCGAGCTCGACGCAGAGCGCGGAAACGTCGTCCGCGATGCGATCGAACGAGGGGGTCATGGGCGTCGCGGACTCGAGCAGTCGTGCGATTCCCTCCTCGAGCGTGTCCGACAGCAGCAGACGAGACGGACCGCGATGCAGGACCGCCGTCGCGCGCATGACGGAGCGTACGATCGACCGGGAAAGATCGTCCCCCACGGGGACCGTCACCAGAAGGCGAAGGGAAGGACCGAGCTTGCGCAGGCGCGACGAGTTCTCCGCGCGCGCCGGCCCGTCCGGCGGGTCACTCGTCGGCAGCACGACCATCAGCGCGGCGATGCCGTGGGGGCTACGTTCGACCAAACGGTCGGCAAGGTCGTAGACCCATCGCGAACGATGGAGGCGCGCCGGCTCTTTGTAGAGCACGGTGAGCACGTCGCCACGGACGGCGACGGCAACGCCATCGTTCGCCAGAACGGAAACACCAAGCGAGCCGAAGACTTGCATTGACCGCCCCTCTCCGATGGGAGTGTGTGGGAGATAACCTACATCAGAGCTGCTGGCAAGGGCGCTCTTCAGGGCCGGATCTCGTAGACGACGAGCTCGCCCATCGTCTCGTGCGCGCGCACGCCGACGCGACTCATGCCCACCTTCTCGATCACCCGCAGCGAGGGGATGTGCCACTCGAACGTCGTCGCGCGGACGGCCTGGATGCCCGGTTGCTCGAACGCCCACGCGACGCACGCCGTGACCGCTTCGGTAGCGTAGCCGCGGCCCTGGGAGGCCTCCTCGACCCCGTACGCCATCTCGGCGACGCCGTCGGTCCCAGGTCTGCCCGCGAAGACAACGCTCCCCACGACGCGACGCTCGGACCGATCTGCCCTCGCGATCAGGACGCGCCCGCCCCAGAGGCGGCCCTCGGGGTCGGCCCGGATCGCGTCGAGCGACACGGTGAACGCGCGCTCGATGAGCTCGTGGTTGGGCCATCGTTCCGGCATCTGGGCGTTCGCCAGAGCCTCCGCGTCGCTGCGACGGCCGAGCATCACGGCCTCGACCATCGGCAGCGTGATGGGCACGAGCTCCAGGCGTGGCGTCCGCAGCGTCATCGACCCGCTCACGGTGCGGCGCCGGGCCGCGAGCGGTCAAGGTTCCCCTGGGGATGTAGTGCGTGGTGGGCGCGCGGGAGCCCGGGTTCATGGTCGAGCAATGGCGCGCTCATCGGTGCTAGACGCTGGCGTCCCCGTCGATGATCCCGCCTACCTCTCTCCGAGTCCGGACAAACGGCCTCGACCTTCACGTACTCGAATGGATCGGTCACGCGGCCGAGACTACGGTTCTGCTCCTGCACGGGTACATGGACGCGGCCGCGACATGGGATCTCGTCGCGGCTCCGCTCGCAGAGAGCGGGTTGCGAGTGCTGGCGCCGGATCTGCGCGGCTTCGGCGATTCGTCCAGGCTCCCCGAAGGCGGCTACTACTACTTCCCCGACTACGTGCACGACGTCGCCGATGTCGTCGACGCGCTCGTGCCCGCCGGCGCTCCGCTCTTCGTCGTGGGGCACTCGATGGGGGGCACCATCGCGACGCTCTTCGCCGGCACATTCCCCGAGCGTCCGGCGCGCCTCGTGGTGCTCGAGGGCGCGGGGCCGCCCGACAACCCTCCGGACGTCGCGCCGCAGATCATGCGGCGGTGGATCGACGAAGTGCGCTCGACGCGCGCGCGCGACGAGCGGACATTCGCGTCGCGCGACGAAGCCTTGCGCCGCCTCGTGGCCAACCATCCGAGGGTTGCCGAGGATGTCCTGAGCACGCGCCTTCCCGCACTCGCGCGCACGACGACGGACGGCCGCACGTCGTGGAAGGCCGACCCTCTCCACGGGACCCGGTCCCCGCTGGTCTTCCTGGCCGCCAGCTGGATGGCGTTTGCCCGTCGCGTCACCTGTCCCGTGCTGACCGTCTCCGGCGGACCGCTCGGCTGGCACCCTCCGGACGAGGAGGCGCGCCTCGCGTCGTTCCCGAGGCTCGAGCGCGCGGAGATCCGTGACGCGGGGCACATGATGCACTGGACGAACCCGGCGGAGCTGACCCGGGTGCTGCTGGCATTCTTCGCGTCGTAGGTCTTCTCCCGCGCCCGTCGTGCATCCGAGCCGTGCCCGGGCGGCACGGAACGCGCATTCATTCGCCCATCCGTCGACGGAGGTGCCCATGCGTAGCGTTGAAGGCCTCGAACGTGAAGAGATCGTGCCCTTCAGGCACACGTACGCGGAGCCCCTCTCGGGCCTGCGCGTCAGCTGGGGCTCGGTACTGGCCGGCGCGGTCGCGATGGTCGCGGTCGCGCTGATTCTGGGGTCGCTCGCGGTTGGCATCATCTCCCTCGCGGCTCATCCGACCGCGAGCTCCGTTCGCAGCAGCGCATTGGCGCTCTGGGTCTGCGGGATGGCGACCACACTCGTCGGTGCGCTGGTCGGCGGGTACCTTGCCGGGTATCTGCCAGGCAGCACGCGGCCGGGGATCGTCGCAGCTCACGGCTTCCTCGCGTGGTGCGTGGCTCTGCTCATCTCGTTCGCATTCGCCCTGTACCTCGTGCGCGGGGCCGCCACGATCGCCGCCGCTGCGGGAACCGCGGGCGTCTACGAGCAGAGCTCGGCGACCGAGCAAGGCGGCGCTGCCCAGGGCGCGAGCTTGCCGGCCGACTCGCTGTCGGGCGTTGCCTGGTCGTGGTTCGGCACATGGGCGGCGGCGCTCGGGCTGGCCATCGGCGGCGCCGCGCTCGGCGCGCGACGGCTGCGCGCCGGCTCTCCCCCTACGCCTTGATCACCGACCCCTGCATCTCCGCCACGTACGGTGCGATCGAGTTCTTCGGTTCGCGCTGCCACGGGTGGAACCCCGGCCGGAAGTAGTCGAGGTACGACGGCACGAGCTTCAGGAACCACCCGGGGCTCACCCACAGCTTCGCGAAGCCTTTGAGCCGCGGCCCGAGCCCCGCGGCCGCCGGGTCTTGCCGCATCAGCCGCTCGTGGAACGAAGCGGACGTCGCGATGAAGAAGACCGTGGTCACCAGCATCGAGATCGCGCGCAATCGGTACGTGCCTCCGGCGGCGACGTACGTGTCGAACGCGACCGCCTTGTGCTCGGTCTCCTCGATCGCGTGCCACACGAGAAGCCGCCGGGCCTCGGGGTGCACCGTCTCTCGCAGCTCTTCGTTGTCGAGCAGGAGCTCCGCCATCATCGCCGTGAAGTGCTCGAGCGCGCAGGTCATCGCGAGTTGATACCGGGGCGAGCGCTCGCGTGCTCTCGCGAGGCCCTCCGAGACCCTCTGCTCGATTGCGCTCGTGTCGAGCCCGCCGTCTAGACAGGTCTTCAGCCATTCGTTGAATGCCGCATGCGCCCGCGCGTGCAGCGCCTCCTGCCCGAGGAAGCGCGAGATCTCGTGCCGCAGCGCCGGGGACGTGATCCGCTTCTCGTAGTGGCGCACGGCGTCCATGAAGAAGCGCTCGCCCTCCGGGAACGTCAGCGACAGGGCATTCCCGAGGTGCGTCAGGTAGGGGTCGCCGCCGAACCAGTGGCGCGGCATGCGCTCGAAGTCGAACGCGAGGCGCCGGACGGGGATTGGGCGGGGAGCTCGCGTCGCCTCGGGTGTCACGGACACGGCGTTCATACGGGCCTCACCTCCAGCGAAACATCTTGAGCGCGGCGGCAAAAGAGGCAAGGCCCCACACGCACAGCACAACAAGCGCAAATGTGACGGTGGCGTTTCCGATGCCGGCCCCTTCGCTCGTGACCGCCCGGAGGCCGTCGTTCAGGGCCGTCAGCGGCAGGATGCGCAGGTACGGCTGGAGGAAATCCGGGAAGTTCGACGTCGAGAAGAAGACGCCCGAGCAGATGAACATGGGCATCATGACCAGGTTCATCAGCCCCCCCGCCGTCTGCGTGTTCTGGGCGCGGGAGGCCACGAGCAACCCCAGCCCCGCGAACGCCAGCGCGCCGAGCGTCGACAGCCCCAGGAGCAGCGCGGCCGACCCGGCGACGCGGACGTCGAACGCCAGGCGGGCGAACACGAACACCACCGGCACCTCGACGATCACGAACATGGCGCGCATGACGACGAACGAGAGGAGAAAGTCGCTCCGGCGCATCGGCGTCGCGAGCATGCGCTTCACGAGCCTCTTCGTGCGCATCTCGACGATCGTGAAGCCGATCCCCCACATGCTGCTCGACATCAGGTTCATGCCGACGAGGCCCGGGACCAGGAAGTCGATGTAGCGCGCGCCCGGCTCGGTCACGTGATCGTCGGCGATCGCCGTCGGGTCTACCCTCCCCTCGGCGCGCTGGAGGAGGTCGTCGACGAGCCTGCGGGCGAGCCGGCCCTCGGGCCGTGTCTCGTCGTAGCGGTAGGTGCGGACGCCGCCGGGGGCGACCACGAGGACCACCTTCCCCGTGCGGAGCTCCCGGCGCGCCTCCGCGGCGTCCATGACGATCGCCCGAACGTCGCCGCCCTGCGCTGGCGCGAGCTCGGCCAGGACGCGCTCGGCGCCCGGACCCGCCTCGACGGCGATCCGCACGGCCTCCGGGGGCCGGCTCCGGAATGCGACCCCGAGCGCGATCGACAGCACGACCGGGAAGCCGAAGGTCCAGAACAGGGCGCTCGGCTCCCGGAAGAAGAGCCGGAGCCTGACGAGGGTCAGCTCGGCGAGCGGGGACCGGCGGCGCTCAGTCACGCAGGCCTCGTCCCGTGAGCGACACGAACACGTCCTCGAGGGTCGCGTGGCGCGTGGCGAGCCGCTCGAGGCCGATCCCCGAAGCCCGGAGGTGGTCGACGAGCGCCGGGAGGGCGACGTGCAACGGATCCGCCGCGATGGCGACGCCGTTCGGCACCGCGCGCACGCCGCGCACGCCGGCCAGGCTGGCCAGCCGCGAGACGGACTCGCCGTCCGGACGGCCGCTCTCGAGCGTCAGCTCGATGACGTCCTGCCCGCCCAGCGAGGCGATGAGATCGCGCGGCGAGCCGAGGGCGATGAGCTTCCCGTGATCGATGACGCCGACGCGGTCGCACAGGCGCTCGGCCTCTTCCATGTAGTGCGTCGTCAGGAGCACGGTCCTGCCGCCTCGCTTGAACGTCTCGATGACATCCCACAGCTGCAGCCGCGACTGCGGGTCGAGGCCTGTCGTGGGCTCGTCGAGGAACAGCAGCTCGGGGTCGCCGACGAGCGCGCACGCGACGGCGAGGCGCTGCTTCTGTCCGCCGGAGAGCTTGTCGTACCAGGCCCCTCGCTTCTCCTCGAGCGCGACCTCGCGCAGGACGTCTTCGGGGTCCTTGCCCTTCGCGAAGAAGGAGCGAAACAAGGTCAGGATCTCGACCACCGAGAGACGCTCCGGCAGGTGCGTCTGCTGCAGCGACACGCCGAGCCGCTCGCGCAGCTCGTGCTCGTCGGTCGCCCATCGCATCCCGAGGACCTCGACGTCTCCCGCCGTCGCGTCGAGCAGCCCCTCGAGGATCTCCACGGTCGTCGTCTTGCCGGCGCCGTTCGGGCCGAGCAGGCCGAAGCACTCGCCCCGCGGCAGCTCGAGATCGAGCCCGTCGACCGCCAGCGCCCCGGCGTCGTATCGCTTCACGAGCCCGCGGCAGCGAACGGCGGGACCTGCATGCGCGCTCACGGCGGGCACCGATAGCACACGGGGCGCGGCCTTTGGTAAGAGGCCCCATGGTCCCGCGAGGAGCGAGCCGCTGGGTCCCCACGGCGGCGATGATGCTCCTGTCGCTCCTCAGCTACGTGGACCGGAACGTGCTCGCCATCCTGTCTCCGACGATCCTCGCCGAGACGCACCTGACGGCGCAGGATTACGGGTGGATCATCTCGGCGTTCTCGTTCGCGTACCTCATCGGCAATCCCCTCTGGGGCCTGCTCCTCGATCGCTTCGGCGTCCGCTCGGGGGTGGCGGTCGCCGTGGCGCTGTGGACGTGCGCATCGGCCGCGCACGCGCTCGCCGCGGGGGCGGTCAGCTTCGCGGTGGCCCGCGCGGTCCTGGGGTTCGGGGAGGGCGCGACGTTCCCGGGCGGGCTGAGGACCGCGACGCACACGCTCCCGCCCGAGAGCCGGGCGCGCGGCGTGGCGCTGGCCTACAGCGGCGGATCGCTCGGGGCGATCGTCGCGCCGCTCATCGTGACGCCGGTGGCCCTGCGCTGGGGATGGCGCGGCGCGTTCGCCTGCACGGGCGCCCTCGGCGTCGCCTGGCTCGTCGTGTGGGCGGCGGTCTCGAGGCGCCCCGAGCTCCGCGCGCCGGCCCATGACCACCGCGCGACGACCCCGAGCCTGCGCGACCGATCCCTCTGGGCCTTCATGGCGGCGTACGCGCTCGGCGGCCTGCCCATCGGCTTCGTCATCTACGGCGCTCCCATCCACCTCGCCCGTGTGCTGCACTGCGACCAGGTCACGCTTGGGCACGTCCTCTGGTTGCCGCCGCTCGGGTGGGAGGTCGGCTATTTCTTCTGGGGCTGGGTGCTCGATCGGTCCCGCGCGACCGACCGCTTCTCGCGCCTGTTCGACGTCCTCGCGCTCCTGGCGCTGCCTCTCGCGCTGACCCCCTTCTCGGCGTCCCTCGGCCTGGTCCTCTCGCTCCTCTTCTTCGGCATGTTCATCGCCGCAGGATTCGTCGTCGCCGCGCTCACCGAGGCCACCCATCGCTACTCGACCGCCCACGGGGCCTATCTCGCGGGCCTGGGCGCCGGGTCATGGTCCGGCGTCGTCGCGCTGACGATGCCCATCTTCGGGTGGCTCTTCGACCACCGCGCGTATCGCACGGCCTACGCGATCGCGACCGCGTGCCCACTCGCGGGCTGGTGGGCGTGGCGCACGCTCACCGCTTCGCCATCGGCCCGGTCGCCTGCTGCGCCGTCCGGCCCTCCATCATCATCCTGAGCTCGTCGGGCTCGATCGACCGGTTCATCGCCTCCTCCTGCGAGATGAACCGCCGCTGGTAGAGCGAGAAGAGGCTCTGGTTCAAGGTCTGCATCGCGTACTTCTCCTGCCCGACCTGCATCTGCGAGTAGATCTGGTGGACCTTGTCCTCGCGGATGAGGTTCCTGATCGCCGGGTTGGGGATCATCACCTCGAGCGCGAGGACGCGCCCCGGCGCTCCGTGCCGCGCCAGGAGCTGCTGCGAGACGACCCCCTGCAGCACGAACGACAGCTTCGCCCGGACCTGCGGCTGCTGGTGCGACGGGAAGACGTCGATGATGCGGTTGATCGTGGAGATCGCGCTGTTCGTGTGCAGCGTCGCGAAGACGAGGTGGCCCGTTTCGCTTATCGTCAGCGCCGCCTCGATCGTCTCGAGGTCGCGCATCTCGCCGACGAGGACGACGTCCGGGTCTTGCCGCAGGACGTACTTGAGCGCGGTCTTGAAGGCCGCCGTGTCCGTCCCCACCTCGCGCTGGTTGATCACCGACAGCTTGTGCGGGTGCAGGTACTCGATCGGATCCTCGACCGTGATGATGTGCAGGCGTTGCTCGCTGTTGATCTTGTCGATGATCGCGGCGAGCGTCGTCGACTTGCCCGACCCCGTGGGCCCGGTAACCAGGACCAGGCCGCTCGGCTTCTCGGCCAGATCGGCGACGACCTGCGGCAGCCCGAGCTCGTCGAACGACAGGATCTTGAACGGGATGGTCCGGAACGCTCCGGCGACCGCGCCGCGCTGCGTGTAGATGTTCGCCCGGAAGCGCGACAGCCCCTTGATCCCGAACGACAGGTCGAGCTCGTTGTTCTTCTCGAACTCGGCGCGCTGCTCCTCGCTCAGGACCGAGAAGCAGAGCTGCTTCGTGTCGACCGGCCCGAGCGGCGGC
>Ga0209415_10016965_pt1 | contig 11637 bp, 11 predicted proteins | sample PeaSoiSIISIP2007_FD_187696 | JGI IMG/M metagenome (GOLD analysis project Ga0209415, IMG submission 187696) | Peat soil microbial communities from Weissenstadt, Germany - SII-SIP-2007 (SPAdes) (version 2) | ecosystem: Environmental > Terrestrial > Soil > Wetlands > Peat | place: Germany... | reverse complement strand
GAGCCGGAGCGCGGATACCCGGCCGGGCCTGGGATCCGGGTCGACGCGGGCATCCCGTTCGTCGGGCCGATCTTTCCCGACCCCCGCCAACGCAAATGGCTGCTGATCTTCGTGGCCATCGCCGAGATCTTCGTCGGCTACGGGCTGGCGACCCAGCAGATGTGGCTCACGTCCAACGCGGCGGAGTTGACCGGCTTCGGCGGGTCCGTCACGGTGGATGGCTTCGGCATCTTCTTCAACTGGATCTTTCTGGTGGCCGCGCTGGTGGTCGCGGTGGTCTCCTACAAGTACCTGGAGATTGCGGGCGAGCATCACGGCGAATACTACGGCCTCATTCTGCTGGCGCAGTGCGGAATGTATTTCCTGGCCACCGGGACGGACCTGGTCACGCTGTTTATCGGGCTCGAGTTGATGGCCCTGTGCTTCTACGTGATGGTAGGGTTCCTGCGCACCGACAAGCGCTCCAACGAAGCCGCCATGAAGTACCTGCTGCTGGGCGCGTTTTCCACCGGATTTCTGGCTTACGGTTTCTCGCTCATGTACGGGATCTCCGGATCCACCAAGCTGGCCGACATAGCGGACGCGATCACCCGCCGCCCGGCCTGGGATCCGGTGGTCTTCCTGGCCCTGACCACGACCGCGGTAGGGCTGCTCTTCAAGATCTCCGCGGCGCCCTTCCACATGTGGGCGCCCGATGCCTACGAAGGCGCGCCCACCACCGTGACCGCCTACCTTTCGGTGGCGTCCAAGGCCGCTTCCATCGCCTTCCTGCTGCGCATGTTCCTCGGACCGCTGAAAGACGCGCGCGTCATGTGGGAGCCATTGCTCATTGCGGTGGCGCTGCTCACCCTCACGGTGGGCAACCTGGCCGCCATCAACCAGACCAATATCAAGCGGCTTCTGGCCTACAGCTCGATCTCGCATGCGGGGTACATGCTGCTGGGCCTTATCGCGGGCAACGACACCGGCATCAAGGGCGTCGCGGTCTACGTGATGGTCTACACCTTTATGAACCTGGGGGCGTTCCTGGTGGTGGTGGCGATGCGGCGGCAGGGCATCATCGGGGAGGACCTGGACGATTTCGCCGGCCTGGCCCACCGGCATCCCACGTATGCCTACCTGATGCTGATCTTCCTGCTCTCGCTGGCCGGCATTCCGCCCACCGCCGGTTTCCTCGGCAAGTATTACATCTTCCTGGCGCTGATCCAGACCCAGCATTACGCGCTGGCGGTGGTGGCGACGCTGTACGTCGCGGTGGCCATTTACTACTACTTCAAGATCGTGCACAGCATGTTCATTCGCGAGGAGACGGAAAAGGCCCCGCTGGCATCCAGCTTCGGATTGCAACTGGCGCTGGGCGTGACCGCCGTGCTGACCCTGGCGATCGGCATCTATCCCGAGCCGTTCCTGAACCTGGCGAACAATTCGACGTCCCTACTACGGTAAACATATGGAAGCCATCTATTCACACTGGCTGTTCACGCCGATCCTGGTCACCGTGGCGATCATCGCGTTGTTTCCGTTGGTGGCGGGCTACCTCACACTGGTCGAGCGCAAGGTGCTGGCCGATTTCCAGGTGCGCCTGGGCCCCATGCGAACGGGTCCCCACGGACTGCTGCAGCCCATCGCCGACGCGCTCAAGCTGATGTTGAAGGAAGACATCATCCCCACCGATTCGGACCACGCGATCTTCTGGTTCGCGCCCGTGATCTCCACGTTTACCGGGCTGACGGCGTTCGCGGTCCTGCCGTTTTCGCGGACGATTTACGTGGCGGATGTGAACGTCGGCCTGCTGGTGGTTTCCGCCATGTCGGCGGTCGGCATCCTGGGAATCATTCTCGGCGGATGGTCTTCCAACAGCCACTATCCACTACTGGGCGCGCTGCGCAGCGCGGCACAACTGGTGAGCTACGAAGTGGCGCTGTCCTTCGCGCTGGTATCGGGCGTGATGGTGGCGGGCACCCTCAGCATGAAGCAGATCGTGCTCGCGCAGCAGGCCCGCGGCGTCTGGTTCGTTTTCGACAATTACTTCTTCATGATCGTGCCGTTCGCGGTGTACATCATCGCGGCCACGGCGGAGACCAACCGCGCGCCGTTCGACCTGCCGGAAGCCGAGTCCGAGCTGGTGGCCGGGTTCCACACCGAGTACAGCGGCTTCCGCTGGGCGCTCTACTTCCTGGCCGAGTATGCCAACATCTTCGTGGTCTGCTCGGTGGCGGTGACGCTGTTCTGGGGCGGCTGGCTGCGCCCCTTCCCGAGCGTCCACTGGTTGGAGATCCCGCTGAACGTGGCGTTTCCGGTGGTGCTGTTCGTGGGCTCAGGCGCCCTCACGCTGCCGATGGTGAAGAAGCTGAAGGACCCGATGCAGCAGAAGGTGCTGGTGGTGGTGGCGCTGCTGCTGGTGCTGATCGGCGCGCTCTTTATCATCCCGCTGGTGAACCACGCGGTGATCGGCTTGTTCTGGTTTCTGCTGAAAGTCTTCCTTATCATCTACCTCTTGATCTGGTTCCGCGGCACGTTCCCGCGCTTCCGTTACGACCAGCTCATGAACATCGGCTGGAAGATCGCGATCCCCGTGGGGATGGCGGCGGTGCTCATCAATGCGGTGCTGGGGATGCTGCGGCACCCGCTGTAGGGGGCGCTTGTCCTTGCATTAACGTTGGATCAGAAGCTGAAGAAGAAAATCGTCCGCGATTGTTTCTTTGCGGATGGCTTTCCAGCTATCGAACGCGTCCGATGCCCGTTTGACGTCGTTAAGGACTTCGGTCCTCGTCCACCGTTTCGAGCTGTCGTAATCCGCGGTATGGCGGCGCTGTTGAAGGCGCATGAAGGTCTCGGCGATCTCCTTCAAATGCCCGGCGTCTGCTTGGTTGCCGTTCTGAAGTTGCTTATTCCTGGTGTTTCTGCACGCTTCGTTCATGCGCCGGTGTTCAAAGGCCCGCGCGAGGGCTGGGCGGTGACTTGCTTTTTTCCACTTGGCGGCAGCAGCGTTGGTAAGCAGATGAAAGACCGCATAGTAGGCTGTTGATTCAGCCCGGCGAAGGCTTGCCTGCCGGGCCGATTCCTCTCACGAGTGGCCAGAATGCCTGGCTTGTTCGAGCAAGTCGTGCGCAAACGGCATCGATCAAGCGTCCCACTCCGGGTCCCTCATCTCCGCTTGCTCCGATTCGCTTCGAAAGCTGAAATAGGTTTGCAGCCCCAACTCATCGGCTTGGATCCCCTTCTGGATGGCCTTCGCAATGCGCCGGGTGGTTATGTACAACCGGGGCGGTTCGCTGGCTGGGTCGGAGAGTATAATCCTGAAGAACAGCGACTCTTCGCCGGTCCAGTCGGGTTCTATGCTGTACATGATGCGTTTCACGTCCGGCCGAAGCATGCGTTCCGCCTTCCGAACGGCAGTTGCGAGCCGCCTCTGATCGAGTAATCTACGCACGAAAATCGGCACGAGCCCATTATCGCGCGTTTGCCGAGGTGGCGCTGGCGTTTGCCGCGGCACGTTCCCGCGCTTCCGCTACGATCAGCTTATGGACATCGGCTGGAAGATCGCGATCCCCGTGGGGATGGCGGCCGTGCTGATCAACGCGGTGCTGGGGATGCCGATTTGCCGCATAATGGAAGCGTAAAGACCGTGGTCGGTTTGTTTCATGAATCGCGCTGATTTCCAGGACTTGGCGAATCTCCACTTAAGGCACGCGGAGGCACTGCTTGGCGCTCAATTGTTCGCTGGGGCATACTACATCTCCGGGTATGCTGTTGAGTGTGGACTGAAGGCCGTGGTCGCCAAGTTGTTTCGCTTACGCGGCGGATTTTGAGTTTCCGGCGCCAGAAAAGCGAGGCGGATTCAATCTCTACAGTCACGACCTGCAATTCCTGGTGAAGGTTGCCGGGCTCTCGCTGGACTGGGCCAATGAACTGAACGCGGACGATGTTCTGAAGGACAATTGGAGTATCGCCAAGAATTGGACGCCCGAGAGCCGCTACCAGTTGACCCGTAGCGCACAGGAAGCTCGAGACTATTATTCAGCCGTTGCCGACACGAATCATGGAGTCCTCGAATGTATCGGAAAGTTCTGGTAGAAACTGAAATTCAGTCCGGTGAGCGCCTTCTGGAGCAACTGGACCTCGCCAAAATCCCGGTAACAGCAGCGTTCTGGCAATATGCCGACGACGACGCCGAATGGCGGCTCGTGATCGTCTCTCCTTACGTCGAAACCCTCGGACCGAGGCACCTTTACGCCTCGCTCGGTGTCATGTTAAAGAACCCCTCGGGTGCGCCGATTTCGATTCCGATGGAAAGAATCTATCTCCTCGGTTCGCATGATGTTCGTTATCAGCAGGTGCGCACAGCGGCGCTAGGTGCGGGATTGAGCGTCACGGGCGGGCCGGCCCGCAACGTTTCAGGCGAAGACGCCTACTTTTATCGAGTGGCCTGACCCTCGCTAATTAATCGCTATTTCGATCTTCCCGTAAATCGCCATGTGAAGCACGCGCAACGCCTTGCCGCCTCCATTGAGGGCGGACACATACTCATTGGTATCGAGGGTGACGCGGCGCACCTAACGGCCGCGACGCGTTTCGCGGACCGCCGCCACCGCTTGGGCGGGCGTTCTGCCGGCCCGCGCCGCATGGGTGCGTCCGCGCGCGACTAAATCGTCCAGTTCTTTGTGCGCCGGGTAGCGGCAAGCCGCTTCCGCCAGAAGTTCATCCGCCGTCTTTCCCTCGGCCTGTGCGGCCGCGCTCATCGGGCAATAGCTTGTCGGGAATGTGGACATTCTTCTGGCTTCCCATAGCGACATCGCCCTCATTATGGCGCGAGGGCAGCCGTACCTGGGTATGGCAATCGTCCACGGGAGTCGATAGCCCAGTCACACACGCCACCGGAAGTCTGCGTAACCGTAGCTCTATTGTGCTACACTTCGCGTAAGTGAAGCGGAAAGTGGAGTTCACCGGCGCGGCGCTGAAGGCCCTTGCGAAGATGGGCAAGGTGCATCGGAAGTTTGTATTGGGAGGCATCAAGGTTCATTTGATCGATAACGATCCTCTGGAATTCACTCGGCACAAATTCCCGTTGAAGCGGCCGTCAGCCCATGCGGAGCGGGAACTGCGGCTGGACGATTGGCGGATATTTTATACAATTTTGGATGAGGGCACTCTCGCGATCGTTAATTTAATCGGGGAAAAACGAGGCAATAAGCTGATCATGGACGGCCAGGAGTTTGAGCTATGAAGATTGAAAGCCTGCGGCAAGTGAAGAACAACTTCAGCGAAGTCATCGAAGCGCTGCCCAAGACCGGCCCCGTGGTCGTCACCAGGAACGGGAAGAGTGCAGCGTTATTACTTCCAATTGATGAAGACACTGACCTGGAAAGTCTGATACTGAGCAATAGCAGGCGCTTTTGGGAACTGTTCGACCGGGCCGCTCAAGGCCATCGGACGCCGATGGAAGACCTACCGGCTGTGGATGATGAAGAGGCGTGGAAGCGGATTGGAAAAGGTGGAAGGCGCCGGAAGTCATGAGGCACCCGCTGTAGGGAACTGCGCCAACTCGTCGGCGGCCAGGTCCGAAACCGCCCACCAGTTCATGCCGCGGCGGACCCAGTGCACCACGTTGAAGCCTTGCACCGATTCCCTGCGCGGCGATTCGTCGGCGCGGCCGGCCGGCCAGGTGAAGACATTGATGGTGTGGAGCCGGCGGCGATAGATCAGCGCCGCCACCGGGCGGCCGTCCAGGTAATCGAGGCGTCCGCCGGCCAGCGTGAAGCCCGCCGCGGAGAGATCGTCCACTTCGGGAGCGAAATCGAGCTTTCCGGCGAACCACGGCTTCACCGTGTGCCGGTCGGTGGAGGGCACGTCCATCAAGTGCTCGGCCTGCAGCGACCGGACGTGGGCTGTTACGACCTCTCTGGTGAGCGCTCCCGGGACCGGCGGCGGGGCCAGGCGCCAGATGGCCAGCGCCAGGAGCAGGCATGCCGCCGCGAGCACCGGCCATTTCGCGAACCAGGGCTCGCGGGGGGCCAGGCTGGCGGAGAGCTTCTTCCGCAACCCCGCGGGGGCTTCGAAGTAGGGCGCGTGCTCCACGATCGCGCTGCGTAACCCTTCCAAGCGGGCCAGGTTGGCCGAACAAGATGTACAGTCGCGCAGGTGCGCTTCGAGATCTACGCTGTGCACGAGGTCGAGCTCGCGGTCGTGGAAGGCGCCTAGAAGGTCGCCGGCTTCACGACAGTTCATGGTGTTCCTCCGGTGGGTCGCAGTGTCGCCGGCAGGCGTCGGCATGAGTGCCGACGCGGCAGGCATGACTGCCTGCGCCACGTCATAAGAGAAATGGGGGCTAGCTCACGGCGGTTCATCGTGTTCCTCCCAACACCGCTTCCAGGCGCTTGCGGCCTCGCGCCAGGCGCGACATCACGGTACCGATGGGCACGCCGGTCACCTGGGCGATCTGCTTGTACGACATGTCTTCCAACTCCCGCAGCACGAGGACTTCACGATACTCCGGCGGAAGCGCCTCGAGACCCTCCCGCACCAGCCGCCGGTCGGCCTGGCGCAACTGTTCGGCCTCCGGATCGGGCCCACCCGACACGACCGCTTCCAGTTCCTCGGGCGAGCCCAGGAGGCGCAGGTTGCGGTTCTTGCGAAGCCAGTCGTAGCAGGTATTGCGAACGATGGCCAGCAGCCAGGCGCGGCCGTCCTCGCCGTGAAAGCCGTCGAAAAAGGTGAGCGCCCGGAGCCAGGCCTCCTGGGCCACGTCCTGGGCATCCTGATCGTTGCCGGCGAGCCAGCGCGCGAGGTTGTACGCCGAGTCCAGGTGGGGTAGCATGGCGCGTTCGAAGCGCGCGCGCTTGCCTGCATCAACCAACTATTCGAGGGTACCGCATCCAGGCTTGGTTTATTCCCAATAATGAATCCGGGGTGCGCCTTTTTACATCCAATCCCCCAATCTACCCCGAAGACATGATAGAGTGATTCTCCAGTGGCGGAGGCCGTAAATGAGGGTGTTTGCAGTCGTAACATTTCTTGCACTAACTTTCGTTTCCTCAACAGTTCGAGCGCAACAGGACCTCGACCAGGCTCGAAAAATGGAGGCTTCCGGCGATACCGCGGGAGCCCGCACGGCGCTGGCACGCGCGGTTGCTGCAAATCACAACAGCGTTCCGGCGCTGACTGCGTATGCCGAGTTCCTGGACCGCTACGGCGACCCGGGGGCGCGCGACGCGTACGCCAAGCTGCTGGCGGCGCTGCGCAATTCGTCGGATTCCGCGCGCACCGGAGCGATCGCGGGACGGCTGGCGGCGCTCGATCTGCTGGCCGGAGACCATGACGCCGCGCGGCGCAACCTGGAGGCCTACCGCAGCGGTACCGGAAAGAGCGGCACCCTGGGTACTGCTCAGCCCGCCGGCGAAAAGGCGCAGACCGCCCCGATTCCCGGACCCATGCGCTCGTTCGCGCGCATGGCCGCCATCTCCCCGGACGCCCTGCCGGAAGACGTGTTCCCGGCGTTGGCCCGCAACGTGGTGACCAACGGCTACCAGGCATCCCACAGCAACGATGCGCTGGAGCAGACCGAGTACCTGAAGCTGGTGCACCGCTATCTTTCGCAGGCTCGCGAGCTGGCCAAGCTGGCGGGCGATTCGAAAGTCATCAAGGTGGACAACTGCGAATCGCCCACCGTCGCGGAGCTGATCCGCATCCTGGGATTCCGCATGCGCGGCGGCTGCGGATCGGAAGTGGTACTGGAGACGGTGAACGCAGCGCGCGCCTTCCTCACCACGGACTCGGGATTCCCGGTCAACGAACTGGAACAGGCGCTGCGCACCAACCGCCCGTTCACCTACGATTACCATTCGACCGATGTGCCGGTGGTTTTCGGCCCCGAATACTGGGTGGGCAGCGCGAAGGATAAAGAAGCGCCCGACTTCCTCGAGACCTTCATTTCCGATCCGTCGATTTGCCGGCTCTACCTGGGCCTTTCCAAGCTCGACCGCGAGACCGCCGAGGATCTCCGCAAAGCGGTCACCTACACGCGCCTCAAGGCCTATGCGCACGTGCTGGACTTTTTCGGCGGCATGTTCGAAATCCGCGGCGGCAAGGCGCTGGTGCCCGGCGGACAGCGATCGGCGGCGGCGTGGGGGGAACTGACGGGCAGCTCGCCGGACAAGGGCGCGGAGTTCTTCGACAAGCTGATTTCCAAGGACGACGGCTGGCTGGCCAGCCTGTACGACGCGCTGGCCCGCATTCACGGCCCGGTGCAGGAGTACCTCACCGAGCCGGCGCGCATGAAGCGTTTCTACGCCGCGGTGCGCGGGCGCATCACCAGCCCCGGCCCGGCGCGGCCGGTCTTCCGGTCCAACACGGACATGATGCTGCTGACCACGCGGCTCCGCCTGGAGATCAACGGCAAGCCGCACATCCCGGGCAATCTGGAGGTCTGGAAAAATCTCTTCGTCAACCACCCGCAGGGCAAGTACGACGGCAAACTCACGCGCCTGGCCACCACGTGGAAAGAGCCCGACGACGTGCTGGAAGCGCTCTTCGCCCTGTGCCGCAAGGCGGTGGAAAACGAGCCGCTCAAGATCTTCATGGCGGTCAGCGACCTGGACCGCAACCGCGCCACGCCGCTGGACGCCGCCACGGTGGACCGGCTGGCTCGCGACTACCGCACGTACGGCAGCCAGTTCTCCATCTTCAGCGAATCGCGAAGCATCTCCGACAAATCCATCAACCAGTTCCTGGATACCGCCGAAGCCATCAACAAGGTGCGCGACCCGGCGTTCCGCTCGGATGTGGCGGGCTCGTTCCAGTCGCTGGTGGGGCTGTGGCAGATCCTGGTGCGCCAGGGCACGATACCCGACAGCCAGGCCGACGCGGTCTTCTCGGGCATCATGGGCGGGTTCCTGCAGGTCCGCTCGGAGCGCGAACTGTTCGACACCAGCCGCAACAGCGTGAAGCTGCTGCTGGCGGCCGCGCCGGCGCGGGCAGGCAACCCCGCCGCCCAGCCGCAGGAGCGCCTGGTGGAACTGCTCTCGGGCGCGGACTCCGAGGACGCCGACGCTCACGACCAGATGGCGCAGGAGATGAACCGCATCCTGGAGGCGCAGCGCATCGTTTCGCTGGACACGATGTTCCAGCTTGCCGAGCACCTGGAGACCATGGGAAAAGGCGAGAAGCTGAATACCGCGCTGGTCAACCGGCTGGCGAGCCGGATCGCCGAGATTCCGCTGCCCAGGGCGTCGCTGACCTCCACCGAGAAGAATGCCATGGGGTTCGGCTACTGGACCGACCGCCACATCGAAGCCGAACGCAAGATCAACGTGCGCTCCGCGGTGGAGAAGGCGGCCGGCGATGGCGAGAAGGTGAAGGAGGTTCGCGGGCTGATGGCGCCGCTGCTGCGCGATACGCTGCTGGCGTTCAACTACGCGTATTACGCGCCGCCGGGAGCGCAGGTGCTCTACACCAACCCGGTGTTCGTGCGCAGCCACGATTTTCTGGGCATGCAGGGAACGTCGCACACCTGGCGTCCCACCGAGATGTACGGCACGGGCTGGCCCTCCAACGCCGGAGGCCGGCTGGTGGGATCGCTTTCCTCGCTGCCCTATGCGCTGGCCGAGGCGGAACAGAACTTCCTGATCCCGGCGCAGACCCAGGCGCTGATCTGGGGCGACCTGGTTCCGCAGATGATTCTGAGCGCCAAGATCCCGCGGTGGTGGAATGTCACGGCCTCGCAGGTTCACTGGGTGGGGCTGCATCTTCGCTATGGCCGCGAGATGGCGGCCGGATCGGCATTCGACGCGGAGCAGCGCGCGCAGTTCCTGGCCGCGCTGGCGTTGTTCGCTCCGCCCGCGCGCACCAACCAGGTGGCGCGGCAACTGGAAGAGGGCAACGCCAAGGAAGCGCTGGACCACATTACGCCCTCGGAGCTGTTCTCGGTGGCGCGCGAGGTGGCCCCCAAGCGCAAGGGGGACACCTCCTGCCTGCTGGCGGAAATTCAGCAACTGGCGGAGAATTCGAAGGACGTGAACTACGCCGCCATCTCTCACGCCTTCGGGACTCCCAAGCCGACGCTGACCAATTCCTACGAGCCGGATATGATGAGCCTGCGGACCTTCCCGGCGCTGATGGGATACTCCAGCCGGATCATGGCGGAGAGCTGGGAGTCGAACACGCTGTACTGGGCGGCCCTGGCGGATGAGCTGGGCCTGACGCCCGCGCAGCTCAACGTGCGGATTCCCGAGTGGACGCAGAAGCTGGTGGAGCAGATCTTCGCCTCGCACCTGGAAGACTGGCCGGCCCTGTTGAAGTCGCTCCGCCAGGTGGGCGACGATGTGCGCAAGAACGCCCGCGCGTCGGCCGCCGATACCAAGGCGGCCCTCCAGGAGTCTCCCAACCGGTAAACGACCATGACCATTTCGCGACGAGGATTCATCGGAATGACCGCGGGGGCCGCGCTGCTCCCCGCGCAGACCCGGCCCACCATCCGGGTGAACGTGGACATGGTGGTGCTCAGCTTCCAGGTACAGGACAGCAAGAACCACTATATCAACGGCCTCAAGCCGACCGACTTCCGCATTTACGAAGACGGGATTCTGCAAAAGGTCGCGACCTTTGCGGAAGGGGCCAAGCTGCCGGTGGAGGTGTCCGAGGACGGCTCGACTCATCCGCTGCTGGAGACGAGGAAAGAAGCGCTGCCGGGCATGGACCGCCCCGACGCGTTCATCGGCACCAACGTGTTCGTGCTGTTCGACACCAGCAACTTCATGTACCGCGGCTTCGTGTATGCGGAGGACGCGATCGCCGATTTCGTGCGGGGTTTGGACCGCGCCGACTCGGTGGCGGTTTACACCTTCAGCCGCAACCTGTCGCGCGCGGCCAATCTGACGCATGAGCACGGCGACGCCATCGCCGGCCTGCGCAAGTCCGTGGCAGGGGACGATACCGCGCTCTACAACGCCCTGCTGCTGACCCTGCGGGATGCGGCCAAGGTGCCTGGCCGCAAGGTGGTGATCGTATTTTCGAACGGGCCGGACAACGCCAGCATGGTGGCGCCCGACGACGTGACGGCGGTGGCCGCGGACGAAGGCATCCCGATCTACGTCATCTCCACCAGCGAAGTGAACAAGGACCCCATTTCGAGTGCCTCGTTCAAGCGTCTTTCGACGCGCACCGGCGGCAAGGCCTACTGGGCCAAGACGTGGCAGAAGCAGGTGGAAGCCTTCGAAGACATCCGCGAAGACCTGGGGAACTCCTACACCATCACCTACTATCCGGCGCCCAATCCCAACGAGGGATTCCGCAAGATCCTGGTCGAGATCGCGAGCGATCCCGGCAAGAAATTGCGGGTGCACTGCCGGCCGGGGTACAAGCCGAACCGGATCGGCGCCTGAAAGGCAGGGGGTGGGGGTTGGGGGTTTTGCTCGCCAACGGCGAGGGGGGTTGGGGTTGTGTGCTCCGCTCGGGAGACGCATCTTGGCTTCGCGTGTCAGTTTGTTTTTCATGACGGCGTAACCTCCTCTGTTTCTTCGGGTTGCGGAGAGGGCTCCGAATCGGGAGACGCATCTGGAGGGTTGTTTTTACAAGATGCGTCTCCCGGGTCCTCGCGAAGCTCGATGATGCGGGCACCTTCGTGTAAGCGCTTAAATTTCA
>Ga0209415_10016964_pt1 | contig 11638 bp, 11 predicted proteins | sample PeaSoiSIISIP2007_FD_187696 | JGI IMG/M metagenome (GOLD analysis project Ga0209415, IMG submission 187696) | Peat soil microbial communities from Weissenstadt, Germany - SII-SIP-2007 (SPAdes) (version 2) | ecosystem: Environmental > Terrestrial > Soil > Wetlands > Peat | place: Germany... | reverse complement strand
CGCATAGCCGGACGGCGGCACGATGGTCACGAGCGTCGCGTCGCCCTTGACGAAGGCGCGCACATTGGACGGTAGCGTGATGTCGCTCAGGTGCTTGGAATGGTTGATCTCCAGTCCCGACACGTCGACGTCGAAAGCCTCCGGAATGGCGTCGGCCGGACAGCGCACGTCGAGGGTGTGGGTCACGATATTGACGGCGCCGCCGCGCTTGACCCCGGGCGACTGGTCGACATTGACCACGTGGATGGGCACGCGCACCCGGATGGTGGCGCCCTCGCCGAGCCGCATGAAATCGACGTGAACCGGCAGATCGCGGACCGGATCGAGCTGGAAATCGCGCGGGATGACGCGATGCTTGGTGCCGTCGATCTCGATATTGTAGATGCTGGCCAGGAATTTGCCCGCATAGATGCGCTGGCGCAGCTCGGCATGGTCGAGCGAGATGTTGAGCGGGGGCTGATTGTTGCCATAGATGACGCCGGGTACCCGGCCGTCGCGACGTACCGCCCGGGCGGCCCCCTTGCCGGCCCGCGCGCGCACCGTCGCCTTGATTTCCTTGACGGTCGCCATTGTGGTATCCTTTTGGTGGCACGGGACGAGCGCCCGCCAGGGCGGCCTTCCCGTTATGCTTTCCGGCTCCCGCGGCCAACCTCCAGGGGTGTTCCGGGGCCGCGGTCGCGGGCTTATAGCCTTGGACCGGACAACTTGACAAGCTACCGGCAGAAACCGGTAGGGACCGGCAGCGGAAATCAGGCAGAAACCGGCGCGCAAAAACCGGCAGGTGTCGCGGTCTTGCGGTGCTTCAAGCGGCGCCCGGCGGCGCCCCGAGCTTGGCCTCCAGCGCCGCGATGCGCGCCTTCAGGGCCTCGTTTTCCTCCCGCGCCAGCCGCGCCATGTCCTTGACGGCCTCGAATTCCTCGCGGTGGACCACGTCCATGTCGCGCAAAATCCGCTCCGCCTGGGTGCGCACGACGGAATCGAACTCCCGCCGCACCCCCTGGGCGACGCCGGCGGCATCGTTCATCAGTTTCGCGAATTCGTCGTAAAGCCGGCCGGTCGTCTGCGCCATCGCTGGTCTCCGCGGTGTTTTGACATATCGGACAACAATGGCGATCACGCCGCTTGTGTGCAAGGTCTCCTGCGGCTAGTGGTCCGGGCGGCAAATGCCCGCCGCTCCTGTGCCGCCCATTGCAGCGGCGCGCCGCAGCCCGCCCGCTGCAGCCGCCCGTTGCGCCGTCAAGCCCCGTATCCGTATGCCGATCCTGGTCATCCCGTTCCCCGCCTTCGATCCGGTGCTCGTCACCATCGGGCCGTTCGCGATCCGCTGGTACGCGCTTGCCTATATCTGCGGGATCCTGCTGGGCTGGCTCTACGCCCGCGCCATGATCCGCAATAAGCCGTACTGGGGCGGCGCGGCGCCGCTCACGGTCACGGATTTCGACGATTTCGTGCTGTGGGTGACGCTCGGCATCATTCTCGGCGGGCGCGCCGGCTATGTGCTGTTCTACAACCTGCCCCATTTCATCGCCAACCCGGCGGAAATCGTCCAGGTCTGGAAAGGCGGCATGTCGTTCCATGGCGGCTTTCTCGGCTGCGTCGTGGCGGTGATGTGGTTCGCGCTCAAGCGCGGCCTGCCGGTCCTGTCGCTCGGCGACATCACCTGCGCGGTGGCGCCGATCGGGCTGCTGCTCGGCCGCATCGCCAACTTCGTCAATGGCGAGCTGTGGGGACGGATCGCCGACGTGCCCTGGGCGACGGTATTCCCGGGCGGCGGCCCGTTGCCGCGCCATCCGAGCCAGCTCTACGAGGCGGGCCTCGAAGGGCTCGGCCTCTTGATCATTCTCTGGCTGATGGCGCGGTCGGGCGCGCTCAAGCGTCCCGGCCTCATCCTCGGCGCCTTCGCGGCGATCTATGCGGTGATGCGCACGTTCTGCGAGCTGTTCCGCGAGCCCGACCCGCAGCTCGGCTTTCTGTGGGGCAACATGACCATGGGCATGCTGCTGTGCGTGCCGCTATTCATCGCCGGCGCCGTGCTCATCGCCGTCGCGCTGCGGCGCCGGGCGGTGCATTCGTGATGGCCGAGGACCGCACCCCGCTGGAAACGGAAATCCGTAGCCGCATCGCGCGCGACGGTCCGATCCCGGTCGCCGAATTCACGGCGCTCTGCCTCTACGACCCGGAGCACGGCTACTACAATCGCCGCGCGCCGTTCGGCGCCGCCGGCGATTTCATCACCGCGCCGGAGATCAGCCAGATGTTCGGCGAATTGATCGGGCTGTGGGCCGCGACCGTGTGGCGATCCATCGGCGCGCCCGATCCGGTGCTGCTGATCGAGCTCGGCCCCGGCCGCGGCACCATGATGGCCGACGCGCTGCGCGCCGTACGGGCGGTCCCGGAGTTCCGCAAGGCGGTGCGGGTGCATCTCATCGAGACGAGCCCGGACCTGCAGCTGCGCCAGCGCCAGACGCTCGGCGGCATCGACGACGTGATGCTGCGCTGGCATGCGACGCTGGACGAGACGCCGGCCGGGCCGTCGATCATTCTCGCCAACGAGTTCTTCGACGCGCTGCCGGTCCATCAGGCCGAGCGGCGCCGGACCGGCTGGCACGAGCGGGCGATCGCGATCAATGCCGGCGGCGAGCTCGCATTGACGGCCGCGGCGGAGCCGCTGCCCGGCTTCGAGCAGGACCTGCCGCCGGAGGTCCGTCGCGCCGCGGCCGGCGCGATTTTCGAGTGGCGGCCGGACGCCTTCGCGGTCGAGATCGCCCGCCGCGCCGCGGCCGGCGGCGCCGCGCTGGTGATCGATTACGGCCACCTCCGCAGCGCCCCCGGCGACACCTTCCAGGCGGTGCGGTCCCATCGCTATGCGAGCCCCCTCGCCTTGCCGGGCCTGACCGACCTCACCGCCCACGTGGATTTCGAGGCGCTGGGCAAGGCGGCGCGGGGCGCCGGCGCTCGCATTCACGGGCCGGCCGAGCAGGGCGCGCTGCTCAAGCGGCTCGGCATCGAGGCGCGCGCCGCAACGCTGGCCGCGAACGCCAACGAAGACCAGCGGGCCGGCATCGCGGCTGCGCTCCAACGGCTGATCGGAACCGGCCCTACCGGCATGGGCACGCTGTTCAAGGCGATCGGGCTGTCGTCGCCGCAGATCGAGCAGTTGCCGGGGTTCGAGCCATGACGGCGATGGAGACGGCGATGACGACGGCGACGATGCCGGCGATGCAGGCGCACACGCTGGCGACGCTTGCCGGCATCCGCCACGCCTTCTTCACCCGCGCCGGCGGGGTCTCGACCGGGGTCTATGCGAGCCTCAATGCCGGCATCGGCTCGCACGACGCGCCGGCGAACGTTGCCGTCAACCGCGCCCGCATGGCGGGCTCGCTCGGCGTGCCGGCGGAGCGCCTGCTGACCTGCTATCAGATCCATTCGCCCGACGCGGTCGTCGCGGTGGCGCCGTGGGGCGCCGAGGCGCGCCCGCGCGCCGACGCCATGGTGACGGCGACACCGGGCCTTGCGATCGGCGTCACGACCGCCGATTGCGGGCCAGTGCTGTTCGCCGACCCCGCCGCCGGCGTGATCGGCGCCGCTCATGCCGGCTGGCGCGGCGCGCTCGCCGGGGTGACGGACAACGCCATCGCCGCCATGGAGCGGCTCGGCGCCGTGCGCGGGCGCATCCGCGCCGCCATCGGCCCGATGATCCGGCAGCCCCATTACGAGACCGGGCTCGATGTCAAGGATCGCTTCCTCGCCGCCGATCGCGCCAATGCGCGTTTCTTCCGGCCGGCCGGGCGCGAGGAGCATTTCATGTTCGATCTTGCCGGCTACGTCGCGGCGCGTCTCGCCGCCGCCGGCATCGGCACCATCGAGGACGTCGGCGCCTGCACCTATGCGGACGCGGACAAATTCTTCAGCTACCGCCGCATGACCCATCGCGGCGAGGCCGACTACGGCCGCCACGTCAATGCGATCGTGCTGAGCTGAGCGTCACCCCATCTTCACCGGATAGACCGGCTTTTCGCCGCTGAGCACGCGGGCGACGTCGCTCGCGCATTTGGTTTGCAGCTCTTCCAGCGCCTCGACCGAGTAGTATGCCGTGTGCGGCGTCACGATCACATTGTCGCGGCCGAGCAGCGGTGAATCCTTGGCGAGCGGCTCGACCGCCACCACGTCGAGGGCGGCGCCGCCGAGATGGCCGCTGTCGAGCGCCGCGATGAGCGCGGCTTCGTCGATCAGCGGCCCGCGCGCGGTATTCACGAGGTACGCGCCCTTCTTCATGCGGGCGAACGCCCCCGCATCGATGAGGCCCCGCGTCGCCGGCAGCAGCGGCGCATGCACCGAAATGAAATCGGAGCGCGCCAGCAGGTCTTCGAAGCTCGCGTTGTCGACGCCGAGCGCGTTCGTCACCTCCGCCGCCACGTAGGGATCGTGGGTGATCACCTTGAGCCCGAACGCCTTCGCCTTCGGGGCGAGGGTGCGCGGAATGTTGCCGAAGCCGACGAGGCCCAGCACTTGGCCTTCGAGCCGGCGCAGCGGCACGATCGGCGCGACCTCCCAGCGGCCGGATTGCACCAGGCGGTTCGAGAGCGGGATCTTGCGCGCCAGCGCCAGCAGCAGCGCCATGGCATGGTCCGAGACCTCGCGCAGGCAGTAGTCCGGCACATAGGTGACCGCGATGCCGAGCCGCGCCGCCGCCGCAATGTCGATGTTGTCGACCCCGAGCCCGAACCGGCCGATCACCTTGCAGCGCCTGAGCTCGGCAAGGAGCTCGCCCGGCAGCTTGGCATAGGTGACCAGAACCGCGTCGGCCTCGCGCGCGACCGCGATTATGTCGTCGGCCGCCGCCGACTTCGCCATGAGCAATTCCGGATCGACGCGCTTGAGCGCCGCCCGTGCCGGATCGAGGGAGGGAAACGGGCTGTCGGTGACGGCAATCACGGTGCGATTCATGACAACACCTCCGGATTGACGATGTTCGGCGGCCGCCGGCCCGCCAGGATGGCGAGGATGTTGTCCACCACGGTATTGGCCATGGCCTCGCGCACCTCGAAGACCGCGCTGCCGAGATGCGGCGTCATGGTCACGTTGGGGAGGCGGGTAAGCGCCGCATCGACGTGGGGCTCGTTCTCGAACACGTCGAGGCCGGCGCCGGCGATGCGCCGTTCCACCAGCGCCGCGGTCAGCGCCGCCTCGTCGACCACCGGCCCGCGCGAGGTGTTGATGAGGAAGGCGGTCGGCTTCATCAGGGCGAGCTCGCGCGCCCCGATCAGGTGGTGCGTCTCCTCGGTCAGCCGCGGATGCAGCGAGACGAAATCGGATAGGGCGAGCAGCCGGTCGAGCGGCACATAGGCGGCGCCGAGCTTCGTTTCCTCGGCCTTTTCCATCGGGCGCGGCCCGCAATAGAGGATGCGCATGGAAAAGCCCCGGGCGCGCGCCGCGACGGCACGGCCGATGCGGCCGCGGCCGCCGATGAGCCCGATGGTCTTGCCGTGGACGCCGGCGCCGAGCAGGCAGTTCGACTGCGAGCCCGGGAAGATGCCGGCGCGGACCAGCCCGTCGCCTTCGACCACGCGGCGGGCGACCGCCAGCAGCAGCGCGAAGTGGGTGTCGGCGGTCGATTCGACCGCGAGCGCCGGCACCACCGTGACCGGAATGCGCCGCGCGGTCGCCGCGCCTACGTCGATGTTGTCGGGCGTGATCGACATCGACGCGATGGCGCGCAGCTCGGGATTGGCGGCGATCACCTCGCCGTCGATGAAATCGTGCAGCAGGCCGAACAGGATGTCGCAGGAGCGCGCGCCCGCGATCAGGGCGTCCTTGGCGATGACGCGGCGCGCGTCCGGGTTGACCGCGACGTCGGCGACGGCGCGAAGCCGCTCGAGCGCGCTCTCGCATACCGGCTGGGTGACGAAGATGCGGGCCATCAGCCGATCCACCGCACGATGCCGGCGACGCCGTCGACCGCGCACTGAGCGCCGTCCGGGATTCTCCGCGTCGCGTCGAGCACGCCGAGCACCATCGGGATGCCGCGCTCGCGGGCCAGCGAAGCGAGATGGGAGGTCGAGCCGCCGAGCTCGGCGACGACACCGGCGACGCGCGCCAGCACGTGGGCGAGCGCCGGCCCGGCGACCCGCGTCACCAGCACGTCGCCCGGCGCGATGCGGGACAACTCGCATTCGCAGTTCACCACCACGGCGCGGCCGGCGCCCCAGCCGATGCCGGCCGGATGGCCGTTGAGGCCGGGATGCTGGAGCCAGATGTCGTCCGGCACGGCGGCCGGCTCGACCGTCAGGGCGCGCGCCTGCAGGAGCTTGAAGCCCGCCTGGTCGAGCGCCCATTCGATCTCGACCGGCATGCCGAACACCGCCTCGGCCTTGCGCAGCAGGCGGCCGAGCATGACGGCCTCGCCGGTGGAAAGGCACGGCTTGTCCACCAGCTCGGGCGGCACCGCCTGCGCGGCGACGCCCCGACCGGCGCCCCCACTTGCGCCCCCACTTGCGCCGGCGCCGTGGCCGCAGGTGTCGCGGTGGTGCTTGCGGCCGGCCGCGTTGGTTCGCAGGAAGCCCTGGCGGGTCAGCACGATGCGGTCGGGCACGATCTCGCCCTGGGCGATCGCCGAGCCGAGGCCCCAGGTGGCGCTGAGCAGCATGTGGCCTTCGGCATTCTCGCTGAGCCCGCCGCCCGAGGCGCGGGCATCGACCAGCGGCTGGATCAGCACCGCCATCGCGGTGCCGGCCGGGCCGAGGCCGTGATTGTCCATGTAGCGGCGCGCATTGGTGGTCCACAGCGCCGCCCAGCAGGCGCGCACCGCGGTCACGAACGCTGTCTCCTCGTCGATGCCGAGAAAGCTTTCGAACTGGCCGGCGAAGTTCGCGCCCTTGCGGTCCTCGATCAGGGCGGAGGACCGCACCGCGCCGGGCCTGCCGCTCGCGGCGCGCTGGGCGCGCCAGGCGTCGAGGAGGGGATCGAGGATGTCGGGCGCAATCGGCTGCTGGTAGAGCGCGAGCCTGATATCGACCGACAGAAGGCGCTGCCGGCGCGGATCCGCCGCAGCGAATTGCGCGACCGCATCGTCAAGGCCGAGCGCCGCGATCTGGGCCAGATAGGCGTCCGCCGCGAGGCAGAAGCCGCCCGGCGTCGGCAGTCCGGCGCGGGCGAGCGCGGCCAGGTTGGCGGCCTTCGGCCCGACCCGCGCCGCGTCGGCCGCGGCGGCGGCATCGAGCGGAACGATGAACCGTTCCGCCGGCACGAGACGCGATACGGCCGTTGCGGGCATCACAGGCTTTCCGGTGCGGCCGTCCGCGGGCACGGACGGTCCGATGAACGTGTCGCGATGGAAAAAGTGTGCTTTTTCGCCACCGCATGCCCCGCCGTCGCGGGGCATGACACAGGGGGGCGCTTCACCGGCCAAGCGCCTCACTTCACGTGGTCGCCATAGCCGGGGATCGGGTCCACCGCGGTGATCTGCTTGACCGGGAAGTTGGAGACGATCTCGATCCCCTTCTTGTGCACGATCAGCATTTCCTCGATCCGCACGCCGTAACGGAACTTCTTGCCGTGCTGCGTTTCGAGCGCGAAGGTCATGCCTTCCTTGATTTCGACCGGATGGTCGAGCGACCAGATGCGCGAGATCACCGGCGGATCGTATTGGGCGAGGCCGAGGCCGTGGCCCCACAGGTTGGCGGCCGCCTGGTCCTCTTCCTGGTAGCCCCACGCCTCCTTGGCGGACGGCCACTTCGAGGCGATTTCGCGCGTGGTGGTGCCGGCCTTCACGGCGCCGATCGAATCGTAGAGCCATTCGAGCGCGGTGGCGTAGGTGTCCTTCTGCTCCCTGGTGGGCTCCTTGCCGACGCAGTAGGTGCGGTAATAGCAGGACTTGTAGCCGTTCCAGGTGAGCGCCGCCAAATCCATGAACACGATGTCGCCCGGCTGGATGATGCGGTCGGAGAAGTTGCGCCAGTTCGGCCAGGTGTTGGGGCCCGAGGAGACGATGACGTCCTCGACGTCCTCCATGCCCGGGATGTCGTAGAGGAACTTCATCAGGTGCGCCGTCACCTGGTTCTCGGTGACGCCGGGCCGCAGGAACTTCATGCACTCCCAATGGGTCGCATCGCCGATCGCGCCGACGATGCGCATGCACTCCTGCTCGTCCTCGTTCTTGACGGCGCGCGCCTCCATCATCGGCGTCATGCCGTCGACCCAGTTGACCTTCTTCTCCTTGAAGATGTTGATCATGTTGATGTCGATGAAGTCGCAGCCGAGCTTCTCGCCGGCGACGCCGTGGCGCTTCATCTCGTACAGGATGGCATCGGTGAACTTGGTCACCTGCTGGAGCGAGGCAGGCCCGGCCGCGCCCTTGATCCAGGCATAGGAGTAGCGGACGTTCTCCTTGGGAAGCCACGGCGAATGCTTCTCGACCTGGATGCCGAGGTCGCCCTGCTCGAACAGCACCGGCTGGCCGTCGCCGCACAACAGCGCGTAGCGCAGGCCGGGCTTGAGCCGGTTCCACCCCGGCGTCAGCGTGCCGGTGATGTAGCGGCAGTTCTCGTCGTACATGCACAGCACGGCGCCGAGGCCGTGCTTCTTCATCATCGCGCGGGCGCGCTCGATGCGGTATTTGCGCAGCCGGTCCCAGTTGACGCGCTGCTGCCAGTCCATTCCGGCAATGCCGAAATTCGCCACCATGGAATCCTCCCATTCCGGCCCAGCGGGCGTACCCATACCCGCCCGCAAGCGCGATTCTCGCGGCCTTCGGCCGAATGTAGCTTTACCGGGCGTGCAGAAGAAATAATATATTCTGCCTCGCGTTATCAGGATTTCTAATGAGCGATAAGTCGTGACCGGGATCGCACTGCGGCAGATCCGCGCCGTCATCGCGGTGTGCGAGGAAGGCTCGTTCACGCGCGCCGCGGCGCGCGAGCACGCCACCCAGTCGGGCATCTCCCAGCACGTGGCGACGGCCGAGCGCAGCCTCGGCGTCAAGCTGTTCGAGCGGTCGCGCGCCGGGGTGGCGCCGACGCCCGCAGGCCTGCGCTTCTACAAGCGTTGCGTCGAGGCGGTCGGGATGCTGGCGACCGCGGGCGAAGAGGCGCGCGCCCCGGCGGGCCTCGTCACCGGCGAATTGCGCATCGGCCTGATGCCGACCTTCACGCGCGCCGTGCTGGCGCCGACGCTTGACGACTTCATGACCCGCTACCCCGACGTGCGGCTGCACATCGTCGAGGGCTATAGCGGAACGCTGACCGAAATGGTGCGGGCGGACGCGCTCGACTTCGCGGTGGTGCCGGCGTTCGAGGGCAAGATCGGCCTCAAGGCGCGCCTGTTGGTGCGCGACCGCGAAATCCTGATTTCCGGGCCGCGCCGCGGCCTCGCGCCGCTCGCGCCGCTGCGGCTTGCCGACTGCCGGCCGTTCAAGATCGTGGTGCCGGGTCCCGACAATGTGCGCCGGCGCAATCTCGAGACCTATTTCCTCACCCACGGGGTCGAGGTCGACGCGCTCGTTGAAATGGACGCCATGATCGGCACTCTCGAGCTGGTGGCGCGCTCCGACTGGGTGACGGTGCTGCCGAGCCTGATCTCGGTGAACGACATCGGCGGGACCGAGCTCGTGGTCAACCCGATCGTCAATCCGCCGCTGTTCGACGAGTTCGTCCTGATCCAGCCGGCGCGCCGCACTCTTTCCGCCCAGGCGCGGCTGTTCGTGGAGCGGTTCGAGGCCGAGGTCGCCCACATCCACGCGATCTGGGACCGGGCGACAGGGGCGCCGGCCGCGACGCCGCGACGCACAAGCGTCTCACGCGGCCGGTAGTCCGGATGGCGCGCCATCCCATGCGCCCGAGGGCCGCATATCTTGATTGCGGCGCTGAAAAGTTACATCCTTCCGGCCCGGCGGCCGCATATCGGCCGCAGCGAAAAGACCCGATGCGGCACGGTGGCCGCGGAAGGTCAATCAGGGAGGATCGAAATGAGTTATCGAAATTACAAGCCAATCACGTTGTGCGCCGCGCTCATTCTGGTCGGGGCAGCCAGCGCTGCGAGCGCAGAAATCAAGACCCAGACCATCGAATACAAGCAGGGCGACACCGTGCTCGAAGGCTTCCTGGCCTATGATGACGCCGTGCAGGGCAAGCGCCCGGCCGTGCTGGTCGTCCACACCTGGACGGGCGTCGGCGATTTCGTCCGTGAACGCACCACGCAACTCGCTAAAATGGGCTATGTCGCGTTCGCGCCCGACATCTATGGCAAGGGGGTCCAGCCCAAGCCGCCGGTCGAATCCAGCCGGGAGATGAAGAAATACACGGACAACCGCCCATTGCTGCGTGCGCGGGTGCTGGCGGGGCTCGATGTGCTCCGCGCCAATCCGAGGGCCGATACCGGCAAGATGCTCGCAATCGGCTTCTGCTTCGGCGGCACCGGCGTGTTGGAACTCGCCCGCAGCGGCGCCGACGTGCTCGGCATCGTCAGCTTCCATGGCGGACCGCTGAGCAGCCCGACGCCTGAGGACGACAAGAACATCAAGGGCCGCGTGCTGGCGCTGCATGGCGCCGACGATCCGAACGTGCCGGCTCCGGAAGTGGCGGCATTCGAGAAGGAAATGCGCGACGCCAAGGTCGATTGGCAACTGGTGGCCTACGGCAACACCGTACACGCCTTCACCGATCCGGCAGCCGGCAACGACAATTCAAAGGGCGCAGCCTACAACGAGAAGGCCGACAAACGTTCGTGGATTGCAATGCAGGATTTCTTCCGGGAAATCCTGCCGAAGTAGCCTGCCGAAGTAGCCTGCCGAAGTAGCAACTGATTGTCCGGGCGAGTGCAATTCCAAGCGCGCCGGCGACGCAAACGACGATTCACGCCGGCGCGCCCGCTTGCTTGAGCGGATGGGCGCGGGCGAAGGCGTCGATCTTCCGGCAGGTCGCGGCGATGCGGGCGACGTTGCGGAACGGCGCCAGATCGACGGCGAAGAAGTTCGCCCCGGCGGCCTGGCTCGCAAGGCAGATGTCGGCGATGGTGACCTCATCGCCATGGCAAAAGCGGCCGGTCTCGCGGCCGTTAAGATGGGTTTCGAGCGCGGCGAGGGCCTGGGTGTGCCAATGGCGGCACCAGGCCGTCCGGGCCGGCTCGTCGATCCTGAGCTCGTGCTCCAGATATTCGCGCACCCGCGGCACGATCAGCGGATGGGAGTCGCAGGCGACGATCTGGGCGAGGCCGCGCACCCGCGCCCGCCCGCGCGCATCCCTGGGCAACAGCGGCGGATCCGGATGGGTCTCGTCGAGATACTCGATGATGGCAAGCGACTCGAACAGGATCGGTCCGTCGCCGTCGATCAGGGCCGGCAGCGCCATCATGGGATTGACGGCGCGATAGGCGGCGTCGCGCTGGTTGCCCTTCATCAGGTTGACGTCGATTTCCTGGTCCGGCTTGAGCCCCTTGAGATTGAGCGCGATGCGCACCCGATAGGTCGCAAGCGAGCGCCAGAACGAAAACAGCTTGATCATGGGGGCTCTCCAAATGCGTTGCCGCCCGCAAACGCAGAGCTATCGCAAACGGCACAGCGGCGCTTCTTCTCCCCTCCCCCTTGTGGGGAGGGGCCGGGGGTGGTGGTCGATGAGTGGTGCACCGCGCAGTGCCACACCTCCCG
>Ga0209415_10016963_pt1 | contig 11638 bp, 12 predicted proteins | sample PeaSoiSIISIP2007_FD_187696 | JGI IMG/M metagenome (GOLD analysis project Ga0209415, IMG submission 187696) | Peat soil microbial communities from Weissenstadt, Germany - SII-SIP-2007 (SPAdes) (version 2) | ecosystem: Environmental > Terrestrial > Soil > Wetlands > Peat | place: Germany... | reverse complement strand
GCCTGGCGCACCAAGACTTATTCGCCACAGTATGTCGAAGTGCAAGTCGAAGTCGCCAAACAGAAAGGTGGAGTAGGATTTCTTTTCTGGAATGCCAACAACGATTACTCCAAGCCCTATACCGCCATGCCGGAAATGCACACCGACAAAAACAAGAATCGTTACTTCCGTGGCGACGAAATAGGAGCCAAGCTCGAACCGGCGACAGCCGCGCCCATTGCCTCCGTCAAGGCGCCCGCAACCGTGCCCATCACCAACGTAGAGACGGGGCTACCGTCTCCCAGCGACAGCGCCCACTCCAAGCAATAAACAATTCCACCTGTCATCCTAAGCGAAACGAAGGACCTATACGCTGGCTTGACGCGGCATAGGTTTCAGAGCCAAGTGCGGTCGGCTAGCCCATAGTAACTGAAGTAATAGTTACTAGCTGCCCGCTCCTGAACGCCGGTCGCTCTGACGGCGTCGAACCCGCATGGTCTCAGCCACTTCAGCGGCTGAGAGCAATAGTAATAACCTGCCACGACCACACAGTTACTGTTACCGGAAGGCCACCCACCCTACGACAATGGGCCATGTACTCTGGAGTGCCTCTGACTTACTCTCGCCTTAGCTTAACAAACTACTTACTGGAGACTAACAATGAAAGCCCTCCTCACAATCCTCTTACTGAGCGCTGCACTGCAAGCGCAGAGCTTCCAAGTTAGCCGCTTCGCGCTTCCCGATGCGCCCAGCAGCCAACAGCACCCATTCTGGACCTTCGAGAACAAAGTGGACGCCAGCATCTTAGCCGGACTGGTTGCCGCCGATGGCATCACCACGCAGCGCGGGTTGAGCGAGGGGTTTCGCGAAGTCAATCCCATCATGCGCCCCTTCGTGACGCGCGGTGCAGCGGGAGAGGCCGCCGGGTCAGCTTTAGGGTTTGGCGCAGCCATTGGAGTCGCGTACTGTCTGCATCACACCCACCACTACAAGGCGGAACGCATTGCCATGCGGCTGATGATTGCGGGTGAATCTGCAGTCGTTAGCAGCAACATCGTGCAGATTCGCTAATCGGCCGTATCGCCTCTCCGCCCGGACGCCCGTCCGGGCCGCAAGACTCGTTGATTTGCCGGGCAAACCCCGTTCCACGCTATAATTCCAGTCTGGAAGAATTTTCTTCGACGATTCGAAGAAACCTCAGTTCCTTCCGCGAAATCCGCAAACCGAGGAGTCTGCATGGCGATTCAGAAGACGGACAAAATCTGGCATAACGGCAAATTCATCGCTTGGGACGACGCTACACTCCACGTGATGTCTCATGTCGTGCACTACGGCTCTTCGGTGTTTGAGGGCATTCGCTGCTACGCACTGCCCTCCGGCCCGGCAATTTTCCGCGCCACCGAACACATGCAGCGCCTCATCGACTCCGCCCGCATTTACCGCATCGACGTCCCCTTCACGCGCGACGAGATCATGAGCGCCATGGTCGAACTGGTGAGCCACAACGGGGTGTGGCCCTGTTACATCCGCCCCATCGTTCTCCGCGGCTATGGCGAAGCCGGCGTCAATCCCTTCAACTCTCCGACAGAAGTCTATATTTGCAATTACCCCTGGGGAAAATATCTGGGCGCCGATGCCAGCGAGGGAGTGGACGCTTGCATTTCTTCGTGGACGCGCATCGCACCCAACACTCTGCCCGCCATGGCCAAGGCGGGCGCGAATTACATGAACTCGCAGCTCATTAAGATGGAAGCGATCGTCAACGGCTACGCTGAAGGCATCGCGCTCGATGTAAACGGCTACGTCAGTGAAGGCTCGGGAGAGAATCTGTTCGTCATTCGCAATGGCGTGCTGCAGACCGCTCCGTTGGGCAACTCCGTGCTTCCGGGCATTACGCGCGATTCCGTGTTGCAGATCGCGCGCGACCTCGGTATCAAGATCATCGAGCAGCAGATTCCGCGCGAGTCGCTCTACATTGCCGACGAGGTTTTCTTTACCGGCACCGCCGCCGAAATCACGCCCATCCGCTCCGTCGACAAAATCAGCGTGGGCAAGGGCAAGCTCGGGCCCATGACCAAGTCTCTGCAAGCGGAGTTTTACGGCATTGTCCGCGGCGAAAAACCGGACCGCTATGGTTGGCTCACTCCGGTTCCAGTGAGGGCGAAGCAGCCTGTCGCGGTTTAGCGATGTGCCGTTTGACACCATTTGCGCTTCCCACCGTCCTGCACTATAGTGAACCCGCCTGATCGCAGGCGATTTTTGTAGTTTTGCGTCGAGGTAGTTTTCCGTCAATCCTAGCCTAAAGGAGAAATGCCATGTCTGCTCCCACACCGGAATTTATCCTCTGCTATCGCGCCATGATGCTCGATGGCGTTGGCCGAGAGCTTGAAATTACCAAGAGAGTTTTGGCTGCCATCCCCGAAGGTAAACGCGACTACCGGCCCGATCCCCATGCGCGCACGGCCTGGGAACTGGCCTGGCACCTTGCCAACACCGACGTGCAGTTCCTGGACGCGATCGCAGATCTTAAGTTCGTGATGCCTCCTCCGGCTCCGGCGGATAAACCCAATACCGTTGCGGAATTGGTGGGTTGGTACGACAGGCATGTGAAGCGGGGCACGGATCGCGTGCGCGCCTTGTCGGCGGAACAATTGCTGACCCCGGTGCAGTTTTTTATGTTCAACTTCCCGGCGGCGTTTTATCTGGGATTCTTGAACAATCACAGCATTCATCATCGGGGCGAGTTGGCCACCTACCTGCGTCCGATGGGGTCTAAAGTGCCTTCGATTTATGGAGGAAGTTACGATGAGCCGTTTCAGGCAGCGGCATAAGAATCCTGTACTTCCAGTTCAGCCGCCCTGCGGGGCGGCTTTTTTGTCGTCCCGTCGTCTATCGGCCAGTCTTCTGTCGCCACGAAGCAAGGGCCGGCCTTGCCGCCAGCGCCAATGGTGTCGTTACCTCCGTCATCTCGTGCGCGGGGGCGGTTCGGGAGATGATAGGCACTGTAGTTGGAGTCCCGCCACGCATGACTATCGATGACTTGCTCCGTATCGCCATGGAACGCCGCGCTTCCGATTTGCACTTGAAGGTCGGGAATTATCCTCACCTGCGCATAGATGGCGATCTGGTACCCTTGACCGACCAGGCGCGGGTGTCCGCAGAAGACATGTTGAACATGGCGTTCAGCATGATGTCGGCCCGGCAAAAACAAAAATTCAAAGAAACCACGGAAATCGATATGGCCTACGGCGTTGCCGGCCTGGGACGCTTCCGTGTGAACGTGTTTCAGCAGCGCGGCAACGTGGGCCTCGTGCTCCGCGTCATTCCGACGAAGATCCGCGCCCTCGACGAACTGTTTCTGCCCAAAGTGGTGGAGCAGATTTGCGACATGCCGCGCGGTCTGGTGCTGGTGACCGGAGTGACCGGCTCGGGCAAATCGACGACGCTGGCTGCCATGGTCGACCGCATTAACTCGACTCGCGCTGAGCACATCATCACCATCGAAGATCCTATCGAATTTCTGCACCGCGACAAAAAAGGCTACGTGAACCAGCGCGAGGTGGAAGTTGATACACCATCGTTTTCGGCGGCGCTGCGAGCTTCTCTGCGTCAGGATCCGGACGTGATTCTGGTCGGCGAAATGCGCGATCTCGAAACGATCGGGACGGCGCTACACGCGGCCGAAACCGGTCACATGGTTTTCTCTACTTTGCACACTTTGGACGCGGTGGAAAGCATCAACCGAATTATTGCTATTTTCCCGCCGCCGGAGCAGAAACAGATCCGGCTGCAGTTGGCCGCGGTGTTGCGCGCCATTGTCAGCCAGCGCCTGGTGCGCCGCTCGGACGCCGAGGGCCGCGTTCCCGCGGTGGAAGTGATGGTGACGACCGCCTACATTCGGGAATGCATCCTGGTGCCCGAGAAGACGCGCGCCATTCGCGACGCGATTTCCGCCGGCACATCGCAGTATGGCATGCAGACCTTCGACCAGTCGCTCTGGGATTTATTCCAGGCCGGACTGGTGAATTACGAGACCGCTCTCGAGAGCGCCTCGAACGCGGACGAGTTCAAGCTGCGCATGCAGGGCATTGCGTCGACTTCGGACATCTCGCGGCAGGCGATGCAGTCGGCGGGCTTTGGACGCTGAGATTGGGATGAGATTGAGTTTGTCCTGTTGAACCGTTGTCGTTTTTGAAATTTGTTTCCTCCTTGTACTTGGGCGCGCTTCGGCGCGCCCGTTTTTTTTTGCGGTGGGAAGGGTTTGCAAGTGTAGCGCCGGCGTCCCGCCGGCCACGAACCTTGTAGCTTAGTTGGGCTTGCGGTACTTACTGTCGGCGAGATAGCGGAGCATGATGGCGTCGGTGGCACTTTGAAACTGCTGCTCCATTTCGGGGACTTGTGGGGGCGCCTCCTGGCGCAGCGTCTGGCGGAATTTCTCACCCATTTCGGAATCGCTGGTAACGACCTGCATGTAGAACCAGAGGAAATGGCGCATCTGGTCGAGAGCGGATTTGAGCATCTGGATGGATTCCATTTCCGGGGCATCGGCAAGGGCTTCCATGAGTTCGGGATCTGTGGGGGCCTGCATGGCGGCGCAGTTGAGTTCGCGCTGGATCATGCGCAGGTCGTCCGTGACCCGCAAAATGCGGAGATGAATCTCTTCCATGCTTTCCCGGTTCTCGCGATCCATAAGGTCCTTTCCGTTCTAACCAAGCGCGCCTGAATCATGCGTCCTGACCAAGATCGCATCTTAAAGCGCGCGGGGAAAGGTTCCCCGTGTGCATGAGCTTCGGTAATTGAAGTTGGAATCGAGGTTACCTTAGGTCAAAAGCCGCGCTGGGAGCGCTGTTTAAGGCGGTCTTGGACGTTACTTCAGAACGCCGGTCGCGCTGCGCAGAGCGGATTTCGAGGGACGCTGACCTGACGCGTCCGGTGCCAGCGACGGCCCGCATCTGACGCAGTATTACTTGATCGCATACTCCAACTCGACCATGCCGGTTTGGTAAACCTTGTGAGCGGTGAGCGCCAGCTTGATCCGGTTCTTCGGATTCGGAGACAGAGGAACTCCCGCACCGAGAAGGATCGGGACAATACGAACTTCAACCGTATCCACCAGTCCGCCTTCGGAAAGACTGTGGAAGAGCGACCCACCCCCGAATAACCAGATGTCCTTTCCGGGGCTCGCCTTGAGAGCGGCTAAGGCCTCCTGTTGATAGTTGGCAACTATGGCGACTTGGGGGTGGTCTTCCTGCTTCAGCGTTCGGGAGAAAACGATCGTCTTCATACCCGGCATGGTTACACGCCGAGCGGCCACCATGGTGTCAAACGTCCGACGCCCGACCAGGAGGGTGTCGAACTGGCTGAATATCGCAGTGAAATCGAAATCCGGGTCCGTGGTGATCCAATCGGCTTCGCCCTTGGGCCCAGCAATATAACCGTCTAAACTCGTCACCACTGCATAGCGAAGGCGCCGCATGGATTCTCCCGCCCGCAACCAAATCCATTTTCGCGAAAATTATATCTCCCGCGTCGTCGGGCGGGCGACCCAGTATTCTTCGGAGATTACTTGCCGACGTGTGGGCGCCATCAAACTGCGGTCCGTGGAAAATGAGAGTTTGCGAACCTTCCCGATCAACCGCATCGCCGCGCGGAGGTCGCGGTCAGCCGCATCATGAGTTCATTGGCCACGGATTCCACGGCTCGCTCGACTTCCGGGGATGTCGGCGCGCCGTGGAAAAACTGCTTGCCCTCAATGCCGTAAATCAGCAGGGTTTGCGGCAAGCCGCTCATGGCGCGGGCCAATTCGACGGCCTCGCGTACTCCGAAAGCATGCGTGGAACAGGGGAAAATATCTTCTGGAAGCTGGTCGGCGCGGGCGTTCCATCGTTGTACTTGACCGGGCGTTCCGCGGGGGGCAGTGGCATCTACGAGAACGACGTCGTCGTTGACGGTCCAGCAATCCATCAAAGAAATGCTCTCGCCGCTTTGCTCCATGATCACTAGACCAGGGATTTCAACGCCGGCGATCGCGACAGCGATGGATGCGGCAGCGGGCGCATGCAGGCGGCGCGCGACTAGCAGGCCGGCTGCGTCGTCGCCACGATCGATGTTGCCGCAGCCAATGATACGGAGGGACACGTCTAATCGCGCTCCAGGTGCAGGCGGAGGAAATGGGTGGCGCAGGAGATGCAGGGATCGTAGTTGCGCACCGCCTGCTCGCACTTCGAGGTAATTTCTTCGACTGGGCGGGTTGCTACCTGGCCAGCAAAGTGGCGGAGATCTTCCTCGATCCGTTTCTGATTCTGCGAAGTGGGAGGAACAATCTTCGCGGAAACAATGAGCCCGTCCTGATCGAGCGCGTAACGATGATAGAGAAGGCCGCGCGGCGCTTCCGTGGCGGCGTGGCCGGTCGAGGCCCGCGCGAGAACCTGCGCGCGGGGCGCAGCAGGTGGTTCATATTCTCGGATCACACGCAATGCCTCATGGCAGGCAAAAACTAATTCGATTGCCCTGACGACTATGCTGCGGAAGGGGTTGCGGCAGGGCACTTGCAGTCCACAGTCGCGGGCTGCCTGTTGGGCCACTTCCGGCAGCTTGTCGAAGTTCAAATTGAAGCGGGCCAGGGGGCCGACCATGTAGGAATCGCCGCCGCGCTGGACGGAGTGCAGCGCATTCGAATGCTGCACATGCTGCTCGGTAAAATTGGCTTCGTACTCGGACGCGTCGATATCAAGCCCGCGATTGGATACGATCCGGCCTTCGTTGAACGGATACTCTTCCGGGTGCGAGAGACAAACAAATTCGTAATTCTGCTCGAAGTCAGGAAAGTCGAAGCCTGAGACCCAGCGAGCCGCGGCGAGCGAGGCATCGAGCGCCCATTGCAGTTCCTCGACCAGTTCTTTCAGGGCGCTTTTGGAAGGCGCTTTATAAAAGCCGCCAACGGCCGCGGAAACCGGGTGAATTTCCCGGCCGCCCATCAAGGCGACGATCCGGTTGCCGGCCTTTTTCAGGCGCAAGCCCTGCTGCACGATCGCCTGATGGTCGCGCGCCATGGTGATGCCGTCGGGATAGCCGAGGAAATCGGGCGCGTGCAGCATGTACACGTGGAGCGCATGACTCTCAATCCATTCGCCGCAGTAGAACAGACGCCGCAGCAGACGCACCGAGGGGTCGATCGTGACGCCAAGAGCATTCTCGATGGCGTGGACCGCGCTCATCTGATACGCGATAGGACAAATTCCGCAGATGCGGGCGACAATGTCCGGAATTTCGGAGTAAAGGCGGTCGCGCAGAAAGGCCTCAAAGAAACGGGGGGGCTCGTAGATGCTCAGTTTCACATCCTGAACCTGGTCGCCCTTGAGCTTGATATACAGCGCACCTTCGCCTTCGACGCGGGCCAAGGTGTCAACCTTAATGGTTCTCGTCGGCTGCTTGCTCACGACCGTTCACTCTCCTCGCTTGCGTTCCGGAACTCCCACGCCCAGGCATTGAAGCTGCGGAAGGCGCGGGTGATCTCCGTATTGCTCTGGCCCAGGATGCGCAACTGATCGCTGAGCGCGCCGGTATTGGGAGTCTCCATGGGACCGAAGCAGGCGTAGCATCCGCGGTCAAAGCTCGGGCAGAGAGCGCCGCAACCGGCGTGGGTAACGGGTCCGAGGCAGGCGACGCCTTGCGCCACGGCGATACAGACGTTGCCCTTGCGCTTGCACTCCATGCAGACGCTGTACGCCGGAACATTCGGTTTGCGCCCGGCGAGCGTGGCCGTGATCAGCTCGATCAACTGAAGCTTGTTGATGGGGCAGCCGCGCAGTTCGAAATCCACCGGCACATGTTCGGCGATGGGAGTCGAGAAATTCAGGGTATTGATGAATTTCGGGGTGGCATACACGACGCGAATGAATTCATCCACATCCTTCCAATTACGCAGGGACTGGATGCCGCCGGCGGTGGCACAGGCGCCAATGGTGATCAGCTTCTTCGACTGCCGTCGAACTTCCTGGATGCGTTCGGCATCGTGGTGGGTGGTAATCGAACCCTCCACCAAGGCGATGTCATAGGGCCCCTTGAGCATAGTGGAAGAGGCCTCGGGAAAATAGGCAATGTCGAGGGCTCCCGCAACGCTGAGCAGCTCATCTTCCGCGTCGAGCAGACTCAACTGGCAACCGTCGCAGGAAGCGAACTTGAAGACCGCGATGCGGGGCTTGCGTCTGACTTTAGAGCTCATATTTTTCCAGTAGAGGCCGCATCTGATCGTAGGAGAAGATGGGGCCATCCTTGCAAATGAAGTGCGGGCCGTACTGACAGTGCCCGCAGAAACCGACCGCGCATTTCATGTTTCGTTCCATGGAAAGGTAAATATTTTCGCGGGCCAGGCCGCGAGTTTCGAGATCGCGGGCGACGAAGCGCATCATGATCTCAGGTCCGCAGGCGTAGGCCAGCGAACGCGCCGTTTGGAACCGCGCCTGTTTGAACAGCGTGGTGACAACGCCCACATGACCGCGCCAGCTTATCCCGCCGTAATCGACGGTCGTTAGGACCTGGGTATCGCGTTGCCGGGCCCAGGCGGTGAGTTCTTTCCGATAGAGCACATCGCGGGGACTGCGTGCGCCGTAGAGAATCACCAGCCGCCCATATTTTTCGCGGTTACGCAGAACCTCGTAGATCACGGGGCGGAGCGGGGCCAAACCGATTCCCCCGGCGATCACAAGAACATCGCAGCCCTCGGCCTTCTCCACCGGCCAGCCGGTCCCAAATGGACCTCGGACTCCAACCTCTTCGCTGACTTCGCGACTGACCAGCGCCTCGGTGGCCTGACCTACGGAACGCACGGTGTAGACCAACCGGTCGCTCTCCGCCGGGTCGCCGCTGATGGAAATGGGCAACTCGCCCACGCCAAAGACCCAGAGCATGCTGAATTGGCCGGGGCGGAAGCGGCTCGCGCCCGCTCCGCTCGAAGGTTCCAAGGTCAGGGTAAAAGTATCGGCCGTTTCCTTGACCACTTGCCGTACACGGTACGGCTCCGGGAGCATGGGATCGGTGGTCATCCTCGGTTCCATCCTTTTCAGTTTAGTCTTGGCTGCGACGGCGGTCGTCATTTCCCCACCGCGTAAACATCGACCAACTGGAAAATCGTCGACTCCAGACGCTGCTCCATAATGCTGGCAAAGCGCTTCAAGATCTCATAGCCGAGATCGTGGTTGTCTTCGCACTTCGTACGCAAACACTTGCCGTCAAGGGCTATGGCACGCACGGTATCGATGGCGTGGGCGTGAAACCTCCATTGATAAGGAGGCAGCAACCATGACCAGCCCAGAATCTCTCCCTCGCCGAGGGTTGCGAGCATCACTGGCTTGCGTTGCGGCGCAAAGATTTCCAAAGCCACCTTGCCGGCGCGGATCAGGTAGAACTCATTGGCTTCCCCTCCCTCCTTAAAGATGTAGGAGCCGGCCTCAAAGCGCACGTTCGAGGCGCACCCGGTTAGCAGGTTGGTGTAATACGACTCGAGGCCGGCGAAGAAAGGGTGTTCGGCGATGATGTGCTCAAGGGTTTCCATGATTGCTTTCCTTCGAAGAGGCGGGCGCTTCCCGGATGGCCCGAACCTCCTCTGTAATATCAATGCCCACCGGGCACCAGGTGATGCAACGGCCGCAACCGACGCAGCCCGAACTGCCAAACTGGTCAATCCAGGAGGCCAGTTTGTGGGTCATCCACTGGCGGTAGCGAGATTTGGCGGAGCTGCGGACATAGCCACCGTGAATATAGGAAAAATTCTGGGAAAAACAGGAATCCCATTTGCGCCAGCGTTCGGCGTGCGTGCCGCTTACATCGCTCACATCCTCCACCGTGGTGCAGAAGCACGTGGGACAGACCATGGTGCAATTGCCGCAGGTGAGGCAACGCTCGGCGACGTTCGTCCAGCGCGGATGATCGAAGTTGTTAAAGAGCAAGTCGCGAATTCCAGTGGTGTCGAGGCGGCGCTGAATCTGGGAGGCGGCACGCTCGACCGCAGCTTCCACTTCCTGACAGACCACTTCCGATGCCACGGATGATCCAGACGCCGTCAATTCCGCCAGCACCTCGACGCCCGCGTCGCTACCTGCCTCGATTACAAATTCATGCCGGTCCGGGCCGATCAGTTCCGTAAGCGATAGATCGTAGGCTCCGCGGACGCGCGGTCCGGTACCCATGGAAGTGCAAAAGCAAGTGGGCGCCGCTTGCGTACAATTGACGGCCACGATGAAGATCCCATCGCGGCGCGCGGCATAGATGGGGTCACGATAGCGATCGTCCTGGAGAATGCGATCCTGCACGGCGATGGCGGCCAGTTCACAGGCTCGAACCCCCAGGAAGGCGCGCCGCGGCGGAGGGGGTTCCTGGTTCAAGATGCGAAACGTGTGACCGCTACGCTCTGCGGCCAGCAGGCGAACTTCGGCCGGGTGCAGGTACTTCTTCCAGCTGTGCGGACCAACGACATAGCCGAACAGCGCGCCATCGTTGCGGCGGCGCAAACGGTAGCGTCCGGCTTCCTGTTCATCTGTCCAGCCCACGGGCAAGTCGGAGATGCGGTCGAGCACGTCGTAGACAATGGCGCCGTCGCGCACCGTCGGCCCAACCACCTGGTAACCACGACTGTGCAGGGCCGGGATGAGCCTTTCAAACTGCTGCTGTGTTACAAGCGCTGGTTCCTGCGTAGCCAATCGCCCAACCCCCACTCACTGGAACGATTGTAAATCTTGGTACGGGGCACGCGTCACTAAACCAACCCACCGAAAGTATGTAGCTTCCCGAATTGGCGCAGACGTATTCCGAGGGTCAGAATTCATCTGCCTTGCGCGGCGACTGTGGCGCGTGAGCGGGTTTCAATGGAAAGACCTAACCCATGCGCAGTTGCGCAGCTACTGAATCAAATTCAGGTAATTGAAACCAAGAGAGTCAGCGTGGTGCCGGGAGGGGGAGTCGAACCCCCAAGGACCGAAGTCCGGCGGATTTTGAGTCGGAAAGGCGCTCTGGCTAAGTCGCTTAAAAGCTAGCACTTTCAATTACTTCACAAATTCCAGCTGCGAGGAATGTGCGGTTGTGTTAGGTCTCGTTGAGATCCGTCACTCACAGTTTATGCACAGTCGGGCAAGGCAGGACCTGACCGTAACTGTCCCCAGACTTGAAGATTCGCAGATCAGAATTGACTCAGTTTTTTAGTTTTGCCAGTTTTTCAGTTTTCCTGAGAGATGGTCAGCAGAAATGCCGCGCTTGCATTTTCCCGGCACCATCTGATCCGGGAAATTGTGGCATTAGGCCGATCGCCCCGTGCCGATCTGGCGTGCCTCCCAGAAGCCGTTCCTGGATCACTTCCTGTTTGCCTACCAAACGAGAATTGCTCAATTCGTGGACAGAAGCGCGTTTGTCGGGACCAATCTCGAGGCATTATTTCCGGATTGCCCGTCACTCGCACGGAACGGATCGTGGTTACCTCGCAGAACGCCGCGAAAATCCACTGCTTGATGCTGTTCTCCGATCAAAATCACTTTGCGTTTGAGCCATTTCCTCGCGATTCGCAGGTCCGGCGCACGGTAGACTATGGGATGATGTCGGCGCCGCACAAGCCGCTTTCGGCCCTTCTCTCGCAAATTCTGGTCGCCTATAGTGTGGAGCTCGATTGCGA
>Ga0209415_10016962_pt1 | contig 11638 bp, 8 predicted proteins | sample PeaSoiSIISIP2007_FD_187696 | JGI IMG/M metagenome (GOLD analysis project Ga0209415, IMG submission 187696) | Peat soil microbial communities from Weissenstadt, Germany - SII-SIP-2007 (SPAdes) (version 2) | ecosystem: Environmental > Terrestrial > Soil > Wetlands > Peat | place: Germany... | reverse complement strand
CCGCCACAGCACGTGATCCACCTTGGCCATCAGCAAAGTGCGTTCCGGCGAATCGTCGCTGGACAGAAGATCGAGCAGATGAGTCACCTGCTTTTCCACCGTATCCAAAGCGCCCGAGCTTTGATCGATGGCCTCCACATTGTTGCTGGCCTGAGCCGCCACATGCTGGATGCCGTCCGAGATCTCTTTTGAAGCCGCCGTCTGCTGGGACAGAATGCTGGAAACATCCTCCATGCGGGTGGTGGTTTCGCGGACCAGCTGGCCGATGCCGCTCATGCGCTGCCCCATATCCTCCATGGCTTCGCGGCCCTTGGCGATCGCCTGGGTTCCCAGATGCATGGACGAGCTGATGCCCTCCATCTCGCCCCGCAGATTGGAGATGCGCCGACCGATATCCTCGGTGGCGCGCGCCGTCTGATTGGACAAAGTCTTGACCTCGCCGGCCACTACGGCAAAGCCCTTGCCGGCATCACCGGCCCGCGCCGCCTCGATGGTGGCGTTCAGGGCCAGAAGATTGGTCTGAGCGGCAATTTCTTCGATGGAGGACAGAATTTCGACAATGGCCTCCGACGCCCGCGACAAAGCCTCGACCCGGCCGGCGGCATCGTTCACGGTGCTCTCAATGGCGCGGAACTCGGTCATGGCCGAATTCATCGACTGCTGACCTTCCTCGGTCATGGTCCGCGCTTCCGAAGACAGATTGGCCGCCTCCTCGCTGCGCTGACTGATTTCCTGCACCGACGCCACCATCTCTTCGGTTGCCGCCGCCATGCCCTGGGCCTCGTCGCGGGCCATGCGGATGCCGCTGGTGATGCGGGCATTGGCCATGGCCCCCTCATTCACCGTGACCGAAATATTCACCGAGCTTTCCAGAATGCGCTTGTTCAGCACCGTCAGCTTGCCCGCATTGTCGGCCATGACATCCAAGGCCTCGTTCACCCGCATGGCATACTGAGCGAATTCGCCGCGCAATCCCTTGATCAGGATATGCCGGAAATAACGCCCCTCGGCCCCCGCCTTCATGGCGTCGTTGGCCTCCTTGGCGAAGGCTTCGGTCTGGTCAAGCAAACGGTTCAGCGAGATCAGCATGGCCGGCAAAGCTCCCGAGCCGCTGATATGCAGGACACGCACGCTCAAATGACCTTCGGCGGCTTGGCCAAGGGCGTAAAGCGCCTTATCGATCTGAGCGACGGCGTGACGCAGCCAATAGATCTGCGCCGAGGCGAGAACGCCGATCAACAGGCACAAAGCCCCGTCGCGGGTCAACGGCCCCAGCACGATGCCGCCGCCCACCCCCAGCACCAGGATCAGAGCGCCGGCAATCGCGGCCTTAGAGACTGAGGACAAACTGTTCATAGCTGACACCCTTCGCGGCCAGGGTCTGCAACAACATGTTAGTTGCGGCGGCAATGCCCGCCTTGCGTTCGGAATGGCGGGCTTCTTCCTCCCGCAGCTGGGCATAGAGCCCCTGCACCACCGGGATCACCCGAGGCTCGACCGTACGGCGGTTCGAATGATAGCCGGTCACCTTGCCGCCGGAATCGATATCGGGAGTGACATGGGCGAACACCCAGTAATGGTCGCCGCTTTTCGTCCGGTTCAGGACGTAGGCAAAAATCTCCTTGCCGCTTTCGATGGTGTCCCACAGCAACTTGAAGACGCAACGCGGCATGTCGGGGTGGCGCACGATACTGTGCGGAGCCCCCAGAAGTTCAGATTCTCGATACCCGGCCATCCGCATGAAGACGTCATTGCAATAGGTGATGCGCCCTTGCAAATCGGTCTTGCTGACGATCAGTTCGTCATCGCGGAAATTCCGGGCGACGCCGGTCAGTTTCCTGTCGTTCATCCTACAGCCCCTTCCCGGAGCGGAAAAGAATCCGCCCCCTAACCTTACATTTGGCGGCCGAAAGTCCGATATACAGACAATGTGAAGCCACCCATCCGACGCAAACGACATACAGATGTTAAAAATGTAAAAACATTAATATTAAAGTCAAATCAGATAGGACGCCGTAAACGAGTAACCACAAATCATTTCAGGCCATATTATCTATATCCACTTTTTTATGACCGTTCAACGCGATCAGTGTAAAAATTCACTATTCCACCTTGGGGCTCTGGTGCCCCCCAGAAAATCAACCGGAATTTCGCCCGGATTTTGAAGGATAATTATCCTCCCAAAAAAAGACACAGCTTCTTCATTTTACTCGCGCACTCATGAAGTGCATGAATGAGCGCGCGAATTCCGCAAACGGGAGATGGGACATGGATGAGATTGATCGGGCCAGCGAGCGCATGGAGAATTTCACCGCCGAGGCCCTGCAATCGGTACTGGCCAAACTGATGGATCGCCCGTCTACCGGGATTTGCCGTTCTTGCTTCGAACCCATCGAAACACGTCGCCTGAAGGCCAATCCCCACGCCCGTCATTGCCGCGACTGCGCCGACGAGGAAGAGGCCATGGCCCGACGCAAATCGCTGTGCGGCCCGCGGTAAGCGCCATCGCCCCAAACAGCGCATCAAAGCCCCAAAGACCGAGAGTCTTCGGGGCTTTTTTCATGGGCGGCCATAATCTTTTAGCAGAACAATCCGCTGAAAAATCAACCCGCGTTTTGCAAAAGATGACGATATGCACAATTTCGTGACATGCCAGAATTTTTGTGGGTATGCTATTCACAGTTGCCGCGGGGAATGACGGCGACACTGCCCACAATCGGGTAATTCACGGCGGAGGGGGGCCACCTGAAACGGTGATCGTTTCAGGTATTGTGCGTCGGGATTAAAGTCCATGCAGCTGAAAGTCAGCACTGAAGTGGGATCAGACCCGCGGGTCACGGAATGTATCCAGCTGATCCGTGGCTTTGCTGAAACCATTTTCACATATGTCGAACAGGTTACCGGCAAGCACATGTCTCATGCCGCCCTGAACGCAACCGATCAGATCGAGCTGGTTCTGCGCAGCCGGATCGAAGGCATGGTCAACGACCATGTCTCGAAGGCGGTCGGCAGCATGGTCGCGGCCCATCCCCAAGGCGCATCGGTCAGCTATACCCTACGCTTCCCCGAACGGAAGCGGCATTTGCTGCGGATGCTGGCCTGTTCCTTTTCCGATCTGGTGGCCACCGCCGATGACGGCCTGCGCCACCATTATCCCAAAATCCTGCTGGACGGCTTCGAGCAGTGGACCAGCAAGGTTCTGGGCGGAGCCTATTTCGCCGACGCCAACCAGCGCGCCCTGGACGCCCTGGGCCAGGTCACCAATGAAGAAAACGCCGACAACGACCGCCTCGTTTGGGACAGCTTGGTAAATGATTCGGTGGCGGTGCGCACCTATTTCACCGTGGCGATTCCGCTGCTGATGCATTTCAGCTACGACTTCGAGAAAACCCGCGTCGAGATGCAGCGCATCATCAGTTCCGCCAGCAACGGCGTGGTGGCCCTGACCGCCGAGCAATGGAGCGTGTTGTTCCACCGCCTGTTCATGCCCCTGTTCCGCCGCCTGAGTCTGCGCGAGGAACAGGCCCGTATCGACGAACAATTCGCCGAGGGCACCGCCCTGAAACTGGCCCGCGTCTATTCCGAATATAAAAAGTGGATGAGGGCCAACCACATCACTGAATCCAAGGATGATCCCGCCCCCTGCGCGGCGGCGAAACCCAGCCTGTAGTGGCCCCTAGACCGTGATGCAGAAAATCTGCATCACTTAAAGTCCCTCGACGGGCCTGCGCATCCGCGCACTTGTCCGGGCTCTAGCGCCGCCGACCCTTGCCGGAATGCTGGGTGACGAAGCGGCCGCCTTTTTTATTGCCGGCTGGGCCCAGAGACGCTCCACTTCGCGCATCTCCAAACGGCACCAGCTGATGGGGGGCCGGGCCGATCAGATCAGCCCGCCCCATGGCCCGCAAGGATTCCCGCAGCAACGGCCAATTTTCGGGATCGTGATAGCGCAGAAACGCCTTATGCAGCCGGCGCTGCCGCAAGCCCTTGGCCGAAAACACCTCCTCCGATCCCTCGCGCCGCACCGGGCGCAGGGGGTTGACGCCGCTATGATACATGGCGGTGGACAACGACATGGGCGACGGCAGGAAGGTTTGCACCTGATCGGCCTTAAAGCCGTTCCGCTTCAGCCACAGAGCCAGATTCATCATGTCTTCGTCACTGGTGCCCGGATGGGCGGCAATGAAATAGGGGATCAGATAGAGCTGCTTGCCCGCTTTAGCCGCCGCTTTGTCGAACATGGCCTTGAAACGGTCATAGGTGCCGATGCCGGGCTTCATCATCTTGGACAGCGGGCCGGATTCCGTGTGCTCAGGGGCAATTTTCAGATAGCCACCCACATGATGGCGTACCAGTTCGTCCACATATTCGGGACTGCGCACCGCCAGATCATAGCGCAGGCCCGAGGCGATGCTGATCGTCTTCACCCCCCTCACCGCCCGCGCCTTGCGATAGAGCTGGATCAGCGGGCCATGGTCGGTGCCCATATTCTTGCAGATGTCGGGATAGACGCAGGACGGGCGGCGGCAGATATCCTGGATCGCTTTGTCCTTGCAGGCCAGCCTGTACATGTTGGCGGTAGGGCCGCCCAGGTCCGATACGGCGCCGGTAAAGCCCTTGACCTTGTCGCGCATATCCTCGATCTCGCGCAGGATCGAGCCTTCCGAACGGTTCTGGATGATGCGCCCCTCATGCTCGGTGATCGAGCAGAAGGAACATCCGCCGAAACAGCCGCGCATGATGTTGACCGAAAAACGGATCATCTCCCAGGCGGCAATCCGGGCGTCGCCATAGCTGGGATGGGGCGCTCGGGCATAGGGCAGGTCAAACACCGCGTCCAGTTCCGGTGTCGTCAGGGGAAACGGCGGTGGCGTCAGCCATAATTCCTTGTCGCCATGGCGTTGCACCAAAGCTCGGGCATTGCCGGGATTGCTCTCCAGATGCAGGAACTTCGAGGCCTGGGCATAGAGCAGCGGATCATCCTTGACCTGCTCGAAGGACGGCAGACGCACCACCGTATGATCGGCGTCCCCACCACGGCCGGGCTGCGCCGCGTCCTCTTCGATGGAACTGGCGTCCATCTCGGTCCAGCCTTCGGGCACGGCGTCGCGGATCACCGCCACGCCCCGCACATCGGTGATCTCGCGGGCCGACTGACCGGCCGCGATGCGCGCCGCGACCGCCGCCAGAGCCCGTTCGGCATTGCCGTACAGCAAAAGATCGGCCTTGGCATCCACCAGCACCGAGCGCCGTACCTTTTCCGACCAATGGTCATATTGGGCGATACGCCGCAACGAAGCTTCAATCCCGCCCAAGATGATCGGCACATCCTTGAAGGCTTCGCGGCAACGCTGGGAATAGACGATCGCCGCCCGATCCGGGCGCTTGCCCGACACATCGCCGGGGGTATAACTGTCATTGCTGCGCAGGCGGCGATCCGAGGTGTAGTGATTCACCATGGAATCCATATTGCCCGCCGTCACTCCCCAAAACAGCCGAGGCCTGCCCAGCGCCCGGAAGGGCTCGGCCGAATGCCAGTCGGGCTGCGAGATGATGCCGACCCGATAGCCTAAGGCTTCGAGAAAACGCCCAATCACCGCCATGCCGAAGCTGGGATGATCCACATAGGCATCGCCGGTCACCAGCACGACATCGCAGGCATCCCAGCCCAAAGCCTCCATCTCGGCGCGGGAGATGGGCAAAAAGGGCGCAGTCCGGCACGAAGCCGTCAGGGCGGGAAGCAGGGATGCTGGTTCGATCATATAAAAGCGGCGCCGACAAAGGAGGAACGATAGGTTCCGCCTGATCTAGGAGTTTCAGAGCCGCTTGTAAATGCCGACGCCGGATTAAATGGCGAAATCCATCACCAGGGTCCGACCGGCATCTTCGGTAAAGACCTGGCGGGCGATACGGCGGATCAATGCAATGCCGCGGCCATGCTTGGCATTCGGGCCGGCCACGATGTTCTGCACCGCCTCGAAATCAAACCCATGCCCACGATCGCTGACCGAGAGGCGGAAGCAGTTTTCCGGCAACGGCAGCATGATGATGTCGATGCGCTTGCCCGATGTTTTAGGGTCGGCCAGACGTTCACCCATCAGGCGGCTGAAAATCTCGAAGCCCTCGCGGGTCGAGCGCAACGCCCCGTCGATCCCCAAATTGCCGTGAATGGCGGCGTTGCCCACCGCCTCGGCCAGACACAGTTCGATCATCGAGGGGTCAATATCCCCCAAGGATTTGGCCACGGCGGCAGCGAAAGGCTGCACCACCTCGACACTGCACGCGGTGCCGGTGGACACCGACATGGACAAGCCCCCCGACGATACCGCCATCAGGCAGCTCGGGCTGGGGTCGGCGCCATGTTCGACATAACCGAAATAGGGCTGGGTCAAACCAATGGAAATGTTCTCGGCGGTAGGCTCGGCGGTGAACAAAGGCCGGCTATCGCCCGGCCAATCATTGCCTTCAGCCACCACCACGGAAGGCCAAAGCACCTGAGCCATTCCAAAGACGGCATCAGGAGTGGATTGCGGGTCAAAACTCGATAGGCGCATCAGATTTTTCACTTCACCCACGGCCCCCTCGATGGTCAAGATGCACCCTTGCCCACTGGCTTCTGCGCGGGCCACCTGCAGCATCCACAGGGCCGCCGTATCCATGAAGCTGACTCCCGCCAAATCAATGACGCAGGTCGCGGCTCCACCCTTTTTCACCATTTCCAGCACGGAACGGAAGCCGTCCAGCGCCCGGAAGGTGAAGCGACCGCCTAGAAAAACGCGACTGCCGCCGTCTTTTACAGCGTCTTCATGCCTGATCCAGAAGTCGTTTCCGCTCACGTTGCTCACCACCGCCTCACCGCACCAGACGACTGAAGCGCACAGCCGTCAGATCGTCGTCGTTGGGCGGCGGAGACACCGCATGGAAAGCGTCGAGCAAGCCGTCGACCCGCACTTCGCCATGGATTTTCAGTTCGTTCTCGATCATCTCGCCAAAGCGATCCTGACCGAAGGACTCGCCGTTCACCTCGGCATCGGTGATGGCGTCGGAATATAAAAGCAGGCTGTCGCCGGGATTGAAGGCCACTTTATGAGTGGCGTAATGCGGCGCGTTCAACAGACCCAGCGGCACCCCCCGGCTGTCCAGGAAGGTCGAATGACCATTGGAGATCAGGGCCGGCGGCGGCGCCCCGGCCGAAGCCCAGGTCAATTCGTTGGCCGTACAATCGATGATGCCCAAAAACATGGTGGCGAACTGGCCGCGCCGCAACAGGCTGTTCAGCGAACGCCCGAAAATCTCCAGCAACTGGGCGGGTTCCTGGGATGGCGCCCAATGTTCGGCGATCAAGGCGTGCAGGCGGAAAACGTTCAAGGCGGCGCCGATGCCATGGCCCGAAAAATCGAAGGCATAGCAGCAAAAGCGATTTTCGCCGCTGTCCATGCACCCCCACAAATCGCCGCCGATACCGGACGACGGCTCGAAATAAGCCTCGACCTCCAGCCCCATACGGGCCAGCGGTTCAGCCAGGCGCTCGGCGCGCGGCAACAGGTCGAACTGCATCGAACGGGCCGCAGACACCTCCTGCATCAGAATCCGCTGCTGAGCAACGATGCGCTCGGCCAAATCCTGCCGCTCCAATTCGGCGTTCTTGCGGGTAATGGCGTAACGGATGGCCCGCGACACCGTGCGCGACGGCGCATCGCTTTTGACCAGATAATCCTGGGCTCCGGTTTCCAGCGCGGTGGCGGCGAATAACGGATCATCATGCCCGGTCATGATGACGATGGGCAGACGCGGAGCCACCTCCAACATGCGGGTAACGGTTTCCAGGCCAAAGGAATCCGGCAGACTAAGGTCCAGAAGCACCACGTCGAAGACGCGGTCGCCCTTCAGCTTTTCAATGGCGGAGCCCAGAGTGGGACAATGCACCACCGTGAAAGTCGGGGAGCGTTCTTCACGCAGAGCGTAGCTGACCAGACCGGCATCGCCCGGATCGTCTTCAACCAGCAAGACCAGCAGATTTTTGGAGATCGCATGTTCGCCGGGAAGCTTCGGGGCATCAGTCGCATCAGAACTCAGCCAGACCGGGGACCGGCTGGGAAGCGTGATCAAACGTCCGACACGAGTATCGGTTGTCACCAAAAAAACCTCCCCCAAAGAGCTTTCGCTCGGCGCGGTTCTCCCCCCACGCTTAAGTGATAAGTTACAGGAGTTACTTCTCCTCCGCAACATCCGCCTCAAGGATGAGGGTTGAGAATACCCACCCTTAACCCGCCGAAAATTCAGGAATTTTCAGCATAATCGGGCACCAGACCCCACCCCGAAACAGCGCGCCCCATCTCAAAATATATAAATTTTGTACAATTAGAACGACCTGGACGCAAACTCAGAAATATTACAATGGTATTCCGGCTAGAGCACACCGGCTGCAATAAGATCAGCCTTATTACTGGCGATGAAAGCATCGATCATCTTCAGTTGGAATGCGCGAACCACGGGGTCTTTCAGCAGCTTTACCGGCCATGACCGCCGCCCGCCGCCGTGAGCCGACACCTCTACAGGTAACTTCTGATGGAAACTCTCCTGCTCAGAGGTTGCGTGAAGCACCTGAACATCAAAATCCCGGCAACGCACCGCCAAAGCCTCGTACCCGTCGCCACAAGACTCCGCCTGACAGCTCAAGGCCATCAGATCGCCCCCATGCAGGTTCCACATGCCGTTGGTCAGCACCCCCACATTGCCGTACAGGTAAGCGGCGATATTGAAGGCGTTTTGCTCGAACAAAACCTCGGTCAACGGCATCCGCGCCGCTTCTTCCTGCCAGCGACGCAGAAAATATGGGTCGTTCACGATGAAGAAACCGCTATTCAGATAGGTCCGCCCCATTTCAATCTTCGATTGGCGGCATCGCTCGAGAAAGGTGGTTGCCTTGTATTTCTCGATGAAATGGCCGATGGAGGCCATCCCCAGATCAGGGGTGCTCCACAGCGCCAGCCCACGGCAATCCTTTTCGATCACACGGCCGATAGGCGCTGTGGGAAAAGCGTCGGCATCCACCCAAACCAAAGAATGGGTGGTCAAAGGGGCGACGAATTCGATCAGGTTGGATTTCAGGGTGAATGCGCCCATGGTCTTGCGCCGTCCCGACCATTGCAGCAAGCGCCCGCGTTTTTGGAAGAAATCGCGCATCGGCGCACTGAGCCCAAAATCGCAAACATAAAGATGCGCCTCGGGCTCGCGCAGGCTTAAAGCCTGAGCCAGCACCGCATATTGCAAAAAGAATTTGTCGTCGAACCCCGTCACATAATGATGCCGCGCCATCACCACCCCAAAAACATCATCCCCCAAGCCGGGGAGTGAAACACGCCGAAAAGACCGGGAAAAGCCCTATCCGACGCGGCTAAAACTCCATGCCTTTGGCGATGCCTTCGCCCCACAGTTCCACCAGTTTTTTCTGATCCGAAATCAGCACCACGCTACGACGCTGCGAGGTCATGGTGGTGATCGTCGCCACCACCGGCGGCACCGCCAGATAGATCATCCAGCCAAAGCCCGCCGCGCCATAGGAGATCAGCAGCATCGAAATGCCGGTGATCTGATGAATGGCGTAATCAATAGTGTGATGGCCGAACCACAAATCGAACAGCCAGGGAGCCACGCCTGAAAAATTCATGCCGCCGACGCAGACCCAGGCGTAGCGGCTGCCGCTTCGCTCGGCCAAAGCCGCGCCCAGGGTCGGCAACATGGCGCAAAACAGCACCATCAGAGTGGGCAGGGAAAAGGGCACCAGAGCCATGGCGGTAATCAGGATCAGCAGCTTGTTGCCGCCCTTGGCGTTCGCCTTGGGAGCCGCCTTGCCCCCCTTGCCCTTTGCCGGCTTAGCCATTGAAGAACCTCGAAATCAGCAACAGCGTAGTGGTGATGAAGGCGATGGTCACCGAAATCAGCGAGGCGATCTGCTGCGCGGTGCGCACCCCCTCCTCGTCGGTTCCGATCTGCCCGGCCTCGATGTTCTTGACGTCCTGTTGCATCTTGGCCCACTGATTTCTGGCGTCCTCATAGCCCTGCTGATCCAGCGCACGGGCTTCTGGATTATCCAGAACACGGGCCATTTCCACCAAATTGCCATCGCGGGCGATGCGCGGAACTTCTTTTTCCAGCTGCTTGCGGGTTTCCCGGTTGTTGTAGCTGTTGATGACCGGCCCCATCAACCCGGCGACCCAGCCAGCCAGCGCGGTCATGCCGCCTTGCCCCAACCGCCACTGTAGGATGGCCAGAATATTCAGCATGGCCAGCACCGAACGGGCGGGGTTGCCGTCGGCCAGCTCGTATATGGCCCGGTCCACCTCGAAACTGGCGCGGGCGGCGATAAAGGCGGCGATATGACGCTCGACCGGCCAGCCCTTCCCCTCGTTCTTGCGGGCGGCGTTGTTCAAAGCGGGCAGCAAATCTCGAATGTCCATCACGCATTCATCGGCCACATGGGGGCTGAGGCAGGGCATGGAATCATTCATTTCGTACAACAGCCGCTCGATGCCATTGCCGATGGTGGTGCGCTCCAGGAAAATCTTCTGGCTATTAAAGGCGTTTTCCATGATGGAGTTATCGGGATTATAGCTTTCCCGCGTTTCCACCCAGGCCTTGGTGACGCTGCGCAAAATGGCCTCGGCGATCAGGCGGACCTCGCCGCCTTCCACCACCGTCACCGCCAGCAGCGTCCCCAGCCCCTCGGGCAGGAAATGCAGCCCCTTGTAGCGGATGGGGGCCGAGCTATCGAGAATCATGCAGACCTTGGTGACCATGTAGTCGAAGGCCGGCTTCTTCTCGGTGGCGGCCGCCACGGCGCCATGCATGGCCTCGCTGATGGCGTTGGCCTTGTCCTGTTGATCCAGGGACCGGCGCAGCCACAGTTCCAGCCGTCCATCCAGCACGGTCTGGGCCGCCGCCTCGAAATTCTTGGAAAAGGCCACCGCCAGCTCACGAGCGGTGGTGTAGTCCTTGCCGCCAAAATTAAAGCCGCGGGCCGCCCGCTTTTCGTTCTTGCTGATCAGAGGGGACAAGCGTCGTCCGGCCAGCCACAGTTCCAGAGATTCCACATGCCAACGCTGGGCCGCGTCGTCGCACAAAAGGCCGCGCAGAACCTCGATGATCTGCACCGGCATCCGGGTTTCGCCGACCAGGGCCGAATAACTGCCATTGATCATCTTGTTGCGGACGACCACCGCATCCTCTTGCTTGGCCACCAAATTGCGGCCTTGCAGCAAGATCACCAAAGAGGCGCCCAGAGCGTAGGAATCGTCCGTATAGGCTCCGTTGCCGCGCCCCGCCGGCAAGCATTGGCTGGAATCCATGGGCTCCAGGCTGGCGGGCTGATCGAATCCCGGCGGCGTGGTGGCGCAATCGCCCAGAACGATGCGGTCCTTTTCGGGGGTCGCCCAAAACATATTGGTCGGACGAATGGCGCGATGGGTGACGCTGAGAGCGCGCAGCTTCTTCAGCGCCTCGGTCATCGGCGTGATGACCTTGCGCACCAGCTCGACTTCTTCGATGCGCCGGAAGTCGGAGGTCATCGAAGCCATCACCCGGCCGCCCAATGGCTTCTCATAGACCACCACCATCACCTTGCGGTTGGCGGGCGGCC
>Ga0209415_10016961_pt1 | contig 11638 bp, 9 predicted proteins | sample PeaSoiSIISIP2007_FD_187696 | JGI IMG/M metagenome (GOLD analysis project Ga0209415, IMG submission 187696) | Peat soil microbial communities from Weissenstadt, Germany - SII-SIP-2007 (SPAdes) (version 2) | ecosystem: Environmental > Terrestrial > Soil > Wetlands > Peat | place: Germany... | reverse complement strand
CGACGCTCTGCGCGAGCACCTGCGCCGACTCGAGACCACCGCACTCGAGGAACGGGATCGCGATGGCTATACCCGGCAACCGCAAACACCCGATGAGTCGGGTTTGTGGGAGGCAGAGGCCGCGTGGCCCGCGAAATAACCAGAGGAGATGTCCGTCTTTACCAGTTTGCTCCGCCCGACAAGTTACGGCCGGTGGTTGTTCTAACCCGCAGCGGCGCCGTTAACGGAGGCCGCAGCGATCAGGCCAACATAACCCTCGACGGCATCGACAACAATGACCAGGAAAACGGCCTTGCTTTTCAGGGAGCCGTGCGTTCCACTCTCGACTCGGTGGAAGAGTTCCGCGTGACCACCACCAACTCCAACGCCGATGCGGGGCGGTCTTCCGGTGCGCAAGTGCAGTTGGTCACCAAGAGCGGAACCAATGCCTGGCATGGCAGCGCCTATGAACTTAACCGTTCCAATATCGGCGAGGCGAACGATTGGTTCAACGAGTACGACGAGGACATTGCCGGACAGAAAAACATTCCCCCGTTCTTGCGGCGCAACACATTCGGCGCTTCCTTGGGCGGGCCAATTAAGAAAGACAGGCTGTTTTTCTTCACCAACTGGGAAAGGCAGGTTCAGCACGAGAGCACGGAGACCGTCCGCATCGTACCCAGCATGAATCTTCGCAATGGCACTACTTCCTACTGGTGTATAAATAACGGCCCAGGTGCCGACCCGAACTGCGTTGCGGGCAACACCGGAACCGCCCCGGCCAACATTACAATCGGCTCCGCCCCCGGAGTGCCCTCGACCGATCTTCTCGTAACCATGCAGCCTGGAACCTTGTCGCTGCTTGATCCCAACTGCACCGCCACCTGCCCGCAAGGACCGGGCCCAAACCCGGCCACAGAGGCGATCCTGCAAACATTTCCTGCTCCGAATGTGCAATTCGCAACGGACTCGTTGTCTGGTCTCAGCTCAGATGGCTACAACTATCAAGGGTATGGCTTTGCGGCCCCAACCCCTTTGACCTACAACACCTACATTGCCAAACTGGATTACAACATCACGCAAAACGGCAATCACCGGATATTCGTACGCGGAATTATGAACGGCGACCGTGTCGCATACCAGGCTCCAGAATTCCCCGGAATGCCGCCAAACATCGATCAGGTCACGGTTGCCAAAAGCTTGGCCGTGGGCTATACCGCCGTGCTGACCAACAACCTGATCAACAATTTTCGCTACGGTTTAACCCGCCAGGCGGTCGATCAAGTCGGGGCGGGGAACACCGACTATGTCAACCTTCGGGGCTTGGACTTTACCGGCGGCCAGACCAATAATTCCTATGACTACGCCGTTCCCGTCCACAATTTCGTTGAGGACCTCACCTGGATTCGAGGCAAGCACACCCTCGGATTCGGCGCGAACCTGAGATTACTGGGCAATATCAAAGCTTCTTATCTAAGTTCGTTTTCCGATGCTGTCACCAATGCGTCCTGGCTGAATGTCTCCGGCATCGCCAACAAAGGCACCAGCCTCGACCCGGGTGCTCCGCAATTCGCCGGGTACGGTCTGCCGGCCGTTGACTCGGGTTTCAACAATTCCTGGGACTATCCGGTGATGGCGCTTGCCGGCATCATCAGCGAAGTCGACCAGCGCTACAACTTCACCACCTCGGGAGTCACACTTCCCGATGGCGCTGCCAACGACCGTCACTTTGTCAACCGTGAATTTGAGACCTACGTGCAAGATGCCTGGCGAGTCAAACCCAACCTTACCATCACCTACGGCCTGCGCTGGACTCTGCTGCAGCCACCCTATGAGAAGAATGGAGTCGAGGTCGCGCCCACCTTCAGCCTCCACAACTGGTTCAAGCAGCGGGATGCAACCATGCTCGCGGGCGAGGTTTTTAGCGACCCCGTGACATTCGCGCTCGCCGGCAATGCCAATGGCAAACCTTCGTACTGGGGCTACGACTATAAAGATTTCGCCCCGCGTTTCGCCATCGCCTACTCGCCGGACTTCGGCTCCGGCACTTTGGGAAGTCTATTTGGCGGTCCGGGCAAGACCTCCATTCGCCTCGGCGCCGGTATGTACTACGACCATTTTGGCCAGGGCATTGTGAATACGTTTGACCAGAATGGCTCCTTTGGACTTTCAACCTTGTTGACGAACGTCGGAGGCGTCCAGACCGTAGACGGCGCGCCTCGCATGCCGGCGTTGCCCAATAACGGCGGCCTGTATTATTTGCCCCCGTCCTTGGTAACGCCATCGCCCGGGGCCAGCTTCCCGGTCACTTATCCGTTGACCAACTTCGCCGTGCAGTGGGGCATGGACGACAAGCTCAAAACCCCTTATTCCTATGCGTTTAACCTTTCGTTCGAGCGAGAACTGGGGCACAACTTCACCATTGAGACTGCCTATGTCGGTCGAATCGGCCGTCGCCTGCTGCAGCAGGAAGATTTGGCCCAGCCCCGGGACATCGTTGATCCAGTTTCCCACGTGGACTACTACGCGGCCACCCGTCAACTCGACAACGCGGTGCTGGCGGGTACGTCGGAAGTCAACGTCGCACCGATTCCGTATTGGGAGAATCTGTTCGGCGCCACCTCTGGAGGGCCGGTCAACGGTCCTCTGGGTCAAACCGCCATCTACAACGCGCTGTCACAAAACTGTCCTCTTCCAGTCGGCGGCCCAGCAGCTCCGACCGCCACGCAAAACATGTTTTACCTCATGCAGTGCGGGTTCGTGCACAACGAAACCACTTTTCAGCAGATTATCGACGGTGTCGGCGGCAATCCCTGTGCCCCCGGTTGCATCACCCTGGGCGGCGTCACGCAAACCACCCCGCAATATTTTTCCTCCCAATATGCTTCCCTATACGCGTGGCGGTCCATTGGCACCAGCTACTATGATGCGGGTCAGCTCATCTTGCGACATGCCATGTCCCACGGTGTGCAATTCGATGTGAACTACACTTACGCCCACTCCATTGACATGGGCTCGGACGCGGAGCGCATCGGCGACTTGGGCGGCCTCGGCGACGAGATTTATAACGCGTGGAATCCTTCGTTGCAACGCGCTTCTTCCACCTTCGATACCAGACATCAGCTCAATTCCAACTGGGTGCTGGAAGTTCCCTATGGCAAGGGCAGGCCTTTTGGGTCGGGCGCGGGCCGGATTGCAAATGGCGTCCTCGGCGGTTGGGATCTGACCGGCGTGCTCCGCTGGACCAGCGGGTTCCCGGTGAGCGTAGGCAATGGCGCTGCCTGGGCTACCAATTGGGACGAGTCCGGCTACGCCACTCAAATTGGACCGACGCCAGCAACCGGGGTAACGATCGTAAACGGTGAGCCCAACATGTTCAAGAATTACACCACCGCGGTCAACTCCTATCGCCAGGATTTTCCCGGCGAGGTGGGAACCCGCAACGACCTTCGCGGGCCGGGATACTTTGACACTGACCTGGGCCTGCACAAACTCTTTAAGATCACCGAGCAGCAGCAACTTCAGTTCCGTTGGGATGTTTACAATGCATTCAACAGCGTCCGCTTCGATGTGCAGTCGGCGAATATTTCGCCCGATGTACAGAGTGCCTTCGGATTCCTCAGCCGGACTTTGACGTTATACCGCCGGATGGAGTTCGGTGTGCATTACTCGTTCTAACAGCGCGACGAAGTTAGCGTTATCTCGGATTGTTCTGATTGAGGGGCGGAGAGATCCGCCCCTGATTTTTTCTGCCGAAGTCTTAAGCTAAGGAAGACTGTGCGACCGAAGTTTCTAGCCCAGCGGCGAATCGCTCATGCGGAAGCGGGTGCGGACGTGCTCGGAAATCAGTTCGATCGCGGGACGGTTCTGCACCGGATCGACCTGCGCCAAATACTTCATGGCTTCGACCAATAGTCGCTGCCCGTCCACATAACGGGGATCTGAGGTTCTCTCCCGGCGCTTATTGCCCAGCTTCGGAGGGACTGTAATCGTAAAAACCTTGGCCATGAATGAAACCCAACTGAGGTGAGGGCCAGTATAGCGCCCCGCTGTGCAAATCTCAGCACATTTCTTGCCCTTTTGATTCAATAACTTATCAGTGAGGCGAAATCGTCTGCGTCTTGCTCGTGGTGTTTAGCTTGAAAACCTCGTCCGGAATCTTTTTCCCGTTCACTTGGATCGACGAATACTTGGCCAGGCGGTAATCCTGCTCTGGCGTAATGAATTTCTGCTGCACCGATATCCCTCGGTCGAGATCAATCCAAAGAAAGATTTGCTTGTACGTATTGCGCACCTTGTCGGATTTCGGAACCAGTTGCAGCTTTGCCGTCGCGACGCCGCTGACGGTCTCCGGTCCAACATACGTCACGTCGAACGCCGTGAGCAGATCCTGCCCGCTGCCGCCGAAACCCAGCACCAGGTAGCTCTCGGCGGATTTGTTCTTGCCCAGATCGAATTCGGTGACCTCATCTTTCTTGGGTTGATACATCCGCAGTATGCCCTTGTTAAAGAGCACATACTTGGGTTCGGGCCGCAGCTTCTTGAGATCGGCGCCCTCCTGTTTGACTTCCGCCATCATTTCAATTTCTTTGCCCACGCGCCGGTAAAAGATCGTGCCGGTTTGATAGTCGTCGACTTCATCAATGACTTTTTCGTAGGTGTCCCACTCGAAATCCGCCTGGGTGCTGCGAAAGTTGGCCGCGGCGGTATCCATTCGTTTCAACACCGAATTCAGCGGGCTGGCGTCGGCCGGGGCCTGGGGCGGTGCCTGGGGAGTCGCCGGCGAGACGTGAAGAAAACCCCACACGATCGCAATGGGCAGGATTAGCGTGAGACTCTTCATTCTGATATCCACCTGCGAACGAACGCCTGGACCATTGGTTCGTCCGGCATGTTTAGTCCCGCTTGGCCAGCACTTTGTAGCTCCGCACTTGTCCGTTGCGGTCAGGAATTGTCTCGTAACTCACAATCGAGACCGCACCCGAAATCGGCTCGATAATCCGCAGCAGTTGTTCGCGCACCGCCTGGTCGTCTCCCGGCGAAATGGCGCTGGCCGCGACCTGATAAAAAAGATGGCCCTCGGCGTCGGCGCTCACGACCACATCCGTCGGATGCGGATTGCGCGCAATCGGCTTGTCGTTGAAGTTGATCACGCGCGGCGAAAACAGCACAAAAATAATGATCAGCGTGACCATGATGTCGTAGTGGAGCGTGCCCCGCTCGTATTGCCACAGAATATATCCGCGAATTGTTCGCCAGATGGAGCTCATGGGCAGGCCCGCGCTGGGCGCGGTGGTCGTGAGTTCTGCTCTATGCAAGTGTACTAGCTCCTGGCTGATAGCTCCTAGCCTCTAGCTTGTCATTCCGAACCGGGCGGAAGGCCCGGTGAGGAACCTGCTGTCCCGTCGGCGGCGCCGAAGCAACGAGCCCTCAAAACTTCCTCGGCGTAATTCTCTCCGCGCCAATATACGGACGCAGCACATCCGGGATGAGTACGCTCCCGTCGGCCTGCTGGTAATTCTCCACAATCGCAACCCACGTGCGGCCGACCGCCAGTCCGCTGCCGTTCAGCGTGTGCAGAAACTCAGTCTTGTTCTTGCCCTCCGGACGGTAGCGGATGTTGGCCCGCCGCGCCTGGTACGCCTCGAAATTCGAGCACGATGAAATCTCGCGAAAGAGTTGCTGCCCCGGCAGCCACACTTCAAGATCATATGTCTTGGCCGAAGAGGAACTCATGTCCCCAGTGCACAGCGCCATCGTGCGGTAGTGCAGTCCGAGTTTCTGCAAGACTTCTTCCGCATCGAGCGTCAGTTTTTCGTGTTCTTCGTAAGAATGTTCCGGATGCGCGAACTTCACCAACTCCACTTTCTGAAACTGATGCTGCCGGATGATGCCGCGCACGTCCTTCCCGTACGATCCCGCTTCGCTGCGGAAGCAAGGCGTGTAAGCCGTAAGAGATATCGGCAGCCGCGCCTGGTCGAGCACTTCGTCGCGATACAGATTCGTCACCGGAACCTCGGCTGTCGAGATCAGCCAGAGATCCTTGTCGCCGTGCGGCACGCGGAAAAGATCGTCGGCAAACTTGGGCAGCTGTCCCGTGCCATACATCGATTCGGAGTTCACCAGATACGGCGGAAGAACCTCGGTGTAGCCATGTTGGCGCGTGTGCAGATCGAGCATGAAGTTCATCAGCGCCCGCTCCAGCTTCGCGCCCAAATCCCAGTAGACGGCAAAGCGAGCGCCAGTAAGCTTCACCGCGCGCTCCAGATCGAGGATGCCAAGTTCTGCACCCAGGTCCCAATGCGGCTTGGGAGTGAAATCGAACTTGGGCGGTGTGCCCCAGCGCCGCACTTCGACGTTCTCTTCAGCGCTGTGGCCGATCGGCACACTCGCATGCGGCAGGTTCGGAATGCCCGCCAGAATGTCGCGCAGGCGCGCGTCGAGATCGGTAGCAGTCTTCTCCAGCGTCTGAATCTTCTCGCGCAGATCCTTGGTCTGCGCCATCGCGGCCGTGGCGTCCTGTCCAGACTTTTTCAGTTTCGCGATTTCTTCCGACGCCTTGTTGCGCTGCGCTTTGCTGGTCTCGGCCTCGGTGATGGCTTGGCGGCGCTGCGTATCGACTTCGCGAAAGTCCTTGAGCACGGCAGCCGGATCCATGCCGCGCTGGCGCAACTTCTCTTCCACCAACGGCAGGTTTTCGCGTACGAAATTCAGATCAAGCATGATTCAACTCAAACCTGATTCAAGTGAAACATGGGAACTAATAATGTATCGGAAAACCGCCGAAGAATGCACGCCGGAGTGCGGCAAACTCAAACCCTTAAACCACGAAGGACACGAAGTCACACGAAGGAAGTCATGGTTTCCTTTGTGTACCTTTGTGTACCTTTGTGTACCTTCGTGTCCTTAATGGTTGTTGGGTTTGCTATTTCCCGCATCCAGCGATTTCAAGTAAGCCACGATCGCCGCAGCGTCCTGCTGGTTGAAGCGATACTGCGGCATGGGCGGGCGTGCGGGAAGGTTGTTATAAGCCATCCCCGTCATCAGGAATTTTATGGCAGCGTCTTTGTCCCAGCCCGGAAGTCCCGCGATATTGGACGCTTTCTCAGCCCACCCAGGTACGGGAGCCGTCGGCTTGAAGTCGAGCATTGCGCCCTTGAGTGTCTGCTCCGTCACGGGTTCGCCCTTTTCGTCGTGCGGAGTATGGCAGTCGCCGCATAGCCCAATATCCACGACTAGATACTTGCCGCGAGCCAGCTTCGCTGCCGAAGTGGATCCGGGCTTCTGCTGCCCGTTGAGCATCGGCAGCAAACACAATGCGGCGACTCCAGGAATTAGCTTCTTCATGGGTGCTCCTTAATCTCTGTCTTGCCTGTCCCTGAGCAAAGCGCCGGAAACTATATCACACGCTGGCAAACTCTGAGGACTCCTTGAATCCTGAATCGATCGGTGGGATGATGAAACATACAAGAGGTGTGCTTCATGGCCGAAAAACGCCATCCCGGCATCACGATGCACAAGCTTTCGTTCGGCGGCGGATTGGAAGGCCTGACATTCGTAGTTGGCAGCACCCTCATTTTTGTTTTTGGCCTGCCCGCACTCTGGTATTTCGTAGTCCTGACTTATGTCCTCGGAATCGGAGTTGCGATTTTCCTGCGGCTCTCAAGCAACCGCCGCTCCGAACGCAACCAACCGCTCTCGATTCTATCTGCCGCTGAGAAAACAGAGAGCCCACTCCTTCCGACACAAGCGAAGCGACAGAATCTGTTTCACACCCTGCCCAAACCGTTCTCGGCATAGTGTCTGCCGCGAGCCCCATCCTTGTCGGCTGCGGCTGCGCGTGCCTCATTACCGCTTTGGTTTATTCGCGATGCCTGTGTAAACTAACTTCGCGATGAGATCTTCCCCCAGATCTGCCGCCGTACGCTTCTTCCTGTCACTGGCGCTGCTCAGTTTTCTGGTCAGCCTCCCGCTTCCCAGCTCCGCCTCCGCGTACAACGGCCATCCGAAGCTGGTCGTGGTGATCGTCATCGATCAATTCCGCGGCGATTACCTGGAGCGCTACCGCGACCAGTTCGGCGACGCCGGCTTCCGCCTGCTGCTCGATCATGGCGCTTACTTCCCGAACTGTAATTACAATTACGCCAACACCCGTACCGCTCCCGGACACGCTACGCTATTTACCGGCGCCTACAGCAACGGCCACGGCATCGTCGCCAACGAATGGTGGGACCAGAAAAAGAAGCACATGGTCACTTCCGTCGAAGACGATGCCACCAAACTGGTGGGCGTCGACGGAGACCCGCTTGCCCGGGAAAAGCCCGGTGCATCGCCCCACAATCTTCTGGCCGACACCCTGGGCGACGAGCTCAAGCTGGCCACGCAAGGCAAATCTCGGGTTTTTGGCGTGTCGTTAAAAGACCGCGCCGCCGTGCTTCCCGCCGGATTCGCCGGAGATGCGGCCTACTGGATCGAGCCCAAGAGTGGCGCGTGGATCACGTCCACGTACTATCGCAGCGACCTGCCGAAATGGGTGCAGGATTTCAACTCGTCCCGCCCCGCAAAATATTGGGATCGCGAATGGCTGGGTCAGCAGGAAAAAGATGCGCAGAGAATCGTTCTGCGCTCGACCGCGCACAGCAAACACAAAGACGGCACTGACGCCGGCTTCTACGAAGTCGTCGGCCCGACATCTTTCGGCAACGAGTACGAATTCGAGTTCGCCAAAGAATTGGTAGTGTATGAGAACATCGGCCGCGGCCCGGCCACCGATTTCATTTCGATCAGCCTCTCACCCAACGACATCCTCGGTCATCAGGTCGGGCCGGATTCTCCCGAGATGCAGCAGATGGCTCTCGATCTCGACCGCGAACTGGCCGATTTCTTCAACTTCCTCGGACATCAGATTGGCCTGGCCGACGTGTGGATTGCGCTCTCCGCCGATCACGGCGTTTCCTCGCTGCCCGACACGGTGAAGAAGCTACACATCCCCGCGGCGAATCTCGACTCCGCAAAACTCGAAGCGCAGATCAACGGCGCCATCGCCGCAAAATTTTCTCCCGGCCATCCCGCGACGTACGTGAAGCTCGACTACCCCGTGGCCTGGCTCGATCAGGATGCTTTCGCCGCAGTTCACGTGCACGAGCACGACGCCGAAGCCGCGGTTGGCGAGGCCATGAAGCAAGCCGGATTGCGCGACTTTTATACCAAGTCGCAACTGGCCGAAGGCGAAGTTCCCGACAACGCGCTGGGACACAAATATCTGAACAGCTATTCGCCGGAAGGAAGCTGGTACGTGTTGGGCGTTCCGGATATTTACACTGTAGGATCGGCGCGAGGCACTGACCACGCTTCGCCGTACAACTACGATACGCACGTCCCGCTGGCTTTCTACGGCATGCCCTTCCACCCAGGAACGTATCGCACCAGCGTCGAGCCCATCGACCTGGCCGCCACCCTCGCCTCGCTGCTGGGAATCAACGCTCCCACGCACTCCGTGGGCCGGGTGCTGACGGAGGCGCTCACTCCCCCACACCATGCAAGCGCAGCCTCGGGAGCAGGCCAGCCATGACTCCCGATCTCAGCGTCAACGTAGCCGGCATTCCGTTCAAGAATCCCGTGATCGCCGCCAGCGGCACGTTCGGTTACGGAGTCGAGTTTGAAGATGTCGTCCACCTGAGCAAGCTGGGCGGCTTTGTGGTGAAAGGCCTGTCGAAGGAACCGATGATCGGCAATCCTCCGCCGCGCCTGTGGGAGACCGCGGCCGGCATGTTGAATGCGATCGGCCTGCAAAATATCGGCGCGCGGGCATTTCTCGAAGAGAAGCTGCCGCACCTGCGGTCCATCAAGAACATCGTGGTGATGGCGAATGTTTTCGGCTACACCCGCGAGGACTACGAGCACACCATCCAGATCCTCAACGAGGGCGAAGGCATCGCGGCGTACGAGCTGAATGTTTCCTGCCCCAACACCGCCCACGGAGGCCTGCAGTTCGGCAGCGATCCGCGCTCGCTCGATGAAGTCGTCACCACCGCCAAGCGCGTGGCGCAGCGGCCGCTGATCGTGAAGCTTTCGCCCAACGTGACCAGCATCGCGCAGATGGCTTATGTGGCGCAGGAGGCGGGCGCCGACGCGCTCTCGCTCATCAACACCTTCGTGGCCATGGCGATCGACCCCGAGACCCGCAAGCCGCGCATCGCCAACGTCACCGCCGGACTCTCCGGCCCGGCCATCAAGCCCATCGCAGTCCGCATGGTGTATGACGCGGCGCACGCCGTGAAAATTCCCGTGATCGGCATGGGCGGAATCTCAACCGCAGCCGACGTCGTCGAATTCATGCTGGCCGGTGCGACAGCCGTGCAGATCGGCACCGCCAGTTATTGGGATCCCTGCGCCACAGAAAAAATTGTAGGCGAGTTAGAAGAATGGTGCAGCGATCACCGAGTAGCCCGCCTCGCCGATTTCATCGGCGGCATGCAGCTGGAATAGGCTGGCGCACTTCCTGACGCATTCTCACTTGCTGGTTTGTTCCCAGGTGGACCTGTGGTTCTTAGTCGGCGTAAACTTCGAGCCATGAAAGGCGCAATCTTGCGGACGCCTCTGCTGCTAATGTGCGCGGTGCAGGCGACGTTCGGGTGCGAGGCGCGACCGTTGGAATTACGACGCGTGTCGCCTGATCTGACAGTTGTTGTCACGCACCGCGAGAAACCTATCGCAGGAATCAGGGTGCAGGTCGTTCCTGAAAAGAGCACGCAACCAACATTTACAGCTACTACCAATCAAAACGGAACCGTACACATTCGAGGACTGAAGGTAGGGCGATACAACCTCACGTCTTCACTCGAAAACTTTGATGCAGGGCGGGAATGGATTGAGGTAGTCGCTGTTCCCGATGCCAAGACGAAGAGAGGTTTCGATTTTCAGTGGGCGGATTGGTCATATCAAACCAGCCGTGTTGCAGGTAAGCTCACAGGGCTTGCTCCGGGGAATACAGGCAACAAGTTGATGGACATCGTTCATCCGGTGGAAACCGTCTATCCTAGGGTGGACATAGAGCTGAGAGGCGCTTTTTCTGAGGTTGAGTATCGGACGGTCTCAGACGGCGATGGCGAATTCCTCATTGACCATGTGCCAGACGGCATCTACATACTGACCATCGCTGGCGGAATGAAATCCATAGCCGGAATCGCGGAGGTTACTAGGCAAGTTCTCGACGTGAAGCGCTCTATTAGCCGGAACTCGCTGCCACTTGAGCTAAGAGACACTGGCTGCTACCGGACAGAATTTCAGTTGACCGACCGAGTAGGCCAGACACCACTCGTGGAAGCGATAGACAAGAACGATGTGGAGGCCGTAAAGCTGCTTCTATCAAAACACCCCGACGTGGCCGAGGCAGGGAACGCCCCTCTCATAATGGCGGCAGGAAGAGGCTTCCCCGAAGGGGAGCAGATCACGAAACTCCTGCTCGACGCGGGTGCGAATCCGACCATGGCAGATTCAGATGGTGGGACTCCGTTGATGGCGGCAGAAGCTTTCATCTATAAAGAGCCTTGGGGCGTGTCCTCGCACCTCATAACGAAAGAGCTACTCGCACGGGGTGCAGATCCAAATGCACGCTCAAAGACCGGGCTGACGCCTCTAATCGCGGCTGCTGGTCAAT
>Ga0209415_10016960_pt1 | contig 11639 bp, 21 predicted proteins | sample PeaSoiSIISIP2007_FD_187696 | JGI IMG/M metagenome (GOLD analysis project Ga0209415, IMG submission 187696) | Peat soil microbial communities from Weissenstadt, Germany - SII-SIP-2007 (SPAdes) (version 2) | ecosystem: Environmental > Terrestrial > Soil > Wetlands > Peat | place: Germany... | reverse complement strand
CTCCACAAGCTGCCCCCCCTGGTTCGCCTCGGCAACCACACGGTCCGCCCCCCACTTCTCCCGGGCATGCACGACCGCTCGCGCCCACCCGTCCGGGGGCAGGCGGCACGTGAGGTCATCGAGCACATAGCCGCGGCCATCCCGGTCGGCGGCCACGACCACGATCCCCGTTTCGTCAGAGTGCTCGCCCGCAGTAACCGCGGGGTCCACGGCGACCAGCACCCGCACGAGGTGCCCCCGGTCGATCTTCGCGACGCGGCCTGGCTCGATCAGCTCGCGACTCCACAGTGCGCCATCCACGTCATCCAGCAGCTCGCCGAGCAGCTCCTGGCGGCCGATGCGGCTCCCCTCGTAGCGGCGGAACTCGGCGAGCGCCCGGGCGCTGAGGTTCGCCTTGTTGTCGAAGGTGCTGCCGCGCGTGATGACCACGCTCCCGTCGTCGCGGTTCACGAACTCCCGCAGCAGCGGGACGGGGCGCGGCGTGGTTGTGACGACCACTTGCGGCTCCCCGATCCTCAACGCCGGCACAAGCGTTTCATGCCATGTCTGCGCAAGAAACCTCCACGCCGCAAGCTCGTCGCACCATGCGCCGCTGAGGTTTGGGCCGCGTGTGCGTTCCGGACTCTCAGCCGAATACGCGAAGATCGTTGATCCGTTTGCGAGCCGTATCTGCCCCGTGCCGCGGCGGTACTCGCGGGAGTCTCGGCGCAGGCCGAGCGCGCCGAGGAGGCCCGAGCGGCCCTCGACGCACGTCTCGCGGGTGTCCTGCTCTGACCGGCCCACGACCGCGTAATCGCCTGGGGTGCTCTGTGCCCGCTCGGCGAGCCATCTCGCGCCGGTCCACGTCTTGCCCATGCCGCGGCCGCCGAGGATCAGCCATACGAACCAGTCGCCGGGCGGCGGGAGCTGCTCCGGGCGCGCTTCCAGCCGCCATGCGCTGTCGGGCTCGCGCGCGGCGAGCAGGGCGGCGGCGGCCAGGAACTCCGGCGGGGGGGCTGAGAGCGTCGCGGTCGCCGCCGCGGGGCGATCCAGTGGTGGGCTGCTAGTCGGCACGACAACCTCCTGTGAGGAGGCTCTGCCGACCATTGGCTATGCCTGGGTGTTCGCTGTCAGCCTACTTGCCAGCACCGACGACGACAGCGGAGCGTCAGCGTCTCGGTGACCATCGCCGGTCAGTCAGGCACGAGCCATGCGCGTATCGGCTCATCGCCGAGGTAGAGCGCTGCCCCCCGCCAGGACCTGTCGTGATCCATGAACTTCACCCATCGGCAGCCGAGGGGGGCGCGCCTCTCCGCATGCGCCCGCAATCCGTTGGCGTCCAGACTTCGATTCGCTATGAGAGGGAGCACGTCGGTGATAGGGAGTTCGCTGTCGTCCTCTATCGGGTCCTCGGCTTGGTAGACCCGACGGGCGGGGACGTCGGAGGGCGCGGGCTCGCTCACGGCCTCCCACGTCGCGAGCCAATCGGCCTGGTCTCGGTCCATCGTCCAGAAGCTACCCCGCCCAAAGTGCGGCGACTCAGCCCCGGTGCATCGGTAGAGGGTCGTCACGGTGGGTCATCTTTGCACGAACTCGCTGCAATCACGCCTCGCTCGATGGTTGATGTGGGTGCTCCGCCACATCGGCGGCGAGCAGACGGCGACGGGAACGTGCGATCCAGAGCGCCAGCGCGATCAGCATGGCGAGGATCAGCGTCTCGATCATCACGTTCGTGTCCGGGCGACTATCCACGTGACTACCGCGAACGCGACGAACCCCCACAACACCGTCTGCGAGCCGCTCAGCCCGCCGAAGACAAGCGCGATCGCTAGCACCGCGAGGAGGCTTCCGCCGTGGCGGCGCTTCCACGATTTGAGCGCCCATCTGTATTCGGCGCGGGTCGGGAAGTCCTCGGGCGCCGGCTTCACTCGCCCTCCCGACCCCCGAGCCGGGATAGTTGCGGGGTCAACGAACGCCTACGGGTCATCGTGCCTCCCCTCCTCGATGCAGGAAGTCCACCACATCGGCCGCGAGGGAGCACCACAACCGCCTCTCGTGCTCGTGCATGGCACCCCACGGCTCCCGCGAGCGGGCCGTGAGCCACCGCGCGCTTCTCGTGTAGGCCCCGGCGCCGGGCGTGATGTTGAGCGCACCCGACGCCGGGTTCCGCGTGTCAGGGTGGCGCGTCCTGTGGGGATGAGCGCCCTGGCGCCCGACACGATACACGCCCCGAAGTCTATGGACTGCCGTCCCTGGACTTTGGTAGGCGGACTGCGGGATGTTTATGGTTGTGCGCACACCGCCGAACCCCGCAGTCGGAGCGACTGTCAAGCGGCTCCGCGAGGCGCGCTCGATGACGCAGGAGGATGTTGCGTTCGCCGCGCGGCTGAACGTCTCCGGGCTCTCGAAGCTCGAACGCGGGAAGGTCGATCCGCTGTGGGGCACCATCGAACGGATCGCCAAGACCTTCGGGATGTCCGTCTCCGAGCTGGCGCAGGCCATCGAGGACACCGCCGGCTAGACCTGCGCGCCGAGGATCACCGCGCAGATGACGCCAAACAGCAGGAATAGGCAGCTGAGCGTCATCGCCGGTACCAGGGCCATAGCGCCCTCAGCGGCTGCTGCACGGCAATCCAGAATGACCCATCGGGTGCCCAGCCCAACCGTGCCGGATCGCAGCGCGTGTACGCCTGCACGACCGGGACGGGCGCGCGCGGTGGGACATTCGACGGGCAGCCTGCCATCGAAGCGATGACGAGCATGAGTGCGGTCATGACGACAACCGCTCGATCTCCGCGTCGCTCAGCCCAGCGGCGCGCGCACGATCCACGAGGCCCGCGTACTGGTCGATGACGTGTGTTCGCCCGGCGTGCCGCCGCCGTTCCCGTGCATAGCGTCTCAGCGTCTCCTCAGCCGCTTCCCGAGGACCCAGGGGCGCGGACTCGATCAGCCGCGCGGCGAGCTCTTCCACCGCTCGCGGGCTCAGCGAGACCCGGCCGGTGTACCCCAACCGCTCGATGTACTCCGGGACGGCCGAGCACGGGCAGTCGAGCAGCCCGTTGAGGACACGGCACAAGTGCTCGCTGTACACCCGCGCGGCGGCGCTGAAACGTGGAGCGGGGCTCATAGCGACACCAGGCCGAGAGCGGCGAGGTACAGCGTCGGCTGGGTTGCCTGCACGCGCTCGCCATCGAGCACGGCCACGCCAGCTTCGGCAAGGCGCTCAAGCGCGTCGGCGAGCGCCTTCGGCTCCACGCCATCCAGCTCGCGGCCCAGCTCGACGTGCGTCCAGCGTTCGTCGTGATCCTCGCGCACGAGCGCGAGAACGATGCGCCACTCGACCACGTGCTCTTCGTCGGCGGCAAGTATCCGTTCTGCTGCCGAGCGCACATCCGGCGCGTACTCACTGTCGATGATGATGATGCGTGCCATGTCGGGTCTCCTCTGATTTGGAGGCCCCGGGGGGCGGCTCTAGCGAGGAAGAAACCCGGTCCCGGGCAGGTAGGGTTCCTGGCGCGCTGGAAGTAGTCGCTTCCGGTGCCAGGGGGCCGGGCGCTAACACGTCGCGGCCCCCGATTCGTATATGCGGGCAGGCGGACCATATCGCCTTTGGCTTGCTCACGTCAAGGCGCTTGCGTGGACGATATGGCTCGACCGCGCTTGCGCTGACATCATCGCGGCCGTGTCGCGCTCCATCCCGCCTGACCCGGCGCTCGCGGCTGCGGTCCGTCGCCTGCGCGAAGACCGGGGCATGGCTCGGGAAGCCCTCGCGTTCCGCTCGGGCGTCTCCACCGTCACCGTCGCCCGCATCGAGCTGGGGCAGGCGTCGCCCGCGTGGGTCACAGTCCGCTCGATCGCCAAGGCGCTGGACCTGACGATCGGCGAGCTGGCCGCGGCCGTGGAAGCCGAGCGCTGAGCGAACCCGCCCAGGTCGGGAGGCCGAGGCAAAACCGCTTCGGCGACCGAAGGGGTTTCCAACGTCTCCCCCGAAACCCGTGCGTCCTGGCGGAAGCTCGCCGTGGCCGATGGAGAAGATCGAACGCGGATGGCCGACGCTGCACCCCCACAGCCAGAGGCGCAGCGCCGGTCGGCGTCCCCCCGCCCGGCGACACGCGGGCGTCTGTGTGGAGGAGCCCCCGGGGAGAAAGGAAGAAAACCCCGGGCCGCGCGCGGGCAGGAGGGGAGCAGACCCCCCGTACCGCACGCAAACTCAAGCCCGTGCCTATGCAGGCACCCCGTGGTGACGGCCCCAGTCATCCTGCCACCGATCGGCGGCGGCAGGGTTGAACTTGGCTAGGTACTCGCGCTGCAACTCCATCTCCGCCTTGTGGAGATTTTCGCGTGTCGATGGCGGAAGGTCATCCGCCTTGCTCAGTGTGGCGCGCACTCCTTCGAGTGCCTTGGACACCTTGTCCGCGTCGTCCGCGTCTTCGTCGCCGCCGGCCCCTACTGGGTCGCCGATCGCGGCCAGCTTGGTCAGGAGAGCCTGTATGCGAGGCTCATCGTTGTATGGCTTGAGAACGTCCAGCGCCCGCTGGATGCCAGCCCTCGCGCCCGCGCTTACGTCGAGTTCACTGTCTGTTGAAGTTGCCATTTCTTCCTTTCCAATCGTTGGGTGCTGCTTGTAGACCGCGGCGGCGGACGGCGAGACCTGTTCGAGATAGGAGAGCTGTTCGGCGCGACTGGACATGGGTCCGGACGGTCCGCGGGACTTGGCCCGAGGCCGGACGGCCGTACGTCGCGTGATGTCCTTCTCCCTGTCTGGAAGAGGGGCGTGCTCGGCCGCCTTCTCGATGTAGCCCTCACGCTTATAAAGGAGAAAACGCCTCGGCTCTGACTTGTTCTGAGGGTCACGTACAGCGGCGCGATCCACAAGTGACACGAAATCTACCCGCAGATCCTTTAATTGGGCCATGTCACTTCTCCGCCTCAGCGACCAGCGGCCGCGATCCACGACCCATGCTGGGCGGCAAATCGATTGCTCGTCCCTGCCCGACGGCCGCGAGCGCGAACGCCAAGGCCGACTCAAGCCGGGAGCCGAGCAGATGGTCGGGCTGCGGGCGCTCGCCCGCCTGCACCATCGCGGCCTGCCATTCGGCCCGGACGTCCGCGAGTGCTGCCACCGCCCCGGCGGCCGTGGCAAAGCCCGCGTCCACCTTCCCTTCGGCCTTCACTACCGAGATGGCGAGGCGCTCCGCCTTCCGCTGCCCATCCGCGCGCGCCGCCTCCTCCGAGAGGCGCTGCGCCTCCTGCTCACGGTGCGCTCGCTCATCTTCGGCGAGCCGCGCCTGGTCGAGCAACCTCTCAGCGGCGGCGATCTCGTCCTCGATGCTCGCTAGCTCCAGCGCCTCTGCCCCCGCGGGGTCCGCGAGCGCATCGAGTGACAGCCGCTGCCGGGCCGGCCGCAGCTCCTTCAAGCGCCGCTCGGCGTCGGCCGCGAGCGTCACGAGGTCAGGGGTAGTGGGTGTCGCGGTCGCGGTCGTCATGGCGTCTCCTTTGGTGTCGTTAATGATGACGTAGCACGCGGCGTCCCCGCGTCCGCCGTCGCGGCCTCCGCCAGCTCGCGCTCGAACTCGGCCCTGGGACGCGCGAGCGCGTTGTTCAATGCGACACCGCGATGGCCGGAAGAATGACCAGCGGCATCCCGGGCCTCGGAGTGGGACTTTCCTTCGCGGCGCGCGGCCAGGTACACGCCGCCGATACCGCTCGGCACGTGGATCGGCGGCCTCGCCGCGCCCTTCGTGGTGTGACCGTTCATAGTTTTCACCTTTCACCTTTCGCCTTGTTCACTGTTATTGTCGCCCGCCGCGCAGTTCCTCACGAACGCCACGCAGCCGCGGCTTAATATCACGAGCCCTCAGTGCGAACTGGCACGCAACGTTAATAACCGCATCTTCGTGGCGGTCGCCTTTTGCGCGACGTTCGCGGTAATGCAGTTCAATACGGCCCTGGAGATCATCCACCGCCACTGGCGACGTGGCCTCAGCACGCATGTTGGGCGCTACATCGGGAGCCGAGCAAGATTCAGTAGCTAAATCTTGCTCCCGCTTCCCGCCGTGCGGGTTGGCTTCCATTTCGCCCAGGTGCTCACCAGCCGCGCGCAGGAGCGCCCGCACGCGCCCCTCCGGCTCGCCGATCCGCTGCGCCACGGCCGCGACCGCGGCGCTCTCACTCCGGCCAGCCGCGCGTTCCTCTGCAAACCATTCCTGAAGAACACTCACAGCCCCACCCCCGGCCCGGCGCTCGCGGGCTCGACCCCTTGCGCGGCGGCACGCCGTTCCTCGCGACGCCCCGCACGCCGGGCCTCCCGCTTCGCGCGCTTCGTCTTACGCCTATGCGCGAGAGCCATCTGCCGCATAGTCACCGGGCGCAGTTCAGAGCGGAGGCGACGCGCGGCGATACTCATGCCGTCACCTGCGATCGCTCAGCGTGCGCGTGGGCAAGTGAAACGGCGAGCAGGCTGCGCAATGGCGCCACCCCTGCGTCGCGGTGTGCCCAACGCACCACCTGCGCACACGCTGCGTCACCCGTGCTCGCCCCGAGCGTCACAGTCCACGCCGGCACACGCCACCGCGGCGGCACATCGTGCCCGGCGATCGTCACCTTCCACATTGGCGAGGGCCGGCGTTCCGGTGCGCGACGGGGACTCTCGCGCGCCACGCTCATCGCTGCTCCCTCAACGCCAGCAGGCCGAGCAGGCCGGCCAATGGGAGCGTCGCCATCCAGTCGGCCCGCGATGGGCGATGCACGAGCACCGGCAGGTCTCCCGGATCGGCGTCCCGGCGAGCCTGCGCCAGCGCACCAGGGACGCTCAGCCTCTCGACCCGCTTGACCTCCCAGTGAACCCCCGGCGGACCACCCGCAACATCGCCACGCCCCACCTGAGCACGCCCATCATGCGTCCGCTTCGCATCCGGCCAACCCGCCGCGCGAATGAGCCCGACGACCTCACGCTCCGCCGCCGCGCCCTTCCGTCGCTCAACGGCGCTCACGACGCACCCCGGGCGATCGCAAGCGCACCATCGAGACGAGCCCACGCCTGCCGTGCATGGTTCTCCGCACAGCGCAGCGCCGCTGCGACCTCTTCGCGCTCGCACGGCTCCAGGTCATCCCGCTCGGCAAGCACAGCCGTGGCGATCCGTCCCCAGCCGGCGAGGTCTGCGCACTCCTCAAGCTGCTCGCCGATCAGCTCGCCCAGCGGGCGACCATAGCTGCGATCGTCGTATGCGGTGGCGCCAGCCGTGAGGCGCTGCGCGACGTGTCGCTCAAACGCGCTCATCGCCGTGTCCCATCACGCCCGGGCTCGACAAGCTCCCACCGCAGCCGCCACGCACGCCGCTCACCATCGATGCAACGCCCGCAGAGCCGCAGCGTTGCCCGCACGCCCGTCTGGCGGTGACGCACTTCGACGTCCACGCGCGCATCCAGGCCGCAGCATGAGCATGGCCGTGGCGGTGGCTTGCGCGCGCTCACCGCGCACCCCGCACCGCTGGCGGGTGACAGACACCGCAGACCACGCGCCCCGTGCTCGGGTGCGGCCGGTGGTGCTGCCGGTGACGCACGGGCTGCACGCACTCGACGGCAACCTGCCCGCCGGGTAGCACCCGCTGTGCCCGCTGTGAGCACATCTGGGCGTCGCTGAGCGCATCCCGGGGCGCAGCCGAAGGATTCACCCGCACGGCGCCCATATCACCAGCCCCCGGGATGACTGAAGTCGAACCGGCCGCGCCTCGCCGCGGGGCCTTCCCTCGCCAGCGGCACCGCCTGCGTGACAACCGGCACGCGGCCGTGACGGACCCCGTCGCGATCCGTAAACGCTTCGCGCCAGCGGTTGCCCTGCTCATCCACTTCGACCCCCTCGGGCAGCTCGGGCTCCGGCTCCTCCTCAACCATCTCCACGTCAAGCACCACCTCACCCACGACATCCCCAGCGTCGCCGTCCTCGCCCCCATCACCCTCCCCGCCAGCAGGTAAAGCCCGCTGCACCGCTCGGACGGCCTGCGCCTCGGCAGCCAGCTCACCACGCACCTCGGCGGCGATCGCACGCCGCACATCCCCCCGCGCCACGTCAACGATCCCCTCATCGACTGCGGCCGGCCAGCCACGCAACAACTCCGCCACAAACGTCTGAGGAACCGGCAGCCCAAGACCCTCAAAGCCGCGCTCGATAGCCGCAATCACCAACTTGCCCATCGCCTCGCCCAACGCCACCGCGTGCAGCTCCTCCGCGCGCGCCGCCTCCTCCAGCTCCCGCGCCCGCTCAGCGAACACCCCAACAGCGACGCTCGCGTTGCGAGCGTCCGACGCAAGACCGCGGGTAAGCAACGAGTCCGCCTGGTCAAGCGCACGAGCACTGGACCGCCGGGCCTTCTCAGCCTCCGCACGCAACCGCTCCGCCCGCGAACCCTCCGACTCACCCCCAGCCTCCTGCGGCAGCGACGACAACTCCCGCTCCGGCGCATCCGCCAGCCGCTTACGCCACGTCCGCAGCGTGGCCGCGCTAATACCAGCCTCAGCCGCAGCCACACCGGCGCCCACCACCTCCGCCCGTTTCAGAATCGCCGCCCGTGCAACGCTGTCGAAACGCTTCCTGCCACGCGACGCCACAGCCTCACGCTTCGCTCTCGTTCGCGGTCTGCCGGCCATCAATGCCTCCAGTCGTAGGTGAAACACAAAAATCGCGAAGGGCCTGCGCGCCCCTGGCAGGTCGGCCGGCCGGTAATTCCACACGCACCCGCGCCTGCTGCTCGCCCTGGTGCCCGGCCAGGGCGCCAACGTGCTGGCGTCGCGGATGGCTCATGCGCCACGCTCGCGGACTGGCGCGCGACTGGCGCGCACCCCCCAAAAGCCCAGTAACGGCGGCCGATTCGCGGGTAGCGTAGATGTCCGTCATCTGCGCTCCAGCGTGGATTCGGCGTGATCGGCCAGCCAGCGCTCAAGCTCGCGCAGAGGGATCAGCTTCCTGCGACCGATGCGCACGATCCTCACCTCGGGTTCGATGTGCTCGCGCCACGTGTCCCATGAGACGCCCAGCGCAGCGCACGCCTGCTCAACGCTGAGCGCCAGCGCTGGCGTGGACGGCTTCGGGAGAACGGTGGCAGCTGGCCGGCTCACCGCTCAGCGCTCCCTCGCGCGTGCGCGCGTTGCAGCGGCACTGAGAGCGCGAAGGCGTGGGTCCCACGCCTTGCCCCGGTCTGGGTCGCAGGGCACCCCGTACCCGGCACAAGGCAGCAGTATCGGAAACTTCCTTCTACGCGCGCGCGAAGGGGAGTTACCGGATCTGTGGGTCTGTACCTGGTACCTCTCATCGGAGGCTCACCCCGCGATAGACGCCAGATCGCTTGATCTTCACGATCGAGCGGCGCGCGAGCCGCTTGCCCAGGACGTTGGCGGCGAGGGGGGTTTCGCCGATCTGCTTGCAGTAGGTCTCGTATGCCTCTCGGAGCGCCACGGACTCGACCTCGCCCTGCATCGTGCAGCGCTCCTCAAGGAAGGCCCCGAGCACGTCCTCGTCTTGGCGGTAGGCGGTCGTGGCGCGGGTGACGGCCCCAGCCTGCCCGAGCCCGTCATGCTGCCAGTCGATGCAGCCCTGCACCGCCCAGGCGAGGATGCCGGGCAGCTCGGCCTCCAGCTTGGCGGGTAGCGTCCTCTCCTCGCGCCCCTCGAAGCAGACGTCGAAGGGCACCAGGCGCAGACGCGCCCATATGGCGTCGTCGTCGCTGACGCGCGGCTTGTGGTTCGTGACGAACACCAGCTTGAAGCGCGGGGTGAACTCGAATTCCTCCGCATAGAGGAAGCGGGCAGAGATCCGATCTCCTCCGGAAAGCTCCTTCACGGTCGCCTCGTCGAGCTTGCGGCCCTCGCCGGACTCGGCCGCGCTCACAAGCCGCGCACGGTGAAGTCGGGCGAGGTCGTTGCGCGGGCCGCGATCTCCCCGCGTTCGCAGGAACGCCTCAAGCGAACTCGTGACGGCATGTTCGCCGAGTAGCTGTTGCAGCACCCGGAGGAACGTGCTCTTGCCGTTGCGACCGGCACCGTGTAGGACGGCAAGCACGTGCTCGCGCGTGTCGCCGGTCAAGCAGTACCCCGCGAACCGCTGTAGGAATCCGATCAGCTCCTCGTCGCCAGCGAACACCTCGCAGAGGAACGCCAACCAACGCGGGCACTCGGCCTCGGGCGCGTAGGCGATCTCGGTCACGGAAGTGATGAGGTCGGCCGGATCGTGCGGGTGGAGCTTGCCGGTCCGCAGGTTCAGGGTGCCGTTCAGCACCGTGAGCAGGAACGGGTCCGCATCGAGGTCGGCGGCGCGGGCGACCACCTCCTGCTCGCTCGCGGCGAGGCTGACGGTGGCCCGTAGGCGCGGCTCGGCTTCGGAGGCGCGCGCCCACCTGAGCAGCGCCTTGCGCTCGTCGGCGTCGTCGCAGTTGGCGGCATCGTGCAAGATCGCGCGAGCTGTGAGCTTTGCTCGGCGTAGCGGCTCGCCGGTGTCGTCGCGCTGCCAGCGCCGGCCGTCCCACAGATGCCATCCGAGGCCGGCGACATAGCGCAGGTCGCGCCCGTGCGCTGCGACCAGACGCTCGGCGTTCCCCAGGTCGGTCAGGGCGAACGGGCCAGCCGGGGGCGCCTCGACTGGCTCGCCCACCGCCTCGCGGAACTCCCGATCTTCACTGGGCGTCATGCCGCCCTCTGTTCGCGCACGCGGAGGCCAGAGGCGATCGTGCGCAGCGCCTCCGGCTCAGGCAGGCCGGCGTCGAGCGCGGCGGCAAGCAGCTCACGCTCGACTTCGACGGCATCGAGCCCATGCTCGCCGGCTCGAAACGCGGCCCAGTTCAGCCGATTATTTCGTTCGCCGACCTCCGCCTCCGCCACGGTCCGGGCGAGCCCCGCGAGAACGCGCGAGGGATCACCGTTGTCACGCCGGCGTGAGATTTGCCGCGCTGGCGGCGTGTAGTGGTGGCTGTCGGGCAGGGTGCCCACTATTTGCTCCAAGGTGAATGTGTGAAGCTCCAGCCGGGTGCAAATCACTTCGCGTGGCGGGGCGTGCTTGTGATTGAGCGAGCCGACTGCTCGCAAGATGCGCGCCGGGTCTGTTGCGGCCATGTCGGCGCCGAGTGCGAGCGCGAGCCGGCGGTTCGCGCGGTGGGCGCCCTTGGCGGATATTGCGTCGCGCAGCGGCCAGTAGGCGTGGGCGCCACCGGAGCCGGTGCGGACCACGATTGAGGGCAGCGGCCGGAAGGCGCGCAGCCGCGCGAGCGCGTCTCCCCCGTCCAGGTCCGCCCATAGGGTCCAGACGCGCTCGACGGCGGCCACGGTGCCGTCCTCACGGCCGCGGGGGGCGGCGCCCACGAACACGTTGTGGGTGGGCGCCATCTCGCGGACGCGGCTGGCGATCGTCCCCACGTCGCCCACGGGAATGAAAGCCCGGTCGCGTAGCGCGGGGCGACCATCGGGCGTCAGCGGGCGGATCTCGATGTAGGAGGGCGCGGGCTCATGGCCAGCGATGGCGGCGAGCTGCATCCTGAGCGCCACGTCCTGCGGGATCGGTTCGCTCACTGCTCGCCGTCCTGGGCTCGGCGGGTCTCGATCTCGCGGCGGAGCGAGCACCACGCCTCGGCCTGCTCCTCGGGCGGCAGCCGGCGGAACGCGGCCAGACGGTCGGG
>Ga0209415_10016959_pt1 | contig 11639 bp, 8 predicted proteins | sample PeaSoiSIISIP2007_FD_187696 | JGI IMG/M metagenome (GOLD analysis project Ga0209415, IMG submission 187696) | Peat soil microbial communities from Weissenstadt, Germany - SII-SIP-2007 (SPAdes) (version 2) | ecosystem: Environmental > Terrestrial > Soil > Wetlands > Peat | place: Germany... | reverse complement strand
CGCCGCGACCTGCCGGGCGTCATGCCCCGGTGATACCGTGGTGGAGGCCATGGGGATGCATCCCTTGGTCCAGGCCCCGGGGGTGTTGACGCACTCGCCGGGGCCGCTTGTTTTTACTTACAGACCCATCCTACCGAGGGGGTCTGACAATTTCCGAGTCATTATTCCGGGCCTCCCGGTCCCCCTTCCGGGCTCGTCACTTCTACTAAGAAAGCTCAAGGCCATGCGTCGAACGTGGAGGGTCAGACTCAGGCGGGCAGATAAGCATCTTGACGAGTTCAAGGGTGAGTTCTTTCGGCTTCGCGACGGAGATTACCCGTACCGTGTTGGCCGCGAAATCGAGTCCAGCCATAATGTGGACTATCTGACCGTGCGAGGATATCTTCTTCCGCTGCCTGATGACGGGGACGACATAGCGGCCATCGCCGGCGACTTCGTCGCCAACGTGAGATCCGCGCTGGACCACATATGCGTAGCGCTGACCGGGCGCGACGATGCGCAGTTCCCCGTCTTCGAGCAGGACATCTGGCAGCCCGACATCGACCCTCGTACCGGGAGCGACCGCAACAAGACGCGGCGCGACAGTTTCAAGAAGTGGACCCGTGGGATGCCACCCGCTGCACTCGCACGCATCAACGCGGTTCAGCCGCATGCGGCAAGTCCTCAGAGTCCCGAACTTAATCCGCTCGCCCTCCTCACTCGCATATCCAACGCTGATAAGCATCGCACGCTGATGGTGATCAGCGGGAATATGTTTCACCCAACGGTTACCGTGCGAATCCCCGGCGTCACTGAACCCGTGGTCATATCCGAACGGCGGGAGAAAGGAGACGGCGCAGCACTCGCCAGCATCCCGGTCTCCTGGCAATCTGACATAACACCTGACGTGCAGGCGGGCGGCGGAATCAAAATAGCTCTCAAGGAGGCTCCGTCGCTTACTGGTGCATGGGAGATGCCCGGCGTCCTCGAATCCGTCATCAGCTACGCCCGGTTCAGCGTGATCGATTTCCTTGAGCAGTACGTCACCTGACGGACTCATCATGTGCCTCCTGTGGGCGTGCTTGAGCTATGTCGCGAAGTCGGATGCGCCTCGCGCATCCGACACGGGGCGCGCTGGGGTAACGATCAAGGAAATCTGGGGGATGGCAAGATCAACTAGGCCAAGTTGCTGGCCCTGACCTGCGAAAACAGTTTCGTCAAGCCCTCCTAGGCGTCGCCTGAAGCCTCCTCCGAGGCCCACAGGAAGACTCCGGTCGCCATGGTCGAGGTCGCCGCGTCGGCCCTGGCCGAGAAGACCTGCCGCTTGACCGCAGCGATGCCGGAGTCGCCGGGTGCGGCCAGCCAGGCGAGCTCAGCCAGGTGACCAGCCAGCCTGAGTGCGGCGTCGGCATCGAAGGAGACCGATTCAGGCCCGTCGCGCTCGTCGGGCACATCAGGCGCGCCAGACCTATCGCCCCCGCCAGGCCCATCACCCCCGCCACGCCCATCGGGCCCGACGGCCTGGTCGGCCAGCGCCCCAGCCTTGCCTGCCGACGCCCCTGCCGGGCCTGTCGGCGCCCCTGCCAGCCCGGCCAGTGCCAGGGCCCGGTCGGCCAGCACGCGCGGGCCGCCGGCCAGGGCAGCGAGCTCTGCGGCGAGCGCTCGCTCCGGGGCCGGCTTCAGGCTGGCCGGGTTGCCGTCCCACCAGCCGCCGTACAGCCGCCAGATCGTCCGGACGATGAACTCGGGCTCGTCGTAGACCGGCCGCAGGTAAGGCCGCTCCATCAGGTCAGCCGGCGGGACGACGCCGTGGATCGCGTCGTCGAGCCGGCCGCCAGCGTTCATGATCGCGAGCGTCTGGCCGACCAGCGAGTCAAGCAGGTCCGCCGTGTCGGTCAGCGCCTGGGTGATCCGGTCAGAGCCGATCACCGGCAGCCCGTGACCCGGCAGCAGGAAGTCCGGCCTCAGCTCGACCATCCGGCGCAGTGCGCCGGCCCACTCCCTCGGGTACCGCTGGACCTTCTGCGGGTTGCCCGCGTTGGGCGACGCCCAGATGAACAGGTCGCCGCAGCACAGCACCCTCGAATCGGCCAGCCAGGTGACCGTGTGATCGTCGGTCTCGCCCTTCTCGTGCCGGAGCAGGAATCCGCTGCCGCCCACATCCAGGCTCAGCTCGTCGGCATAGGTCCGGTCCGGGTACCGGTACCGCGTGGGCCAGCGCAGGTCGCGCACCCCGAACTGGCGCTGGTTGATCACCTCGTTGTAGCCGGCGGTCATGACGTACCGGTCGAAGCGGCGCGGCAGCGCCTCGTGCGCGACGACCTCGGGCGCGGGCCAGCCGCGATCGGCCGACTCGGCCTCCCAGACGCCGACGCCGAAGACATGGTCAATGTGACCGTGGGAGTACACGGCGGTATTCAGCCGCTGGCCGCTCCACCGTCGCAGTTCGCTGTGCACGTCCTCGGCCACGAACGAGCTGCCGGTATCGACGAGCACCAGTCCGTCCTCGGTGCTGATGGCAGACACGTTGGCGAAGGACGGGACGAACGCGACGCCGTCGCAGATCTCGGTGAGTCCGCCGAGATGACCGACCGGGTGAAACTCACTGGTCGATATCTCGCCTCGCCAGAGCCGGTCGGCAAGTGAAAGTACGTCGTCGGGCATCGATAACTGACCTCCCCGCAGCCGGATCCGCTGGCTGCCCAGGATGACACGGCAGCTCGCGGGCGGCCGCACCGGACGCCAGGCGAGCACGGGCGCGGATGGCTGAGCACGGCACGCCGGGGATGGCGGCGGTCGTGCGTCGGGGTCCGGCCGAGGTCAGGCGTGCAGCGCCGCGAGCTCGGCGTCCACCATGGCCTCGTGCTCTTCCTCGTCCCTGCGCGCATCGGACGGCTTCCAGCGGCCCCGCAGCAGCGGGATGCTGAACAGGAAGAAGATGATCCCGCCGAAGCACACCCAGTACCAGTGCTTCCACTGGTTGAACTGGGCCGCCGCAGCAGCCTGCACTGCGGCTGCATGCGCCCCCAGGTACGTCAACGCCGGCGCCGCGCGCTGCAGGGCCGTCAGCTGGGCCGCGAACGGCGCCAGCGACTGAAGCGCCGGGGCAGCAGCGATGATCTTGGTAATGGTCGAGCCGTTGAGCTGGATCCGCGCCAGCATCGCTATGCCCTTCTGGCCACCGCCCGCAGCGGTCACCGCCTCGCCGGCCAGCTTCGGCGGGATCGGCTTATGGGCGGTCTGGAGCGCGCCGAGCTGTGCGAAGAGCACCGCGTGAGTCTGGATCACGTTCAGCTCTGGTGCCAGGATCTTGGCCTGGGTGATCAGGTAGCCGTCTTTCTGGGCGATAGCGACGATCGCCTTGTGGCTCTGCGCGAACGCGATATCGCTCTTGTACTGGGTCGCGTACGTCGACACGGTGGTCCCGTAGTCGACCAGCGGCGTGACCGCGTTGATCACGTGCGGGATGATCAGGAAGGCCGCGAACACGACCACCCGGATGATCCAGCCCCAGATCGCCAGCCCGGTAGCGGTCAGCGCCGGGTTGCGCGCCTCCACGGTCTCGGTGAAGCTGGCCATCCACGGCGTGTATGCCACCCCGAGGGTGAACGACAGCAGCGCCAGGATGATCGCGAGCGTGTAGTAGCTGGGGTGATGCCCGGCCTGCATGAGGTACACCACGACCATCACGGCGGCGCCGGTCCCGCCGATCACCATGAAGGGCTTCCGAACCCGGAACCGGTCGGAGACCACCCCGATCAGGATCACCGCCAGGACGTTGAAGCCCCAGTTCCAGTTGCCGAGCCCGTTGGCGTCCTTTAGCGAGAAGCCGAAGACCGTGGTGAAGTAGATCACGCCGAAGCCCACGGCGGTGTAGTAGATCAGCAGCATGAGCGACACGGCGACGGCGGAGACGACGATGTCGGGCTTGAGCAGCTGGCGGAACGGGTGCCGGAGCGCCGCCTCGATGTCGATGCCCTTCGCCCTGGCCTCGATCAGCGCCCGGTCGTGCAGGGTCACCATCAGCTGGTCGCGCAGCCGCGGCGACAGCTCCCGCAGGCCGACCAGGGCGATCACGAACACGACGATGCCGGCGATGCCGCAGATACGGTACTCGTGGGTCCAGAACCGCGGGTCATTGACGACCGCGGGGATGGTGGCACTGCCGACCACGGCCACGATCAGGCTGCCGAGCACCGGGCCGCTGGTCCAGAAGCCCATCGCGGTCGCCCGGCCGACCTGCGGGGAGAAGTCGCGGATCAGCGCCGGGGTCGCTACCAGGCAGATGCCCTCGACCACACCGACGACGAAGCCCTCGATCGTGAAGACCCACTTGCTGGTCGCCGCGGGAAGCACGAACGCCACGAAGATCCCGGTGAAGAACAGCCCGAAGACCACCAGGTTGGCGCGGCCAAGCCGGTCGGTGAGCCCGGCGAACAGCGAGCCGAACGCCCCGATCAGGTTCCCGAAGGCCAGGGTCACCACGAAGAACGTGAAGCTCATGTGCAGGTTGACCAGGATCAGCGTGGATACCGAGCCGCCAACGTACAGCTCGTAGTACAGCGTGATGGTGGCGAGCACCGTGATAGCCAGGTACAGGATCCGTGGCCTAGTATCTGGGTACGAATCGAGTTCCCTGCGCCACAGCCACGCTGCCCCGCTGCGGCGGCCAGATACCAGTTCGTCTGCGGTCACACTCATGCGGACCTCACACCAAAGTCGTCGGTGATACGCCCGGCAGCCCAGGCGATGAGGTCACGATATCTGCACTATGGATGCAAGATCAATGGTCTGTCCATTGCGTAACGATTGCGGTCGACCGGCCGGAACGCCTCTGGCCGGCTACCGGAGCCCGGCTTGCGCGAGCAGTGCCGTGAAGGTGCTACGCAGCAGCTCGCGCGCCTGCAGCGGGCTGAGGTTCAGGTCGGTACGCAACGACTCCCAGAATGCCCAGATCGTGATCGCGTGCAGCGCGTCGGTGAGCTGCTGCCGCTGCGGAGCCGCCAGTTGGCTGAGCTCGGCGGCGAACAGCAGTTCCAGCTCGACCCGCCCCCCCGCGGTCTTCCGCCCCCGGTTGAGCCGCAGCTGGTAAGAGAACGGTGTCTGGCACCGCGCAGCCCGCCAGGTCGGGGTCATCTCTTCGAGAATCCTGGCCCGCTGGCCGACGAAGCACTCGATCCGGGTGACCAGCGGCTGATCCGGGTCGATCGTCTCCACCAGCGACCGGAGGATCTCCCGGTCCCGGCGGAGCGCCTCGATCAGCAGCGCCTCCCGGTCCGGGAACTGCTGCCAGATGGTGCGCAGGGAGACCCCCGCGCGCTCGGCGATCCGCAGGGCGGTCGGGCGCAGGTCGCCCTCGGCGTGCAGCGCACGCATCGCGTCGATGATCGCCCGGCGGGTGCGGTGCGAGCGGGCGGCCCGGCCATCGGAAGGCTCGACGTCGTAGTCCACCTGGTCCAGATCGTCCACCTGGTCCTGATCGCCGAGCGGATCGGCGATCAGGCTGGCTTCGATCGTCAGCGCGACATCTTCAAGCAGCGCGAGCTCCGGATGAGCGCTTCCGGCCGCGCTTTGCCCGATCGTCTGTGCGGCATTCGAGTCGGCAGCTGATCCCGGATGGCTCTCGACGTACATTGCGTCATAGTAACCCGGGCCAGTGAATGGCCCCTGTCCCGGCGGATCGACCGCTGATCGCCGCACGAGCTCGATCGAGCGCCTGACCAGCGCCCGGGCATCGCTGGCGGCCGCGACCTGGGCCGCCAGGATCGCCATGGCCGACCTCACCGGCCGCGACGAGGGCGTCAAGGCGCCTGCGGCAGCCTGACCGAGCCGCGCCTCACCGGCGCCGCTGACGGCGGCGGCACGACCGGCCCGATGTCGCCGTCCAGCGCCTGATCCAGGTCCACGATCACGGGAGCGTGGTCGCTCGGCCCGGTGCCCTTTCGTGCCTGCCGGTCGACCCACGCGGCGCGGACCCGGTCCGCCACCGGGGCCGTGGCGAGCAGCAGGTCGATCCGCATCCCGAGATCCTGGTGGAACATGCCGGCCCGGTAGTCCCAGTAGGTGAACACCCGCTCGGCCGGCCACCGGTCCCGCACCACGTCGCGCAGGCCGAGCGCCTGAAGCTCGGCCAGCGCCGCCCGCTCTGGCGCGGTGACATGGGTCTGGCCGATGTAGGCGTCCGGGTCGAACACGTCGGCGTCGGTCGGCGCGATGTTCATGTCCCCGCACACGATCGCGGCCTCCGGACCCGCCGCGATCGTCTCGCGCAGCGCCGCCAGCCAGGCGAGCTTGTAGTGGTAATGCTCGGAATCCGGCTCTCGGCCGTTCGGAACGTAGACCGAGTGCACCCGGATCCCGCCGCAGGTCGCTGACACTGCCCGGGCTTCAGGCAGCGGAAAGCCGGGCGCACCGGCGATTCCGGCGACGACATCGGCCAGCCCGGCCCTGGACAAGATGGCCACCCCGTTCCACCGTGGCTCGCCGTACAGCGCGATCGCATAGCCCCGCTGCTCAAGGTCCGCGCCGAGCAGTTCGGTGAACGCCGCATCGGCGAGCTTGGTCTCCTGCAGGCAGACCACGTCGGGCTGCCGCTGATCCAGCCAAGGCAGCAGCCGCGGCACCCGCTGCTTGACCGAGTTCACGTTCCAGGTCGCTATCCGCACCGGCCCAGATTAGCGGCCGGCCGTGCCGGGACCGGGTAGCTATCTGGGCCGTCGGCATCGCCCAGGCCGGCCTCGGCACGTCATTCCGGATGCTCGTCACGCAAAGAGAGCATCCGTCATACTGAGCGTCAGCTTCCGCCCTTTCCTGGCACGCGACTGCCCGGAGGACTGCGCCGATACCGGGAGACTGCGCCGATGACCGACGACGACTACGCGAGCGCCATGGCCGACTGGATCGTCGATGCCGCCCGGCAGCGGAACCTTCCGCTGCTGCGCCAGCAGGCCGGCCCGCCCGAGCCGCCGCACGGCAGGGGAGTTTCGCGGGCCGGCCGGCGCGCTGCGCGGGCCGGCGAGCACGCTCTGGCGGCAGGCAAGAGCGCTCTGCGGGCGGCGCTGGCATCGGCGGTCGGCCCGGTCATCGCCCGGGCCGCGTCCCAGGCGCAGTTCGCGCAGCGGCTGCGGGAATGCTTCGCAGCGCCAGGCGGGCTTCACCCGGACCGCTCCGGCCAGGGCGCCGACGACCTGCGCGCGGCAATCGGGACCCAGATCGCCGGCTCGCTGGCCGCCGACACTGACGGATGGGCAGCTCAGCAGGCCGACGCCGACCCGAGCTGGCCGGCCGGGCAGCTGGCAGACGCATGTATGAGCGCGGTGCACCAGGTAACGATGGACTCAGTCGTGTCATATCTCCAGGCACGCGGCTTCCTCGCGCTCACCTTCGGGTATTACAAGATCCAGTACAAGGCGGCGGTGCTCAGGCTCGACGGCGACCCGCGGCCGGGCGGGCCGAGGCTGCCGTTCCTGAAAGCGCTCCGGGAGGTAAGCGCTAATCTCTCGGCGGTTCTCGGGCATCTGCCGACGCTGATCCGCAAGTCGATGTGGCATGCGCTGACCGGGACCACCGTGGAGGCGCTCCGCACGGCCCCGGCGATGCTGGCGGTCATCATCTTCCTGTTCCTGACCAGTGACGCCTGGCAGATATTCGGAAGCGAGGCCATCTGGCGCGTGATCTCACTTCTGGTGCTCCTGCTTGTGGTAAGCCTCATATTCTTCTTCGCTGGCTCGGCGCCACGGGGCGGCGGGCTGATCGGCGAGATCCTGCCGCGAAGGCGCGATGTCCGGGAGCTCGCACAGGACACGCCGGCCGCATTCTGGGCACAGGCTGGCTTCGTGCCCGACTGCCGAGGGCTAGGGCGCGGGCAGGCATGGAATGCCAAGGGCATCTATGTCGCCCTGATGATCGGTAACTTCCTGGCCGTTGGCTTCCTGACGGCGATCGCGCTCATGGCTTTCGGCCTGCTCGCGTTCGACGGATCGATACAGGCCCATCTCATGGGCCTGATGCACACCAACGTGCTATGGAAGCGGACCATCGTCGGCCATCAGTTCGTGTTCACGTCCCAGCTGCTGATGGTCTCGGCGATGCTGGCGGGAATCGCGGTGCTCTCGTTCGCCGTCAGCCTTCAGGTCAAAGACACCCGAGCCGCGTTCTGCGGCGCCAATATCAGGGATATGCAGAGCTGCATCAGCGCGTTCTACTACTACCGGGCGGCCGCTGAGCAGCTGGAAAAGGGCATACAGCCAGGCGCGATGGCAGGCCGGCGATAACCGCGCGGCCCGGGTGCCGCGGGCGGCTCGCTCCGCTGCGCGCTGCGGAACAGCTTCCTGAGCGGCCATCATGGAGCGGTGACGAGCGACGCGATGCTGACCGAGGCCTGCGATCTCCTGGCGGATGCCATTGACCTGCGGCGCAGGTATAATCATCGGCATCCAGAAAGAATACATACCGGCCGACCGCCATATCGAGCCCGATGTTACGCGCCCGGCTCGGTCCGCCCGCACGCTCCTGATGAACCACCCGCAAGCCATCCCAGCACCCGGCAAGCAGATCCAGCTGATCACCCGACCCATCGATCGACCCGTCGTCGACCGCCACCACCTCTATCCGTTCCCGCCCGATCGACTGCTCCATCACAGACGCCAGGCAGGTAACCAGATACGGCATGGCGTTGTACACCGGTACGACGACGCTGATCGTCGGTTCTGCCGCGTTATTCATGGATCACCAGCCAATGAGATGTTGAGGCCAGCAATGCACCCGCGCCGGACCGCCGGCTCCTCGGCTCAGGTGACGCTCCCGCAGCGGGCCCGGCGGGCCGTCCGAGGCAGGCGGCTCGGGCCCGGGTTCTTCCGTGGATGCCACCAACGTGGCATGTCCGGTCCGGGAAGGCAATGCTTAATCGCCACGTCCGGATGCGTACAACTCAGGTACGTATCCGCGGGCCCGTTACCCTTGCTGCCCATGCAGACGTGACGGCCGATCGCGGCTAGGGCCTCAATCCGCTATCTTCTATTCATCGAAGACCTGCTGGATGAGATTCCGGCCGCGTCCCGTTCGTCGTCCCGATGCCCTTTCGTCGTCCGCCCGTGGGACGGCTAATGTGCACCCGGGCACTAGCGCGCTTCCAGTGCCGCTAGGTCGCGCACCGCGTAACGGTGGTGCGCGCACTCCTCGTTCATTACCACGCGCAGGCAGCTGCCGACCGAGCGCGATTCCTCGGGATAGCCGGGCGCGGGCGCACGGCCGCAGATCCGCCCGAGCCCGGCGTCAGTGAGACCGTCGACGATGCCGCGCACCAGAGCCGTCCGGCCGGCCCGTACCGTCATCACCTCCGCGAACGACGGACGCGCGTCGAGATCAATGCCGAGGGCCGCCGCGTCCGCGGGCGAATAGGAGGTCTGGGTGAGGCCGAGCCGGTGATAGGGCACCGGCTCGTCGAGAATCGTGCGGCTCGCCCATGCGTCGGTGGCGAAGACGAGATGGCGAAGCGTCTCGACGAAGGACCACTCGTCATCGACCCGAACCTGGCGAGCCGACTCGGGCAGCCGCTCGGCGCGGCCGACCGCCTCCGACCAGAGTCGCTCGATCGTGTCCCACATCGCGCGGTAGTCGCCGGCCGTCCGCATCTGCCGTAGCTGCACGCGCTCGGGGTGCCGCCGATCGAGCTCGGCCTCCACGAACGCGGTGACGTCGACGTCGTTGACGACGAGGTTGCCGACGAATCCGGACACCCGGACGTCGACGAGCCACGAGCCGGTGATCTTGACCTTGCGCATGTCGCAGTCGCGGAACGTCGCGCCGACGAAGTCGGCCCCCGTGAAGCTCGCACCGCGGAACTCGCCGGTGCTGCCGTCGTCGCGATCACTCGCCGACCACCGATGCGGACCGGTCTGCGCTGCCATCGAACCATTGTCCCGAGCGACCGGACCCGTAACAACTGCGGGGGTCCCCGGCCGCTTCAGCGGCGGCGCATGCCCTCACCGCATGGTCCCGCCCGACACCCAGCCCGCCGTTCCCGCGCAGGCCATCCGGTGAAGTCCCGGCTAGAGGCCGGCGGGGGCGTCTGGGTCGAAGGCGGCGGCTACCGCGATCGTTTCCATCTCGCGCAGGCAGGCCTCGGCCTGGGCCCGGGCGATGTAGTGCGTGTCGATCGCGACCAGCGCCCTGATGGTGTCCGGGGAGTCCTCGAACTCGATGCTGCACAGGCCCTCCAGGTCCGGCCGGTCCTGCCAGGTGATCCTGGTGAGCGGCAGCGCGGCCGCGATGTCCCGCGGGCCGGCCGGCGGGCCGGCCGGCTCGCGGGGGGTGCTGATCCTGATGTCGTTGTAGACGAACGACAGGTCGACCGGCTCGCCGCGGTCCCGGCCGGCCGCCGCGAGCAGCTCCCGGATCCTGGGCGGCTCGAAGTAGGCGTGCTTGTAGGCGACCAGCGAGGCGTAGTAGGCACGCCGGACCGCCTCGTCGAAGGTGATCCCGGCGACGTCGAGCACGCACGCGCAGGTCTGCGCGATCGGGCTGACCGTGCCGGCCAGCCGGGGCCGGAACCGGTTGCTGACGTACAGCCGCGGGACCACCGGGCTGACCCCGGTCACCCGGGCGATCCCGGCGGCCACCGCGGCGAGCAGCACCGGGGAGGTCGCCACGCCGGTCCGCGCGGCGATCGCCTGGACCGCCAGGAACGCCGCCCGCGAATCGAACGCCAGCCGCCCGTACCGGGACCCCGGCTGCCCGGCCGGCTCCGCGAACCGGCGGGCCGGGATCACCCGCAGCAGCCGCTCCCAGTACCGCTCCGACATCGCGCTGCACCGCCGCCCGCCCGGCCCGGCCTGCCACGCCACCTGCTCCAGCGGCTCCATCGACGTCACCGGCCCGGCCGGGCCGCCGGTCACCGGATCACGCGCCGCGATGTCCTGGGACAGGGCCAGCGCGCCGAACCCGTCGGTCACGATATGACTCATCGCCTGCAGCCGGTACGCCGCCTGGCCCCGGTGCCGGATCAGCGCCATCCGCACCGGCCAGTCCCCCGCGTAGTCATACACCACCTCGCGCTCTTTCCACGCCGTCTCCAGATCCCGCGCCACCTCAAGCGGATCCTCCCCCCCGGCCGCATCGATCACCCGCAGCCAGATCTCCCCCGCCTCATGCACCACCTGCCGCACCGGCCGCCCCGCCCGCACCACCAGCCTGGTCCGCAGCGACTGGTTCCGGCTCATCACGAACGCCAGCTCATCCGCCTGGTCCCCGACCGTCCAGCCCGGCCGCACCGGGACCAGCCCGGTCAGCCACACCGGCACCCCCAGACCCTCGAACTCCCGCCAGATCGTCTGCTGCCCCCAGCTCAGCCCGCCGCTGCCCGAACCCTCGCCCGCGAACCGGACCAGCACCCGCTCCGCCACGCCTCACCCGCTCCGCCGCACCAGACGCCGCCAGACCCCCACGCCCCCGCCAGCGCGCCGCATCCCGGAAACGCTACAGAACGCCGTCACCGGCAGTCAACGCCGGAACCCGCACCACCCGCGAGAAAGGCCACACCAGCACCACCGCAGAACACCCGCACCAAACCCGGCAGCACCCGGCCGGCAGCCGGAAAACCCCCCGCAAGCACCGCCCGATGAACGCCTTGACTCCCGCCTGATGCCGAACTAGCGTCATGG
>Ga0209415_10016958_pt1 | contig 11639 bp, 8 predicted proteins | sample PeaSoiSIISIP2007_FD_187696 | JGI IMG/M metagenome (GOLD analysis project Ga0209415, IMG submission 187696) | Peat soil microbial communities from Weissenstadt, Germany - SII-SIP-2007 (SPAdes) (version 2) | ecosystem: Environmental > Terrestrial > Soil > Wetlands > Peat | place: Germany... | reverse complement strand
GCGCCGGCGTAATAGGCCGCGGCGGTCTCGGCGTCGGCATCGCTCAAATTCTTGACCACGCCCCCCATCATGTCGTTCTTGCGGGTGCCGTCCTTGTAGGCGGCGATGGTCGCGGTCAGATAATCCTTGGACTGGCCGAGCAGGTTGGGCGCCGCGGGAATCTTGCTCTGCCCGTTGGCGCCGTGGCAGGTGACGCAAATGGCGGCGGGCTTGGGCGGCGCCGCCGCCAGGCTGCTCTCGCATTTGAGGCCGGAGAAATGCGCCGCGAGATCGTCGGCGTCCTCGCTCTCGAGGCTCTGCGCGACCGGCGACATCACGGGATTGTCGCGCGCGCCGCCGGCGTAGGCCTTGATGCTTGCGATGATGTAGTCGGCGCGCTGACCCGCCAGCGTGGGGCCGGGCAGGTCGACGCTCAAGCCCTCGGGGCCGTGACAGGCGGCGCAAACCTCCGCCTTGGCCTTGCCCTGCTCGGCATTGCCGCGCGGTGCCGCCGGCGCGGCGCTCGCCGCCGAGATCAGGCCAAGCAACGGCGAGTGCGGATTGTGGCAGGCCGTGCACTGCTGATCGCCCGCGTGGTCCGCGACCACGATCTGCGGCTGCTGCGCGGGCCGGCCCGTCATCTTCTCGTGACAGAGCGTGCAGAGCTGTCGCGTATCCGTGGGAATGGCGAGCTTCAGGTTAGCGGGATGGTCCGGCCCGGTGGCCGCGTTCACGAACATGCCGAGGGAATCGCGCCCGCCGGCGGGGCCGTGGCAGACCTCGCATTTGACGATCTTGCCGACGTCGACGCTGTTGTGGATGCCCGCCGACCACTGCGCGAAAATCTCGGCGTGGCAGGACTGGCAGTTCGCGGTGCCTTTGTACTTGGGCTTGTCGGAGGCGATGTCGGCGACCGAGCCGCCGCGATAGTGGCCGTACTCGTAGAACGAATCGACGGTGAAATATCGCTTGGCGCCGTATGCGAGCGCCAGGAAGGCCACCATCAGCACGATGAGCCGAGCGATGTGTCGCGGCATGTGATTTCCGATTTGCGGGGCGGGTCCGGCCGGCCCCCGTGGGTTCGGCGCCTGGGCCTAGTTGTCCTTCGCGCCCTGCCTGATCCAGTTGCGTATGCTGTCGCGGTCGCAGGACGAGAGCTGCTTCTTGCCGTGGGGCATGCGGATCTCGGGTGCCACGCGCCAATCCAGGAGCCGCATCAGATTGCTCATCTCGGGATCGCCCGGCGTGACCATCGGGCCGAATTTGGTGCCCTTCATCACGCCCTGGTACGAGGTCAGGTCGAGGCCGCTCTTCTCGTATCCCTCGCCACCGGGCTTATGGCAGCTGGCGCAGCGCCAATTCAGCAGCGGCTGGATATCCTCGGAGAAGCTCACCGGCGGCTGTCCGGCGGCGCAGGCCTGGCTCCACGGCAGGGGCGCCGCGGCACCGGCGACAGCCAAAACGGAGAGCGCCGCCGTCACACGCAGCGCTCGAGCAATGGTGGATTTCATCACGATCTCCCTTCCGGCAAGCCTCAGCGCTTCGCAGGGACAGGTCGCCGAGTTCGTCAGCGGAAGGTAGGCCCGATATCGGACCGCGTGATTGAGCTAGATCAAGGGTTGGGTCCCGGAACTCCGCGCGATAGTGACGCAGCGTCGATTTCGGTCCTTGGCGCGGGCGCGCTCAGCTGTCCTTGGCGCCTCGCCGGATGAGCCGGCGATCGCCTGCGTAAACATGACGCAGTAGCCCGGCGCGGCCCCCGCGTCGGATGCCTGGTTAACGCCGATTCCTCATCCGAATCCGATCGTTGCAGAGCCATCGATGCGCGTTGGGGTTTCATCCCCGAGCCGGTTGCTCGGGCTGTGCACTCACCGGACGTTGCGGCGCAACCTCGAAACACCGTTCCTTAAGTGTCACAAACTAGAATTTTCGCTGCGTAACCGTGAGTTCCAGGAGACGGAGAATGAGGCGAGTGGGCCCAGTCTCCGCATGCGATGAGCTCGTGAGCAGGACAGAAGAATGGGGCTAACCATGCGCCGATATGCGGACTACCCGATCATTGCGAAGACGTTGATCAGCCCGATCTTCGGCTGCCTGATGATGGTGGTGATCGGAACCATGTTCCTGCTCGCCTATAACAAGATCCAGGACGCGACCTCGGTCAGCAACCACGGCAAAGCCGTGAGTACGCAGATCGACGCCGTTCGCGTGACACTCGGAACCGCCGAGACCCAGCTGCTGCGCTCGCAGATCTGGACCATGACCAAGGTCTCGGCCGCCGACGTGAAGAAGGTCACCGACGCCGTCGCCGACGCGGTCAAGCAGGCGGGCGCGGGCGCCCAGGCGATCGACACCGCCGGCCTCTCGATCCCCGAGGACCTCGTGACGGGCCTGCGCGCGCAGATCAAGGATCTGGCGAAGCCGGTCCAGGACGTGGTCGACATGCTGAGCGTCGACCCTACGATGGCCACGATGTTCCTCACCGACGTGACCGGGCGCTTCGAAGCACTCGGCAAGGTGACGCAGTCGCTGAAGCAGGCCGCCGACAAGGTCAACGCCGATGCCGGCGCCGTGGAGGCGAAAGCGTTGTCGGACGCCCTGGTCGAGATCCTGATCGGCGTGGGTGTCGCCGTCGTGCTGGCGCTTGGCGCGGCTGTCCTCGGCGCGCGGGCGATCTCCAATCCGGTGCGTCAGTTGACGGGGATCATGACCAAGCTCGCCGAGCACGATCTCTCGGTTGTCATACCGGGCGTCGATCGCCGGGACGAGCTCGGCGGGATGGCCCGCGCGGTCGAGGTCTTCAAGACAAACGCGATCACCGCGGACCGGCTTACCGCCGAGCAGACCGTACAGAACGAGGCGAAGCTGCGCCGGACCCGCGAGATCGACGCATTGACCAAGACGTTCGAAGGCAAGGTCGGCCTCCTCGTGGGCGAGCTCTCGCAGGCCGCCGGCGAGATGGAGGCGACGGCGGGCTCGATGTCGTCGACCGCAGATCAGACCAACCACCGGTCGGTCGCGGTCGCCGCGGCCTCGGAGGAGACCGCGGCCAACGTGCAGACGGTCGCGAGTGCCACCGAGGAGCTCTCGGCCTCGATCCAGGAGATCGGTAACCGGGTCGCGGAATCCACGAAGATCGCGGGCAAGGCCGTGGCCGACGCGAAGGCGACCGACGCCACCGTGCAGGCGCTGGCATCGGGCGCGCAGAAGATCGGCGAGGTGGTGACGCTCATCCAGGACATCGCGAGCCAGACCAACCTGCTGGCGCTCAACGCGACCATCGAGGCGGCGCGCGCGGGCGATGCCGGCAAGGGCTTCGCCGTGGTGGCCTCGGAGGTCAAGGCGCTCGCCACCCAGACCGGCAAGGCGACCGAGGAGATCGGCGCGCAGATCACTCAGATCCAGGAGGCGACCAAGCACGCCGTCGCCGCCATCGGCTCGATCGCGGCGACCATCGGCCGTGTCAGCGAGGTCTCGACCGCGATCGCCTCGGCCGTCGAGGAGCAGGCCGCGGCGACGCAGGAGATCGCGCGGAACGTGCAGCAGGCCGCCCAGGGCACGCAGGACGTCTCCAGCAACATCGCCGGCGTCAAGCAGGCCGCTACCGACACCGGCGCTCAGGCGAGCCGCGTGCTGGGCGCCGCCAAACAGCTCACGCGCCAGGCCGCCGAGCTCACCGGCGAGGTCCACGGCTTCATCAAGGGCGTGCAGGCGGCGTGAGGCGCGGACGGCGCCACGCCTAGTTCGGCACCAGTGCGACGGCCGAGTTGTAGTCTCTTCGGATGTCGTTGAGGGCGCGGGCGGCGAGCGCGCGGGTCTCGCCGATGCAGACGGGCTGGTCCACCGTCGAGGAGAAGTCGCGGCGCACGGTCACCGTCTGGCCCGACTGCGACCACTCGGATTTGTAGGAGAGGTACTTGTTGTGGATCTCGACGCCTTTGGGCAACTCGCGGATCCGGCGGTTCTCGGGCAGCTCGAGCGAGAGCTCCTCGGTCTGGTGGCCGCTGAAGCAGGGCGTGGGCTCGATGCCGCGGTAGTCCTGGAAGGTCAGCAACCCCATCAGGTAGTCGCCGGGCCGGTTCGCGACTGCGAGCCCGATCGGGAGAAAGATGCTGTTGCCGGACAGGAGGTCCAGGCGCGGCTCGGTCTGGAAATGCCCGGTGATGCGGTAATTCGCTCCGGGATCGCTCGGTGAGTCGAACTCGAACCGGCCCGAGCCCTCGAACCCCTTGGAGCGCAGCCAGATCTTCGCGGCCTGCTCCGATCCCGCGGACTGGATGCCGAGCGCCACATGGCGGAGCCCCAGGCCGAGCGGGCCAGTGGCGGTGGTCTCGCTGTCGCCCACGATCTTGCCCTGGGCGTCGAGATGCGCCGTCGTCTTGATGGCACTGCTCGCGACGTTCGCGCCGAGCACCGGCGTGCGGCGGAGCGCCGGTCCGCTCGCCGTCGCTAGCACCACGGGCTTGCCATATTCCTGGAACGGCAGGGTCCCGAAGGGCGCCACGCTGTCCGTGGTGTCCGCGTACATGTTGAGATCCGGCAGCCACGTGATCACGTGATTGAGCGCGCCGAGCGTGGGCGCCGTGCCCAATGAATAGCTGTAGCCGAGATTGATCAGCGCGATCGTGCTCGCGATACCCTTGGCCTTGAGCAGTGCCGCGAACAGCACCACGTGGTCCTTGCAGTCGCCGTAGCCGTTGGCGAGCACCGAGCTCGCCTCATGCGGCACCACCGCGCCCGAGCCGAACTCGAGCGCGACATAGCGGATGTGCCGGCTGACCCAATAATAGATGAGCTCCGCCTGCTTCTTCCGATCGGCGGTGCCGGCGGTGATCTGGTCGGCCATTTTCTGGATCGCGGGCGTCACCGCCATCTTCGACTGCGCCAACGCGAGATAGGCGCTGCCGAGCTGATCGTAGGTGCGGAAGCTCGAGGCGAGGAGCCGAGGCCAGCGATCCCGGGGATCGAGCGCGGTGACGTTCTCGGGGATCGGATCCGTGTTCGCGAAGCGCCATTCGTAGATCGCGGTGTCCCCCTCCGCGCGCTGCTCGAGCTTGACGTCGTGGGTCTCGGTCGCCAGCGCCAGCGATTTCGGCGCACGGATGGTCACGCGCGTGTCGTATTGCAGCATCGTCCGGTTGAACGGGTAAGTGATGCTGAACAGGCCGGGGATCAGCGGCTTGGACGCGATCCGCACGGTCAGCACGGTGGTATCGCCGATCTCGAGATCGGGGAAGATCACCACCTCCTGCCGCTGATCGTCGAACATCGGCTCGGTCGGCGCGCCCGGCTGCAGCTGCGTGTGGATGGCGGAAGGTTCGACCGGCAGCTTTCGGCCGTTGCGCTTCAGCGTGTAGGCCTCGACGACCTCGACCTTCTCCAGCTCATCGCTGAACGGGATCGAGTTCTGTCCGGCGACCTTCACGCCGGCCTCGTTCTTGACCTCGGTCTCGGAGTGCACGGTCAGCGTGTAGGTGCCGTCGGGCTGCACGTCGAATTCCTGGGTGCGCAGCTTGATCGCCGCCGGCAGATCCAAGGGCCGCGCCGGTGCCTGGCTCAAGGGCGCGGCCAGGGAGGCGCCCGAGACCACCAGATTCTGCGCGGGTGCCTGCGTCCCATTCGCGGCCGTCTGCGCGGGCGGCACCGCCGTGGCGCGGCTCGCCGCCAGGTCGACGCCGGGCTTCCAGCCGGCGGCGAGCTGCCGTCCGAGCGCGAGATCGTCGGGGAGCGCCGTCTCCGCGAGATCGTCGCGCGCGCGGGCGGCGCTGTCCCGCTCCGGGGTCGAGCGCGCATTCGCCGCCGCGACGCTGAACCACGCGAACGCCACCGCCTTGTCGGCGGGGAATGCCTTGCCGTCGCGATAGGCCTCGCCCAGGTGGTACATGGCGGGCTCGAATTTCTTGTCCGCCGCGCGCAGCAGCCATTTCCGCGCCTCGGACCCGTCCGCGCCGACGCCGAAGCCGTTCGCGTAGATGAATCCCACGGCGTCCTCGCCGTCGGCGAGGCCGCGATCGGCCGCGGCCCTGGCGAGGCGCAGCGCGCGCGGATAATCGGTCTGCACGCCGATGCCCCGGATATAGAAGAACGCCAGCTGCGCTTGCGCCTGCGGAACGTTCTGGTCGGCGGCCTTCTGCAGCCAGCTGGCGGCGATGTCGGGTTTCTGATCGACGCCCAGGCCCAGCAGGTAGTAGCCGGAGAGGATCATCTCAGCCGCCACATTGCCGCCCTGCGCCATGCGCTCGGTGACGGCGGCGCCGGCGACCAGATCTCGCGACACGCCCTTGCCGGCAACCAGGCGGGTGGCGAGCTCGAGCTCGGCCCGCATGGCGGGCGTCATCGCGATGCCCGGCGGCGCGCTCGGCGCCGGCGGCGCGATGCTCTGAGGCGCCGATGAGCGGTTCGGATCCGCGGACTCGGCGCCGGCTTCGCGAGGGCCCAGCCAGAACAGGCAGAGCAATAGGCTTGCAAGGAGCGCCAGCCGGCTGGTCGGGAATGCGCGTTCTCGTGATATGGCTCGTGCCTTCATGCGATCGATCAGCGCCCCGCCCGGTCCAGCTCGTAGCTTGCCGATACATATTCGATGTACTCGCCGATACCGCTGTCGACCGCCGTCTTGAAAAGCGCGACGGCCCGCGCCCGCTCGCCCTTCGCGAGGCGCAGCTCGCCCACATAGAACGACAGCTCGCAATTGCCGCCGGCTTTCTGCTCGGCCTCGGACCAGGCCGCGGGCTCGTGCGGGGGTTGCACCTTCTCCGCCGCGGTGTCGCCGAGAAAGACCTGGATGATCGGGCCCGGCCATTTCGCGAGGTCGAGCTGCGAGGCCCGGCGTCGCAGCTCCGCCGGAGCATCCTTGCCGCCGCGCGCCTGCGCGAGGTAGAGCCAGAGCAGCGGGTAGTAGTCCTTGGGATCGCCGTCGAAGGCCTTGGTGAGATCAGCCGCCGCCGTGCCCATATCTCCGCGCAGGAACTCCACGCGGCCGCGGCCGTAATAGGCGCGCGCGAGGTGGTCGTCGCGCTTGATCGCTTCGCCGTAATCCGCGAGCGCCTTGTCGAATTGCCGATCGCCTTCGTAACTCACCGCGCGCTCCATGTAGAACTCTGCGAGCGGGTCCTTGGAGCGTGCGAGCTCGATCGCCTTGGTGTAATCGCCTTGCGCCTCGGCGCGACGGCCCTGTTCGTCGAGCGCGTCGGCCCGGTGCGCGTATGGGCTCGCGAGATCGGGGTAGCGCTGGATGACCTGGCTCCAAGCGGCCGCCGCCTTGTCATAACTGCGCCGCTCCGTCAGGAGCTCGGCGCGCACCCAATTGGCGGGCCACAGCTCCGGATCGAGCTTCGTCGCTTCGCTGAATTCCGCCAGTGCGGCGTCGCCCTGATTGAGGTCGCGCATCGCGAAGCCGCGGAAGTAATGGGTGAGCGCCGCATCCTTGGGCGGCAGCGCCGGGTTCCTCAGGATGGCGGCGCAAGCGAGGTCGCGCTGCTCGGGAGCGGCCGCGCCCGCGCACTGGGCGGCGCTGGCGGCGGGAGCCTGGGCGCTCGCCGGCGCGACGAGGGCGATAGCGAGCAAGACCGCGAGCGTGCCGGGGCAGCACGCGCGTCTGGTCGCCCGTCTCATCCCGAACTCGCGGCGCTTGCCCATATCCGCCCCTTGCCCCCTCCGCACATCCATATGTGGCACACGCGCGGCGTCTGCCTCAAGGGAATTGGAGCGCGGTGCCTGCTTTAAGATTGAGCGATTCATCAAGCTGTTTCAGGCGCTTCCATGCGGCTCGCGCGATGGCTCCGTAACAACACCGCCACGCATCCCGCCTTAGAATGTGCCAGCATGGCCATCGATCTCTCCTCCATCGCCTATGTACCGACAACCGGCGTCCGCCAGGTGCACGAGACGCCGCTGGTCGCCGCCACCGACGAGAGCCTGAGCGGTTACGGCCGCCTCGTCGACGATCCCAAGATTTTTCCGATCGAGATCGTGCGCTGGCCGGCGCACGGCTGGCGGCCGGTCGATGCGAATTCGGGCGATCAGGGCGGCGTCGCCGAGGGCACCTTCGAGTTCGAGTGGCGCGGCGAGACGCTCTTCGCCCGCAACAACGCCGTCGGCGACAGCTATCTCTTCGGCTGGAGCACTTGGCCCGAGGATGCCGCAGCCGAGGGCGCTCCCAAGCCGCGCAGCCAAGCGCTCATCTGGCGCGCGAACTATCACCCCGACGGCGGGCAGCTCTTCTATCCGCTCAATGGCGCGTCGTTCGTGGTGCCGCTGGCGCTCCCCGGCGACAATGTGACGCCGGATCGGTTCGTGAGCTTCTGGTGCGGCGGCGGTCGTGGACTCTATATCCATCCGAACATCTGGCACGGCGCCGTCGTGCCGCTCGATGACCGCGCGGAGCTGCTGGACCGCCAGGGCCGCGTACACGCCCGCGTCTCCGTCGATTTCCCCAAAGAATTCGGCTGTTACCTCGCGGTGCCGCTGCGGCGGGCCTGATCCGCAAGGAATCTGTCACATCTCTGAAACAGCGCCGCCATCAGGCTGCGCCTAGTGTCAGCCGGTGCGCTCCCGCCGCCGAGGCGTGGAGCGCTTATCCCAAGGATTCCCAGGAGGAAAAGAATGAGGAAGAGCCTGCGCTGGATGCCCGCGGCGGCGGGTGCGGTTGCATCGATGCTGGCGGTCGCGCCGGCTGCGATGGCAGCAAATGCGGCCGATTGCCCGAACGGCGGCGAAGTCCGCTTCGGCGTCGAGCCTTATGACACCTCGGCGAAGCTGGTGCCGATCTACGACCACATCGCCAAGGTGCTTGGGGACAAGATCGGCTGCGAGGTCAAAGTCTACGTCACCACCAACTACAACGCCGAGATCGAGGCGATGCGGAGCGGCAAGCTCGAGATCGGTGAGTTCGGGCCGCTCGGCTACGTGCTCGCGCACCAGGTCGCGAAGGCCGAGGCGGTGGCCGCCTTCAGCAACGCCGAGGGCAAGCCCGACAATTACTGGGCCAGCATCGTCGTGCCCAAGGGCTCGCCCATCAAGTCGGTGGCGGAGATCAAAGGGCACAGCTTCGCCTTCTCCGATCCGGCTTCGACCTCGGGTCACCTGTTCCCGGCCTATGGCCTGCGCAAGGCCGGCCTCGATCCCGACAAGGACCTCAAGGGACTCTATGCCGGCAGCCATACCGCCTCGTTCGAGGCGCTCTACAACAAGAAGGTCGACGCCGGCGAGCTCAACAGCGAGCAGCTGGAATCCGCGACCCAGCGCGACCACTACAAGGACGGCGACTTTATCTTCCTCTGGAAGTCGGATCCGATCCCGACCGATCCGATCTCGGTCTACGGCGACCTGCCCGCGGGCTTCAAGAAGCGCCTGGTCGATGCGTTGCAGACCCTGGACCTCTCCGGCCTGCCCGAGGCCGACCGCAAGATCATGGGCCTCGGCGGCACGCGTTTCGTGCCGCAGACCGACGGCGCCTACGATCTGATCCGAGACCTCGTGAAGACGCTCAACATCGACCTCAACAAGTTGAGCTGATCCCGCCCATGTTGCGCGTTCGCCGGCTCTCCCTGAAGTATCCGAACGGCAAGCTCGCGCTCGCCGATTTCGATCTCGAGGTGAGGGCCGGCGAGCTCGTGATCGTCTTGGGCGGCAATGGCAGCGGCAAGACCACGCTGCTGCGCTGCATCGTCCGCACGCTCGCGCCGACCTCGGGCGAGGTCTGGGTGAGCGAGACCCAGCTCACGCATCTCGATGGCGAAAAGCTCCGTCGCGCCCGGCTCGAGCTCGCGATGATTTCCCAGCACGCCGCCCTGGTGAAGCGTCGGAGCGTGCTCGCGAACGTCGCCACGGGCTCGCTCGGCCGCCATGACTCGCTGCGCACGGAACTCGGCGGCTTTCCGCCGGAGGAGCTCGTCGCCGCCCAGGGCTGTCTCGGCCAGGTAGGTCTCGCCGAGCTCGGCATCCAGCGCGCGGGCACGCTCTCGGGCGGGCAGGCCCAGCGCGTCTCCATCGCCCGCGCGCTCGCACAGCGCCCGCGGGTGCTGCTCGCGGACGAGCCCGTGGCCAGCCTCGATCCGGAGGCCGCGGAGGAGATCATGCGGCTGCTGCGCCGGCTCGCGGTCGAGGGCAACCTGGCCGTGCTCTGCGTCCTGCACCAGGTCGACCTCGCGTACTCCTATGCCGACCGCATCGTCGGCATCCGCGACGGCCGCAAGATATTCGACGACCCTCCGGCCGAGCTTCCGCGCGAGGCCGTGCGCCACCTCTATCTCGATCGAGCCGCATGACCGCAGGGACCGAGGCGGGATCGCCGATCGTCACGGCGGCGCGCGGCTGGGGCGCGCCCGCGGCCCATGCGCTGCGCATGGTGCTGATCCTGATCGGTGTCCTGGTGGTGGCGCAGTCCTTCTGGATGGTGGAGGCGAAGCCGCAAGACCTGATCACCGGGATTTTCGGCATGGCGGATTTCATCCGGCGCGCGACCCCGCCGGATTTCTCCCGGCTCGACGCCGCGATCTGGCCGACCTTGGAGACCGTGGACATCGCGATCTTCGGGACCTTCATGGGCGTCATCATGGCGGTGCCGCTGGCGCTGATGGCGGCGGCCAACGTGACGCCGGCGCGCTGGGTCTACTTCGTCGCCCGCGGCATCATCGGCTTTGCCCGCGCGGTGCCCGACCTCGTCTGGGCGCTGCTCTTCGTGACCGCGGTCGGCCTCGGGCCGTTCCCTGGCGGGCTCGCGCTCGCGGTGCACTCGATCGGCATGCTCGGCCGCCTCTTCGCCGAGACCATCGAGCAGATGGACATGGCGCCGGTCGACGCGTTGACCCTCACGGGCGCGCGGCGCATCCAGATCTTCACCCACGCCGTCGTGCCGAGCCTGCTGCCGTCATTCCTGGGTATCTCGCTCTATCGGCTCGACGAGAATATCCGCTCCTCGCTGGTGCTGGGCTTCGTCGGCGCCGGCGGCATCGGCTTCCAGCTGCTCACCTATATGAACCTGTTCGACTACCGCAAGGTCTCGCTCTACCTGATCATCACCTTCGTGCTCGTTCTCAGCGCCGAGCGTTTCTCGGCGGTGCTCAGACAGAAGCTGGCTTAGCCAGGCGCCCGCACTACCGAGACGGCTTCCATCCCTCGATGATCGCCGAGGCGACGTAATTCTCCACGCCCCGCCCCGGTGCCCAGGTCGCGATGAGGTCCCGGCTCTCCGGCTTGACGGTCACGCGGACGTCGGTGAACCCGGCTTCTGCCAGCCAGGCCTCGATCCGCTGCGCTGACGCCGCGCCGGATACGCAGCCGCAAATCAGAGTCGGGTCAGCGGCGAGCTCGGGCGAGAGTGGCGCGGTATTGACGACGTCGGAAATGGCCAAGCGGCCGCCTGGCTTCAGGACGCGGAACGCCTCGCGGAAGACCTGTGCCTTGTCGGGCACCAGGTTGATGACGCAGTTCGAGAGGATCACGTCGGCCGTGTCGTCGGCGACCGGCAGGTGCTCGAGCTCGCCGAGCCAGAACTCCACGTTGTCCGCGCCGATCTTGGCTGCGTTCTCGCGAGCCTTGGCCAGCATCTCGTGGGTCATGTCGACGCCGATGACCCGACCCCGCGGGCCGACCTGCCGCCCCGCGAGAAAGCAGTCGAAGCCGGCGCCGCTGCCGAGATCGACCACGGTCTCGCCCGGCTT
>Ga0209415_10016957_pt1 | contig 11640 bp, 14 predicted proteins | sample PeaSoiSIISIP2007_FD_187696 | JGI IMG/M metagenome (GOLD analysis project Ga0209415, IMG submission 187696) | Peat soil microbial communities from Weissenstadt, Germany - SII-SIP-2007 (SPAdes) (version 2) | ecosystem: Environmental > Terrestrial > Soil > Wetlands > Peat | place: Germany... | reverse complement strand
TTGGCGATGGCGACGCGCGACGAGTTGCCGTGCGCGATGACCGCGAGGCCGCGCAGGCCGAGGAGATAGGCGCCGCCGTAGGTGTCCGGGTCGAGCCGCTTGCGCAGCCTCCGGGCGGCGGGCCGGATGAGCAGGCCGCCCACCTTGCCGCGCGTCGTGGCGGCGATCTCTTCGCGGAAGGCGTCGAGGAGGTTCGCGATCGTCCCCTCGAGGAGCTTGAGGGTGACGTTGCCGGTGAAGCCGTCGGTGACGACGACGTCGGCGGCGCCCGCGAGCACGTCCCGTCCCTCGCAGTTGCCGGCGAAGTCGAGGTCGCTCGCCGCGAGGAGGGCGTGCGCCTCGAGCGTGAGCTGGTTCCCCTTCTCCGGCTCCTCGCCGATCGAGAGCAGGCGGACCTCGGGGCGCGCGATGCCGAGGATCTCCTCCGCGAAGACGGCGCCCATCGTCGCAAACTGGAGCAGGTGCTCGGGCCGCGCGTCCGCGTTCGCGCCGGCGTCGATGAGGACGGACGGGCCCCGCCGCGCCGGGATCGGCACGGCGATCGCGGGCCGCATCACCCCGGGGACGCGGCGGAGCTCGAGCAGGCCTGCGGCCAGCATGGCGCCGGTGTTCCCGGCGGAGACGACGGCGTCGGCCTCTCCCGCCGCCACGGCGCGCACCGCGGAGACGAGCGAGCTGCCCGGCTTCGCGCGCACGGCCTCGGCCGGCTTCTCGTGCATCTCGATGACGCCGTCGGTCTCGTGCAGCTCGAGGCCGTGCGGGTCGACCCCGGCCGAGCCGTACAGGACGGGCGTCAGACCGCCTCCGGCCGCTTCCAGAGCCCCGGCGACGACCTCCGCCGGGCCGCGGTCGCCCCCCATCGCGTCGACCGCGATCCGGGGCATGCGCTTACGGGGCGTCGATGCGGAGCGGCTCGACTTCGCGGCCCTTGTACGTCCCGCAGGTCGGGCAGACGCGATGCGGCCGCTTCGCCTGCCCGCAGTTCGGGCAGACGTTCACCTTCGGCGCCTCGATCGCGTGCGTCGCGCGCCGCTTGTCGCGGCGGGCGCTGGATTGTCTCCTCTTCGGGACGGCCATGAGCGCCGCGGAGTATAGCCACGTGCCGGTACGGTCCAGCCATGAGGAAACGAACGCTCGGACAAGGCCTCGTCGTCTCGGAGATCGGCCTCGGCTGCATGGGCATGTCGGCCTTCTACGGCCGCGGAGACGACGAGGAGTCGATCGCGACCATCCACCGGGCCCTCGAGCTCGGCATCGACTTCCTCGACACCGCCGAGATGTACGGCGTGGGCAAAAACGAGGAGCTCGTCGGCCGCGCGATCAAGGGGCACCGCGACGAGTACGTGATTGCGACGAAGTTCATCGGCGCCTTCAGCGACCGGCGGCCCGACGGCCGGCCCGCAACCATCCGCGCGGCGATCGAAGGATCGCTCCAGCGGCTCGGCACCGATCACGTCGACCTCTACTACCAGCACCGCGTCGATCCGCAGACGCCGATCGAGGAGACGGTCGGCGCGATGGCCGAGCTCGTCGCCGCCGGGAAGGTGCGCCACCTCGGGCTTTCGGAGGCATCGGCGGAGACGATCCGCCGCGCGCACGCCGTCCATCCGATCTCCGCGCTCCAGTCGGAGTACTCGCTGTGGACGCGCGACCCAGAGGGCGAGATCCTCGACGCGCTGCGCGAGCTCGGGATCGGGCTCGTCGCGTACAGCCCGCTCGGCCGCGGCTTCCTCGCCGGCCGGTTCACCACCCCCGACGAGCTCGACGACGGCGACTTCCGCAAGAACCATCCGCGCTTCACCGGCGAGAACCTCGAGCGCAACATGCGGCTCGCGCAGCGCGTGCGGGAGATCGCCGAGGCGAAAGGCGTCACGCCGGCGCAGGTCGCGATCGCGTGGGTGCTCTCGCGCGGCGGCGACGTCGTCCCCATTCCCGGGACGCGGCGGCGGACGTACCTCGAGCAGAACGCGGCCGCGAGCAAGATCGAGCTCACGGTGCAGGATCTCGCGGAGCTGGACGCGCTCGGCGAGGCCTCAGGCGACCGCTACGCCGACATGTCCGGCGTCAACCGCTGACGGCGGGCAGGAGAATCCGGAACCGCGTTCCCTCACCGGGGCTGCTGTCGAGGTCGATCGCGCCCCCGTTCTGGCGGATGACGCTGTCGACGATGGCGAGGCCGAGGCCGGTGCCGTGGTTCCGCCCCTTCGTCGTGTAGAACGGCTCGAAGACGCGCGCCTTCGTCTCGGCGTCCATCCCGTGCCCGGTGTCGGATACAGCGAGGACGCCGTACTCGCCGGGAGAGAGCGCGAGGCGGTCGGCGCGCTCGCCGGCCTGCAGCGCGGTCGTGTAGGTCCCGATCCCGATCAGCCCGCCGTCCGGCATCGCGTCGCGGGCGTTGGCGACGAGGTTGACGAGCACCTGCTCGAGCTGGCCGAGGTCGGCGTGGACGCGCGGCGCCGGCTCGAGCTCGAAGCCGATCGCGACCCCCTCGCCGGCGACCCGGGTGAGCAGCGATTCGAGCCCGCGCACGACCTCCGTGAGCTCGAGGTCGCGCGGCTCGAGCTTCTGCCGCCGACCGAAGGCGAGCAGCTGCTGCGTGAGCTCGGTCGCGCGTTTCGTCGTCTCGACGATCTCGTGCGCGTACACGTGCTCGTCCGTTGCCGGGAGCAACCGCTTCAGCAGCAGCTCGCCGTAGCTGCGGACGGCGGTGAGCAGGTTGTTGAAGTCGTGCGCGATCTGACCGGCGAGCCGTCCGAGCTCCTCGGTCTTCTGCGAGTGGAGGAGCTGCTGCTCGAGCTGCTTGCGCTCGGTGATGTCGATGAAGTAGCCCTGGATGAGCTCGAGGCGCCCGGATGCGTCGAGGATCGGCACCGACTCGTCGTGGACCCAGATGACCCGCCCGTCGGGCGCGACGATCCGGTAGTCGAGGCTGAACGGGCGCAGATCCTTCCTGCTCGCCCGCGCCTCGGCGAGCACGGCGTCCCGGTCGCCGGGATGGAGGACGGACCGGAAGAAGCCGTTGTTGCCCACCCACTCGGAGGCGGGGTAGCCCGTGATCCGCTCCGCCTGAGAGCTCATCCAGACGGTCGTCGCGACCGGCCACAAGAGGTTCGTGTACGTGACGATGGGCAGCCGCTCGGAGAGCGGCAGCCGCGGCGACGAGAAGGCGAGCTCGTCCTTCAGCCGGTCGGCATCGAGGTCGTGGAAGAAGGCGATGAGCACGGGCGCGCCGTCGACCGTCGTCCGCGCCGCCGTCGACTGGACGCGAACCTCCGTCCCGTTCCGGTGGCGGAGCGTCAGCTCGACCGGCTCCTTCGTCGACTCGCCGTCCGCCATGCGAACCAGCTCGCGGAACCGCTCGGTGCGCATCGCGAGCTCTTCGGGCGGTACGAGCAGCTCGCCGACGAGCCGGCCCAGCACCTCCGCCTCGCGCCAGCCGAACATCCGCTCGGCGGCTGCGTTCATCTCCAGGATTCGCCCCTCGCCGTCGACGGAGATGACCCCGTCGATTGCGGCTTCGAGCGTCGCCGCGTGGCGGCGGTCGAGGTCGTCTCGAGGTTCCTGGGCGGGCCGCATAGCATCGACCATAGCTTGAATGACATTGACTGTCAAAAAATACTGCCTCTCTATTAACACTCCATCCTGTAATCGTGGTACGCTCCTGCCCATGAGCGTCGGGCTGCGAGAGCGCAAGAAGGCCGAGACACGGCAGCAGCTCATGTACACGGCCATCCGGCTCTTTGCGGAGCAGGGCTTCCACGAGGTGACCGTCTCGGATATCGCGGACGGGGCGAACGTCTCCCCGAGCACCTTCTTCCGCTACTTCGACTCCAAGGCGGGAGCCGTCTTCGGCCTCGCCTCGTGGCGGTTGGACTTGATGCGGGAGCGGCTCGACGAGCGCCCGCCGCACGTGTCCGTGCTCGACGTCTTCCGCGATCTCTGGCACGAGCAAATCGAGACCATCGAGTCCGATGCGGACGTGTTCCGCATCCAGCAGGACCTCGTCGAGCGGCACGGGCCGGTCGCAGCCGAACAAGCGCAGAACTTCAGAATCGTTCGCAACCTGGTCGCCGCCGCCCTGGCGGACGAATCCCCCGGCCGGCTGCCGGTCGAGACCGAGATGATCGCGTCGGCGGTCGGCAACGCCGTCTTCACGAGCCTCCGGATCTGGTGCAAGCAGGGCGGAAACCTGCACGAGACCTTCGACGCCGGCTGGCGGTTGGTCGAACGAATGGCGTCGGGCTAGGAGAGCCGATCGCGGAGCTCGTCGAGCGCGGCCCAGCGCGGGTCGCCCCGCCGCTCCTCGTGCGTGTGCGGCTCGACGTTCAGGTCCTTGCCGCAGACCGGGCACAGCCCGGCGCAGCCGGGGTCGTGCAGGATCTTTTCGGGCAGCTCGAGCGCGAGCGCGTCGTGCGCCCACGAGCCGAGGTCGAGCACGTCGTCGTGGACGTACGGCGACCGGAGATCCTCGTCGTCGCCCGGCTTGAACGCCTGGTACTCGCGCGCGCGGATCGGAAGCTCGAGCGCCGTGTCGGCGAGGCAGCGGAAGCACGGCCCCTCGAGCCGCACGCGGAACGAGAGCTCGAAGACGGTGCCCGAGCTGGCCTTCGTCACGGTCAGCTGGGCCGGAACGAGCTCGGGCGTAGGGGCGTACTCCTGTCCGCCGAGCACGAGCGGCTCGAGCGCCACCTCGACCTCGTCGTCGAACTGCTCGCCGCTGCGCAGCCGGAGCCTGCGCAGGTTGAACGTGGTCACACGTCTACGGTAGCCGGTGCGGCAGTCCGCACCTTGGCCGCGACTGCCTTCTCCTTCCGCCGCGGTACGAGCAGGAGCGCCACCGACGTGAGGATGACGAACCCGGCGACGAGCTCGCGCGCGCCCACGTGCTCGCCCGCGAGCGCCCAGCCGAGGAACACGGCGACCCCCGGGTTCACGTAGGCGTACGAGGTGAGCACCGGCGTGGACGTGTGCTTGAGCAGCCAGCCGTAGGCGGTGTACGCGAAGATCGCGCCGACGAAGACGAGGTAGGCGAACGCGGCCCAGGAGGCGGTCGAGACGGCAGCGAGGTGGACCTGGCCCGCCTCGCCGCGCGCGAACCCGAAGACGGCGAGCTCGACCCCGCCGGCCAGCATCTGCATGGCCGTGAAGAGGAGGATGCTCCGAGGCTGCGGCGCGCGCCGCGCGTACATCGAGCCGACCGTCCACGCGAGCGCGCCCGCGAGGATCATCCCGACGCCGACCGGGTCGGCGCCGCCGCTATGCCCGGCGAGCATCGCCACGCCGGCGAGACCGGTGAGGATCCCGAGGCCGGCGACCGGCGCGATGCGAACGCCGAGGACGACGCGGTCGAGAGCGGCCATGAACAGCGGGACGCTCGCCACAAGGAGCGCGGCGAGGCCGGTCTCGACGTGCTTCTCGGCGAGGGCGAGGAGGCCCGTCTCGACAGCGAGGAGGAGGGCGCCGACCACGGCTGCGGACAGCCACTCTCGGCGCCCCGGACGCGCCGCTGCCACATGCCCTCGGCGAACGCACCACGCGTACAGCAGTCCGCCTGCGACAACGAACCGCACCGAGAGCATGAGCAGCGGCGGCAGCGTCCGCTCCGCAACCGCGATCGCGAGGTACGTCGACCCCCAGACGACGTACACGGTGGCGAGAGCGGTCGCGAGCCTCATGGTTCCAGCATGCCTACGCCGCTCTATTAGGACAAATCCGGTTATGATTCAGATCGATGAATATTCGTGATGGATTCCTCGGCGTCGAGATCCGCCACCTGGCGGCGCTCGAGGCGGTCGGCCGGACGCACTCCTTCGGCCGCGCGGCGCGTGAGCTCGGCTACACGCAGTCGGCGGTGAGCCAGCAGATCGCGCAGCTGGAGAAGATCGTCGGGCAGCGGCTCGTCGAGCGCCCAGGCGGCCCCCGGCCCGTCGCGCTCACCGAGGCCGGCCAGCTCCTGCTCCGGCACGCGGACGCGATCGTCGCGCAGCTCGACGCCGCGCAGGCGGACATGGCCGCGCTCGCCGAGGGCGCGGCCGGGCCGCTCCGCGTCGGCATCCTCCAGAGCGTCGGCGCACGGATCCTCCCCGCTCTCCTCCGGCGGTTCGGCGAGTCCTGGCCGCGCGTCGAGGTGCACGTGCGCGAGGAGGCGGACAGCGACGACCTGCTTCGCCTCATCGAGCGCGGCGAGGTCGACCTCGCGTTCGCGGAGGTGCCGCTCGCGCCGGGGCCGTTCGAGTCGGTGGAGATCCTCCGCGACCCGTACGTGCTCGTCGTCTCGGCGCGCTCCGAGCTCGCGGCCAAGGAAGGCCCGCAGCCGCTGCGCTCGTTGAACGGCATGCCGCTCATCGGCTTCCGCACGAGCGGCGAGCCGGACCGGTTCCTGCGCGGCCACGTCTCCGACCTGAACGTCGTCTTCCGCACCGACGACAACGGCACGCTCACCGCGCTCGTCGCCGAGGGCCTCGGCGCGGCAGTCGTGCCGCTGCTCGTGGTGAACCCGCGCAACCCCGCGCTCGTCACGCTCCCGCTCGGGGGCCGGCTACCGCCGCGCGTGCTCGTCCTCGCCTGGCACCGCGACCGTTACCGGTCGGCGGCATCCCAGGCGTTCGTCGAGCTCGCGCAAGAGCTCGGCGTTGAATACACGAACCGTCAGTGACAGCGGTACGCGTGCGGCGAACCGCAGAGCTCGATACGAACGACGGCGAACGTGCCCGTCGTCGGGTTGTCGAGCGGGACCTCGAAGACGGTGTGCGCGGGGCGATTGCCGATGTAGCTCCGCACCTCCCAGTAGACCGTCTGGGTTTCGATCAACGAGGAGATCGGGTCGGTCGCGACCTGACCGGGGTACGGCCCTCTAAGCGTTGCCCCGTAGACGGCCTTGACGAGAGCGAGGTTGCCGGGAGTCTGGTTCGTTGCGCGCGTCCCGCGCACCGGCCAGAGCGCATACGTCTCGACGGACGACACATGCAGCGTGCCGTCGAAGCAGACGATCACGGAGTCGACGCGCGTGCTCGTGTCCGAGCAGTCGTTGCGCCTGGCCCCGACGCCGTAGAGCGCCCGCACCTGCGCGGCCGACATGCCGAGAGCGACGCCGCCGATCGAGCGGCCGGGCACGATCAACGCAACTGGTCTGGCCGCGTCGGCGGCGGAGGGCATCAAGGCCAGGACGGTGGCGGCCATGAGGGCGGCGCTGCGCACGCCTCCTGTATCGGACGCCGAGCAGTTCGGGCTTAGTAGCCGAGGTCGTCGCCGGAGCCGTCGTTCGGGCCGATGCCCGCGACGACGGTCTCCTGCGAGCGCTCGTGCAGGCGCTCGCGGCCGCGCTTCACCGCGGAGAGGAACTTGTCGAGGTTGACCTCGAGCGTCGAGAGGATGCCGTCGGCCCAGTCCTCCATCTCGAGGCGCGTCTCACGCGCCGCGCGCCGGGCCTCGTCGACGATGTCCTGCGCCTGGTGCTCGGCGATCTTGACGATCTCCGTCTGCGAGGCCTCGCGCACGGCCTGCTCGCGCGCCTCCGCCAGCAGCCGGTCGACCTCGCGCTTCGCCTCGGCGAGCATCTCCTGGCGCTCCTTGACGATCCACCGCGCCTGCTTGATCTCTTCCGGGATCGTCGCCCGCATCTGGTCGAGGATGTCGTAGATCTCCTCGCGGTCGATGCGGACCTGGTCGGTGAGAGGGACGGCCTTCGCGTTGTGCACGAGGTCGTCGAGCTTGTCGATCAGAACGAGGACGTCCATGGTTTCCAGTCTAGCTTCACGCTGTTCGCCGGGCTACGCCGCGGTCCTTCAATCGCCGGGGTTTTCGGGCGTTCCCGGCCGCCCGTCGGGGAACATCTCCCTGAACCGCCGCGCCACCGGCTCGGGCACGAGCGCCGAGACGTCCCCGCCGAACGCTGCGATCTCCTTCACCCCGCTCGACGACACGAAACTCACCTGCGGGCTCGCCATGACGTACACGGTCTCGACGTCGGGGGCGAGGTGCCGGTTGAGCTGGTTCATCTGGAACTCCCACTCGAAGTCGGAGATGACGCGCAACCCCTTCACGATCGCCTTCGCGTCCCACCGGTGCGCGAAGTCGACGACGAGCTCGCGGAAGACGTCGATCTCGACGTTGGGAAGGTGCGCGAGCGCGACGCGCAGGAACTCGACGCGCTCCTCGATCGTGAACAGCGGCTCCTTGTGGTGCGGATTGCCGACGACACCGACGACAACGCGGTCGAAGATCCCGGCCGCGCGCGAGATGACCTCGACGTGACCGTTCGTCACCGGGTCGTACGAGCCGGGACAGATCGCGGTGATCATCGCTCGTACACCGTCACGCGCGTCTGACCGTACTTGCGGCTCGTGCGCTGCGCGAGCGGCAGGTCCGGCTCGGTGCGCGCGTCCGTCTCGAGCACGAGGAGGCCGTCGTCTTCGAGCACGGCCGGAAGGTAGCGCGCCAGTTGCGGTTGGAGGTCGAGGAACATGCCGTACGGGGGGTCGACGAGGACGAGATCGTACTTCCTGCCCGCGGCCGCCTCCGAGGCGAGCGCACCGACCGCGTCGCGGCGCAGGATCGTCCCCTGCAGGCGGAGCTTGTCGAGGTTCCGCTCGATCGCACGCACGGCCTCGCCCTCCGACTCCACGAAGACGGCGCGCGCCGCCCCGCGCGAGAGCGCCTCGAGGCCCATGGCGCCCGAGCCCGCGTACAGATCGAGCACGGTCGCGCCGTCGACCGGCCCGACGAGGTTGAAGACGTTCTCCCGCACCCGATCCGAGGTCGGGCGGGTCTCGAGCCCCCGCGGGGCGTGGATCGTGTGGCCCCGATGCGTGCCGGCGATGATCCGCATGAGAGGATCGTCGCATGGCGACCTTCTCCCTCGTCCACGGAGCGTGGCACGGCGGCTGGGCCTGGGATCTCGTCCGCGCCGAGCTGGAGGCGCGCGGTCACACGGTGCACGCCCCCGACCTCCCCTGCGAGGACGTCGGCGCGACGGTCGTGGACTACGCCCGCGTCGTCCCGCCGGCCGATGTCGTCGTCGGCCACTCGCTCGGCGGCCTCGTCATCCCGCACGTCGACGCGCGGCTGCACGTGTTCCTGTGCGCGCTCATCGGTGGGGTCGACATCGGCGACGCGTTCGTCCCCGGCTTCGGGCACGCCCGAATCCGCGACGAGCTCGGCCGCTCGTACTACCCGGATCCCGCCGACGGCGCCCGCGAGCTCCAGTACCCGCCCGAGCTCGCGCACCTCGCCGAGAAGCTGCGGCGGCAGGCGCCGCTCGAGGGCACGAGTCTGCGCCCCGAGCGGAGTGTCTACATCGTCTGCACGCGCGACGCCTGCATCCGTCCCCAGTGGCAGCGCGACGTCGCGGAGAACGAAGTCGAGCTCGAGAGCGGCCACTCGCCGATGCTCGAGTGCCCGCGCGCGCTCGTCGACCTACTCGAACGCGAGGCACGCGTCGTGTGACGACGGCGCGACGCGCACGGTCTCGCGCACGCGACCGGCGGCGTCGAGCACGCAGAGGGTGCCGCGATCGAGCGACGGCGTGAGCACGCGTCCCGCCGCGAACTGCACGTTGTAGGAGCCGACCGGCACGCGCGTCGTCGCAAGCAGCCGCGCCGTCGGCTCGTGGTACACGCGCAGCGTCCCGTCCGCGCCGCTCGTGACATACGCGCGGTCGCCGAGGAACGTCACGTGCTGCGGCGCGCCGTCGGCCGGCAGCACCGGGCCGCCGTGCACGGCGATCGTGCTCGCCTCCCCCGCCGTGATCCACGCGCGGCCGCTGGGGGCGAACCCGACGTCGTGCGCGAGGAACGGCGGCTTCACCGTGCCGACATGCCGCGGCCGGGTGGGATCGGCGACGTCGACGACGGCGATCTCGTTCGACGCCGTCCCGAGCGAGACCCAGAGCGTGCGGCCGTCGCGCGCGAGCGAGACGTGCCGCGGCCACTGCGAGAGCTTCACGCGGCCGACGATCGTGCCGCGGACGACGTCGACCGTGACGAGCTCGGTGTGCCCCGAGTCGCTGACGAACGCATGCCTGCCGTCCGGCGCGGCCGCGGTGTAGCGCGGCTCGCCGAATCCCTCGACCACGTGCCGGCCGAGCACGGTTACGCGGCCGCTGACCGTGTGCGCGACGACCGCGGTCCCGCCGACGCGTTCGATGCTGAACGGCGACGGCGCCGTCGGGATCCGGCGGACGATCCGGCCGCTCGTCATCCCGACGACGACCACCTGCGCCTCGGTGTCGGCTGTCACGTACGCGAGCGGCTCCGCGGCAGCGAGCTGACGTAGCGCGACCGGCGCCGCCGCGGCGGCAAGGAGGAACTCACGGCGATCCACGACACAGATACGTTGGGCCGCGTGAACGCGGTCCCTCTGCGCCGAAACCGCGACTACCTCCTCCTCCAGAGCGGCCAGCTCCTCTCGAGCGCGGGGACGCAGATGTCGACGATCGCGTATCCCCTGCTCGTGCTCGCGCTGACGCACTCGCCGGCGAAGGCGGGCATCGTCGCGTTCATGCGCATCGTCCCGTCTGCGCTGTTCGCACTGCCCGCAGGGCTCGCCGCCGACCGCTGGCCGCGAAAGCGGATGATGATCGCGGCCGATCTCGTGCGCGTGACCGCGATGGGAGCTCTCGGCGCGACCATCCTCCTGCACGACGTGACGTTCTGGGCGATCGCGCTCGTCGCCTTCGTCGAGGGCACCGGCACCGCGCTCTTCTCGGCCTCCGAGATCGGCGCGCTGCGCGCCGTGGTCCGGCCCTCGCAGCTGCCGACGGCGGCGAGCGTGCTGACGGGGAGGCAGGCGGCCGTGCGGCTCGCAGGCCCGCCGCTCGGCGGCGCGCTCTTCGGGCTCGGCCGCGCGATCCCGTTCGTGGCGGACGCCGTGTCGTACGCGTTCTCGACCGGCTCGCTGCTTGCGATGCGGACGCCGTTCCAGGAGGAGCGCGAGGCGGACGGCTCGCCGCTTCGCTCGCGCATCGCCGAGGGCTTCCGCTTCATCTGGGCGCGGCCGTTCCTGCGGGCGCTCGCGATCTTTTTCGGGCTCGCGAACTTCACCGGCCCAGGCATCCTCCTCGCCCTCGTCGTCATCGGCAGGCGGCAGGGCCTGTCCGGCAGCGAGGTCGGCGCACTCGTCGCCGCCTTCGGCGCCTGCCTGCTGCTCGGCTCCGTCCTGTCGCCGCTCGTCCGCCGCCTGCTGCCCATCCGCGCCGTCATCGTGCTCGAGCTGTGGACGTGGGTCGGCTGTGCGCTCTTCCTCGTGTGGCCCAACGTGTACGTGCTGACGGCGAGCATCCTCCCCACCGGGCTCGCGATCCCGTCGACGAACTCCGTCGTCTATCCGTACTGGGTCGGCCTCACGCCCGACCGGCTCCTCGGCCGCGTCCAGGGCGTGGCGAACTCGATCGCCCTGCTGATCGCGCCGCTCGGCCCGCTCGCCGCCGGCTTCCTCCTCGCAACGGTGTCCGAGCGCGCGACGATCGCCGTCTTCGCCGGCTTCGGGCTCGTGCTCGCGGTTTGGGGGACGCTGAACCCGTCCATCCGGGCGGCGCCGAGCCTCGACGAGCTGGCCGCCTGACTAGTAGAGGCCTGATGTGAAATTAGGCCGGGCCGGATGACGCCCCAGGCGCGGCGCCGGATCGCCACGTGCGGCCACGGC
>Ga0209415_10016955_pt1 | contig 11640 bp, 8 predicted proteins | sample PeaSoiSIISIP2007_FD_187696 | JGI IMG/M metagenome (GOLD analysis project Ga0209415, IMG submission 187696) | Peat soil microbial communities from Weissenstadt, Germany - SII-SIP-2007 (SPAdes) (version 2) | ecosystem: Environmental > Terrestrial > Soil > Wetlands > Peat | place: Germany... | reverse complement strand
AGGCCAAGAAAGGCAACCTTCTGCCCGCGTACCTCGTCGCCGGCGAGGAGCGCCTGCTGCGCGACGAAGTGGTCGACGCGCTTCGCGAGGCGTCGCTGGCGGGCGGGGTCGCGGCGTTCAACGAAGACCGATTCACCGCGGGCGAGGTCGATGTCGAGGTCATCGTGGCGGCCGCCCGCACGGTGCCGATGATGGCGCGTCGCAGGTTCGTGTTGCTTCGGGGCGCGGAGCGGTGGGACACCGCGACCGACGGGGAGTCGCCGTTCGATCGGCTCGCCGAGTACGTCGCGTCGCCCGTGGACTCGACCTGCCTCGTCATCGTCGCGTCGAAGATCGACGGACGGCGCAAGCTCGCCATGACCGCGCGCAAGCGGGGGTTCTTGGTGCCGTGCGAAAGGCCGGACGCCCGCTCGCTCACGCGCTGGATCGCCGATCGCTGCGCCGCCCGAGGCCACGCGATCGAGGGCGACGTCGCCGAGCTTCTGGCCGCCGTCGCCGGGCCGGAGCTCTCCCCGGTCGACGACGCGATCGAGCGCGTCTCGCTCTACGTCGGCCCCGGCAAAGTCATCGACGAGGACGCGGTCGGCGTGTGCGTCGCACGGGTGCGGACGGCGGACACCTGGGCGCTCGTCGACGCCGTAGGTGCTCGCGACCTCGGGCGGGCGTTGCGGACGCTCGCCGACGCGTACGACCCGCGCGACCGCGGGCTTCCCCTGCTCGGCGCCCTGGCATGGTCCGTCCGCCAGCTTGCGAGGTTCAAGTCGGCCGTCGAGTCCGGCGCGTCGACGGACGAGGCGGCGCGGCGAGCGGGGGTCTTCCAGCCCCACCGGGCACGGGAGCTGGCGACGAAGGCACGTGCGGTCCGCCAGAAGGAGGTGGAGCGCTGGATGCTGGCCCTCGCGGACACGGACCTGGCCCTCAAGAGCTCCCGCCGGCCCGCCGACGCAATCCTGGAGGAGATGTTGACGCGCCTCTGCCGGTCGGAGGCCCGCAGTGCCCCCCGCGCACCCTACGGCAGCAGCGCGGGCCGCGACCCATTTGACGGCAAGCCGACTCGTCCCTAGTTTCTGCTCCTGGAGATTGAGATGCACGTCCCCCCCGGGGTGATCCGGCCTCAAACCTTGTCGCCCCACGGCACCGAGTGGCTCGCCAAGGCCACGGTCCCCACCCGTCACGGCGACTTCGAAACCCACGTCTTCCGCAGCGCGGCCGCCGCCAACGGCGACGGGCTTCCCCTCGAGCACGTGGCCCTCGTGCTCGGCGACCTGCGCGGCAGAGAGGACGTGCTCGTCCGCGTGCACTCCGAGTGCTTGACGGGCGAGGTATTCGGTTCGCTCAAGTGTGACTGCAAGGAGCAGCTCGAGGCGGCGATGGCGGCCGTTTCGCGCGCTGGAGCCGGAGCCGTGCTCTACCTGAGGCAAGAGGGGCGGGGCATCGGGCTGGCGAACAAGATTCGCGCATACGCCCTTCAATCGGACGGGCACGACACGGTCGACGCCAACCGCCTGCTCGGCTTGCCGGTCGACGCACGGCGCTACGACGTCGCGCACGACATGCTCTGGCACTTCGGCATCGCCAGCGTGCGGCTCATGACGAACAACCCCGCGAAGGTCGCGAGCCTTCGCAAGCTCGGCGTGCAAGTCGTGGGGCGGGTTCCCGTCGTCGTGGCGGCCACTCGGCACTCCGCGAACTATCTCGAGGCAAAGCGACTGCGCATGGAGCACGACCTGCCCGAGGTCCTTCGTGCGGCGGCCGGCGACGCCGAATAGCCGCACCCGATGCGCATCGCGCTGACGCACAACCTGCGCGTGTCGGACTCCGAGGACGAAGCCGAGTTCGACCCGCCGGAGACGATCGCGGGCATCGAGCGCTCACTCGCGCGCGCGGGCCACCGCGTCGAGCCCATCGACGTCACCGGCCCCGCGTCGCGTCTCGTGACGCGCCTCGAGGCGTTCACGCCGGACATCGTCTTCAACCTCGCCGAGGGGCACAGGGGCAAGACGCGCCGCGCCTTCTACCCCGCTCTCTTCGAGGAGCTCGGCGTTCCCTCGACCGGGAGCGACGCCTACACGCTCTGCGTGACGCTCGACAAGGCGCTGACCAAGAAGCAACTCGCGCGCTGGGCCGTGCCGAGCCCCGCCGGGCGCCTGGTGACGAGGAAGTCCATGGAGAGCGGAGGCCTCGACGAGCTGTCGTTTCCGGCGATCGTCAAGCCGAACTTCGAGGGATCGAGCAAGGGCATCGGAAAGGACAGCGTGGTGGACGACCCCGTCGCCCTCGGCCGCGCCCTCGACGAGGTGCTCGCCACGTACCCCGACGGCGCGCTCGTCGAACGCTACATTCCCGGCATCGACGTGCGCGTCGTCCACGTCGCCGGCCTGCCGGAGCTACCACCCGTCGAAACGGTCATCGACCCGGCCTACGCCCGAAGGTTCGACGTCGTCGACTACACCCTCGCCAACATCGAGACTCGCTTCGTGGAGCGGCGGTCACCGCCTCACGTCCCCCGCGCCGTCCACGACCGCCTGCACGAGCTCGCGAGCCGGTGCTTCGCCGCCTTCACGTTTCGAGACGTCGCCGCGCTCGACTTTCGCATCGGCACCGACGGTCAGATCTGGTTTCTCAGCGCCACGGCGATGCCGGACTTCTCGGCCGACGGCGCCCTCTTCGCCGCGACGCGCGCGGTGGGGATCGACTACGACGCGACCGTCCTGGCGATCCTGCGCTCGGCCGCCGAGCGCCAAGGTCTGCTCGCGCTGCTCGACGCCGCCAAGCCCCGCCCTTCGCGCGCGCGCCGAACCAGCCTGCGCGTCGGCCTCGCCTTCAACATGAAGCGGATCGAATCGCAGGGGGGCGACGACCGCGAGGCCGAGTACGACGCGCCGGAGACGATTCAGGCAATCACGGCGGCCATCGAGAGCCATGGGCACGTCGTCGTCCCTCTCGAGGCGACGCCCGACTTCCCGCGCGCGCTCGTGGCCGCCAACGCCGACGTCGTCTTCAACGTCGCGGAGGGGATGGTCGGCCGCAGCCGCGAGGCCCAGGTTCCCAGCCTCTGCGAGCTGCTCGGCGTGCCGTACACCGGGAGCGACTCGGCGACGCTCTCCATCTGCCTCGACAAATCGCTCGCGAAGCGACTGCTGGTCGACGTCGACACACCCGGCTTCCAGGTCCTCGTCACGGGGCGCGAGAAGCTGCGCGCACTGCGCTACCCGGTCATCGTCAAACCCAATCAGGAGGGCACGAGCAAGGGCATCGGCGGCAAGAGCGTGTGCGACGACGAGCCGACCCTGCGCGAGGTTGCCCGCGGGATCATCGAGCGCTACGGGCAGCCGGCCCTCGTCGAGGAGTACGTCTTCGGTCGCGAGCTCACGGTGGGGCTGTTGGGCGAGCGCCGTCCGCGCGTGCTCCCGCCGATGGAGGTCGTCTTTCTGACGCAAGGCGAGCGGCCGGTCTACGACTACGCCTGCAAGCAGGACTGGCACCGGCACGTGCGTTACGAGTGTCCCGCGACGCTGACCAAGGACGAGCTTCGTGCGGTCGAGCGCGCCTGCCGAACGACCTTCATGGCGCTCGGGTGCCGCGACGTCGCCCGCGTCGATTTGCGCCTCACGCCGCAAGGCCGCGCGTACGTCCTGGAAGTGAACCCCTTGCCGGGACTGACGCCCGACTACAGCGACCTTTGCCTCATCGCGAACGGCGCGAAGATGGACTACCGCACGCTCATAGGCGAGATCATGAGCGGCGCGATCAAGCGATGGCAGCAGAGGCAACGAGGGGACTGGGCCTCGCCGGGAGCAAAGGCGGGGCAGGAGACGGAGCAGGCCAACTAGCGCCATGCGCACCGCCGCGAGCCTTCCGGTCGCGCTTGCGCTGTCGGTCGCATCCCCCGCCCTCGCGCAGCCCCTTCCCTCGATCGACGCGCGGACCTGGCGCCCGTCGTCCGACCCGCAAGCGAACCTCGTCCTCGAACCGACGGCGACGCCTGGGCCCTGGGTGTGGAGCGCTTCCGCGTGGGTCGGCTACGCGCAGTCCCCCGTGCTGCTGCGCGACGCGGCGAGCGGCGCCATCTCCAGCCGGCCGGTGGAGCACCAGGCGACGACCGACGTCGTCGCCGGGGTGGGACTCGGAGACCGCGCCTCGGTGGGCGTCGATGTTCCAGCCGTGGTCTGGCAAGACGGTACCTCGCCGCTGCCCGCGACCGTCGTCACCGGCTCGGTGCCCTCCACCGCCCTGGGAGACGTGGCGCTGCTCGCAAAAGCGGCGGTGCTAGAGGGCGACCGCCGGAAGCCCCGCGCCTTCGGCCTCGCCTTGCTCGGTGCGGTCACGCTTCCGACAGGAGACCGCGCGGGCTTCGCGGGCGACGGCTCGGCCACCGTCGCGGTGCGCCTGCTCGCCGAGTACAGGGCGGGGGCCGGAGCGGTGAGCGCGAGCGTCGGGTACCTGCTTCGCACCGAGCACTCGACGTGGCCCGATGCGAGCGTCGGGGGCGAGGTGTTCGGCGACGAGATCCCGTGGTCGCTGGGGCTCGTGCTGCGGCCCAGGGCGATCGGAGCCGCGATCGACCCGGGCGATCGGCAGCGCTGGGAGCTCGCGGCACACGGCTGGCTCCCCGCCGGTCCGGTCGCGCCCTTCGGACTCGGCGGGCGCGGCGCCTCGATCCTCTCGCCTGCGCTCCTCGCCGTCGACGATCGCATCGCCCTCGGTCACTTCGGCGACGTGTTCGTGCTCTTCGGCGCCGACGTCGGCCTCGACCAGAGCGTCGGCGTGCCCCTCCTGCGCGGCGTGGCGGCCATCGGCTGGACGCCGCGATCCCACGACGCGGACGACGACGGGGTACCGGACGACGTCGACCGCTGTCCCGACCTGCCCGAGGATCACGATGGCATTCAGGACGACGACGGGTGCCCGGACGACGACGCCGACGGGGACGGAATCCTCGACACCGACGACGCCTGCCCGCTCGTTCCCGGCATCTGGCGAGACGACCCTCGAACCAACGGCTGCCCCGATGCGGACGACGCGCGCGGGCCGCCGTACAATCGCCGCCCGTGAAGCGCATCGCCGCCCCGCTGCTCGTCGTGCTGGCGCTTCTCGCTGCGGTGCGCGCACGCGCGCAGCCGCGGCCTCCGCGACCCCTCCCCCAGCCATCGGCCGGCCTGCGTGCCCACTTCGGGACCGAAATCGCGACTCGGCTGATGCGCTCGTCGGACGCCAACGAGCGCCTCCGAGGCGTTCAGCGCGCCGCCGCAGCCCGCACTCCGGAGGCGCTCGCGCTATTGGAGCGGGCCGCGGGGGCGATCGTGCCCGGCGGGATCGACCCGCGCATGGCCGTCGTGCCCATCGAGGGGGTCGCGCGCAACGATCCGCGGGCACTACTCGCGGTCGTCCGCGGGCTCGCGGCGTGGACGGATCGCGAGACGGCGCGCGCGGCCCTCTCGGGCATTCTGTCCGCGCCGGTGCAGTCGTTCGCGACGCGCGTCACGTCGCTGCCCAGCGCGGATCCGGCCGCGGACGAAGCGGACGGGGCGGCCCGCGCGATGCTGGCGCGGCAGGAAGCCGCGATGGCCCTCGCGGAGTCGGGCGACGCGGCGGCGGTCGAGGCGCTCGTCGCGATCGCTCGTTCGGGCGGCCCGGGCCAACAGCCCGCCTTCGACGCGCTCGCGCTGCAACCGCCGGCAGCACCCGTGCTGGGCGGCGTCGCGCTCACGACGCCGGCGACCATCGCTCTGGCCGCGGAGGTCGGCGACCTGCGGGCGCTCGACGCGATTCACGGGGTTCTCAGCGCAAGTGACCCTCTGCTTCGAGCGGCCGCCATCGCCGCGCTCGGCGTCGCCGGCGACGCGCGCGCTGCCGAAGTGGCCCGCGCCGCGCTCCACGACCCGGACGGGCGCGTACGCCTGGCGGCGACCGACGCCTTGGTGCACCTGAGTGCGCCCGACGCGGCGGGGGCCGTCGAAGCTCTGGTAGCCGACGACGCGGCGCCCATCGACGCGCTCCGGTTGGCCGAGCTCGTCCAGGGCGAAGGCGTGACGAGGGCGGCGGCCGCGCGGGCGGCGGCATCCGCGGCGCCGCGGCTGCGGGCGGCGGCCGTGACGGCGCTCGGCCGGCAGACGTCGGAGACGGCGGTGCAGGCGTTGGTCACTCTTCTGCCCGACACGGCGGTGGGAGGGGACGCGGCGCTCGCGATCGCACGTTCGCCGTGCGCGGCGGCCATGAAGGCCATCGAAGCGCTCGCGGCGAACGACGCGACGAGACGGCTCGCGGCGCGCGCGTACTTCGTGAGGAGGTTCGTGCGCGGCGAGCGCAGCTCGGGGCTCGACGCCGTTCTCGCGTCTCTTGCCGCGTCGCGGGACCCGCGCGATCGCGCCGTGGGCCTCGAGGCGCTCGTGGCGTTCGGCGAGATCACGGTCCGCGCAGCGCTGACCGATTCCGATCCCCGCGTGCGACGGTCCGTGGCGATGGGAGCGGTCGCGCGAAGGGATGAGCGGTCGATGACTCCGCTGCTGGAACGGCTGTCGCTCGAGACCGACCAGGCGACCCGGCAGGTGCTCGCGGTCGGGCTCGCCGAAGGGGAGCTGGACGGCGTGTCGTGGCACACCCGCGAGCGAACGCCGACCGTCCCCACCCTCGCCCTGCTCGACCGGGTCGAAGCCGGCGGAGCCGATGCGTTCCTCGCGGCGCTCGAGCTCGGCCGACGGGCCGACGACACGCTCGCCCCACGAGTGGACGCACTGCTCGCCTCGCACGATCCCGTGATGCGCGCGCATGCGGCGCTCGGCCTCGGCGCGAGCGCCGCGCCGGACGCCGCGGGGAGGCTGGCCGCGGCGTACGCCTGGGAGGCAGACGCCGGCGTCCGGCGTTCGATCGTCCACGCCCTCGCGAGCCGGACCGGAGACGCCCGTGCGCCGGCGCGCCGCGACACCCTCAACCTGGCGGCGCGTCTGGACCCCGACCGCGGCGTCCGCTGGATGGCGCGGCGCGCCCTCGCGGGCGGTGCCGGCGAGCGGGTGGTCTCGACCCCGGAGGTCGCGTGGCTACGCCTGGTGCCCGCCGCGGGCGCCAGCCCACTGGAAGGAATGACCGGTGCGCTGGTGGTGCCGGGGGGGCTCGGTCTGCCCGTCGCGTTCGACGACGAGGGGTTCGCGCTGCTCCCCGGTATCCCAGCGGGCGAGGCGAGCCTGCGGCTTGCGCCGCGCCTTCCGGCGTACGAGGCTCCCTCGCCATGACACGACGTGCTCCACCCGCTCCCGCGGAGTCCGAGGTCACCTCCCCGGTCTCGTTCGAGACAGCCATCAAACGCCTCACCGAGATCGTGCAGACACTCGAGCGCGGCGACCTGGCTCTCGAGGAGTCCCTGCGCCTCTTCGAGGAGGGCGTGAAGCTGTCGCGCGCCTCGCAGGAGCGGCTCGATGCGGCCGAGAAGCGCGTCGAGCAGCTCCTGGCGGTCGACGAGCAGGGCAACGCGCGCACGCAGCCGTTCGCGACCGATTCGGCGCGGGGCGACGACGAGGACGGCGAGGACCAGCCGCGGAGTTGAGCCTGTCTACCAGCAAAACAGCGAGGCTTCGGGCTTCGGACTCCGGGATAGCCAAGAGTGGGCGATCGGGGCATCTTCTTCCTAGACGGCCGAGACGGACGACGAGCGTGCATTTCGTTCATCTCGGACACAGTGCCGTCGACGCGCGGTAACGGACCGGTCACGCGCGTGAGCGGCTCGCTCGGGCGACTCACCGGCCCGATGAGGAACCCGAGCGACCCGCTCGGGCGGCATCGAGCCCGCACAATGCGGCCAGGAGGACCCCTTCGGCGGTCGGCAGGGCCGGTCGGGCGCACGAACGGACCTGCCTGTCGCCCGAGGGTCGCGGTAAAGGGCCCGCCCGTGTCGGTCGGGCGCCCCACAGGCCCGGTGAGGGACCAAAACGGACCTTTCGGTCGCCCAACCGGGCCGATGAGGCGCCCGACCGGAGAGGTCGTCCGGCCGGCGAGCCCAGTCGGACGCGCAGGACGCGACGGGTCAGTTTCCCTGAGCGAGCGCGCGGACCAAATCACTGAGCACGATCCTCGATCACGAACTGCGGGGCTAGGCGGGACGACGGACGCCTGCCGTTCGCGAGCCCAGCTCCTACGGCACGCAATCGGGTCCGGCGACCGTTCGCGTTGCGCAGGAAGAGTTCGACGGGCAGGCGCCCGCCTCGCCCGCGTCGCCCCCACAGCCTTTCCAACAAGACCCGGCCATCCCCGAATTCTGCTCGGAGAAGCCCGCTATGGCGGCGTCGTTGGCGCCCGTGAGCGTCGTTGGTTCCTGCGCGTCGCAGACGTAGCCCGCCTGGCAGGGATGCGTGGCATCGCCCGTCACGCAGAAGTGCGAGCAATAGCCGGCGGCGGACGTCGAGTCGTAGATGCAGTCGCAGGCGTGGTTCGTCGCGTCGCTCTGGGTGCACGCGTCGCCGACGTTCTTCGTGAACGTGTAAGGCGTCGTCAGGCAGATACCGTCCTGGCAATGACTCCCCGATGGGCAGTCGCCGTCGGCGAAGCAGCCGCCAAGGCAGTAGCCGTAGCCGACCAGGTTGTTGGACATGTCGAGCCCGAAGCCGACGGCATTGCACATGTCTTTCCCTTGGCATCCGGTCGGTACCGTTCCGTCGTTGCCGAAGCTGCACTTCGGAAGGCAGATGCCCATGCCGGACTGGGGCGGCGACGTCGTCGGAACGCAGATTCCGGGGGACGCGGGCGCGTCCGATCCGTCGCAGAAGTGGATGTGCCCATCCGTCATCGGCTCGCAGGTCGGCAGGAAGCACACCGGCGTCGGGTAGAGGGGCCCCGCCTGAAACGCTGCCGTACCACCGTTGTCGGTGCACTTGTTCACTCCGGCGCCGCCGCTGGGCTGGCAGTCCATGTCTGTCGAGCACGGTTGACCGGTCGTCCCGTCGGCCATGCCGCCGCCGCTGCCACTGCTCCCGCCGCTGCTGCTCCCAGTTCCCCCGCTGCTGCTGCCTCCTGAGCCGCTGGAACCTGCGCCGCTTCCACCACCGCCGCTATCATCTCCGCTACCGCTGTCGTCTCCGCCGCTGCTGCTGCCTCCGCTGTTGCTTCCACCGCCGGTTCCGCTGCTGCTTCCGCCGCCGCCGCCAGCATCTCGACCCGCGTCCCCAAAGGAGTAATTGGTGGTGGCCGACCCCGCACAGGCGAGGAACGTCGCGAGTGCGGAGAGACAGATCACGCCAGCCATCGTCCTATGCGAAATCATCGCTGCTCCTCTGCGAGTTTGCGTTCACGCTCACCGAGCGGTGAAGCGGCCGAAGAAGTCGAAAATGGCCGTGTTGAGTCCCGGCCATGTCGGGTGCGGAGCGCTGCCCTGGCAGTACTGCACCTCGACGCCGCTCGCGCAGCCCGTGTAACGAACGCAGTTGTTGGAGTCAGGCATGCTCGGCGTCGAGCCGCACTTGTCGCACTGGGCCCAGTCCTTCGCGACGTCCGCCCCGAAGGCCATCGAGATGGGGAAGAGATCGTCGCCGCTGCTGTGCATGTCCATCACCGGGAGCGGTGCCTTGGGACATCCGATCTGCATGAAGGTGGGCGAATCGATGCCCGTCGCGCTCGGCGCGATCGCGGCCAGGGTCGCGTAGCCGTAGGCGCCGATGGCCTCGGTCACGGTCCCGCCGTCGGAGTGTCCCGTCGCGTAGACGCGCTTGGGATCGATGCACCACTTGTCGGTGACCGCCGGAATCGTCGTCGACGCTTGCTGGACCGCCGAAGGGCCGCCGGATGCCGAGATGTTGTCGGCGTAGGCGATGACGTACCCGCGCTGCTGGGCCTCGGGGGTGAGCATCGTGAAGCTCTCCGAATCGGTGGCCATGGCCCCTGCGGGCGCGTAGACCATGACGAACGGATACCCCTTCGTCGCGTCGTAGCCCGGCGGGGTGCGGACGACGACATTGACGCCCGCCGCCATCAGCGTGCCCCCCATGGGGTTGCCCGTCTTCGCGCCCGCGGCGCATGCCCCCGGCACGGGACCTCCCGCATCCGCGCTCCCCGTGCCTTGCCCCGATCCTCCACTGCTGCTGCTGCCGCTCTTCGTGCCGCCGGAGCTCCCGCTGCTGCTGCTCGTGCCGCTGGAGCCGGCCCCACTGCTCGAGCCGCTGCCGCTCCCGCCGCCGTTGTCGCTCGACCAACTTTGGCCGGCGGGGCTGCTCGCGGAGCAGGCTTGGAGCGCGACAGCGCCAGCGACGAATACAATGACGGGTTTCATCCTTCGACTCTCCGAGACTTCGTTGGCTTCCTGCGCCTGATCGCCGCCGCCATCGACGCGAGGCCCACGGCCAGCGCCGTGTCGTCGGACATCTTTCCGACGGGCGCCACCGCGCATCCGCCGGAGCCGCCCGATGCGCCGTTCCAGGTGCCGCCGCTGCCGCCGCTACCGCTACTGCTTGACCCGGACCCGCTTCCGCCGCTCGTGCCTCCGCCGGTGCTTCCGCCGCCGCCACCGCTGCTGCTCGGTCCACCGCTGCTTCCGCCGGCGCCGTTGCTTCCGCTGCTCCCGCTGGCGGCTCCGCCGTCGCTACCGCTGCTCGCGGCCGTGCCGGTGCAGGGTCCAGGGCCGCCGTGCTGCTGAATCTGCTGCGCGATCCAGCTGTAGACGAGGTCCACGCGTGCGAGCGCGTCTGTGGGGCCCTGGGGGGCGGTCGTCGCTGAATTGACAGCCACGATCTCGTGCGGCGAGCTATTCGAGGTTTCGACGGGACCTCCCGAATCTCCGTCCTCGAGATACGCTGTTTGCGTGCAGTAATCGTCCGGCCATTGGCAATTCGCCCCGCTTTGGACGGGATGGGGAACGTCGACCCAGACGGTGTGCGTGGGCAGTGCGCCGTCCTTTCGCACGCCGAGGTTGACGACGTTGGTGCCGTCCGCAAGCGGCTTCTGGGCGAGGACGGGGCATTGTGCTGCCGACAGCGTCGCCGGGGAGTCGAGGAAAATCAGACCGACGTCGTGTCCCGTGCTCGGATCTCCGTTCCAATCGGAAAAGGTGGCCACCTGAGAGCCTTGGAGAACCTGGTGACCGTTGTATGGGGCCGTAACGGTGGCCGCGAACGCGCAATGCGCGGCGGTGAGCACGACGTGGGGAGTGATGATCGAGCCGGTGCATATGCCGGCGGGGAGGTCGAGTTGCACCGCTTCGGGATACGCGGTGGCCTCCGTCAGCGTCCCGGTAAGGGCTTCGCGAGACGCCCCGGTGGTCTCCGCTGGATCTTGCGAAGCCGGTGCTCCGCAGCCCGCGCAAAGCACCAGGGTGGCGCCCACCACCGACGAGAATGCATTCAGGCGCATCGTGACGCTCTCCTCCGGAGACCATGTTTCCCAGGGGCTTTCAGGGCGTTGTCTTTTTCATGACAATCGGCGAAACGTATCGCGCCACGACGCAAGACACAGACCGCGAGGCAGGCGAGCGCGGAGAACGCCAGCGTCTGGCGCCACAGCATCCCCGCCGCGATCGCGAGCTGCAGCCACGGGATCGCCGCTGAATCGGTGGTCAGCTCGGGCGTCAGGATGATGCCGCCCGTCGTCCACAGCGCGATGAAGAAGAAGCCGCAGATCGCCCGGAACAGCAGTTCGGAATCGGTCGCCAGCCGGCTTGTCGCG
>Ga0209415_10016954_pt1 | contig 11641 bp, 8 predicted proteins | sample PeaSoiSIISIP2007_FD_187696 | JGI IMG/M metagenome (GOLD analysis project Ga0209415, IMG submission 187696) | Peat soil microbial communities from Weissenstadt, Germany - SII-SIP-2007 (SPAdes) (version 2) | ecosystem: Environmental > Terrestrial > Soil > Wetlands > Peat | place: Germany... | reverse complement strand
GAGGGGTGGTAGCTCAGTTGGTTAGAGCGCCGGCCTGTCACGCCGGAGGTCGCGAGTTCAAGTCTCGTCCATCCCGTCTTCGAAAACCCTCGCCCCACAGGCGGGGGTTTTCTGCGTCGGTCTCCCTGGTCCAGAGCATCTGCTTTGCACGCAGAGGGAACGCAGGTTCAAATCCTGCAACGCCCATCGGATCCAGCCTCCGTCTCCCAGGGGTGGTAGCTCAGTTGGTTAGAGCGCCGGCCTGTCACGCCGGAGGTCGCGAGTTTGACCTGCAGCCCGTGTTCGAGAGGGATGCAGCGCGCCCAGCACGTGCTGCAGATTGGCCGGACAGGCGACGAGGCGCACCCCTGTCCGGTGCGGCGAGGAGACTGCGCTGGCCAAGATGCGGTGCGTGATGGGATGCGATGCGCCTGGGTCGGATGCGGGTTGCAGGTCCGCATCTCGTCCATCCCGTCTTCGAAAACCCTCACACCCCACAGGCGGGGGTTTTCTGCGTCGTTTTTAGAGCGCCGGCAACTCCGCGTATCCGGCTTCTTCCGCTGGCTTGGCGTCGCGCAGAAGCAGTCCCCCCATCAGCCCAGCTCCTGCGGCGAAGATCGCACCCACCACGAAGGCCGCGTGGTAACCTCCCAGGAGGGCGGCCGATTCGGCGACACCGGAATCCGTCAAGGCCTTGGTGTGCGCTGCGGCCACGCTCGCCAGCACCGCGAGGCCCAGACCTCCTCCCATCATGAACGAGGTGTTCACGATCCCGGAGGCCAGCCCCGACTCGCCCGGTTCCACATCGCTCATGGCCGCCAGGAGCATCGGGTTCAGGGCGATCCCTGCGCCCAGGCCGAGCACGGACATGGCCGGCAGGACGTCCATCGCGATGGATCCGTGCAAGGGGACCCTGGCGAACAGGAGGAGTCCGCAGGCGGCGACCATCAGACCCGCCGCCAAGGGGAGGCGATTCCCGAAACGGGTCACGATCTTCGCCGAGAGCCCCAGCGAGAACGCCGCCATGATCAGGTTGGCCGGCAGGAAGGCCAGTCCCACCTGCATCGCCGTGCACCCCAGGACCAATTGCATGTAGAGCGCGGAGAGGAAGAACCAGGCGAACATGCTCGCGGCCCAGAGGACGCCCACCGTGTTGGCCGTCGAGAGGTTCCGCGAGCCCAGCAGGCGCAGGGGGAGCAAGGGAATCTTCACCTTCGATTCGATCCGGAGGAACAGGAGCAGTAGGCCCCCGGCGGTCCCGAGCAACCCCAGGGTCCGTTCCGACATCCATCCGGCCTGGTTGCCGCCCACGATCCCGTAGACGGCGAGCATCAGCGACGAGGTCACGGTCAGGGCACCAGCGATGTCCAGATGCCTTCCGGTCTCCTCGCCCTTCCCCGGCGCGACCAACGCCATCGTGAGGAAAACCACCAGTGCTCCTATGGGAAGGTTCACGAGGAAGATCCAATGCCAGTCGAGCGACTGCACGAGCAGCCCCCCCAGCAGGACCCCGACGCTCCCACCACCGGCGCAGACGAAGCTGTACACGCCCATGGCCTTGGCCCGCTCACCCGCCTCGGGAAAGAGGTTCATGATCAGCGAGAGGGAAATGGCCGAGACCGCGGACCCACCCACGCCTTGCACGGCCCTCGCCGCCACCAGCATGGTTCGGGAACCCGAAAGCCCGCAAGCCAGGGAAGCGAGCGTGAACAGGACGATCCCCCCGAGGAAGATCCTGCGTTGGCCGAACAGATCCCCCAGCCTGCCGGAGAGCAGGAGGAATCCCCCGAAGGTCAGCATGTAGGCATTCACCACCCAGACCAGCGAGGTCTCCGAAAATCCCAACGCCACGCGGATGGAGGGAAGCGCCACGTTCACGATGGTGGTGTCCAGGACGATCATCACCGTCCCCAGGCACAGGACGAGCAACGCGAGCCAGCGCCTGCCTTGCGCGGTGTCCAGGGCGGGCTCCGAAGCCGCGATGGAATCGATCTCCATGGTCTGTCTCCCTTCCTCCGGTGGACTCGGGGTGGACCGCATGGGGACTCCGACATCCTACCGGCAATCTAGAGAATGCGACCCGTTCGCGACTCGTCCGAACTTCGGAACCCGTCGATGATCCCCGGAAACCTTCCTACCCCGGGCTCCGTCAGAATCTGCCTTGGAGGTCCACCGCACAGTCGATTCCCCACCCGGACAGAGAGGAGGGGTACGAATATCCCGCACGGGGCAGAGGGTCGCTGCCGATGATGGACCAACCAGTCCAGTGTGCGCCGAACCGTCCGACCACGCCGAGCCTTGGCGACAGGTCCCCCGTCGCCTTGAAGGCGAACTCCGTGCGCAGGCCCAGCATGTCCAGGGGCTGGTGTCCCAGGTGCGTCCAGGTCGCCACTTGCTGGGGCGTCGGCGGGGGCTCGGGCGCGGAGTCCACCGCCGTCAGGAGGTTCCTGGCGGCCAGTCCGAACCGGCTCAGGGTGGCGAAGCTCGGCCCGGCCCCGAGTTCCGCGCCCACCCGCACCGGACCGAAGACCCAGGGCTGCCAGCTTCCCCGCGCCAAGATGGACTCCTCCATGAGGAGGGAGGCGCGGTCGTTGGAGGATCGGGCCTGGGAAGGCTCGGTCCAGGTGGTCTGGGCCTCCATCGCGAGGCCGGCCGAAAGGTCCCGACGCGGCTGCAGGTAGGCTCCGGCCTCCAGGCCCAGGACCGTGGCGCCCAGATCCGGCGCGGACGTGGTGCCGTCGGCCCCCATGGACTGGAGGCCGCTCCGCGCGTAGAACCTCTCGTCCTGGTGCAGGATCTGTCCCGAAAGGTTTCCGATGCGCGGACCCACTTCCAGCAGGAAGGCCTGAGTCTCCGCATGGACGGACGCGGAGTTCGCCACGACGGCGAGGAGCAACAGGGCGTACGGATTCCGACCGGGCATGGGTCGGTCAAAGCTACGATCCATCGGTCGTATTCAGCGCGCCACGGGCCGGCTCGGGTCGCTGCACCATTCGCTCCACGATCCGGGATACAGGGCGGCGCCGGAAAGTCCCGCGATCTCCATGGCCAAGAGGTTGTGGCAGGCCGTCACTCCCGATCCGCACTGCATGGCCGAGTCCTTGGCAGGCCGTCCCGCGAGCAGGGCCTCGAACTCCGATCGAAGCGAATCGGGAGATTTGAACCTCTGGTCCGGTTCCAGGTTTTGGCGGTAGAACCGGTTCACCGCCCCGGGAATGTGTCCGCCCACGGGGTCCAGGGTCTCGTTTTCGCCGCGGAACCGATCGGGCGACCGGGCATCCACCACCAGGAGCTTTTCCTTGCCCAGTCCGGACAGGATCGAATCGGCCGACACCGTGGGGACCAGCGACGGCCGTTCCCGGAAGGAACCCGTTTCGCGGGCGAGGGAGGCTGTGTCCACGATGTCTCCACCCGCGGCGATCCACGCGGGGAGGCCGCCGTCCAGCACGGCCACCGCATCGTGCCCCAGCCACCGCAGAAGCCACCACAAGCGGGCCGCGAACATCCCGCCGTGGGCGTCGCAGGCCACCACCTGGGTCCGGGCGCCCACCCCCAGTTCGCGCAGACGTTCGGACAATTCCCGCCTGTCCGGGAGCGGATGCCGGCCGTTGCGCCCCGTCTTGGGGCCGGAGAGCACCTGGTCCAGCGAAAGGTGGAACGACCCCGGAATGTGACCCTGGAGATAGGCCTCCCCGCCCGCATGGGGTTGGAGCAGATCGTGGCGCACGTCGAACACGATCCATCCGGGATCCGAGACGTGGCGACGGAGGGTGGCGGCATCGACCAGGGTGTTGTAGGGCATGACGCCCAAAGGAAGGAAAAGGAGCGAGTCGGCGACGAAAGGGAAGCTCATTCGAAATCCAGCCTCCCCCCGTTCAAGTCGCTGAGAGCTTCTTCTTCAGGACGAATCCGTTCGCGCAACCCACGTACAGGTAGCCCTGGAAGATGGTCAGGCTGTGGCATGGCCCGCCCGAAGCAGGTCCGATGAAGTTGAATCCGGATTTGTCGGCGGACAGCTGGTAGACTCCGTTGTCCGTGCTGGCGAATAGGTGGGTTCCATCGTCGATGAAGAGCGGAATCCCGGTTCCGTAGATTTCGCCCCGAATCTTCCGGTACGGAAGTTGTCCTCCCGGAAACACGAAGACGCCGCTCAGGTTCAGCCCCACGTACAGGTCACCTTGGAAGCCATGGACGGACTGGGCGTGCATCTTCAGGGTATCGACATTCCCGCTGTACAAGATCAAGGTGTCGTGCATTTCCGAAAAGATCCGCCAGGAGGTGTCCGACGGTGTACGGACCATCAAGCCATCCGACACGCCGCTGCGATCTACCGGCGGAGCCATCCCCCAATCCGCTCCATTCCAGACCAGATGGGGGTATGGCTCCCCCAATCCTTGGGCCCAGGGGATCCAGCCGGAGGGGGTCCGAGCCAGGATCATTCTGTCCGAGGTGGGAGCGCTCCACCATGTAAGAAGCAACCGTCCTTGCACGTCGCGATCCAAGCTGGAATTCCGAAGATTTCCCACCGGGACCTGTTCGATCCGGACGCAGACACCACTCACGCAAGAATCGATGGCCCCATCCCACCCCATTTTCAGGATGTATCCCGGAAAGAAATTCATGGATTCCGTAGATACCGAAGTGGTGACGGCCTGCAAGCTCCCCTTCACGGATCGGTACAGTTGCCATGCGCCAGACGAATCGAGATTCTGCATCCCGGATGATTGGAAATACAGGTCCGCACCATCGGTTGATGCCGCCCCCTCTTCGCCAGGACTCGCATGAAAGCCTCCGTACTCCCACCCATAGGAATCCATCGGATAGGAGTAGGTGACCGGATCCGTGCCTCCTTCGTTTGACATTCCGCAGCCTACCATCAGGCAAGCAAGGAGAAGGGTACCGGAAATTCGATTCATTGCAGGATCACGTTGTAAAGTCCGATGTTGGAAGCGGTGGTCCAATCTACCCCGGCAGGATTGGAGGGGTCGGCGGCTGGATCGTCGGGTCCTGCGCCGGCACCGACAACTGCTTCACTGCGATCAGTTGCAGGAGCGCCTCCACGGCCGAACCGCTGGCACCGGATCCTACGAGCTGGATGTCCGGGACCAGCTTGAGGTGGCCGTTGGCCAGCTTCTCCGCCACCTGGATGGCCGCGTAGTTGCCCTGTCCGATCGCCTCGGTCTTCTTCTGGATGACCTTGGCCTCGGCCTCGCCTTCCTGCAGGATCTTGGACGAGTTGGCTTGAGCGAGGAGGGCGATCGCCTTGGCCTCGTTTCCGGCGCGGGCCAAGGTCGCTTCGCCTTCCGCGGTCGCGCTGATCTTGCGCGATTCCGCCTCGGCGGTGGCGCGGGTCTTGGTGACGCTCGCTTCGCCTTCGGCCTTGCGGCGTGCGGAATCGGCGTCCTGGGCGGCGATCTTCACGTTCTGCTCGGAGGTGACAAGTGCGCGCTGCTGGTCGGCGATGGCGTTCTCGCGTTCCAGCTGCTGGCGCTGGGAGGCGAGATCCCTCTGCATCTGCACCGTCGCCGAGGACTCCTCCGCGATCTTCCTGTCCTGGAGCGTCTTCATCAGGGCCTCGGGCGCGGTCAGGTCGCCGATCATGGTCTCCACGCCCTCCACGTTGAACTGGTGGAGCTGGTCCGAGACGTAGGCCTTGGCCTTCTCCTGGCGTTCCGTGCGGGTGAGGATGAACTCGAGCATGTCGTGGTTCTGTCCGGCGTTGCGGAATTAGTTCCCCACCAGGGGCTCCAGGACGTTCTGGACGAGATTCGCCATGTTGCCGAACCGGGCGATGAGCTTGGGAGCCACGTCGTAGGGAACGTGGATGATCTGCTGGAGCTGGAGCTCGAAGTTGAATCCGTCCTTGGAGCGCATGTGGATGGAGGTCAATCCTTCGTCCAGCTTGTGCGCCTCGGTCTTGTCGGACCAGTTGAGGACGAAATTCGACGTCGGGACCAGTTCCACCTGGGTCGTGCGCTTGTTGATGGGGTACTTGCCCGGATTGAGGGGCTTGCCCCAGATGCCGCGGTTCCCGTTCTCCACGATGTCGCCGTACTTGAAGTCGACTCCCGAGATGTCCTCCCCGTGCGGACCCACGTAGGAGATCACCACGCCCACGTGCGCCTTGGGAATCACGGTCATGGGAACGATCTCCACGGTCGCGAACCAGGGGTTGATGTTCCAGGTTCCCGGGAGGATCACCTCCTGCTGCAATCCGCGGCAACCGCCCTTCGCGATGAACGCCTGTTCATCCTGGAAGGAGCTGTGGCCCTTCGTCTCGGGGGCGGCCGTCTCCCCCATGGGAAGGGATTCCCCGTCGTGCACGGTGACGACCCCGATGTTCTCCGCATCCACGGTGAGCACGTGCAGGAGCTTCTCGTCGATCTCGTAGCTTTCGCAGTTGGCCGAACTGATCACCGTGAACAACCGTGTGTTGATGCGGTAGGTGCCCGTGGTCAGCTTGGCGATCTGGCGTCCCTTCTTCCCGCCGTCGACGAGGAAGGCGCGGGCGTCCTGGAACTCGCTGCACTCGATGCGGTCGCAAAGCAACCGGTTGTCCGGACACTGCGTGCCGTCGTTGGCGATGACCAAAGCGATCTCCCCTTCCGGCACCCGGATCATGGGAACCTTTTCCACCGCGTACTGCCATGGCCAGAGGAAGAAATGCCAACCGGGAGCCAGGGTGTCCGCCTGGATGCCGGCCTCGCCGTTCAAGGCCACGAGTTTCCCCACCGGGAGCGACCGGTTGGCGAACTTCTTCGTGACCACGCCCACCTCGTTGTCGGCGATCATGGTGATACCCACCGCCCACACCAGGAGGATGAAGGCGACGAGCGCGGCGACGGCAATGATGCCGACGAGGGTCAACGGTTCCATGGGGGGATCCTTGATTGGTTTGGGAATCGGCAGGGGAGGGACATCCTGGGAACCAAAAGTAATCCGTCGAACAGTGGGTCGGACAACGGGTCGACACCCAGAAATCCCCGCTTTTCCGACCGTCCCGACCTCCGGTGGGCACCATCGCGAACTTGATCGGCGCTCCGCTGAGGAAGTGCACGGCACGAAGTCCGATCCCCTGGCCCGGCGACGGGTATTTTTCGGGAGAGAGGAGTCGTTTTGCGAAATGGTCCCTCCCTCGACATGTCTGGCGTGCGGCGCCTGCTGCGCGAGCTTCCGGGTCTCCTTCCACTGGGCCGAAGCCGACCCGGAAGAAGGGGGCACCGTTCCCCCCGAATTGGTGGAACCGGCGGGCTCCCTCTTCGTCTGCATGAAGGGGACCTCGGTCAAGGGCGGCCGCTGCGCGGCCCTGGAGGGGGAGATCGGACGGAACGTGACCTGCTCCATCTACGACCGGAGGTCCTCCACCTGCCGGGATTTCGGCGACGAACCGGAGCGCTGCGATCGGGCTCGGGCGATGCACGATTTGCCCCCATTGGAAATATCATTCCCTCTCTTCAACGCTCCAGATGGTCGGCCCAGCACGCCACCCAGGCCAGCGTGGCGTTCCAGTTGATGGCGATCTCGTTGGTGGAGTAGGAGACCGCCTCGTCGCGCCACGAGCGCGCGGGAGGTTCATTCTTCCAGCGCACGCCGTCCACGTCCCGGGAAACGTCGTCTTCGTGGCCGCTGTTGGGCCCTCCCACGAGGAGACCGGGGAAGGGCGGCAGTCCCTCCGCACGGAAAAGCCTGTGGTGCGGATGCTGGGGCGAACCCGGCCCGGTTCCGGTCACGAAGCTGCGACCCAGCACGTTGCGTCCCAGCGCGTAGTCGAGCACCTCCAGCGCCGCGTCGCGCCATTCGGGCTTCGGATCCAGCATGTAGGCGTTGGCCAAGGTGACCGCGCACCCCAGCTCGACGTCGTTTGAACCCCACCAGAAGCTTTCGTCGGGCACACGGCCTGCGCTCGCGTCCATGCGCGCCAGGATCGAATCGGCCTGCGAGCGGATCTTTTCGCGCGCGGTCCTGGCTAGGGTGTCCTTCCCCCCCATCCGCGCGAGGGAGAGCCAACCGAGATTCCCCACGTCCTGCCACCAGGCGTGGGACTTGAACGGAACCCGGGGGGCCAGACGCGCGACCGCTTCGCGGTAGGGCTTCGCTCCGGTGGCCAACCAAAGCTCGGAGGCTGCCCAGAATCTGGCCTCGTCCACCGGCCCCTCCGGATAGATCCCGGTCCCTCCCGCGTTGTCGGGACTCAGGATGGACGGATTTCGGCTCGCCCACTCGTATGCCCGCCGGGCCCGCGCCCGGCAATCGCGGGCAAACGCGGGATCGACCCGCGCCCACGCCCTGGAGGCCTGGGCGAACGCGGCGGCCGCGTAGAGGGTGGAAGCCGTGGACTTGCCGAAGATGAACCGCGGCTGGGTGGATTGTTCCGGAAGCACGGTGCCATCCCAGCTCTTGGGCCCCACCTTGAAGAAGACCCCTCCATCCTTGTCCTGCATCCGAGCGAGCCATGAAAGTTCCCAGCGCGCCTCGTCCAGGAGGTCTCCCACTCCATTGCCGGATTCCGGAAGGGACAGCGAACGGTCGGGGAAGGCCTCGGGCCAGGTCTCTTGGACGGAGAGGAGATGCCACAGGGCGACACCTCCGGTCAACGCGTACTTGCCGTAGTCTCCGGCGTCGTACCAGCCTCCGTGGACGTCCCGCCGTCCCACAACGCCCGGCACTTCTTCCACCGGAAGGGCGGTGTCGGGGTGCCCGGCGCGACGAGCCCAGATTCCGGCGTGCGCGCTGTCGAGAGCGATGCCGCAGCGCTGGAAGAAGAAGGCGCGCACCGCGTCGCGGGAGAGTCCGCGGTAGACGGTGTCGGATACGACGAATTCCGGCGAGAGGGAGTCTCCCACGGCCAGGCGGTACCGACCCGGTCGGTTCCATCCGGAGAAATCGCCCACCGCCATGGTGTCGCCGGAAGCCTCCCAGAATCCCAGGGGCGTGAGGTTTCCCTGCCGCACCGCACGGTGGTTGGAATCCAGGAGCGCCCACGAGGTCTCCTTGGTCATCCCGGAAACCAGGAACCTCTTGCCGGCATTCGGCAGATAGCCCAGATGGTCGTAGAGGATGGCGTCCATGGCCGGCGCTGCGGCTTCCGCGGCCGACCTCTCGTTGACCAGCGAGATCCGGCCGATCCGGACCACTCCGGGCATTCCGGCGTCCATGGGTGACACCGAAAACGAATGCACCCGACCCAGGTCCATGCGCCGATCGGGGACCACGTCGTCGGGCTGCCACCAGGGGTCCCTCTCGAAATCCCGGAATGGAACGATCACCCGGCTCCAGCCCTTGGGCGCGTGGATCATGGTGAGCCAGGCCTCGTCGCCCGAGTCGACCACGCCGACCCGCATGGCACTGACCACCCGCGGGGTGTAGAGGTCGATGGCCAGCGCGCGGTGGCGACTCCAATCCGCGTCCTGGGCGCGGGGCGTGAAGCTCGCCGAGGTCCAATACTGGAAGCGGTATCGCAACTCCAAGGTCTTTCCATGCCCCGGAATGTCGGTCCATGTGGACCCAAGCTCGTCGCCGGGGCCGTGCTGCAGAAGCAGGGTGGATCGGAAGGTGGAATCGGCCGCCGGGAAGACGCTCCGCTCCGGTGCATCGGAATGGAAGGAATCCCACCACGCGCCCCGGTCGAAGTACGGCACCGAGTCCAAGACCTTCAGATCGCGGAACTCGATCAGGTATTTGCCGTCGGGTCCTAGAACCTTCGCATTGGCACCCCGATAGCCCGAAAGCCGGAACTGGACCACATGGTTCCAGTCGAAGTCGGCCGCGATCTCCGTTCGCGCCTTCGCGTTCCACCACCGCCCCCTGTCGGCAAAGTCGTGGAAGGGGACGGAATACGTCTGCCACTCCTTTGTGAGGGTACCGTAGGCGGACAGATCCACGCGAATCTGGACATTGCGATCCGCTTTGCCGGAACCAGCATCGAGCAAGCCAATGTCCACCTTTTCGCCACCTGCCCCGCCGCGGGCCTGGAACGCGATCCCCCCTTTCTGGCGCAGGGACTTCAGTTGCAGGGTATCGAACCCGACAGTCCATCCCGACCAATCCCCGTCGTCGCCGTGCAAGGCCACGAAGCTATCGCCGTTTCGCTTTTCGATGCCCCCCGTGGTGGTGCCCCCGAATCCGAATTCGAAGAGAGGAGGCTTGGAATCGTCGAAGACGACCTTTCCTCCTCCGGCCGATGCCGCCCCGGCAAGGAATCTCAACGTCAAGATCGCCAACAGGATCGTTCTCATCGCAGTCCTCCCCTTTCGTGTATGCAGGAGGACTGAATCTGGGGCCGAAGGCCTTGTGGACGCGTTTCGGAACTCCTGTCGATGCTTTGCGGAAAGCCGAAGGGCTGGTTTTGCGGGGTTCCGGGGGCTGTTTGCGCAAGAACCGCTTCGCCTCCTCCTTCGGAACCCGCCGTGCGAGAAGAAGGGTATGGTCGGAAAAGCAACGCGGAAGCTCCGAACCGCACGGCTTCCTCCCAACCCGACGGATAGATTCCTTCCATGGAACTCACCTCTCGCCGCCTCCCGATCGCGGCAGCCGTCCTCCTCCTAGCGTTGTCCGGGTTCGCCCAGACCCTGACCCTCAAGGTCGCCGGGGCGAGCCGAACCGTGGTTCTGCACGTGCCGACGGGCACCCTCACGAATCCTCCGCTGGTCTTTCTGCTCCACGGCCTCGGGGGCGACGGCCCCGGGATGGAGAGCACCACCCAAATGGACCCCGTCGCCGACCGGGAGAAGTTCATCGTCGCCTACCCCAGCGCGGTGGGCGGGACCTGGGACTACGCCGGGGCCAAGAACGATTACGCCTTCCTCCAGGCCATCATCGACACCGCGGTGGCCCGGTACAAGGTCGACCGCAACCGCGTGTACATGTCCGGCTTCTCCCAGGGCGGCGGCGAAGCCGTCTACGCCGCCTTCCGCAACCCCGATGTCTACGCCGCCGTCGCTCCGGTCTCCTCGGTGGGCAGTGGCTCTCCCAACCCCTCGCGCCCCATCCCCATCTTCCTGACCTTCGGGACCAACGACATCTACACCCCGGCCACCTTCATGGCCTCCGTGGCCGGCTGGCTCAAGCTCGACAGTTGCTCCACCACCCCCACGGTGGTCCGACCCTACCCCGCCACGAACCCGAAATCGGTGGTGACCCGCCTCTCCTACGGAAACTGCGCCCAAGGGACGGAAGTCGTCGCCGATTCCATCCAGGGCGGTCCGCACGAATGGCCCAACAACACCGCCACCAAGGTGAACAACGCCGAGGAGGTCTGGGCCTTCTTCAAGAAGTTCACGCTGAACCGGGGATCCACCTCCCTCCACGACGGGTCCGCCGCCGCCAGTCCGCCGATTTCAGCCACCTACCGCGCCGGGGTCGTTTCCATCCGGGGAGTCAACGAATCCTGTCCGGTCCGCGTGTTGGACACTCGGGGCGCGGTCGTCGCGACCACCACCGCGATCCATGGCGAATTCGCCCTCCCGACAAGTCCGCGCGGAATCCTCCTGATCGAGGCGGGCCAGGGGACCGATCGCCGCTCGATCCGATTGGTCGTGCCTTAGCCGGAATGCGATCTTGACCTTCGATGCGGTCGACTAGTGTGTTGTCCTGCAAGTTCGGAGATTAATTCCGCTCGTCCTGAGGAGGCCATGGAGTGGCCGTCTCGAAGGGCGTGCGGAAG
>Ga0209415_10016953_pt1 | contig 11641 bp, 6 predicted proteins | sample PeaSoiSIISIP2007_FD_187696 | JGI IMG/M metagenome (GOLD analysis project Ga0209415, IMG submission 187696) | Peat soil microbial communities from Weissenstadt, Germany - SII-SIP-2007 (SPAdes) (version 2) | ecosystem: Environmental > Terrestrial > Soil > Wetlands > Peat | place: Germany... | reverse complement strand
CGCCACCCTGCGCCTGCGGATCCTGCCGGGTCCCGGGCACGAGCCGCTGGCGCTGCGGGTGTTCGATCTGAGTTCCGCCTACCGGCTATGGGTGGACGGCCGGCTGGTGGCGTCGGGGGGCCGGGTGGGCCGCTCCGCGGAGGAGGAGACGGCGGACGCTTCCCTGCGCATGGTGTCCCTGCCGGCGCTGGCCGGTCCCACCGAGCTGGTGCTGCAGGTGTCCAACTACCATCTCCGCGGCGGCGGCGTTCCGGCGTCCCTGCAACTGGGGCGGGAGGACCGGATGCTGGCGGCCCAGGACCGGAGCTGGGGGCTGGCCATGCTGTTCACCGGCGCGCTCCTGGTGATGGGCATCTACCATCTGGCCCTGTTCGCGTTCCGCAAGCGGGACCGTTCCCCGCTCTGCTTCGGGCTGTACTGTCTGCTGTGGATGGGGTCGATCCTGGGTTCGGACGCCAGCGAATGGGTGATCCAGCTGTTCCTGCCGGGGCTGTCCGCCGCGGCGCTGTTCCGCCTCAGCCAGTTCTGCTTCTTCCTGACCATCCCCGTCGGCTACCAGTTCTTCCTCGACCTGTACCCCCAGGAGTTCGCGGCCTGGGGGCTGCGGGCCTGGCAGGTGCTGGGCGGGGCGTTCGCGCTGCTGGCCCTGGCCGGCCCGACCCTGCGGGTGAGCCAGGCGCTGGAAGTCTACTACGCGCTGGCGATCCCGGTGGTGCTCTACGCCATGGGCGCGCTGTTCCTGGCTTGGCTGCGGGACCGGGAAGGGGCGGTGTACATGCTGGCGGGGTTCCTGTGCCTGGGGATGGTGGGCATCAACGACATGCTCAACGACCTGGAGGTGATCCGCACCGCCTTCCTGATCCACATCGGCATGTTCGTCTTCATCCTGTTCCAGGCGGTGGCCCTGTCGCTGCGGTTCGCCCGGGCCTTCCACGCGGTGGAGGACCTGTCCGCGGAGCTGGGGGAGAAGAACGGGGCCCTGGAGGAGGAGATCCGCGAGCGCGCCCGGCTGGAGCGGGAGATCGTCCAGCTCAGCGAGGAGGAGCGCCGCCGCATCAGCCATGCGCTGCACGACGGGCTGTGCCAGCTGCTCACGGGCGCGCGGCTGCGCTGCTCGGCGCTGAAGCGGAAGGGGCCCATGGGGCAGGGGGAGTCCCGGGAACTGGCCGAACTGTCCTCGCTGCTCGAGGAATCCGTGGACCAGGCCTACGAGCTGTCCAGCGGGTTGTGGCCGGTGGACCAGGATCCCAGGGCGGTGTGCGCTTCCCTCTCCGGCCTGGTGGCCCGGCTGAGCGAATCGAGCGGGGTGGCCATGTCCTTCTGCCAGAAGACCCACTGCGAGCTTTGCGACAACGACCATGTCACCCAGCTCTACCACATCGCCCGGGAGGCCATCGCCAACGCCCTGAAGCACGCCCGGCCGGAGCACATCCAGGTCACCCTGGACTGCCTGGACCGGAGCACGGTCCGGCTCACGGTCCAGGACGACGGGATCGGCCGTGGCGCGGCCCAGCGTTCCAAGGGCGGACTGGGGTTGCGGATCATGGCCCACCGCGCGCGCATGCTGGGCGGCGAACTGCGCATCGAGGACGCGCCCGGGCATGGCACCCGGGTCACCTGCGGCGTGCCCTGCGCCAGCCAGGGCCGTCCGTCCGAGCGCGTCCGCGATGCGGGGGGGAAAGGGGCCGTGTAGGGGTTTTCACTCACAGACAGGCGGCGGAAACCTTGCCATCCTGGCTTCTTCCACCCCCCTCACCGGACCGGCTCATGGCCGCCGTCCCCTCCCGGAGCCCGACCCGCCGTGACCCGCGTCTTCATTCTGGAAGATCACCCCGCCGTCCGGCAGGGGTTCCGTATGTTGCTAGAGCCTGAGGGGATAGAGGTCTGCGGCGAAGCCGAAACGCTGGCCGAGGCCAGGGCCGCCCTGGACCCGGCCGCGCCCGATCTGGTCATGGTGGACCTGATCCTGGGACTGGAGGACGGCACGGACCTGGTGCGGGAACTGGCCCATGGCGACCCGCCGCTGCCGGTGCTGGTGGTCTCCATGCACGAGGGCAGCCACTGGGTGAGGCGTTCCCTGGAGGCCGGGGCCAGGGGCTACGTGACCAAGCGCGAAACCGTGGACTGCCTGATCCTGGCCATCCGCGCCCTGGCCGCCGGGCGCTCGTATCTGAGCCCCCGGGCGGCCGAGGCCCTGCGGTCCGAGGGAGCCCCAGCCGTGGGTTGTCCTCCCGGCTTGCCTTCATGATTAAATGGGATGAACCGATGTCCGGCCAGGCGAGCGGACAGTAGCCAGCCCAGGGCGGGGGAGGCCGCTGGCCCCCGGCTCCCTGTTCCCCGGTCCCGGCGGCCTTCGCGGATCCCTGCCCCATGCTCCAGTCGCCCGACGCTCCGCTCCAGCCCGATGCCGACGACCCGGACCCGCGGGTGCGGCTGCGGGTGATGCTGGTGGAGGACCACCCGGCGGTGCGGGAGGGGCTGCGGCTGCTGCTGGAGGACGAAGGCATCCAGGTGTGCGCCGAGGCGGACCACGGCGCCGCCGCCATGCTGGGCGCGGCCCGGGAAGCCCCCGACCTGGCGGTGATCGATCTGGCCCTGGGCGACGAGGACGGGCTGGAACTGATGGCGCGGTTCAGCCGGGAGCGGCCAGGCCTGGTGCTGCTGGTCTATTCCATGTTCGAGGACGCCGAGCATGTGGCCCAGGCGCTGGCGGCCGGGGCCATGGGCTACGTGACCAAGCGGGAGGCGGCCGAGGTGCTGGCCCGGGCCATCCGCGAATGCGCCGCCGGCCGGCGCTTCCTCAGCCCCCGGGTCGCCTCGGCGCGGGGCCAGGGCAGAGCCCCGGCGGGGCTGCTGGGCACCCTCAGCGTCCAGGAACGCCAGGTGTACCAGCTGCTGGGCCAGGGCTTCAGCACCTCCGCCATCGCCGCCCGCATGGACCTGAGCCCGCGCACGGTGGAAAGCTACTTCGCCCGCATCCAGGGCAAGCTCGATCTGCAGGGCATGCACGCCCTGCGGCGCCACGCCTACGCCCGGAAGGCCTAGAAGATGGCTTCGGTGACCCGCAGTTCCACGCTTTCCCGCAGATCCTTCAGCTTGGCCCCGGCCGCCCGCATGTGCGGGGTCTCCATGTGCGCCTGCAGGGCCGCCAGGGACTCCCAGCGCTCCAGGAGGGTGACCCGGTCCGGGTCCACCGGGGTGGGCCGGTGCAGGGTGACGGCGACGTCGCGCAGGTAGTCGTAGCCCCGGCAGCCGGGTTCCTGGAGCACCTGGGGGCGGAGCTCGGCGCATACGGCCAGGAAGGCGGCCATATGGCCCGGCTTGATGTGCATGGTGACGACGAGGTTCAGCATGGCGATCTCCCGGGCGCGCGGGCCGGGGCCGGATGCCGGCCGCCGGTGCGCGCCTCCAGGCCAGCATACCCTGGGCGGGCGCGGCCGGGCCCACGCCGGGCGGATCACGCCCCCTGGAGGGCCGCCAGGGTCAGGGTCAGCAGGCCGTCGATGAGGGTCCGCAGTTCCTCCTGGCTGGTCACCGATTCCTTGAAACCGTGCACCGCCCGGGTCAGGATGCGGGCGGTCTGCGCCGGGTCCGGGGACTGGGCCGGGGCCCGGGCGGCCAGTGGCGCCAGGATGGCCGCCAGCTCCGCTTCGAAGGCCGCGTAGCTCTGGTCCAGGGTGGCCTTGGCGAAGGGCAGCCGGCAGTCGATGATCTCCTTGGCATCCGGGGAGTCCATGAGCAGGCGGAAGGGCTGCACGGCCCACACCTCGAAGGCGAAGCGCAGCTTGTCCCGGGGCGTGGGCTGGGCCGGCAGTCCGGCGCGCAGCTCGGCCAGGGCCCGGCTGGTGAAGGCCACCAGGGTCGCCTGGAAGATCGATTCCTTGTTGCAGAACAGCAGGTACAGGGCCGGCCGGGACACGCCCGCCGCCTCGGCCAGATCGCCCATGGTGACCCGCCGGTAGCCATAGCGGAAGAACACCGCCTGGGCGGCTTCGATGACCCTGGCCTTCTTGGCTTCGTTCATGGCTCCATTCTTGACAAAATGTGTCTACGTGTCAATGCCTCCGGCCGGCCCTGCGGTCGGTACTGGCCCATGGCGAGGTTATACTCGCCTATGGAACACGCCACACTCGCCGAAGCATCCACCCCGGTGCGGGAGATCCCGTTCAACTACACCTCCGCCGGCGACCGGCAGGTGGTGGCCATGCTGCTGGGCCCGGACCTGGTGGAGACCCTGGAGGCGCTCCGGGACCGGCGGGTGACCGGCCGTTCCGCTCGGCTGCTCATGCGGTTCCTGGGCGATCTGCAGATCCATCGCCGGAACCCCTACCTGTTCCAGGAACTGCTGGACTCGCCCGGCCGGCGCGAGCGCTTCTTCGAGAACACCGGCAAGGAGCTGGCGATCGTCGAGGCGCACGCGGGCGGCGATCCGCTGGTGTTCCGGGTCCTGGACGCCTGCCGGGAGCTGCTGGCCGGCTTCCGGGCCGAGGTGGACAGCGCCCCGGGCCTGCGCCGGCGCCTGAAGCGCGACCTGGGCGCGGTGATCGGGGCGCGCAACGTGCTGTTCGACCCGTTCGCCCTGGTGGCCCACGCCACCGACGCCACTGACTGGCGCCTGGCCCTGCCGGTGGCGGTGGCCATGCCGGAAACGGCGGAGCAGGTGGCGCCGCTGCTGGCGGCCATCGGCCGGATGGGGCTCAAGGCCATCCCCCGGGGGGCCGGCACCGGGCTCACGGGCGGGGCGGTGCCGCTGGCGCGCGGCTGCGTGATCATCAATACCGAGCAGCTGAACCGGATCCGGGGCATCCGGCAGCAGGCCTTCCAGCTGGAGGACGGCAGCCTGGCCAGCGCCCCGGTGCTGGCGCTGGAGGCCGGGGTCATCACGGAAAAGGCCATGGCCTATGCCGAGCGCCAGGGACTGGTGTTCGCCACCGACCCCACCAGCGCCTGGGCCAGCACGGTCGGCGGCAACATCGCCGAGAATGCCGGGGGCAAGCTGGCGGTGCGCTGGGGCACCTGCATCGACAACCTGGTGTCCTGGACCATGGCCATGCCCGGCGGCCAGCGCTGGACCATGCGCCGGGCCGACCACCGGCTGCGCAAGATCCTGCCCGGCGACACGGTCGCCTTCGAGGTGGTGGACGAGGCCGGGACGGCGCTGCAGCGGATCACCCTGCGCGGCGACGAGATCCGCCGCAAGGGGCTGTGGAAGGACATCACCAACAAGGCCCTGGGCGGCCTGCCGGGGCTGCAGAAGGAGGGCACCGACGGGGTGATCACCGGCGCCGAGTTCATCCTCTATCCGGCCTTTCCGGCCCGGCGCACCCTGTGCCTGGAGTTCTTCGGCCCCAACCTGGACGAGGCCAGCCAGGCCATCCTGGAGATCTCCCGGGCCTTCCCCTTCCAGGCGGCGGCCGAGGCGGGCACCCTGCTGGCGCTGGAGCACTTCGACGACGAGTACGTGCGGGCCATCGGCTACCAGGTGAAGGCCGCCCGGGCCGACACGCCCAAGGCGGTGGTGATCATCGATGTGGCCGGCCCCACGGAAGAAGCGGCCGAGGCGGGCACCGCCCGGCTTCGGGCGGTGCTGGACCGCTTCCCCAACTCCATGTGCTTCCAGGCCCGGGACGCGCACCAGGCGCGGCGCTTCTGGGCCGACCGCAAGCGCCTGGGGGCCATCGCCCGGCGGACCAACGCCTTCAAGCTCAACGAGGACATCGTCATCCCGCTGGAGGCGCTGGCGGAGTTCGCCCGCTTCGTGGACGGGGTCAATCTGCGCGAAGAACGGGCGGCGCAGATCCAGTTCCTGGACCTGGCGGAGCGGAGCTTCCAGACCCCCACGGCCGAGGACGAAAGCGAACAGCTGGATTCCAAGGTCCTGGCGGCCCGGGAGCAGTGCGATCGGGCCAGGACCGCGCTGGCCCAGGCCGGGGAGCGCGCGGTGCGCTCGCTGGCGCTGCTGGACGGGGTCCGCCAGGCCCTGGCGGGCCTGGCCCAGGGCTTTCCCCGGGTGCTGGCGGCGCTGGACCGGGCCTACCAGGGGACCCGCGACCGGCGCATCGTCCTGGCCACGCACATGCACGCCGGGGACGGCAATGTGCACGTGAACGTGCCGGTGCTGTCCAACGACCAGGCCATGCTCCGGCGGGCCGACCAGGTCATCGACGAGGTCATGGCCCGGGTGGTGGCCCTGGGCGGGGTGGTGTCCGGGGAGCACGGCATCGGCATCACCAAGCTCAAGTACCTGGAGCCGTCCCGGATCGAGGAGATGGACGCCTACCGGCGGCAGGTGGATCCCGGGGGGCTGATGAACCCGGGCAAGCTCCAGGACCTGGGGGCGCTGGCGCGGATCTTCACGCCCTCGTTCAACCTGCTGGCGCTGGAGGCGCGGATCCTGGAACACGGCCAGCTGGAGCAGCTGGCCCAGCGCATCGCCCACTGCGTGCGCTGCGGCAAGTGCAAGCCCGACTGCTGCGTGTTCCATCCGGGCCGGGGCCTGTTCTTCCACCCCCGGAACAAGAACCTGGCCGTCGGCGCGCTGGTGGAGGCGCTGCTGTACGACGCCCAGCGGGAGCGCTCGGCCCGCTTCGAGCTGCTGCCCTGGCTGGAGGAGCTGGCCGACCACTGCACCATCTGCCACAAGTGCCTCAAGCCCTGCCCGGTGGACATCGACAGCGGCGCGGTCTCGGTGCTGGAGCGGGAGATCCTGTCCAGCTGGGGCTACAAGAAGACCCCCCTGGCCACCCGGAAGACCCTGGACTACCTGGCCAGCCGCTCCTCGGGCTACAACCGGCTGTTCCGCCGGGTGGTGCTGCGGGCGGGCGGGGCCGCCCAGCGGCTGGGCACGGCGCTGGCAGCGCCGTTCCAGTCCCGCCAGGGGCCGGCCCGGTCCTATCCCATGCGCCTGCTCCGCTCCGCCCTGCCGCCGGTGCCGCCCCGGGCCCTGGCCGAGCTGCTGCCGGACTGCGCGCCGGACCAGGTGCTGCTGTTCGAGCCGGAGGGGCCGGTGGCGCGCACGGTGTTCTACTTCCCCGGCTGCGGCTCGGAGCGGCTGCACAGCAACGTGGCCATGGCGGCCATCCACGTGCTGCTGGCCACCGGCACCCGGGTGGTACTGCCGCCGCCCTTCCTGTGCTGCGGCTTCCCGGCCCACGCCAACGCCAAGACCGCCCAGCACTCCCGGCTGGTGCTGCGGGACTCCATCCTGTTCAGCCAGATCCGGGAGATGTTCGGGCACCTGGCCTTCGACGCCTGCGTCGTCACCTGCGGCACCTGCCTGGAGGCCCTGGCGGCCATGGGCGCGGACGCCCTGTTCGGGGGCCGGCTGGTGGACCTGGCCGCCTACGCCCTGGAGCGGGGGCTGCGCCTGGCCGGGGACGGCGCGCCCTGCACCCTCTACCACGCGCCCTGCCACGATTCCCTGGCCGGCAAGGCGGAGCAGGTGCTGGGCCGGCTGGGCGGGTTCGGGCCGGTGGTGGCGGTGCCGCACTGCTGCTCCGAGGCGGGCACCCTGGCCCTGTCCCGGCCGGACATCACCGACGCGATGCTGCACCGCAAGCGCCAGGCCCTGGCGGAAACCCTGGCCGAAACCCTGGGCGAAACCCTGGGCGAAGCCCAGCGCGGGGCCGAGGTGCTCACCAACTGCCCGTCCTGCCTGCAGGGGCTGGGCCGCAACCGGCCGCTGGTCCGGGCCCGGCACCTGGCCGAGGTCCTGGCCGAGCGGGTGTCGGGGCCGGACTGGGCGGCGCGCTTCGCGGACCAGGCGGGGCGGGCGGCGGCGCTGGATTTCTAGGAGGGACGGGCGTCGGCCGGTTCCAGGGCCCCCGCCTCCGGGCCGGCCAGGGTGAAGGTGAACCGGGCGCCCTGGTCCGGGGCGCTTTCGCCCTGGATGGTGCCGCCGTGGCGCTGGACGATGCGCAGGGCGGTGGCCAGGCCGATGCCCATGCCCGGGAACTCGTCCTGGCGGTGCAGCCGCTGGAAGGGCTGGAACAGCTTGGCCGCGTGGGCCATGTCGAAGCCGGCCCCGTGGTCGGTGACCGTGAAGCGCCGGCCGTCCGGGTCGCCCTGGAAGGCGATGCGGATGGGGTCCCTGCCGCAGCTGTACTTCCAGGCGTTGCCCAGCAGGTTGCGCAGCAGGGCCTCCAGCAGCCGGGGATCGCCCCAGGCCCGGAGGCCGTCCTGGACCGCCCATTCCGCCCTGGACCCGGGCTCGGCCTGCTCCAGTTCCCCGCGGATGCGCTGGGCCAGGCCGGTCAAGTCCACCCACTGCCGCTGCAGAACGCCGCGGCTGAGCCGGCTGAGCTGAAGGATGCCGTCGATGAGGTCGGCCATGCGGGCGGTGGCCAGCGTCACCTGGTCCAGGCTGTCGCGCTCCTCGTCCCGCAGCCGGGGTCCCAGGTCCTCCACCAGGATCCGGCTGAAGCCGGTGATGGCCCGCAGCGGCGCCCGCAGATCGTGCGACACGGAATAGGCGAAGCTTTCCAGCTCGGCGTTGGCCGCCTGGAGTTCGGCGGTGCGCTCCTGCACCCGCTGTTCCAGGCTGGCGTTGAGCCGCTGGTTCTCCTCGGCCAGGCGCCGGGCCTCGGTGATGTCCCGCACCCCCACCACGGCCCCGCACACCGCGCCGGCCGCGTCGCGGATGGGCGCGAAGCTGTAGCTGCCCACCCAGCCCTGGCCGGTGTCCCGGCGCCGGAGCCGGAACTCCTGGCCCGCCGCCGCCTCGCCGCGCAGCGCCCGGGGCACCGCCCACTGGTCCACCGGCGCCGGGGTGCCATCGGCGAGGAACACCTCCAGCAGGCCGGGGAAGGCGTCGAAGCTGGTGACGCACGCGGCCTTGTCCGGGAACTTGTGGTAGGTGGCGAAGGCTTCGTTGTATTCGATGAAGTGGCCCCGGGCGTCGGTGATGAGCAGCCCGTCCTGCAGGCTGGCCATGGCGGCCTGGAGGGTGGCCCGGCTTTCCTGGATGGCCCGCTCCGCGGCGAGCCGCTCGGTGATGTCGTGGATGATGGAGAACAGCAGCGGCCGGTCCTGGAGCAGGATCCGGCTGGTGAACACCTCCACGTCGCGCAGGCGGCCGTCCGCCAGCCGGTGCCGGAACAGGAACTGGCTGCGATGCTCGGTGGTGGCGCGGCGCAGCTCGCGGTCCATGGCCTCCGGCGCCAGGACGTTGATGTCCTGGATGCGCAGGGTGCGCAGCTCGGCCTCGCTCCGGCCGTAGAAGGCGGCCGCGGCCGGGTTGGCGTCCACCAGGGCGCCGGTGGCCGGGTCCAGCACCAGCATCACCGACAGGTTGTCCTGGAACAGGGTGCGGAACCGCGCCTCGCTTTCCTGCAGGGCGGCCTCGGCCCGCTTGCGTTCGGTGATGGTCTCGAAGGAGGCGACGAATTCGTCCGGCCCGGCCTGGTACACGTTCAGGGAGTACCAGATGTCCTGGGCCGGCAGGTACTGCTCCAGGTGCTCGGGCGCGCCGCCGCGGGCCACCCGGCCGTAGACCTGGAACAGCTGGGGATTGTCCCGGCGGATCCCCGGGATCAGTTCCGTGACCCGGCGGCCGATCGCCTCGGTCATGCCGGTCAGCCGGTTGAAGGCCGGATTGACGTCCAGGTAGATGAAGTCCACCGGGTCGTCGCCGGCGAACAGCATCCGGCAGTGGGCGAAGCCGGCCGGGGTGTTCTCGAACATCCGCCGGTAGCGGGTCTCGCTGGCCTGCAGGGCGGCCTGATCCTGCACCTGGGCCTGGAGCTGGCGCTGGCGGCCGGCGGCCACGGTGGCGATCTTGGCGAGCAGCGCCTCCAGGGAGAACGGCTTGAGCACGTAGTCCACCACGCCCAGCCGGAGCATGCGCACCCGCAGCGCGTCGTCGGCCTTGGCGGTGAGCAGGATGACCGGCACCGCCGCCAGTTCCGGGTGCCGGCGCAGGGCCTCCACCATCCGGTCGCCGGTCATCCCCGGCAGCATCACGTCGCTGAGGATCAGGTCGGGCGGGGCGGCCAGGGCCAGGCGCAGCCCTTCGGCGCCGTCCCCGGCCACGGTGAGCCGGTAGCTGCGGGCCAGGGCGCCGCCCAGGTACTCGGCCATGTCCGGGTTGTCCTCCACCAGCAGCACGCGCGGGGCCTGGGGCCCGGCTCCGGGCTGATCGGCGGGCCGGAAGGCCGCCCGTGGGACCAGCAGCTCCGCCAGGTCCGGACCGGCGCCGTCCGCTTCGACCCGCATCGGGGCCCCGGCCGGGGCGGCCAGGGGCAGGGCCACCCGGAACCGGGCCCCGCCCAGAGGCCCCCGGTCGAGGGTGACCGCGCCGCCGTGCAGGGCGGTCAGTTCCCGGACGATGGCCAGGCCGAGCCCGGTGCCGCCCCGGCGCCGGTCCGGCCCGCCCTCCACCTGCCGGAACCGGTCGAACACGGTCTCGCGCAGGCTTTCCGGCACCCCGGGGCCGCTGTCCTGCACCTCCAGCACGGCCCGGTCGCCGTCCGCCTGGAGCTGCAGCCGGATCCGGCCGGGGGCCGGGGTGAACTTGAAGGCGTTGGACAGCAGGTTGGCCAGGATGCGCCGGACCTGGTCCGGGTCCACCTGGGCCGGCAGCTCCGCCGCCTCCACCGCGAAGGCCAGGCCCAGGTCCTGGGCCAGGCTTTCGAACCGGGCGGCTTCCAGACGAACCAGGCGCCCCAGGTCGGTCCGGGCGTAGCGCAGTTCCATGCGCTGGGCGTCCAGCTTGGCCAGGTCCAGCAGATCGTTGACCAGGTTCAGCAGCAGCCGGGCGTTGCGGTCCATGCGCCGCAGATCGGCGCCCAGTTCCGGGGCCAGGCCCGGATCGCCCAGGTGCCGGGCCAGGGGGCCCAGGATGAGGGTGAGGGGGGTGCGCAGTTCGTGGCTGATGGTGGAGAAGAAGTGGCTCTTGAGCTCGTCCAGCTCGGAGGTCTTCAGGTAGAGCCGGGCCAGGTGGTCATTGGCGCTGGCGAGCCGCTGGTTGGCGGCGGTCTCGGCGGCCAGGGCCTGGTCGGCCTGGCGGACGGCGCGCCGGAGCTTCTCCTGGAAGAGGCTGAACAGGATGCCCATGCCGAGGAACAACGCCATGGACAGCAGGGCATGCCGATGGCCTTGGGTCCAGGCCTGGGGCGGCAGGAAGCGCCACGCCACCAGCAGGACCGACAGGAGGGTGGCCAGGATCCCGGCCACCAGCCCGCCGATCCAGGCGGCGAAGAACGCCGCCGGGAAGAAGAAGAACCACACGTAGGGGGTGATGGCGGCCCACCACCAGGTCTGCAGCAGCGTGGCCGCCACCGGCAGGAGGAGGGCCAGGACCGGGCGGGATGCCTTGTTCCAGATCATCGGTCACCTGCCGTGACACCGCGCGGCCCGGAGACGGAGCACGCGACCAAAGGGTTCGGATGGGCCCCATTCTAGTCGGTCGCCGCCGGCAGGGTCTTGAAAAAATCATGCTGGCTGCGCGCCGGGCCCGGGTCCCGGGCGGCCCTTCAGGAACGCGCCACTTCGGCGTTGAACTGCACGATGAGCCGGTCGATGGCGTCGGCCTCCCCGGTGAACAGCTCGGTCCAGTACTCCGGCTGCCACTGGGCGCAGATCTCTTCGTAGGTCTTGCCCTGCTGTTCCACCCAGGTGTAGTACTTCAGGTTGTGGATGGCCT